>Ga0100377_1002375_pt1 | contig 15733 bp, 11 predicted proteins | sample CryGeymeta201501_FD_83664 | JGI IMG/M metagenome (GOLD analysis project Ga0100377, IMG submission 83664) | Groundwater microbial communities from Crystal Geyser aquifers in Utah, USA - Crystal Geyser metaG 2015-01 | ecosystem: Environmental > Aquatic > Deep subsurface > Groundwater | place: USA... | reverse complement strand
GCAAGTAACGACGCGTTCTGTCGAGGGATTTTTCGTGTGGTTGCGTGTGTGTGTTCGAAGGCGTGCCAGCGGCACGTCGAGAACAACACGCACGCGACCACGCGGAAAAGAACCGACAGAACGCGTCGTTACTTGCGCCGTCGACCACTAGGGCGTCACACCCGCCCTCGTCCTCGTCGCCACTGCCGTCCACGAGCTCCGCCTGCGCAGACGAAACACACCGGACCGACCCGCCGTCTGAGCCGGTTCACGCACCGCGCCCTGCCCCACACCCACCACCCCCGACCTCCTGGCTGAGTGCCTCCTCGATCGCCCTGCGGCTCGATCCACGCCCTCGCCCCCCTCCCCCACTGGCCTCATCCTCCCCGGCCTCGCGACGCTCCCCGCATCACGCGATGGCTCCTCCTCGCCACCCACAGCGCACTCCGCGTCAGCGATCTCGTCATCCACGCACCATCGACGCCACCGCGCAGCCTCCCCATCGGAGCTGCACTCCGGCGCTCCTCGGGCGCAGCACGGCCCGACCACTCCACATCCGCGCTCGAGCCGACGCTCACGTCCGAACCCCCATCAACCCCCTTCACGCTTCCACTCGGAGCACCACCATGTGGACCCCCGTGCACTGGATCCACGACATCCCCCAGGGCCGCCTCGGGATCATGCCGCGCCCCCGCGGCGGCGACTGGCTCGAGGTCGAGGCCAGCCACCTCCAACGCGAGCGCGTCAACATCCTCGTCTCCCTGCTGACCGCCGCCGAAGCCGCTCAGCTCGAGCTGCAGGACGAGCCCGCCGCCTGCGCGATCCTTCAAATCGAGTTCGTCGCCTTTCCCATCGAGGACCGCGGCCTGCCCGACTCCACCCACGACTACCTGGCCCTGGTGCAGACGCTGGCCGAGCGCCTCACGACCGGCGACTCCATTGGCATCCACTGCCGCCAGGGCATCGGGCGCGCTTCCATGCTCGCCGCAGGCATCCTGCGCGCGACCGGAAGCGCCTCGCACGAGACCTGGACCCGACTCCAACACGCCCGGGGGCGAGAGGTCCCCGACACCGAGGCACAGCGGCTGTGCGTCGACCGATGCTTCGAGCAGCGGGCTCGGACGATCGAATCCTCAGGCGCCCAAACGCAAAAAGCCCCGATGGAATCTCCATCGGGGCTCTCATGCGAAAGGGGGGACTCGAACCCCCACAGCCTTGCGGCCACTGGAACCTGAATCCAGCGCGTCTACCAATTCCGCCACTTTCGCGCGCACCTGACTTCAAGGGCAACGCCCCGAAGCGGCGCTATATGTAGGCCAAAGCCCCTCGCGCTGTCAATCAAAATCGCGCGATCACCAACGATACCCCACGCCCAGGTTGAACATCACCGCCGACCGCTCCTGAGGCGGGCTCACCCAAGCCACCGGAACCTCCGCACCAAACCCCGGGTCGCTCGGCACCGCCTCCGCGTTCCCCTCGCCGTCTGACGACAGCAGCAGCGTCCGAAGGTCCATGCTCACCAGCCAGTGACGGTTCACAAGCCACTCGCTCCCAAGCCCCAGCACCAGCCCGCCCTCGGAGTAGCTGTACGGCGTCTCGTCCACGGTCCCCGTCGTCACCACCGAACTGAACCCCGTGATCCCGTAGAACCGATGGTGGTAGTGACGCGCGAAGTACCACAGCCACGCCAGCGACATCGTCGTCCGCGACTCGTCCACGCGCTCGTCCTCGGACATCCGGCTGTAGCCGCCAAAGCCCAGCTCCAGACCGCCCCACTCCACCAGATCCCACCGCCAGTTCAGGTTGATCCCGCCCACATGGGCGATCCCGTCCACGTCCATCGCGTCGTCGCTCAACGACATGCCGCTCAGGTTCAGCTGGAGGCTCATCGACGAATCATCCGCCCGGAACCCCTCCACCACGATCTTCCGGCCCTCGCCGTGATCATGGGCAAACGCCGGAGAGGCCACCGCCACCATCATCGCCAACGCGCCGAGTGTACCCCAGACCCACTTGTTCATGACTTCACCTTCCCCGAGTTCAGGGGTCTCCATGTTGCTTCGTGCGTCCCCGACGCCACCGCCCGCTCCGTCGACCGGAAGCTGACCTGCGCCGCGCGTGTCCACCCCTCTGCCCCTGACTCCGTCAGCGTAAGGCTCGCGCCCCGCCTTGTCGAGTCACGGTGTTGGACCGCCACCTGGACGGGATCGATGACCTGGCTCCTTCGAACACCTGCGAAAACACCCGCGCGCCCGCTGCGCATTCCATCACGCACCCCGACCCGGAACGCGTTGGCGCAGGGACGGGGTTGTGCTACGATCTCGCTCATGAGTGTGTCTCTCGGGGCTGACGCTCGTTTTTTCCGGTGTTCCCCAGCACGAAGCTGGAACGCACCGGCCGCAGGAGGACGTAGAGAGTTGGTGACTCACCGGCCAGGATGAGCGTCTCGGCCTGCCCTCGTCGCTTTCAACTTCCGAGGGCGTGGTCGCGACACCACCAACCAACTTGCCGCGACCGCTTCGACAGCGTCAGCCCCGAAGCACACTCGAAGCTCCCTATTGAAAGTCCCGTGCCAGCTCTGAAATGTTCGCCCGAATCCCGTCCCAGCGCCGCGCCGCTGCATCCGGGGCCGCACGGACGCGCTCCGCGCCAGCTGCGCACCCCCTGTCCACTCCGCCACACGGCTGGATGAATAACCCTCCACCGTGCTACGTATTACACCCTGTGGCGCTGAGGTGACACCCCGGCGCGGTACGCTGTCCAAAGAGGAGCTCCTATGCCTGACCTGACCCGCCTGCTGGCCGCAGGCGCCCTCCTGGCCACCTTCGGCGTCCTTGCGCTGCCCGCACAGGCCGAGGCCCAGGAGATCAAGCGCTACGACAACCCCTACATCTTCGACGGCGTCATCCGAGAGGCCCCCTTCGAGCTGCCCTTCACCATCGACCAGGTCCGCTCGGAGTTCGACACCAACGGGCGACCCAAGCTCAACCTCTACACCAGGCGCAAGGCCGCCGACATCGAGGCCGAGTGGAAGGCCACCTTCAAGGCCGGCCGCGAGTTCGCCCCCCACTGGGTCGTCGTCGGCCACATCTTCCTCGTGCGCAAGGGCAACACCGCCTTCACCGTCCAGGACACCCGCGGCAACGGACAGCACGTCATCCTCGTCATGCCCGATGAGGCGACCGGCGGCGCCATCCTTCAGGTCGACGCCCGCGTCCGCGGCAACCGCAACGCCGCCTTCCGACGTGTCTGGATGGACTTCTCCCCCGCAGGGCTCGAGCCGTACTCGATCCACCTCAAGGCCCTGTAACCCAGCCTGAGTGGCAGTCCGACCCGCAGGGCAGGGAGCCGTGTGAGCGGCCCCGAACAGGGCCGCGACGGCGAGCGGAGCGCGCGGCTGAGCAGCCAGGGCTCGCCGCCCCGACCACCCTCACTCCGGCCGGATGGAGCCGCCAGGACGGGCCTGCGGACGCGATGGCCCCGCGGCCTCGACCCTCCGCTACATCTTGATCCCCTTGGAGACCACCACGAACCCCTCGTCCGTGACGTGGAATCTCTGGCGGTCCAGCTCCAGATCGTAGCCGATGTGCATCCCCGACGGGATGTCGACGCCCTTGTCGATGATCGCCCGCCGGATCCGCGCGTGACGCCCCACGTTCACCCCGTTGAACAGGATCGAGTCGCTCACGTGGGAGTACGAGTTGATGCGCACCCGCGGAGACAGGACGCTCCGCTCGATCCGACCGCCCGAGATGATGCACCCGTGGCTGACGATCGACTGCACCGCGAAGCCCGACCGGTTCTGCGCCGGATCGTCATGCACGAACTTCGCCGGCGGGTTCGGCGTGTACAGCGTCCGGATGGGCCAGCGCGGATTGTACAAGTCGAACACCGGCGTCACGTTGATCAGGTCCATGTTCGCGTTGAAGTAGGACTCGATCGTCCCCACGTCGCGCCAGTACCCCTGCTCCGCGGCCGGCTGCCCCGGCACGTGGTTCGTGGTGAAGTCGTAGACGAACACGTCGTGGGTCTGGAACATCCGCGTCAGGATGCTCTTGCCAAAGTCGTGGGCCGAGTCCGGGTCGTTGGCGTCCCGGATGATCTCCTCGACCAGCGTCTCGCTCGAGAAGACGTAGTTGCCCATGCTCGCCAGCGCCATGCCCGGACGACCTGGGATCTCCTTCGGCTCCGCCGGCTTCTCCTCAAAGCCGATCATCCGCCACGACGTGTCGACCTCGATGACGCCGAACTCCGTCGCCAGCTCGACCGGCACCGGGATGGCCGCCACCGTCAGGTGCGCCCCCTTGTCGATGTGCTCTCGCATCATCGGACGCACATCCATCTTGTAGATGTGGTCGCCGCCGAACACCGCCACGTACTCGGGATCCTCGTCCGTGATCAGGTTGATGTTCTGGTAGATCGCGTCCGCGCTGCCCTCGTACCACCGCGGCCCCTTGCGCTGCTGGGCCGGCACCAGATCGACGTACTGCCCCAGCGTGCCCGCCAGACGCCAGCCGCGGCTGATGTGACGGTTCAGCGACTCGCTCTTGTACTGCGTCAACACCTTGATGCGGTAGCAGCCCGAGTTCACGAAGTTCGACAACACAAAGTCAATGATGCGGTAGATCCCCGCGAACGGGACCGCCGGCTTGGCCCGGTCCTTCGTCAGCGGCATCAGACGCGATCCCTGCCCACCGGCAAGGACCATCGCGAGTACGTTTTCCATGGTGTATGAGAGTCTGCCAGGGATCAGGGTGAAAGGATCGCCAGCATCAGGTAGCCGATCCCGGCGACTACCAGGAGGAGCAATGCGGCAAAAACGATCCAGAGACGTCGACTGGCCCCGCCCTCTTCAACGGCCGCCGCCCCTGAGGCGGTCGGGCTGTTCCCGGGTTGGCTCACCGGGTTGGCGGTCGCTCGACCGCCCGTCCCCTGCCCAGAACGCCCCGCGGCGCCGCTGGACCCGGGCTCGACCGCCGCCGGCGCCGATGCGCTCGGATTGGCCGAGGGTCCTGACCTCCCACTGGACGGCGCCGGGCTCGCCGCTGGAGCCGACGCCGCCGCCTCCATCGAGGCACGGTCCAGCCGCTCAAGCCGCTTGGTGCCACCGCTCGGGATGTGATCGATCTTGATGTCCGGGACGACCTCGTCAAAAACGCCGCCCCACATGTCGTTCATCCCTGCACCGCCGTCGCCCGCCTCCTCGGCGAACAGGCCGCCGCCCAATCCCGGCTCCGCCTCGCCGCCGTCCTCCAGCGAGACGAACTTGTTGATCTCGTGCTGGACCACCAGGTCGATCGCCGATGGCTCCCCCGCCCGAGGTGCCCGACGCTCGGCCCCGACCACCCGGTTCACCAGCGCCGACAGATCGTACGACGTCACCGTCAGACCGCGGCCAAACAGGAACTGCGTCAGCACGCTGCCAAACTCCTGGCACGAACTGAACCGCTGAAGCTTGTCCTGCGCCAACGATTTCCGAACGATCGCCTCCAGCTCCGCCGGCACGTCCGGGTTGAAGCTCCGCAGCGAAGGCACCTCCGCCTTGCGCACCAGATGCAGCGTCTCGTAGTCCGACTCCCCGTGGAACAGACGACGACCCGCCAACATCTCCCACAACACGATCCCCACCGCGAAGATGTCCGTCCGCAGGTCCACCTCCTCGCCGTGCGCCGCCTCCGGAGACAGGTAGCCGAACTTGCCCTTCACCACGCCCGGATCCGTCTTCTCCAGGTTGCCCGTCGCCTTCGCCAGGCCGAAGTCCATGATCTTCACCTCGCCTTCGCGGCTGATCAGGATGTTCGGCGGCGAGATGTCCCGGTGCACGATCCCCAGCGGCTGGCCGTCCGTGCTGCGCTTGTTGTGCGCATACGCAAGCCCCTTGCACACGTCCATCGCGATGAACACCGCCAGCTCCAGCGGCAGCTTCGAGCCCCGCTCGGCCAGCGTGCCCGTGATCTTCTTCAGGTTCGCTCCATCGATGAATTGCATCACGATGAAGTACGCGCCGTCGGCGCCCGTACCGATGTCGAAGACCTGGACGATGTTCGCGTGGTTCAAAAAAAGCGACAGCCGCGCCTCGTCGAGGAACATCCGCAAAAAGCGATCGTCCTCGGTCAGACCCGGTAGCACCTTCTTGATCGCGACCAGCTTCTCGAACCCCTCCATGCTCACGGCGTTGGCCTTGAACACTTCGGCCATACCGCCCGCATCGAGGCGCTCGATGATCTGGTATCTTTCGTGGTGTGACGCCACGGTCACGGTCTCCTGCTGGTGTCCATGCCGGCGAGCGGCCGGTCCGTCCCGTGAGACATCCTCACTCCTCGTCCTTGAGACGAGGACGACCCTCTGCGACGCCACCGCCGAGACGCAGCGGGTTCGCCGCCCGCTCCCGCGCCAGCGTCGGTACCCCGAACGGAGGCTTCGCCTCGTACGGCTCCGTCGGCTGCCGGTTCGTCGGCAGCGGTGACGTCACCACGAAGTCCTCGATCCGACCCACCTCCAGGCTGTCCGACGCGCCGTCCGCGCCTGCCGCCTCCGACTCGTCGGCGAACCCGATCACCTTGAACACCTCCACCGCCTCCGCCTTGCCCTTGAGCCGGACCCGATCCAGAGACAGTATGTTGAAGTGCTCCTTGACCTGCTCGAACGTGTTGCGACCGATGATGATGTCGCCAGGCCCCGCGAAGCTGCACAGCCGCGACGCCGTGTTGACCGGATCGCCCATCGCCGTGTAGCTCAAGCTCTTGCTCGAGCCCACATACCCCGCCACCACGTGACCGGTGTTGATCCCGATCCCGATGTTCAGCGGCTCGAACTGCGCGCCCGGCTCCAGAGTCCCCGACTCGCGCGCCAGATCGAACTCCATCCGCCGCGCCTGGTTGAACTGCGCCAGCGCCTCCGTCATCCGAAGCGACGCCGTCACCGCCTTCAGCGCGTGCTCCTCCACATCCAGCGGCGCGTTCCACAGCGCCATGATCTCGTCGCCGACGAACTTGTCCAGCGTCCCCTCGAAGTTGAAGATCACATCGACCATCACCTCGAAGTACGCGTTGAGCACGTTCACCAGCTGGCGCGCGTTCATCCGCTCGCTCATCGCCGTGAACCCGCGGATGTCCGCGAACAAGATCGACGTCGAGCGATCCGTGCCGCCCTTCTGGATCTCGATGCGGCCGTTGATCACCTCGTCCACGAGCTGCGGCGACAACAGGCGCGCCATGTTCTCGCGGGCCACCACCTCCTTCTCCATCTTCTGGACCAGACGGCTGTGCTCGAGCGCCATCGCCGCCTGAGACGCAAAGCCCGTCAAGATCTGGAGATCCTTCTCCGTGAACGCCCCCGAGGCGATCTGGCTGTCCAGGTGGATGACCCCGAGCAGGCGATCCTTGAACAGGAGCGGCACGCTCATCGTCGAGCGGATCCGCTCGAGGATGATCGAGTTCGCCCCCGAGAACCGACTGTCCATCATCGCATCGTTCGACAGGACCGCCGTCTTCTCCTCCTGCACCTCCCGCAGGATGGTCTGGCTGATCCGGATCGAGCTCTCGTTCTCGTTCTCGTTCCGGCTCTTGACCACCGTCGGCAGCAGCTCCTGCTGCTCGCCTTTGCGAAGCAGGATCACCCCGCGATCGGCCGGGAAGATCTGGAACGCCTTGTCCAGCACCTTCGACAGCAGCCGCTCCTCGTCCACCTCCAGGCCAATGCTCTCCTGGAGCTCCACAGCGATGCGCAGCTTCTCGTAATCCTGACGCAGCGCGTCAACGTCCGTGATCTCCTTCTCGGGCAAGAAGCCCCGCTCATGATGGCCCGTCAGACGCGACCGGATGTTCGTCTCCAGCCCGCTCTCGTGGAAGGTCACCCTCGACATGAGGGAGTCCTCCGGGCTGTCCTCGATGAACTTCAATAAGGTCGAGCCGACCGACACCTCGTCGCCATGACTCAGCGGCCGACGGGAGCTGATCAGGATGCCGTTGACGTAGGTGCCGTTGCGGCTCCCTGCGTCCCGAACCGAGTAGCGCCCGTTCTTGAACTCGATGACGCAGTGTTCCTTGCTCACCACGCGATCGAGGATCTGGATGTCTTGTTCGGGATGACGACCGATGGTCACGTGGCCCCGTGAGAGGGGAACCTCACGCTGCACACCGGTCGCGTCTCGATAACAGAGCCTTGCCATGGAGCAACTGTCGGCAGACGAAGCGTTGACTCAAGGCACCGCCCACGAGGAAATCGTGGAGGCACCCGCGCGGAGAACGACCCGCGGAAACCCCTTGAACCTACTTCATAACGTGGCTCCTTTCAACCAGCACAGCGGCCCTCGACCAACTCCTGCCGCCCCCGCTGCCCCCATACCAGCCCCAACGCCGGAATAGCGGCTTGCAAAGAGGGTTCTGTCCCACTGTACTATGATGGGCGAAGACCTCCGACGATCCTGCGGAGGTGGCGCGCCGGCAGGGCGCGTCGGTGGACACCCGTCGCCGCACGTCCGACCGCTCGCCCTCGAGGCGCTCGGCATCGTGGGGCCCGATCACCCACGCCGGCCCGACGGCGCCTGCCGTCACCCCCGCGCCCAGCCACACCTGACAAGGCGACACCCGCATGGCCACCATCCTCCTCGTTGACGACGAAGCGCCTCACCTGTCGGTGCTCGAGAAGATCTTTCTGCGCGAGGGCCACGAGGTGATCAGCGCCGCCAACGGCCGCGAAGGCCTCGAGCGCCTGCGCGCCCACAAGATCCACCTCGTGATCACCGACCTCATGATGCCCGAGATGGACGGCCTCGACCTGCTCAAGGCCACCCGCACCGTCTCCCCCGAGACCGAGGTCATCCTGATGACCGCCTTTGGCACCGTCGAGAAGGCCGTCGAGGCGATGAAGGAGGGCGCGTTCGACTTCGTCACCAAGCCGATCAAGCGGGCCGATCTGGTCAAGAGCGCCCGCCTCGCCCTCGACCGGCAGGCCCTGGCGGCGGAGAACCGCTCCCTCAAGGCCCAGATCGCCGGCCTGCAAGCCGAGCGCAACATCATCGGCAACTCGCCCGCCCTGCGGGATGTCGTCGCCCGGCTCAAGCAGGTCGCCCCCTCCAGGGCCACCATCCTGATCACCGGCGAGAGCGGCACGGGCAAGGAGCTGTTCGCCCGCGCCGTGCACGACCTGTCCGATCGGCGCAACCAACCCTTCGTCGCCGTCAACTGCGCCGCCCTGCCCGAGTCCATCATGGAGGCCGAGCTCTTTGGCACCGTCAAGGGCGCCTTCACCGGCTCCATGCGCCGCGAAGGCCGCTTCGAGGCCGCCGACGGCGGCACCCTCTTCCTCGACGAGATCGCCGAGGTCCCCCTCACCGTCCAGGTCAAGCTCCTGCGCGTCCTTCAGGAGAGCGAGGTCATCCGCCTCGGCACCAACAGCCCCGTCAAGGTGGACGTCCGCATCGTCGCCGCCACCAACAAGGAGCTCGAGGAGGAGATCGACAAGGGGCGCTTTCGCGAGGACCTGTTCTTTCGCCTCAACGTCATCTCCATCCACCTCCCCCCGCTGCGAGCCCGCCAGGACGACATCCCCCTGCTGGCCGCCCACTTCCTCGTCCGCTACGCCGAGCGCAACCGCCGCAACGTCACCGGCCTCACCCGCGAGGCCGAAGAAGCCCTGATGGCCTACCGCTGGCCCGGCAACGTGCGCGAACTCCAGAACGCCCTCGAGAGCGCCGTCGTGCTCGACAAGGACGGCGTCATCGGCGTCGACGACCTGCCCGATCATGTCGCCCACTCCGACCGCGAGCAGCGCCACCTCACCATCCCGCTCGGCACCCCGCTGGAAGAGGTCGAGCGCATGGTCATCCAGGAGACCCTCCGCATGACCCGCGGCGACAAGAAACTCGCCGCCCAGCTCCTCGGCATCGCCACCCGCACCATCTACCGCAAGCTCTAAGGATGGGGTCCAGGGGGCAATGCCCCCTGGCCGCCGGAGGCCCCCAAGAAACAAACAAACCCCCGAGCGTCACCGCTCGGGGGTCTGTTCATTCAGCGGCCGTCGGGCCTCAGTTGCACGGAGCGATGAAGCTCCAGTCCTCACCCTGCAGGTCGGGGTTCTCCTTGGGGTCGCCAGCGTAGATCTTGCCGCGGACGACGGTCCCGCAGGAGGGGACGGGCTCGAGCGTGGTGACGAGCTTCTCGTAGCCGCCGGTCAGGCCGAGGGCGATGACTTCGGCCAGGGCGACCAGGTCGTCGTTGCTGTCGACGGTGGCGTAGAAGCCGCCGGTCTCCTGAGCCAGGCGCTGGAAGTCGCTCACGATGGCGTTGTTGTCGATGTCCGTCTGGTACGAGTCGCGGAACTTGTCCGAGGCCATACCGATGGCGACGACGTGGATCGGAATCTCGAGCTCCTGGGCGCGGACGATGACCTGCTCCAGGCTGGCGACCGACTCGGTGTCCTCACCGTCGCTGATGACGATGATGGCCTTGGTGATCGGCTTGGTCTGGAAGTGAGCGGCGATGTCGCTCGTCATGAGCTCGAGCACCTCGAGCGTGGAGTCGTAGATGAAGGTACCCTCGGCGGACTCGGTCAGGCTGGCGCCCTGGGCGAGCAGGTCGGTGTCGCTGGTATAGCCCTGCAGGATGCGCGTCACCTTGAAGCCGTTGGCCTCGCTGGGGCCGGCGCCGAAGTCGAAGATGCCAAGGCGGCTCTCGGGGGACCGGTTGAGGATCTCCTTGGTCAGGGCCTGGGTGGCATCCACGCGGCGGCGAGAGGGGTCATGCGGGCAGGTCGCGCAGACCGAGAAGCCCGACTCGTCGACCGGATAGATGCGCTCCATCGAGCCCGAAGAGTCCAGGATGACACTGAAGGTGCCGATCTCCTCGGCGGCCTCGACGAAGACCCGCTCGACCGTCGCCGTCGTGCCCGCAGGCTCAAAGACGTCGATGACGTAGTTGGGCCCGCCCTTGTCGCTGGTCGGCTCGTCGATGACGGGCTCGTCTGTAGTCGGCTCGTCCGTGGTCGGGTCGGCAGCGGCGTCGTCGGACTTGTCCACCGGCTCGCCATCGGCGGAGACCTGCAACAGGTTGAACTCGACCCGGCCAGTGTCCTGGAAGTTGGCGTCGGGCGTCACGCCGAGGAGCAGCAGCCCGAGAGAGAGCAGCGCGCCCAGCGGCCCGCCCACACAGCCGACGCTGAAGATGGCGGTGATGCCGACGGGGACGCCCACGAGGGCGAGGGTACGGGCGATGCGGCGAGCGCGGGAAGGGGTGTTCTTGGCGGTGTTCATGATCAACTCCCTGAGACGAGGTGGAGTACGGTTGGCTATGTATGCGCGCCACCAGGGGGCCTGGGTGGTGACTCGTCCATCAACATCGGAGGGGTAGACGAGGTCGTCCCAGGGTTATTCAAGCGCGGTGCAGAATTTGTTTCGAACCGCGACAAGAAAGTTCAACCCCCGCCGATGCGGGCTTCGCGAACGAAACGCACGGGCAGGGGTGAGACGGGCGGCAGGCAGGGGCGAGGGCGACGTCAAAAGTGAAGCCGGGCGTGAACCGCCCGGCTCCCCCGAACCCCCTCACTGGGTCATCAGCCAGTCGATGAAGGCATACTCGACCTGGTGGGCGTCGTCGTGGGCCGCCGTCGGCACCATGCGCTCCCAGCCCAGGGTCTCGTTGCGCCAGAAGCCGTCCTGGAGGAACAGGATGACCTTGCCGCCGTCCACCTCGTAGATCCGGGCCAGATCGACGGTCTGCCCGTCCACGTCGGCCTGGAGCAGCGGGGTGCCGCCATCGGCGGTGACCATGCGGACGTACGACCGCCAGGTGTCCTTCGGCTCGCATTGGCCGCCCTCGATCGGGAGCTGCCCCGAGAGGCGGCGGCCAGCCACCTCCAGGATGGAGGAGCTGACGGGGAACTCGGAGGCCGCCTCCTGGGTGGCCACCAGGGCCTCGCCCGCCGGAAGCGCCTCGGCGCCGAAGGTCTCCTTGCCGTGGAAGGTGACCTCGGGCAGCAGCTCGCGGATGAGCTGGGTCGAGCCGGCCCCGGCGCGGGTGATGTCCGTCACGATCACCACCGGCTTGCCGTCCTTGAGGTAGCCCTTGATCTGGTTGATCTCCGCTGCGCTGTAGGCCGCCGTCGGGTCGGTGAAGACCAGCGCGCGCTCCTTGCCGGTGAACTCGACGATGCCGCGGGCCTGCATCGACGGCGCCCGGTTGAAGTTGATGTAGAACGGGAAGTAGCCGCTGCAGGCGTTCGTCCCGATGTTCCACACGCTGTGGTCGACCTCGAAGCCGACCTCGTACTGGTCGATGGTCCGCAGATCGCGCAGGTGGGGGTCGGCGAACTCGTTCCTGGCCAGCCACTCGAAGATGTTGAGCACGATCTCGAAGTTCTGCCCCACCATCACCCACTCATCCCCGAACACGTTCTGGTCGCCCACGACCACCACCCGGCCCTCGCCGAAGTTCGTCGCCGCCACCACCGGCAGCGGCCCCGACGGCTCGCCCGGGTCGAGGCGCCCGTTGCCGTAGAAGCCGGGGTTCGCCTCGGCCTCGATCCAGTCGTCCGAGAAGCCGGCGTTGGACAGGAACGCCACGCCGTCGTCGGTCACCAGCGGGCCGCCGGTCTGGAACGAGACGACGCTGACGCCGTCGGTCACCGGGTGGTCGGCGAAGCTGCGGATCTTCACCCAGAAGCTGTTGATCGCGTACTGGGGCGGCGAGTCGACCGCGGTGCTGAACAAGACCTCGATGCCGAACGTGGCCAGCAGCGGGTTGAGCCGCTCGGCGTGGTGGTAGACGTTGGTGTGGTCGGCGATCACGAACAGGCCGCCGCCGCCCTCCACCCAATCGGTGATGGCGGCGATCTCGTCCTGGGTGAAGTCGGGCTGGTCATCCGAGATCAGGTTGATGAACAGGACCTTGAAGTCCTTGAGCACCTCGGCGGTCAGCCGGGTGTCCTCGTTCGGGTCCCAGGCGATCTGACGGTAGGGGTAGCCGTGGGTGTCGAGCTGCTGGAACAGACGGTAGAAGCCGTGCATCCCCTGATAGTTGTAGTTGTTTCGCTCGAGCTTCAGATCGGGGTTCTGCTTGGTCGAGTGGATGTTGTCGACCAGGATCCAGTTCCCCTCCGAGTCCGGCGGGATGTACGGCTGATCGACCACCTGCTCCTCGGGGTCGCTGCACGCCGGCGCCAGGGTGGCGGCCAGCATCAGGACCAGGATGAGCCAGGCAGCGCTCGACCGCGGGCGCGTCTGGAGGCGGACAGGAGCTGTGACGGGGCGAACTGCGTGCATGGGCGACCCTCAAAGATCTGACACCCGCGACAGCGATGTCGTGGGTGAAGGTGCACCACCTGGCCCCGACAACCGGTTGTCGACGGCGGTGGATCGCTCTAGTGTGTGGGCGGAGCGCCATCGAAGCGCGACGCTCCATCGTCCTCTGCAGACCCGAACGGGCCGCAGGGCCTCTCAGCTTGCAAGGCGCACGCCGCAAGAGTCCAGCCGCGCGCCCAACACCATCCAACGACAGCCCGCCAGATGCAAATTGGAATCGATCCCTATCAACGAATCGCCACCCTGCGCCGATCGCGCGTCTCCTTCGCCGTGTGCACCGTCGTCGATGCGCGCGGCTCCTCCCCGCGCAAGCGCGGCGCGCGGATGCTCGTCTTCGACGACGGCCGCATCGAGGGCACCATCGGCGGCGGCGCCATCGAGCACGCCATCGTCGGCGAGTCGGGGGAGGCGATCGCGGCGGGGGAGAACAGGCTGGTGGACAAGCACCTGACCCACGAGCTGGGGATGTGCTGCGGAGGAGGCATGACCGTGTTCATCGAGGTGCAGACCTATGCCCCGCGCCTGTTCGTGTTTGGTTGTGGCCACGTCGGCCGCCCGATCGCGGAGCTGGCCGCGCGGTGCGGGTTCGAGGTGACCGCCATTGACCGGCGGCCCGAGTTCGGGACGCCCGAGGCGTTCGGCCCGCGGAGCGAGGGGCTCCGGGTCGTCTGCGCCGAGCCCGTGGACGTGCTTGAGACGATGGAGCTCGGGCAGGACGAGAGCTACGCGGTGGTGGTGACCCACGACCACGATCTGGACGAGGCCATCGTCGCGGGGCTGCTGCGGCGACCGCTGCGGTACCTCGGCTGCATCGGCTCGGTGCGCAAGGGCGCGAAGTTCCGACAGCGGCTCGCGGCCAGAGGCTTCACCGAGGAGGAGGTGGGGCGAATGCGCACGCCGATGGGGCTCGACATCGGGGCGCTGCTGCCCGACGAGATCGCCGTGAGTGTGGTGGCCGAGCTGATCGCCACCCGGCGCAGCGCGGCCACCCGGTCCGAGAGCGCATGACCTGACCAGAGGCTCCAAAGATGGCTCGATCGTGTGGACACGACCACGTCCCGCAGGTGCACGCCTGCACACCCTCGCCCGATCGCATCACCGTCGTCGTGCTGGCCGCAGGCGCCTCGACGCGCATGGGCCGGCCCAAGGCGACCCTGCCGCTCAGGCGGCCCCACGGCGCCGTCGAGGGCGAGCCGGCGTGCCGGCGCATCGTCAGGCTGTGCCACGCGCTGGGCTTTGCGCGCAGCGTCGTGGTGCTCGGCCATCACGCCGACGTGGTGCGGGCGGCGTGCGCGGATCTTGCGGACTTCGCGATCAACCCTGCGCCCGATCGGGGCATGTTCAGCTCGGTGCAGGTCGGCGCGCGCGTCGCCATGGAGGTGCCCACGCCCCCCCACGCCCTGATGATCTGGCCGGTGGACTGCCCGCTCATGTCCATCGGCTCGCTCACCGCGCTGCTCGAGGCGGGCAACCCGTACGTCGCCCGCGAGGGCATGCTGTGGGTTCGCCGCCCCGGCTTCCGCATGATCTCCGAGCCCACGGGCCACCCCGTGCTCCTGTCGGCGGCCCTCGCGCGGCGCGTCATCGACGCCCCCTCCGACTCCAGGCTCGACGCCCTGCTCAACCACCCCGACGTCCTGCCGCACACCGTCCTGCTCCGCGACAACCTCCACCGTCTCAACCTCAACACCACCGTCGACGCGGAGCCGTTCGTGGCCGCGGAGCCCGATGAGGACGGGGTCGATGAGGATCTCGCAGGGAGAGTTTGAAGGGCACATTTTCTCGCTTGACAGTGGGGGGGCCTTGGCGTAACTTCGCGCTCCGCTCACGGGGATTGAGCAGTCAACCCCCGCCCCGCAGTACGAAGCGGCCTTTGGGCGTATAGCTCAGCGGGAGAGCATCGGCCTTACAAGCCGAGGGTCACTGGTTCAATCCCAGTTGCGCCCATTGTCTGGGGTAGTAGTTCAGTCGGTTAGAATGCCGGCCTGTCACGCCGGAGGTCGCGGGTTCGAGTCCCGTCTGCCCCGCCTCGCGACGCTGTCGCGAATGTCAAGATGCTTCCCCTTTCTGGGGTAGTAGTTCAGTCGGTTAGAATGCCGGCCTGTCACGCCGGAGGTCGCGGGTTCGAGTCCCGTCTGCCCCGCCTGAAGCATCTTGAGAAGAGAGCCGAGTCCGCAAGGACCCGGCTCTTTTCGTTTCTTGGGGGCGCGTCGCGGACGGCCGCGCGCCAGCCCGCTTGCCTCTCACCGCAGCTCCACGCCAGCACGGGATCAGGGCCTTCGATGTGCCCAGAGCGATCAGAAGCCATTCGGAAAATAGATGCCGATGGATCCGACGTAGATTCTGTTTCCAGGTGGCGTCTGATGTGAGGGAGTGGGCCCAGAGGCCCATGACCGAGCAGAAGACCCACCTGGGGACAACCCCGTCTGCATCTCGGTTGAGCCCGCAGGGCAGGGG
>Ga0100377_1002366_pt1 | contig 15758 bp, 14 predicted proteins | sample CryGeymeta201501_FD_83664 | JGI IMG/M metagenome (GOLD analysis project Ga0100377, IMG submission 83664) | Groundwater microbial communities from Crystal Geyser aquifers in Utah, USA - Crystal Geyser metaG 2015-01 | ecosystem: Environmental > Aquatic > Deep subsurface > Groundwater | place: USA... | reverse complement strand
AGTTTAGTAACGATTTGTAAAAATTAGCTAAAGGGTTCTGCTACTTTTTACAAAAAAAAGTAAAAAAATTAATTTTTAGAACCCACCTAAAGAAAATTCTATTGATTTTAAAAATAAATTACTACTTTTGAAAGATAGTAAACAAGGAATAACCTTTTGAAACTTAACAAGTAACAATTAAAAACAAAGCAAAAATGAAACACAAGAAAATCAAGTTGAGTGTTTTGTTGTTAGGCATTGGTATAACGGCACAAGCGCAACAAGTAACCACTGCCACTGGCGGAGATGCTTCGGGCAGCGGAGGAACAGTTGCTTACAGCGTAGGACAAGTAGTTTATACTACTAATACAGATGTTTCTGGCACAGTAAGTCAAGGCGTACAACAGCCCTACGAAATTTTTACAGTAGGAATTAAAGAAACCGAACTGAACATTTTACTTTCGGTATTCCCAAACCCTACTGCCTATAATTTAACCTTGCAAATAAGCGATTACAACAACGAAAAATTATCGTATCAGTTATTTGATATGCAAGGTAAATTATTGAACAACGGACAAGTAACTGCTCAGCAAGTGCAAATAAATACAGCCAATTTGCCACCTGCTACTTACTTTATAAATGTTGTAAACCAAGAAAACAAAAAAATTCAATCATTTAAAATTATTAAAATTCAATGAGACAGTGTTTTTACAAAAAACACGTAGTCGAATTAATCCCGATAGCGAAGCATATCGGGAACAAATAAAAAAAGTTTAATCTAAAATTTAAAAACAATGAAAAAAATAATTACAATTTGTGCAGCAATACTAATGACTGCAAGCGTGTCTGCTCAAGCACCTGATAAAATGAGCTACCAAGCCGTAGTAAGAGACGGCTCTAATGCTTTGGTAACTTCTACAGCCGTAGGCATGCAAATCTCCATTTTGCAGGGTACATCATCTGGCACAGCCGTTTATGTAGAAACCCAAACCCCAACTACCAATACCAATGGTTTAGTAAGTTTAGAAATTGGGGCAGGAACAGTAGTAAGTGGCAATTTTACTACCATTAACTGGGCAAACGGGCCCTATTTCATTAAAACCGAAACCGACCCAACCGGAGGAACAAGTTATAGCATAACGGGCATAAGTCAATTGTTGAGTGTTCCTTATGCGTTGCATGCAGACAATGTATCGGGATTGGAAAAAATTACAGAAAGCACTAAAACAGGTAGGCGTTTGATAGGAATCAACCCTGCAAATTATGGTAATATTGGTACTGATGCTGTTGATTTAAGTATTAGTAATAGTCCAACAACAACGAGAGGAGCCACAGGAAATAATTCCACAGCAATGGGATGGGGTACTACAGCTTTCGGATTTGCTTCCACAGCAATGGGAAATCAAACTACAGCTTCAGGAGATTTTTCCACAGCCACAGGAGCTGGTACTATGGCTTCAGGGCTTCGTTCCACATCGATGGGAAGTCAGACTACAGCTTCAGGAGATTATTCCACAGCCATGGGAAATCAAACTAAAGCCGAAGCTGTAACTTCCACAGTCGTGGGACGTTACAACGTAGGAGGTGGAAACCCAACGGTTTGGGTAGGTGCAGATCCTTTATTTGAAATTGGTAATGGTAATGATGCTTTGAATTTAAGTAATGCACTTACTGTTTATAAAAATGGCAGAACAGATGCATCAGGTACAATAAGAAGTACTGGTGGTAATTTTCCACTCAATGGTGATGGTGAAGGCATCTCTATGTCGTTTATAAATGGAAGAGGATATATATTATCGGAAAATCCGGATATTCCATTTACTTTCAAAGAAATGGTTTTAGGGGCTTCGGTTGTAAGCCCTGTTAACGATAATTTTACTAATTTAGGCATACCTGCTAAGAGATGGATGGTAGTTTATGCAGTTAACGGTACTATTCAAACTTCAGACAGGAGAATGAAAAAAGATATTAATGATATTCACTATGGTTTAAACAGCCTTATGCAGCTTCGCCCCGTTTCTTACAAATGGAAACAAGGAGACCAAGGCTTGAAATTAGGGTTAATAGCACAAGAAGTACAAAAAGTATTGCCCGAAGTTGTTGATGAAGGAACCGATGAGAACAAAACCTTAGGAATGAATTATAGCGAGCTAATCCCTGTGCTTATAAAAGCCATTCAAGAATTGAAAGTAGAAAATGATGCTTTGAAAGCAGAAAATTCAACAATGAAAGCAGAAAATTCAACAATGAAAGCTGAAACCCAATCAAAAATAGAAGCGTTGGTTTCACGATTAAACAGTTTAGAGAGCAGTCTCAATCAATAACAGTGTTATTTAAAAACATCAGTGCCAGATAAAAAAAAACTAAAATCATGAAAACGATAAACACATTTTTATTGAGTGTTTCACTCGGTGCATTACAAGCACAATAGGTCGTATTAACTTCGGGTGGAGATGCTACAGGCAGCAAGGGAAGTGGTGCCGGCTAATCTATAGGGCAAACAGTATATAGCACCACTTCAGGAGCTAACGGATCGGTTGCCCATGGCGTACAACAAGCCTTTGAAATATCCACCCTGTGCATTGGGGGATAACTCGGTAGCTTTATCATCCGTGGCATATCCCAATCACCTAGCTCCCGTAAGTTTAGCGTAGTCCTTCAATTTTTCAGGATAAACTCCACTTGTGGTAACAGCAACAAGAAAAAAAACTTTTCACTCAAAAACAATTTTCAAAAAACTACCTTCATTGCCAATCCAAGCCATCGTTATTGTAAAAGGGTGCAGTTTTAACTTAACGCTTAAAAAGCCAATAAAATCGTTTTCAGGGCGTTTTTTTGTTCGTTAGACCCCCCACGCACTTTGCCAAATAAGCACTAAAAAGCAGCTTGTCATTTTAGATTTTATTCTGATAGTTATCGGGAGAAGATAAAATGACAGTTGCATGTGAAAAAATAAATTTTTTACTTACTCAAAATCACAAATTCAGTACGTCTGTTTTTAGCACGACCTTCTTCAGTTTCATTGCTTGCAATAGGGTTATTTTGACCAAACCCTTTAGATGATAATCGGGTAGGGTCAACGTCTTCTAAAATTAAATAATCGTAAACTGCTTTTGAACGATTTTCTGATAAAATCATGTTTTCTTCTGGATTACCAACATTATCGGTATAACCATTAATGGCAATTTTTAGCGTATTATTTATTTTTAAGAAATCAATAAATTCATTCAATACCAAGATAATTCTTGGGGTAATTTCATAGGAGTTGGTAGCAAAATTAATATCATTAATGGTATAAGACTGCCCAACTTCGATGGGTTTAATCGCTACTTTTTCAGTTTTCACCGCTTTTCCAATTACGATTTCGTTAGATGAAATTAATTGAGAACTAAAAGCAAAACCCTTCTTTTTGGCTGTTAACAATACATCTTGGTCTTTCCCTACAGTAATTACACCAACATATTCACCAGTTTCTTTATCAACTACAGCTTCCACTTCTTGTTCTGTTTTGGTGTTTTTTAAAATTACCTGAGCTCCTTCGGGTACTTCACCTAAATTATTTACAATTACTCCATTTACAAAAGCGACCGATTTTGGTCGGGCTTCTTCATACAATTCAAAAGAAAAAATATTCAAATCTTTGTCCTCTTGTGACGAACCATAATAAGCTCTATCGCCATCCTTACTTACAATAAATCCATGTTCGTCTTTTGGAGTGTTGATAGGGTTACCGATGTTAATAGGTTTTTTAAATTGACCTGTTTTTTCGTCCATTTTAGAATAAAAAATGTCATAACCACCTAAGCCAATGTGGTAGTTAGAAGAAAAATAGAGTGTATAACTATCGGAGTGCATAAATGGCGATTTTTCATCTCCAGGTGTATTAACGGGAGTACCCAAATTAATAGGATCTCCCCAACTTCCATCTGGTTGTTTTTCGCATTTATAAATGTCCATATCTCCTCCAAAAGGATTGACAACTCTTGTAAAATAAAGCGTTTTATTGTCGGAGGTTATGGAGGGTTGAGCTTCCCAGGTTGTTGGTGTATTGATATTGCTACCAATCGATTGCAGTTTACTCCATTCACCATTAATAAATTCAGAATAATAAATATCAGCATTATCGAATAGTTGTCCGAAGCCAGCACGGTCTTTACCACGATATGGAATTACTTCAACTAGTGTAATGAAAATTAATTTATTATTAACCGAAATGGATACTCCACCTTGGTATTGACCCAAATTAAAAGGACTAGGCATTGGAATTCCTCCACTATAATCATTCCCCATCGATTTGGTGCTTTTAATAAATAATTCTTGATAGCCACTATTAAAAGCTTGTTTCTTTTCATCTGGTATTTTTCTGGTAAAAAATAAATACCTATTATCTGGCGAAAGCATTGGTAAATATTCATCATTTTCTGTAGAAGGACCTTCCACTTTTTGAGGTATAAAAGGAACAGTATCTTTTATTAATTGAATGTAGGTATTGATGTCTTGAACACGATCATAAGCATAACGTTCGTCTTTTTTAAATGCATTCGGAGTTGCTAATATGGCTTGATAAAAGGGTTTGGCGGCAATAAAATCTCTTCTACCAAAGTAATAATCACCTAACTGCATGGTATAATAGAAGTTCCGATAATCTGGACATATTTCAACTATTTTTTTCCAATAATTAAGTTTAATTTTTTCTTCTTGTTGTAATTCCACAACATTGCCCGAGTTAAAAGCATTTTCGACATTTTTCTCGCTTATTAATGATAATTCATCATAAGCTTCCAAATAGTTGGGATCAATTTTTATGGCTTCAACTAATAACTTTTTTTTCTCTGAACCAGTAGCAGTTTTTGCTAATTCTAAAATCTTTATTGCCTTTTTCTTTGGTTCAGGGCAATTATCCTCTTGGGCAAAAACACCAAAGCAGGACATATTGATAAATATGATGAATATAATTTTTTTCAAATTTTCTTTTGTTTTTTCACAATCATTACGAGGAACAAGGCAATCTTGTTATGTTGGGATGTTCCTCGTTATAATAATTGGTTTTATTTACTTTCCACTTTTGCCATAATTGCATCAGCTTCTTTTTGAGCTTTTAATTCAATATCAGTTGCTCTTTTTTCTCCTTCTGCTTCAACATTATTAGCTTGCTTATCGGCTTCCTGAACCGCTTTTTTCCCAAGTTCTTTGTTGGCAGCTTTCTCAATAAAGTTACCTCCTTTATTATTTAGATTTTCTTGTTGTTTTTTACCTTCTGCCCTCACTTTATCAGCTTGAACTTTTGCTTCTGCTCTCACTTTATCAGCTTGAACTTTAGCTTCGGCAATTAATTTATCGGCTTGTTCACGAGCTTTCTTTTTCACATCCTCTTTTACTTCTTCTACCTTTTCTTTTATTTGTTCTTTCACTTGTTCTTTTACGTCATCAACAATACTGCCAGCAGCATCTTTTAAATTAACACTTACTTTTGGGTCGTCAACAGTGCCTTTTATCAACACATCTACATTTACAAATTCAGCAGCCTTTAAGTTTAGTCCTAATCCTGATGCTTGTGAATTTAGTTTGTTAAGTGCTTCTCCAGTACCTAATTCGGAACTAGGAACTTTTAACGTCATTTTGTTATCTAAGGTTTGGTCGAAACCATTAGAACCCGACATCGTTCCTGTTACGGGTCCCATTTTCACATCAAAAGGTTGGGTATAAACTCTACCATCTTTAAATTCGTACGAAATACGTGCATCGTTGATGGAAAGTGATTTGAATTTATCATTTTTAAGGATTTCACTCAACTTGTTCATGGCTTTAAAGTCTTCTACTTTTATACTTTTAGTGAGCATATCGCCATCTCCAGTAATTGTTTTTAAATCTGGCATCATTTCTTGGTCTAAAACCCCTTTTACTTTTAATGAGGTATTAAATCTTCCTTTCATATTTTTAATGTAAGGTGCCATTTCCACAACTGTATTAAAAGTAGAGGCTACAGTTTGTATATCAAAATCGTTAATTGCCATATCATAACTAAAACCTGGCACTTGAGGATTGGTAGTTTCATAATAACCATTCATTACCATTCCCCCACCTAATAATTGCATGTTGACATTGTTCATGCTCACTTTTTGGTCTTTCACCACCAATTCTCCTTTTAAGTTGTTAATGTCCATGTTGTCGTATATCACTTTATTCATGGATGAGTTTAATATAAAATCGATATTTTTTGGAACTTCAATCACACTTAAGGGTTCTTCAGCGGTAGTTTCGGTAGTCGAAGCAGTTGTTGGTTCTTCTGTCATAAATTCAGTTAAATCCATTAAGTTGGAGTTTAAATTAAATCTTCCAGTTAATGCTTGGTCATCTGCGAACGCATAAGCGATAAAGTTTTCTATTTTTCCATTCGCATTGAGGTCTGATTTTCCAATTTTAGCATCAAAAGCGGCTAATTCAACAAATTGAGGAGAAAAATTCAACGTCAATTGTTTTAATAAGATGTCATAAGGAATAGAATCGCTTTTGTAAAGCATATCTAAAACAGAAATTTGTCCTTCAGCCGTAAATTCCTCGTATTTTTCATTTTCAAGAGAAGATACTTTTCCTTTTAAACGAACATCGGCGGCAATGTCTCCATTCATATCATCACCTGCTTCCATTGGAATCACTTCTTTTACCGATGCTAAATTAAATTTAGCTTTAATGCCACCATCAATATCAGGGTCAGAAACTGGAGTACGAACTTTCATGTTCATGTCAATAGGATTTCCAGCCATTTCTATATGGAATTTTTTCAAATTCACAAAAGTATTATCTTCACTTCCTCCAGGATTATCAACATGTAGATCTATTTGAATGTTGTTGACAGCTTTTGGTAAAGTTGGATATTTAAACATGGCATTTTCAACTTTTAAATCTAAACCAAAAGCGGGTAGGACTGTCTCGGTATAAATTCCTTTTGCATACCCATTTAAAGCTAATTTTCCTGAAGTTTTTACCGAAGCAAAGTCAGTCATATAAACAGCAGGAACCATGGAAAGGATATTTTTAAAATCGGTTTTCTTTGCGTTAAATTTGATGTCCATATCAATGTCGTCTTTATCTTCAAACAAAGCTACCCAACCATCCAAACCAAGAATTAGTTCGTTGATTTTAAATTCGTTTTGAGTAAAGGTATATTTACTGTTAGCTAAATCGGCTTTAATCGTTGCATCAGCAGTTATCGCCGCATTTTTTAGATATTTAATGGATTCCATTTCTAAATTTAAGGTATCAATAGTGGTGTGAGTTACTAAATCAGTAACATCTGCCGTCATATCACCACTCATCTTAAAGTTAAAACCTTTAATAAAGGTAGATAAATCCATCGTTTTATCTATATAAGTAATGTTAGCGTTGGTGATGGTTAAATCTTTTAATCCTAATTTAAAATTAGAAGGTTCTTCGGGTGTTTCTGGAGTAACTTCTTCGGAGGCTTTAGCAATGTCCCAGTTGGCTGAACTATCTGCCAAAACAATGGCATAAATAGTTGGTTGGTCAATGCTGATGGTTTTTACATTAATCTCATCGCCACTAATCACGCTCATTAAATTTACTTTTAGCGTTAAATTTTTAATGTTTGCCAATTGAATTCCTTCAAATTTGTCAATTCCATCTACTTTTACATCGTTAATAGAAAAATTAAAGTTAGGGAAAGTGCTAATCAATCCTAAATCGAACTCACCAAAATCTACTTTTGCATTTAAACTTTTGTTGGCTTCTTCTTTCACCATTTCTATTATTTTTCCTTTAAAAATAATAGGTAGAAGAATAATTAATACAATTAAAAAGAGTAATGTGAAACCAAAATATTTAAGGATTTTTTTTAACATGATTTTTTGTTTTTAGGATTTAATTTTTAAGCAAATAAAAGTAACAAAAAGATACTAGATTTATTGTTGACTTTTAAGATTTATTAATTGAAATAGAAAAAAGTAGTTAATTTCGCACTCACGAATCACACCATGAACAACCTAAAATCTAAAGATCCATACGCAGCATTAAGGGTAAAAGAGTTTAAAACTTTTTTATTGATGCGTTTTGCCATTGTTTTGGCGTGGACCATGCAATTTATTATTATTGAGTGGGAAGTTTATCGATTAACTAAAGATCCTTTGTCCTTAGGATTAATTGGTTTAATGGAGGTTGTTCCATCATTTTCATTTGCCCTTTTTGCTGGTCATGTTGTCGATCAAAAAGAAAAGCGGAAATTGCTAATGTTTTGCCTTTTAGGCTTTATATTTATTAGCCTTTCTTTAGTTTTTTTTAATGCTGATTTTACTAGTAATTTCCTTTCAGCTCATCAAATTTTGTATGGCATTTATGCTTGTGTGTTTATTGGTGGGATAGTTAGGGCATTTATTGGACCTACCATTTTTTCATTAATGGCATTAATAGTTCCTAAAAATTTATATGCAAATGCGGCAACATGGAGTAGTTCTGTATGGCAAATGGGTTCGATGGTTGGACCAGCAATAGGAGGTTTTGCTATTTTATGGATTGGAGTAACCTGGTCGTTAAGTATTGTTTTATCATTTGCAATTTTTTCTTTTATATTATTGTTGTTGGTTTTAAAACCAAAACCCATTTTAAATACCAAAATTGGAGAACCTATTTTAAAAAGCTTAGAGGAAGGAGTGAAATTTGTTTTTAAAACTAAAGAAATATTAAATGCACTAACACTAGATATGGTGGCTGTTTTATTTGGTGGAGCAGTTGCTTTATTGCCTATTTTTGCAATGGATATTTTGCAAGTTGGTTCAAAAGGTTTTGGTTTGTTACGAGCTGCACCTGCTGTTGGTTCTTTTTTAACACTGCTTATTCTCGCTTATTTCCCAATAAGAAGAAAAGCTGGATTAAAACTCTTGTTTGCTATTTTTGGTTTTGGTTCATGCATCATCATTTTTGGAATTTCTGAATGGTTTATTATTTCTTTAATTGCTTTATTTTTTAGTGGAGTTACTGATGGAGTTTCTATTGTTATTCGACATACCATTTTACAATTATATACGCCAGATGAGATGCGTGGTCGAGTTTCATCCGTTAACTCCATGTTTGTAGGTTCTTCAAATGAACTAGGTGCTTTTGAAAGTGGATTAACAGCTAAATTGTTTGGCACCGTTAAAGCTGTTGTTTTTGGTGGAGTAATGACAATTATTATCGTTACGATTACGGGATTGAAATCAAAAAAAATGAGAGCCTTAGATTTTAAAAATCAAGATTAAAATTATTTTAGAACTTCTACTTTTTCTACAAAAAGGTTAATTTTTGGCCAATCTTGTGAATCTGTTTCAACATTAGTGAGTTTTGAAACCACAGCTAGTCCTTCAATAATTTCTCCAAAAACAGTATGTTCCCCATCTAAATGAGCTGCTCCTTTATTTTTAAGGTAATAATTTTTTTGTGTTTCAGAATACGTATAATGGTTTTCTTCAGCATACTTTTCTAAAGAAAATATTGAAAATTGGCTTCCTTCAACAAAATAGAGTTCGTCTGGTTCTGAACGTTTATCTGGATTGTCAGTATAACTTCGGGCGGCAGCTACAGCACCTTTTTTATGAAAATGATGTTTGCTCATTTCTGACGGAATAGTATAATAACCAATACTATCTTGAATCGCTTTTTGTTTATCTCCATAAGAACCTCCAAATTGTGCCATAAACCCTTTTACAACCCTAGAAAAATAACAACCATTAAAATAACCACTTTTGGCTTGCAATATAAAATTAGCTCGATGGAGTGGAGTATCTTTATACAATTTAATCTTAATTTCCCCCTTGCTGGTTGTAATTAAAGCAATAGTTTCTGGATTTTCTTCGCCATATTTTGTTAATCGTTCAACAACATTATCGTTAGTTATCAAATCTAGTTTTCGTTCTTCAACAATTGGAGCAATTATTTCTTTTGCAACAACTTCTTTTTTTTCTTGCTGTGGTTGTTTTTCAGAACAGGACAGAAAAATAAAAATTGGTATTAGGTAACTGATCTTTTTCCTCATGTTGCAAAAATAAAGCATTTGTAAAAGTATTTTACTTTATTGTTCAAAAGGATTACTATTTTTAAGCCTATAAATCAACTACTATGGCAATAATAAATATTAGTAAACACATTAGCTACAAAGAAGCTAATCATAGTGATACTGCAACTCGCAGAGGAATAAAAAACGAACCTAACGATGAACAATTAGCTGCAATGAAAGTTTTAGCTAAAAATGTGTTTGAACCTTTAAGAGTTCATTTTAACGAACCCATTCACATTAACTCTTTTTTTAGAAGTGTAGCGCTAAACAAAACAATTGGTGGAAGTAGAACTTCTCAACATTGTACTGGTGAAGCAATAGACATCAAAGGAACTAATGGAATTACTAATAAACAACTGTTTGATTACATTAAAAATAACTTGGAGTTTGACCAATTAATTTGGGAGTTTGGAACAGATAAAAATCCTGATTGGGTGCATGTTTCTTATACAACTACTCAACTTAATCGAAAAAGTATTTTAAAAGCTGTTAAAGGAGGTAATCCTGTTTATCAAGTAATGGAAGTTGGAAATGTAGTAGAAGAACCTAAAACAACTAAAATAGTAAAAAAGAAAAGTACGAAGGGTGTTATTGCTGTTAAAACAGTACTTAATATTAGAAATAAACCAGCTACCAACGCAAAAGTAGTCGGACAATTAAAAAATGGGCTAAAAGTGAAGATAATTAGTGAAGATAAAGACTGGTATCAAGTTAAAACAATAAAGTTTTCTGGTTGGGTATCTAAAAAATACGTTCAGCTAAAATAACGTTAGAAATTACCTTTAACTCCAGTTAGTATTACGTCTATATTTGAGCCTTTTTGGAGTTTGGCATTATACTAAAAAATAAAAACAATAGTTCAAAATTTATTATCTTTGTATAATAAATTACTGCATTATGGATACTTTAATAATAAATATAGATAGTACTGAAAAATCGCTTTTAGTTTTGTTGCTCAAAAAATTTAAAGCCATAGTGAAAGAAATTAACGAAGATGATAAAGAAGATTATGCTCTTGTTAGAGCTATGATGAAAGGTAGAAAGCACAAATATGTGAGTGAAAGTTCTGTTTTGAAAAAACTAAGAAAATGATTTTACTTTTTGAAGAACAATTTAGTAAGGATATTGATAAAATAACTGTTAAATCTGTTAAAAAGAAAATCGAAAAAACCATCATTGATTTAAAAGAAGTTAAAACCATTACACGTTTTCCGAACATTAAAAAGTTAACTGGACACAAACTCGCTTACCGATTAGAATTAACGATTATAGACTATGTTTCTTTTTAGAAAATAACCAACTTATTCTACCCCGAATACTACACCGAAAAGAGGTTTATACCGATAGCATATATTTAATAGTCCAATAAATTAGACTAAAATCTATTGCATCGGCATTAACCATTGTACATTTATAAAATAGTATTGGACTATTTTATAAATACAATTGGTATTACAGATTTTTTTCTTAAAAAGAATATTTCTTTTTTGAAAAAACTACCTTGAGAAAGTGGGCTAACCTTTTTCTAAGCGAAGTTTTTAATGAACTTTACCTATTAAAGTTAGCCATACTTATAAAAAAAGCCAATTTAACGCAGTACTTTTCTCCTCTTGAGAGGAGAAAGATGTTGTTCGAAGCTGCCATAGCAGCAAGATTACAACATCAGAGGTGTGTTTTTCAGCCTTTCTTTACCTTAAAACAAAATTTCAACAACAAAAAAACTATCAAAAATTCTCAGAGTTCGGGGCAGTATTCTCTTTATGTCATGCTGAGTTTATCGAAGCATCTTTCACTCTTAAACTTAAAGTATTAGTTTTTTATTCGTTAGATTTGTTTTCATAATATTTACCATGAGTTAAAAACTCTATAGCTTTTTTTTGGCTTGTATTATTAACAAATGAATGGAAAACTTAAAATGAAAAAACTCATCATCATATTGATTGTTTTGTTTGCTGCTGGATGTGGCAATGAACTGCCGATTAAAGACAACTATGTAGATGGATTTGAACAAGCCAAGAAATCTATAAGAAAATTTGCTGAGTCTCATTTTGATACTTCAATCTATCATTTAGGCGAAGGAAGTGTTGGTTCTTTAGATAAGTTTGAACCTCCCATTAAGATTGTTAATTTCTTAGGTGCAGATACTGCTATGGAAAAATATAAAATGATTCATTATGAGCAACGTCATTTAGGTGTTCCTATTCATTGTGATAGCACCTATTCTTCTTATTGGACATATTATCAATTAGATGAAAATTTTTTGGTACTATCATATTCAAATGCTTCAATTCAAATAAAAGAATAAAAACCTTATCATCACATCATTTTTATTAATTCTTTGCGGTTAAGTTATATTTTTAATTTTTAAAATCACTCTTCACAAATTCCACTTTAATCCTACTACAATTGCATCCATATTTGAGCCTTTTGCATCTACTAAATAAGCATTAGAAAGATGCGAATATCCGGCAGATAGCGTAAAATGTTTACTAATGGGTTTACTAAGGGAAACAAAATGATGTAAATTAAAACCGCTGTACAAATCAGGTGCTGCCGCTTTGGTTGCTTCTACATAAGCAAGAGAGATTTGATATTCTAAGTAAAACTCTTTAACAATTAACCAACTCAATTGAACAGCAATACCCAAAGCATAGCTTCCATTATCAACAACCTGAAATAGGGCAGAAGGACGAATTAAAAATATCCTTTTGTTGTACTCATTGGTCACTATTGCACTATCCAAAAAATTACTACGGTAATCTATTACCAATTGAAATGGAAAATAGATTTGACCAAAACCTACTATTCCCTGATTAAAAAACCCATCAGTTTGTGCAGTTCTTCCTCTGTATGGTCCAACATATACACTAAAATTAGGATTAGTTATTTCCAAACCAAATTTACCAGCATTGTTCTGTGATTCGGCAGAGGCATAGTAGAAAGTTAGTAATAATAAAATGGATAGGTATTGCAAAAAAACTTTCATTTCAATTTAGTTACATTTCACAGAAACTATCATTTCGAAGGTAGCAACTAACTCGTTTAAGTTATTGTAAACACTTACACGAGTAGTTTCATTAACTCTTTCTTTTGTTTTGATAGAAAGTAAGATAGCATTTTCTACTTTTTTCCCATCTTCAGAAATAAAAATACAATCTGATTCAGCTCTTTTCAAAAATTCACAATTCATACCTTTAAAAGCGAAAGATACTTTTGTTGAATAACTATTGGCAAAATAAAAAGCATGAATACCCCCAGCAACATCGGCACCAACTGCCAAAGCTCCGAAATACATCGAGTTAAGATGGTTTTTTGTTCTTCTGTTTAATTTAATGTTAACTTTTACAGTTGTTTTATCTACTGATAGTAATCTAACTCCAGTATAGCCAAGCATTGGTATTTTAAACTTAGCTAATAAAAATAGTTGCCATTTAATTTTTTTAAAAAGATGCAAGTTTTCTCTATCCATTTACTAACGAATTTACAATGGCAGCAATTGGTTTAATTTCTTTTACATACTCTATACTTGGACCAGCACACCAAAATGTTTTATTGGTGTTTGTAGTTGCTGCATTATTCAACTTTTTCATGCCTTTATAAAAAGTAAAAGCTTTATACCACTTTTTTAATCTTTTATTTTTATTCAGAAATTGATCTAATCCACTTTGTTCAGTACCAACTTCCTGCACATAAGGAGTATTGATGATGGTACATTTTGTTCCAGACAATTTGGTGGTAAATACAATATCTTTAGCTCCATAATTGATACAGGCTTCTTTGTATTCTTGCGAAACATCGCTTTCTTCAGAAGCAATAAATAAACTCCCTATCGATAATCCAGCAGCACCGAGAGAAAGCATTTGTTCCATTTGTTCATGATTACCAACACCTCCAGCTGAGATGATAGGAATGTTGCAATTTTTTATTAATAAGGGGAGCAGTTCTTGGTAGGAAGTAGGCCCTGCATGCCCACCAGCTTCTTTATTAACAGCAATAATAGCATCAGCTCCTAACGCTTCAACTTTTTTTGCATAAACTAAATCCACCACATCACAAAACACTTTAATACCCACTTTATGGGCTTCTATTATGGTTTCTTCGGGAGAACCTAAGGAAGTAATGATATAATCTACTTGATGTTTACAACATGCGGCTAATTGCTCTTTATAATAGAAATTAGATTTGTTAACAATCAAGTTGATACCAAAAGGACCAACTGATTTTTCTTTTAGTTCTATTAACGCTTTTTCAAAGGCTTCAATTGTTCTAAAATTTAAAGCAGGAATAGCACCTGTAATTCCTACTTTACTAGCAGCCACCAACATTTTTACATTAGATACCAAAAACATTGGAGCCAATATGATGGGATATTTTATGTTTAATAAATCAGTTAATAATTTTGTTTTATTATTCTTATTATTTTCCATTTTAAAATTGATTTCAATTAGTTAAAGTGAAACAAAAGTAACAAAAAGTAAGTTCCTTAAAATGAATTAAATTTTAGAATAGAATTTGAATAATTTGCTATCAGCGAACTCTTAGCTTTTCGCCAATTTGCAATAGCTTATTTCTTGAAATTCCATTTAGTTGGCAAATAGAAGTAATTGTAGTTCCATACTTTTGGGCAATATGTCCTAAGGTATTTCCACTACTTACTTTATGATATTTCATTTTGGTTAGCTCTTTTATTTCGTTGCGATAAACAAAATTACATTGAGAAATACATAACGTATCGTGGAGCAAAGAAAAGTTTTCAAAAGAAACTACATCACGAGGATCAAGGGCTTCATCAAAGTACCTAATTTCGAAATGGAGGTGACTGCCGTAAGATCTGCCAGTATTCCCTCCTAACCCAAGTACTGTTCCTGAACTAATGGTAGAATCTACCTCAACTAATCTTTGTGAAAGGTGGGCATAAATAGTTTCTAATCCATTGTTGTGACGTACTACCACAACATTTCCATAACTTTTACTATAAGTAGAAATTCGTACTCTACCGTTAAAAGCACATCGTACGGTATCGCCTGTTTCTAATTTTATATCAGTACCATAGTGGTATCGAGACTTTCTACTCCCAAACTCAGAAGTAATTTTACCATTAAAAGGATGAGTGTAAAAATCATTATCTTTATTAAACCGCAGAACTATAGAATCTTGTACGTTCGAAAAATCGAATTTTCTTCTATGAATATCATCGGTTATCCAATCGTAAAAAGGCATGGTATCACGAATACTGTTATTGATAGATTTCATAAACAAATCAAATCGATCAACAAAAAAAACATCGTTTCCTTTTTCATCTTTAAGTGTTTTTTCAAAAGAGGTGCTGTCTATGATTTCTATAGAGTCTGTTCTAAGTATATGATTAGCAATTACAGAAAAAGGTGCTGCTATTATTAATAAGGAGATGATGAATGGAGAAAAGAACTTCATTTATTCAATTAGAACTATTAAACTTTTTATGGAAGTCAAAAATAGAAAAAAAATTACTTTAAACAAGTCTAAAAAAATGTAATGGGTAGATTCAAGTAGCAAATGCAACTTTTTGGTTTACAAAATTATAAAATAGTTTTACTGGTTTTTCAAAATTTAAATTTTTTCTTGGTCTATTGTTTATTTTAACTTGTATTTCTCTCAAATTGTGAGTATTATGTTTATTTATAATTTGTTTTTTTGGGATATATTGCCTCAATAATTTATTAGCATTTTCTATTTGTCCTTTTTCCCAAGAGCT
>Ga0100377_1002362_pt1 | contig 15765 bp, 14 predicted proteins | sample CryGeymeta201501_FD_83664 | JGI IMG/M metagenome (GOLD analysis project Ga0100377, IMG submission 83664) | Groundwater microbial communities from Crystal Geyser aquifers in Utah, USA - Crystal Geyser metaG 2015-01 | ecosystem: Environmental > Aquatic > Deep subsurface > Groundwater | place: USA... | reverse complement strand
CGTTGACAGTCGCCCCCCGCGCGGGGGCGTGGATTGAAATTCGGCGGGAGTGTCGGGAGAACGCCGGCGGCCCCGTCGCCCCCCGCGCGGGGGCGTGGATTGAAATATAATGCAAAACGAAACATGGGGAATTAACTATGTCGCCCCCCGCGCGGGGGCGTGGATTGAAATAGGCAGACAAACAGCCATTTTGAATTGGTCGAAGTCGCCCCCCGCGGGCGGGCGTGGATTGAAAATATATGGCAGGCGGATCAATCCTTGCGGGCGCGGATATGTGTTCCTCACGGGCGTAAGGATGAACCGGCGAGTGGGATATTGGGTTCCATTACACGATCCAGAAGCTCCCCGACGAGCACGGCCGTATCGCCCACAATTCGCCCGCATTCCAGAACCTTTTCACTCTTATAAAAACCCCTGGCCTGCTCCCGGTCTTTCCAGTTGACCCGGGCGATCTCCCGGCAGAGGATACTCCCATGGTTTTTGACGATTTCCTTCCGGAATCGTTCCAAAACTTCTTGGGCATAGGACCACATCTTCGGGTCCTCCTTCTCATCCTCCGAGGCGCGGCTGAACCTCAGCCCCATAACGGCCAGCGCTCCGACAACGGCGCCGCAGACCTCTCCGTTTCCCCCCAGCCCTCCGCCGAAGGCCCCCATGGCCTTCATGACTTCGTCGTCTTTCTTCCCTAACTTCTCTTGCCCGACCGCAAGAACGGCCTGGCTTCAATGAAACCGCTTCACCATCATTAACTGGACGGCCTTATCCCTCATCTCTTCATTTGTCATTTTTTACCTACAAGTCAAGGGTTTACGATTTTCAATTGACGTGGTGATTACCAGTTGCTATCCAGTATTTTTGCCGATGTTGACGGTTTATTGCTTACAGGAAGCAGACCCACGCTTCAATGCTCGCGCCTGTTCCCCGCAGAAATTGGTCTCCGATGAAACGCCCATGACGGCCTGCCGTCACAAAGGACAATGAAAATCTCCCCTAACCCCTCTTTGCCAAAGAGGGGGATCATAAAGTCCCCCTCTAACAAAGGGGGATTTGGGGTGCATTTTCGAGTGAAAATAAAAAATCCAGTGTGCTCCTCTCTGTACTCCTCGCCAATTTTGAAGTCACTTCGGTGCACCGAAGTGACTAATCAATATGATATCATTAATGATACTCCGATGAGGCCGATCATTTTCATGCAAAATTCTTGCCCGGATTGGTCGCCCCGGCGAGGGCCTCCTCCAAGGTGTTCTTCAGGGAGGTCAGTTGGCTTTCCCTTTCGCTTCCTTCGCCCGGAGCTTCAGACTTTTCTCCCGCCTTCGGCGCTTGCGGTCCAATTCCTTCGTCCGTTCGATCTTCTTGTGCTTGCTCATGATACCTCCCTATTATTAATATGCAAAACGAGAGCTTTGAATTACTCCTGAAATTCGGCAAATCGTCATTCCTGCGGAAGCATGAATCCAGTCCTTTCAAGACCTTCTTGATTCTTGCCTACGCGGAAATGACAAAGTGGGGGTATTTTTCAAAGCTCCAAAAAACGTGAATCGAGGCTCCGTCCCTCTGTTTCCAATTGTCCGGGGGGAAGGGCGCTTTCCTTATATCTCCCGGATGATGTCCACCGGGTGGATCTGCGTCGCCTTCCAATTTCCATATGATACTTCAGACGTGTGTCTCGGAAACGGCCTTTTCCAGAACGTCCTTGACAAAGGCGTTCAAGGTCTTCCCCTCATTCATGGCATTGCTTACAAGGCGCTTGTGGAGATCAGGATCCAGGCGAAGATTGAAGGAGCCCTTGAAGGGTTTTTCAGGTTGCTTGCCCGTCTCTTTGCAGAATTCAAGATAATCGTCAACGGCTTCCTCGAAAGCCGTTCGCAGTGAAACAACGTCCGTTCCCTCGTAGCTTACAAGGGCGCGAATGAACTCCAATTTTCCATAGAAAACCTTATCGTCATCGTTGTAATGGACAGACCCGAAATAGCCATTGTATTCCATCGTGTCTTTCATAGGAGATCCCCCCTCTTCAAAATTTCTTCTACCTGTTCGATCTGGTATCGCTTCAACGTCGGCGCGGGGTGTGGCCGATGCAGGATGATCGGATCTGATGTCCGATGGTCGAAACGAACGCGCGATCCCCCGCTTTTCCCTGCCCTGACCTTGGTATATCCGAAGCCTATCAGCAGAGCCGTCATTTCATCCCATGTGAAGTCAATGGGATGCGCAAGAAATCGCTTTACCAGCTTGTCATGTTTGCTCATGAATACCCCTTTGAATGGCAGGATAGCAGAGACCCGTAAAATAGGCAATCGGAAAAACTAAAATTAGTTACCTATATCTCCCGGATGATGTCCACCGGGTGGATCTGCGTCGCCTTGAACGAGGGGTAGATCCCCGCCACAATGCCGGAGAGGGCGGAGGCGGCGAAGGCGACCAGGAGCCCCAAGCCCGAAATGGTGACAGGATAGTCCAAAACTTTCGCAATGGCAAGGCTCATCAGGAAGCCGGCCGCCATGCCGATCATCCCGCCGCTGACGGAGATGAAAGAGGACTCCATCAGGAACTGGAGGATGATGTCCCGCTTGCGCGAACCGACGGCCCGCCGGATGCCGATCTCCACCCGCCGCTCGTTCACAATGAGGATCATGATCGACAGAATGCCGAGGGCGCCGATCAGGAAAGAGGCGGCCGCCGCGATCCTTCCCAGGACCGAAATCAGTCCCATGGCCTGGCTTTTGAGCGCCGTGACCTCCTTAAGATCGACGACGGTGAAGTCGTCTTTCATCTCCTTGCGTATCTTGTGTCGCACCCGGAGCAGCGCCTCGATCTCCCCCCGCAGCGGGTCGATCGCCTCGGCGCTCACCGCCTGGACGTAGATGATGTTCACATTTTCCTGGTTCACGAAGTTCCGGAGGAAGGTTTTCAGCGGGATGAAGAGCTGGTTGTCCTGGTCGTTTCCCGCGACGTCCGCCCCCTTCTCCGCCATCACCCCGATGATCTGGCAGGGGACCCGCCAGATGAGGATCGTCTTCCCGACGGGGTTTTCCTCGCCGAAGAGCTTTTCCGCCGTCGTGCGGCCGATCAGGGCGACCTTGCGCTGGAGACGGTCGTCCTCCTCCGTGATGGGGCTCCCCGCCGCGATCTCGAAATTCCGGACCTCGCCGAAATCCGGGGTGACGCCGTTCACCGCGATCGCCTTGAGGACCGTGTTCCCCCGCCGGACCGGGAAGGCCCTGAACCCGGACGGGGCAACCCTTGAAGTGGCCGGGAGGGTGTTTGCGATCGCCTCGGCGTCGCCCAGCGTCAGGTTCGTTGCCCGGCTGATCAGGGGGGTGTTCGGACCGTGCCGCCGGACCTGGCCGCTCACGACGATGATCAGGTTGTTGCCGAGGTTTGCGATCTCCTGCTCCGTCTTCAGTGCGAGGGAGTCGGAGAGGTTCCCGACGACGACGAGTGAGAAGGTTCCGAAGAAGACGCCGAGGGTGGCGAGCGCGGTCCGGAGCTTGAAGTTCCCGAGGGAGCCCAACGCGATCTTCAGGTTCAGAAGGGTCCGTTTCATGTCAGCTCCGGATCGCCTCGATCGGTTCAAGGTTGGCCGCGCGGGAGGCCGGCTGGAGGCCAAAGACGATCCCGACAATCCATGAGAGGATGAGACCGATGGCGAACGCCTTCCAGGAGAAATGGATCGGGAATGCCTCGACGTATTGCAGCAGCGCGGAGGCGGCGACCCCAAGCAGGAATCCGCAGAGGCCGCCCGCCGTTGTCAGAAGGAGCGCCTCGCCCAGGAACTGGAAGAGGATATCCTGTCGTTTCGCCCCGATGGAGCGCCGGATGCCGATCTCCGGCATCCGCTCGCGGACGGAGAGGTGGAAGAGGTTCGCCAGCACGAAACCCGCAACGATCAGCGAAATGATTCCGACGATTCCCACGAAGACGACCAGCGACCCCGTCAGGGCGACCAGAAACTTGATGATGTCCTTCGAGGAGAAGATCTGAAAGTCGTTCGATTCCCCGTCGGGGATTCGGTGCTCGGCCCTGAGGAAGGTCTTGAGCTCCTCGACGCGGCGGTCGAGGTTCTCCTGATCCTCGAAGCGGACCCGCAGAACCGCCACGTACTTGGTCTCGTGCTGGAGCTTTTTCATGACGGTTGTGATCGGCATGACCACCCGGTTATCGAGGTTCCCGCCGCCCACCGAAGCGCCCCGCTCTAAGAGCACGCCGACGACCTGGACGGGGATCTGCCGCACCTGGATGAATTTCCCGACGGGGTTCTCCTCGCCGAAGAGCTCGCGCATCGTCTCGTGGCCGATCAGGGCGACATTGGCCGACCGCTTGAGATCCTCCTCGGTGAAATCGGACCCTTCGACCACGGGCCAGGTCCAGGCGAGGCTGTAGTCGGAGGACGAGCCGACGACCTGGGTCTGGTAGCGGTTTCCTTTGTAGGAGACGATCACATCCCGCACGCTGCTCATCGGGACAACCATATAGGCCGTCCCGAAGGCGGAGCGGATGGCCTCGGCGTCCGTCACCGTAAGGGTCTTGTCCCGCCGGTCGATCCCCCGCGACTCCTCCGAGCCGCCGACGATGAGGACGGAATCGGGGCCGAAGGCGGCCACGATGTCGAAGGCCTTCTGATAGGCGCCTTCCGTGGCGGCGACGATGATCGTGATGGCCGAGATCCCGATGGCGATGCTGAGGATGCAGAAGAAGCTCCGGAGCTTCAGCGCGATGACCGCCCGGAGGGCCTGGGAAAGGATGTTAACCGGCCTGTTCATCGACGATGACCCCGTCTTTGATCCGGATGATCCGCTTCGCGCAGGCGGCGATCGCCGGGTCGTGGGTGACCACGATCACGGTTTTGCCCCGTTCGTTCATTTTTGCGAGCAGATTCATGATCTCCGCGGCCGTCTTGCTGTCTAACTGGCCGGTCGGTTCGTCGGCGAGGAGAAGTTCCGGATCATTCATCAGCGCCCGGCAGATGGCAACCCGCTGCTGCTCTCCCCCGGAGAGGCGGTTCGGCCGGAAGCGCATCCGCGCCTCCAGGCCGATCAGGCGGAGGAGCTCTACGGCCCTCTCCCTGGCGCCGTCCATCGCCTTTTCCCGGTAGAGCGTCGGCAAAAGGACGTTCTCCAGGACCGTGGCGTAGGGGAGCAGGTAGAAGTTCTGGAAGACGAAGCCGATGTGGGCGTTCCGGAGCACCGAGAGATCGTCGTCCTTTAGCCCCAGCACCTCCCGGCCAGCTAAAAGATAGCGTCCCGAGGTGGGGACGTCGAGGCAGCCGATCAGGTTCATCAGCGTCGATTTTCCGGAGCCGGAGGTTCCCATGATGGCGGCGAACTCCCCGTGAACAATCTCGAGGTCGATCCCCTTAAGGACCTCCACGGCGTCGTCTCCCATCCGGAAGGTTTTCCGGACATCTTCCATCCGGCACAGGGGGGTCATGGCCGCTTCCCGTTCGCGCTTTTCTTCGCCTCGACCTCCGGCGCGGCGGGCAGGACGAGCCTCGTCGCAAGCTCCGTCCCCTCCGGGAGGCCGGAGAGGATCTCCGTCCGGTCCTCCCCGCGGATGCCGAGCTTCAACTCCGCCTTCTCCACCTTGTTTGGTCCCTTGACCACACGGTAGGCGATCTGGCGCCCCTTCTCGAATTTGACCGCCGCGTTCGGGACCGTCAGGACGCCGCTCTTTTTGATGGTTACGATCTTGACGTGGGTGGTCATCTCCGGCCGGAGAAAACGGGCGTCCTCCGGGGAGACCTTCACGGTGGAGAGGTAATAGACGATGTTCTCCTTGACGACCGGCTGGGGATTGATCTTCTCGATTACGCCGGTGAAGGTCCGCTCCGGATAGGTGTCCACCGTGTATTCGACCTTCTGGCCCGTTTTCGCCCGACCGATGTCCGTCTCGTCGATGTAGATCCACATCTCGAGACGCGAGGGATCCAGGACCGTGACGAGGTTTGCCACCTGGAGGCCGGCGACGATCGTTTCCCCCTCCTGCGCGGTAACGTCGGAGATGGCGCCGGGGATCGGCGAGTAGATCCGCGCGTAGGTGAGGCGGATCTCCTGCTGCTCCAACTGCGCCCGGGTTTCCCGGATGGTTGCGGCGGTGATCTGCTGCTGCGATGAGAATTCGTCCCGCAGCCGCTTCAGGATCGCCTCCGCCGCCCGGTACTGGCTTTCCGCCTTCTCCAGCGCATCCTTCGTCGTGTACTCCTTCTGGATCAGCGCCTTTTCCCGTTCGAAGGCGAGGCGGGCGTAGGTGAAATTCGCCTCCGCCTCCCGGATCTTTTCGGGGTAGGTCAACTGGATCTGGGCAAGCGTGCTCTCCGCGACCTGGAGGGCGGCCTTCTGCTGGTCGATCGTCTTTTGCGTCTCCCGGTCGTCGATTTGGGCGATCAACTGTCCGGCTTTGACCCGGTCGCCGACCTTGACGTGCATTTTATCGACCTTTCCCGTCGCCCGGGCGCCGATCTTCACGACCGCCCCGACCTGGGACTTGATGATGCCGGTCTCGACGAGGACGCCCCGGATATCCCCTTTCTCCACGCGGCCCGTCTCTAAGACGCGGGTCTCCGGTTTCTTGAAAAACTTCTTGTAGGCGAATCCTCCACCCACGGCAAGGGCGACGACGAGGAGTGCGATCACGATGATTTTCTTCTTCACCTGTTTCCTCCATCTTTTTAATTAGGGACACTTCTAATTGACGCCCTCGTAATAAGTCCCAAAACCCTGTCACTCCCGCCCCCGCTTTTGCGAGGGTAAACTCCAGCGGGAGTCCATAACCAGTGTGAATTACTGGATTCCCGCTGGGAAAGTAGGGACAGCTCCCGATTTTTCCCAGAAAAATCGGGAGCTGTCCCTACTTTCCAATGCCGGCGATTTTCGAAAGCAGCGCCCGGGCGAGAACGGCGTTCATCCGCGCAGTGGTGAGCTGTTCCCGCGCATTGGCGAGCAGACTCTCCGCCTGGACGAGCGAGAGGATATCCCCCTTGCCGACCTTGTACTCCCCGAAGGCCTGTTCGTAGTTCTGCTCCGCCCGGCGGAGCTGTTCGACGGCGACGGCCTCGTTCCGGAGGGCGGTGACCAGATCCTCCCACCCCTTTCGGCAGTCGAGGAGGAGCTGGCGCTTCAGCTCCCGGATGTTCTCCTCGGAGATGGAAACCTCGATCCGGGCGGACTTTGTCCGGTAGAATTTCCCCAATTCGAAGAGGTTCCAGGCGGCAGTGACGCCGGCGCTCCGATCCTCGAGCGTCTGGTTGCCGAAGGTTCCCGCATCGCTGCGGCCATAGGAGAGGTTCGCCGAGACCGTCGGATAGAAATCGCTCCGGACGAGCGAACGGTTGCTTTCGGCCTTCTCCCGGGCGATCTCGGCCTGGCGGATCTCCGGCCGCGCGAAGACGGCTTCAAAGAGGGGTTTCAGCTCCGGAACGGCGCCGCTCGCGTCGAGGCTTCCCTCCGTAATCCCTTCGGTTTCGTCGGGGCGGCCGATCAGCGAGTAGAGTTCGGAAAGCGCTTTCCGAAGATTTCCCTCCGCCTGGACCACGTTAAAACGGGCCTGTTCGAGGCGGACCGAGGCCTGGAGAACCTCGGATAGTCGAGCCGCGCCGAGCGACCGCCGCCCTTCGGCGACCGCGTGGTCCTTCCGGGCGTCTTCCAACTGGATTTTCCGCTGCTCCAGAACCTCCCGGCCGGCCACCGCCGTGTAGAAGGCGACCTTCACCCGGTAGTCCAGTTCGAGAAGGTTCTTCCGGAGCTCTTCCCGTTCCGTTTCGAGGTTGAACCCGGCGATGTCCCGGGAGGCGCGGCGCTTGCCGTCGAAGAGGCGGTAGGAGAGGGTGACGTCGTACCCGGTGGAATTGTACGCGTTCCGATCCCCGTTGTGTCGGTCATGGGCGGCGGAGGCGTCGAGGCTGGGAAGATAGGCGCCGAGCGCCGCCCCATAGAGGGCGTCCGCCGACGCGACTTTTTTCTTCGCTGCCTGGTAAGAGGGGAGATTTTCCCGCGCCTGCGCCAGGGCCTCCTGGAGCGTTAGCGCCGAAGCCGACCCGGCCAGGGCGGGCGCCAGGCCCAAGATGAAACCGATCAGGGCCAGGGCCGCTTTTTTGAACATCACCTTCTCCTCTGCTGTGAATCCTTCTCGCCCTGTCGGCAAAGCCGGCCCATCGTTCGGCCCCGAAACCTCCCCGGGCGTTCAATCGGAGGGAGATCTCACCCATACCATATCTTAAAAAATCGAAATATTCACTCCGAAAGATGCGGGGACAAGGCGCCTCTTGCCGGCGCGATCGCCCCTTGTCTAAACGGGCCGGTTGTTATAAAGAGGAGCTTATCAACCGGTCACAGATGAGGAGGCTTTAAAGATGAACGAACAGGGGATAGCCACACAGCAGTGCATCAACACGATCCGTTTTCTGGCGGCGGACGCCATCGAAAAGGCGAAATCCGGCCACCCCGGCATGCCGATGGGGGCGGCGGCGGCGGCCTTCACCCTCTGGACGCGGCGCCTGAAGCACAATCCGGCCGATCCGCTCTGGCCCGACCGGGACCGCTTTGTTCTGTCTGCCGGGCATGCCTCGATGCTCCTCTATGCCCTCCTTTATCTCTCCGGATACGACCTCTCCCTCGACGATCTGAAGGCCTTCCGCCAGTGGGGGAGCAAAACGCCCGGCCATCCGGAGCGGCGGCATCCCGCCGGGACGGAGATGACAACGGGTCCCCTCGGCCAGGGGCTGGGCGCGGCGGTCGGGATGGCGATTGCGGAGGCCCATCTCGCGGCCCGGTTCAACCGGCCCGGCCATACGGTTGTGGATCACCGGACCTACGTTTTTGTAAGCGACGGCGATCTGATGGAGGGGCTCTCCGCGGAGGCCTGTGCGCTCGCCGGACACCTCGGCTTGGGGAAGCTGACCGTTCTGTACGATGACAACCGGGTCTCCCTTTCGGGGACCACGCTGCTCTGTTTTACCGAAGATATCGACAAGCGGTTCGCCGCCTCCGGCTGGCAGGTGATCGCCGTCGAAGACGGGAACGACACGGCGGCGGTGGACCGGGCGCCCGTGGCGGCGGAGGCCGAGACGATGAGGCCCTCGCTCATCCGCCTCCATACAACCATCGGCTTCGGCGCCCCAAAGAAGCAGAATACCAGCGCGGCGCACGGTTCGCCGCTCGGGGCGGAGGAGCTGAAGGCGGCCAAGGAGAACCTCGGCTGGCCGGTTGATCCCCCGTTCTTCGTTCCGGAGGAGGCCCTTTGTTTTTTCCGTGAGGCCGCGGCCGAAAGTGCGAAAAAACAGGAAGTCTGGAAGGAGGCCTTCCGGCGCTACGAAGCCGCATGTCCGGATGCGGCCGCCGCGTTCAAGCGGGTCATGAGCGGGGAGCCCCCTGCCGGCTGGGAGGCGGCGCTTCCCGTTCACGGACCGGGGACGAAGGAGGCGGCGACGCGCAAGACGTCGGAGTCCGTCCTCCAGGCCCTCGGGACGGCGCTTCCGGAACTGATGGGCGGCGCGGCCGACCTGAACCCTTCCACCTTCTCGTGGCTCAAGGGGATGGGCGATTTCCAGAAGCCGGGAGAACCGCCTGCCTGCCGCGAAGGGGCGGTCGGCGGGGAGTGGGGCTACGGCGGCAGGAACATCCATTTCGGCGTCCGGGAGCACGCGATGGCGGCGATCGCGGGCGGGATGGCCCTCCACGGGGGGATCATCCCGTTCACCGGGACCTTTTTCACGTTTGCCGACTACATGCGGCCGTCGATCCGCCTGGCCGCCCTGATGGGACTTCACGTGATCTACATCTTCAGCCACGACAGCATCGGCGTCGGCGAGGACGGGCCGACCCACCAGCCCGTCGAGCAGTTGATGAGCCTGCGGGCGATCCCGAACCTGGTCGTCATCCGTCCGGCCGACGCCAATGAGACGGTCGAGGCCTGGCGTATGGCCGTCGAAAATGGTGAGGGGCCGACCGCCCTGATCTTCACCCGCCAGAACCTCCCCGTCGCGGACCGTTCGACGTTCGGTCCGGCGGATGGCCTCCGGAAGGGGGGATACCTCTTCTGGGAGTCGGCCGCGGGGAGACAGGAAGGGGAGCGTGGCGATGGCGAACCCCGCCCCCCGCAGGAGGCCGTCGCGACACCGGAAGCCGGGTTGCCGGAGGCGATCCTGATCGGGACCGGTTCGGAGCTCCAGCTTGCCCTCGCGGCGGCAAAAACGCTTGCCGCGGAGGGAATCCGCGTCCGTGTCGTTTCACTGCCGAGTTGGGAGCTTTTCGACCGCCAGCCGCAGGCCTACCGGGATCGGATTCTTCCGCCCGGCGTCCGCGCAAGGGTTGCCGTCGAGGCGGGGATCCGCCTGGGATGGGAGCATTACGTCGGTCTCACAGGGGCCGTCGTGGGGATAGACCATTTCGGCGCCAGCGCCCCATACCAGATCCTCTACGAGAAATTCGGGATTACCGCCGAAGCGGTCGCAACGGCGGCGCGGCGACTGCTCGGAAGATAATGAACCTCCCCTTCAGCGGGATGGCTTAGGGTGGGGGTGGGGTAAAATTTTTCTGTCGGAGTCCTGCGGAAATCAAGAGGGGGCTGTCCCACGGTAGAGGGCGTTTTTCACGATATAGTGGCGGACCTCGTCCGTGACCAAGTAGCGGATGTCTTTTTCCTCTTTGGCCCGCTTCCGGATGTTGCTGGAGGCGATGTCGAGGAAGGTGACCTCGCGGAAGTATATTAGGCGCCCCGTCGGTCCGCGGAATCCCCGGAGGCCTTCATTATACACAAATCGGGAGGCGAATTCCGGCCCCAGAATCGTTTCCAGACCCTGATTGTCGTAGCCCGGCCGCGTCATGACGGCGAAATTGCACAGCAAAAGCAGGCGCTCCCAGTCCTTCCAGGTCCGGATCGCGTGGAAGGCGTCCTGACCAAGGATGAAGTAGAGTTCGAGGTTTTCGAGCCGGTATTTGTCTATGACGTACTCCACCGTCTCCACGGAGTAGGAGGCGACCTCGCGCCGGTTTTCCACATCGGAGAAGGAGAAGGCCGGGTTCCCCTCGATGGCGAGGCGGATCATCTGCTCGCGATGGTAGAAGGGCGTGATTGCGGCGTTGAGTTTGTGCGGCGGCCGCGACGCCGGAACGAAGATGATCCGGTTCAGATCGAAAATCTCCAGCATCTCTGAAGCGCACCGCAGATGACCGATATGGATCGGATCAAACGTACCCCCGAACAAGCCCCATTTCATGTTCTCACCTGCCCGTTTCCGTAAACGATGAATTTGGTTGTCGTCAGCTCTTCCAGCCCCATGGGTCCGAAGGCGTGGAGCTTGGTCGTGCTGATGCCGATTTCCGCCCCCAGCCCCAGCTCGAAGCCGTCGTTGAAGCGCGTGGAGGCGTTGACGAGAACCGTGGAGGAGTTCACCTCCTGGAGAAAGCGCTGCGCCCTGCCGTAATTTTCCGTAACGATCGCCTCGGTGTGGAGGGAGCCGTATTTCTCGATGTGGGCGATCGCCTCGTCGAGGTCGCGGACCACGCGGACCGCAAGGATCAGGTCAAGGTACTCCCGGCGCCAGTCCTCCTCGGTCGCCGCCTCCGCCTCCGGCAGGATCGCCCGTGTTTTCTCGCAGCCGCGGATCGCAACGCCGGCCTCCCGGAGCTTTCCGGCCGCGAGCGGCAGGAACGTCCCGGCGACGGCCTCATGGACGAGGAGCGTCTCCATCGCGTTGCAGACTCCCGGACGCTGCGTTTTGGCATTCATGCAGATCCGGACAGCCATGTCGAGATTCGCCCCTTCGTCGACGAAGACATGGCAGACCCCCTTGTAGTGTTTGATCACCGGGATCCTTGAATCCCGGACCACGGCGCGGATCAGTTCCTCTCCGCCGCGCGGGATGATCACGTCAATGAACTCCTCTAATTGGAGCATCTCATAGACCGCTTCCCGGTCGGTTATCGCAACAACCTGAATCGCCGTCTCCGGGAGGGCAAGGTCCCGGAGAACTTCCTGGAGAATGTGGGCGATGGCGAGGTTGGAGTGGATCGCCTCCGAGCCGCCGCGAAGGATGCAGGCGTTGCCGGACTTCAGACAGAGGGCAGCCGCGTCCGCCGTGACGTTCGGTCGGGATTCGAAGATGATGCCGATCACCCCAAGGGGGATGCGCATCCGGCCGACGAGGAGGTCGTTCGGCCGCCGCCACATGGAGGTGATCTTGCCGACCGGATCGGGCAGGGAGACCACCTCGGCGAGTCCGTTGGCGATCCCCGCGATGCAGGACGCTGTAAGCGTCAAACGGTCGATCATCGCCTCCGAGAGACCGATCCCACGGGCGTGCGCAAGATCCTTTCCATTTTCCCGGATCAGCAGCTCCCCGTTCCGTACGAGGGCCTCCGCCATCGCGGTGAGCGCCCGGTTCTTGACCGCGGAGGAGGTCCGGGCGAGGACGGCGGATGCCCGTCTGGCCTGCCGGCCCATCTCCATCATCTGTGATGCGATCTCCGTCATGATTTCCATTCCCATGCGGGCTTCGGAGGCGCACGCCGCAACCCGGGGCGCGCGCGATCGACATTAGGCGTTGACAATTCCGGCGGTAATCGTATAAGAACCGCACATCTGCCGGAAGACAAGCGACGACAATGTACAGGACGCATCGGGTCGTGTCAAGACGATTTGCGCGTTTACACAGGCGGGTTGCACGGGTGAAAATCGAGGGATGCGGCATCTTTCGGCGAAAGGCTTGCGTGAGGAAGAATGGGTAGGGAAAATATTCGCGTCCGGGCGGGAAAGCGGGCCTATGAGCTGATCCGTGCCGGCGGTTTCAGCCTGGACCGGATCGCGACCTTTTTCGGACCGGCCGGCGGACCCCGCTGGCTGGTTGCGAGCGGTTTTGATCTGACCCTGATTCGGGAGGGCGCCCTCGGGAACCGCCAGCCGGTCTGGCTGGTCGGCGCCTCCGCCGGGGCCTGGCGCTTCGCGGCCTGGCTCCAGCCGGAGGCAGAGCAGAGCTACCGCGCGCTGATGGAGGCGTACATCAGCGCCACATACGGGCGGAAGGACACCCCGGCGACGATCCTTCAGTCCTTAGTCACGATCGTCAACAGCTATATCGATGACGACGCCCTTTCCTTCGCGCTGGCCAGCAAGCGGTACCGCCTGGCGATCCTCACCTCCCGCGCGGAACATCTTACCGCCTCCGATCGGCCCTGGGTGCAGAAGGCCGGTTTCATCCTTGGCTTTCTGGCCAACGCCCTTCATCCATCGCTCGTGCACCGCTTTGCCGAGCGCATCGTCTTCTATTATGGCGCCCGGCCGCCCGACTTCTGCCTGCGGAAGGGGTTCCGCGGCCGCTTTTTCCCGCTTTCCGAGGTCAATTTCAAGGCCGCCGTGATCGCCTCCGGGGCGATCCCCATCGCCGTCGCCGGCGTGCGGGACATCTTCGGCGCCCCCGACGGCGTTTACCGGGACGGGGGGCTGATCGACTATCACATCAACCAGGATTACCGGACGCGAAACGGCGGGCTGACCCTCTTTTTTCACCACCAGGAGCGGATCATCCCCGGCTGGCTGGACAAGGGGCTCAAAAGGCGCCGCCCGCCGGAAGGGTTTCTCGATTCCGTTGTGATGGTCTATCCGTCGGAGGGTTTCGTCGAACGTCTGCCGGACGGCCGAATCCCGGACCGCGGCGATTTTGAGACCTTCATCGACGATCCGGCGACGCGAATCGCGAACTGGCGGCGGACGGTGGCGCTGTCGGAGTCGCTCGGCGAGGAATTCCTGGAGTTGATCGCCGGCGGCCGGCTGCAGGATGTGGTGGAAAGGCTTTGAAGGCTTCGGGAAAAAAGGAGACCTTTGAAAAATGTCCCCACTTTGTCATTCCCGCTTTCGCGGGAATGACAACTTCGACCATATACGGAGAAATTCAGGTATCGAAGTTGCTGCGCCGGAAGGGGTTTTTGTATGCAGAACGCGGAAATCGCCCGCCGTGTCGAATGGCTGAAGAAGAGCCTGAAGCGCTGCGTCCTCTGCCCGCGGATGTGCCGGGCGGACCGGATCGCCGGCGAAAAGGGGTTCTGCCGCCTCGCGGCGGGAATGGTCATCAGCTCGGCGCTTCCCCACCACGGAGAGGAGCCGCCGCTCTCCGGGAGCCGTGGCGCGGGGACGATCTTCTTCTCCTCCTGCAACCTGAAGTGCGTCTATTGCCAGAATTATCAGATCAGCCACGCTCCTGCGGGACGGCCGGTCACCTCCGAAGAACTGGCCGAAATCATGCTGGATCTCGAAGCCCGGGGTTGCCACAACGTCGAGCCGGTCACCCCGACCCCCCATCTGCCGGGGATCATGGAGGCGCTTCTGATTGCCCGCGGGCGGGGGCTTCGCCTCCCCCTTGTCTTCAACTGCGGCGGCTATGAGCGGGCCAAAATCCTCCGTCTTATCGACGGGATGGTCGATATCTATCTGCCCGATTTCAAATACGGGCTGGATGAGGCGGGGAAGCGCTTCTCCGGGGCGCCGGACTACCTGCGCCATGCCCTAAGCTCCCTCCGGGAGATGGTCCGTCAGGTCGGCGACGCCCTTGATACGGAGGACGGCGTCGCCCGGCGGGGGATCCTCGTCCGCCACCTCGTTCTGCCGGGGAGAACGGACAACAGCCTGGCCGCGCTCAAGATGATCCGGGATGTTTCCCCGTTCATCCCGCTCAGCCTGATGTCCCAGTACACGCCGATCCCGGCCGTAAGGCGCCACCCCCTCCTCGGACGCCGGGTGACGCGGGAGGAGTACGAGCGGGTAGTCAACGCCGCGCTCGACCTCGGTTTCGAGGAGCTCTACACCCAGGAGGTCGACGACCGGGCGCTCAATCCGGATTTCGACCGGGAGGCGCCGTTCGCCTGGGGGGGAGCGGACGGGCCGGTCGAATTGTCTTGACGCAAATCCACCGCTTCCATATACTCCCGTCCACCAAAAAGCAGGTTCGCATCAGACAGACGGCAATTATTTTCACAGGCGCAAAAAGGTGGGTCCCTTCGACGGCGGTCAGCAGAAGCGTTGAGCATTCCGGAGGTTCTCAGAAAAGATTTCAAACCTTTCATGGAGAGGAATGACCATGTTCAAGACCAGGATCACCGAGTTGCTGGGGATAAAATATCCGATCATCGGCGGCACGATGATGGACCTTGCGCGGGCGCCTTTCGTGGCCGCGATTTCGAACGCCGGCGCCCTCGGCATTGTTGCATCCGCCATCTTTAAGGACCCGGAGCAACTTCGCCTCGAGATCCGGAAGACCCGGGAGCTGACCGATAAGCCGTTCGCCGTAAACATCAATCTTTTCCCGCAACTGATGCCTCCCGACAACCGGGCGTTTCTCGACGTGCTCGCCGCCGAGGGGGTCAAAATCGTCGAGACTTCCGGTCAGCAAGCGCCTGTGGAACTGGTGGCGCTGTTCAAGGAATACGGCATGACCTGGATTCACAAATGCGTTGGCGTACGTTATGCGCGGAAGGTGGCGTCGCTCGGCGCGGACGCCGTGACGGTGGTCGGCTATGAAAACGGCGGGGCGACGGGGAAATTGAACATCACGACGCTGGTGCTGGTGCCGTCGGTGATCGACGCGGTCAAGATTCCGGTGATCGGCGGCGGGGGCGTAGCCGACGGACGCGGGCTTTACGCCGTGCTCTCGCTCGGCGCCGAAGCGGCCATTGTCGGCTCGCGGTTCGTTCTTTCCGAGGAGTGTCCGGTTCACCCGAATCTGAAGAAGGCGCTTTGCGATGCGGACGAGCTCAGCACCGACCTGATCATGTTCACGGT
>Ga0100377_1002358_pt1 | contig 15786 bp, 6 predicted proteins | sample CryGeymeta201501_FD_83664 | JGI IMG/M metagenome (GOLD analysis project Ga0100377, IMG submission 83664) | Groundwater microbial communities from Crystal Geyser aquifers in Utah, USA - Crystal Geyser metaG 2015-01 | ecosystem: Environmental > Aquatic > Deep subsurface > Groundwater | place: USA... | reverse complement strand
GGTGGCGATTCGGGAGAGCTCCCCCTCCGCTGCATCCGCTCGGGCTCCGCCCTCGCGGGCAGCGGCGACCCCTCGTGAACGAGGGGTGATCGGGCCCTCTCCTGGTCCACGGTTTGTAATTCATGAACAACTAGAACACGTTGCACATCGCCATCCGTTCTCGCCATCCGTCCATCCTGGCGCTGGCCGGCAGAGTCTCCGCTGTCAGCGAGCCGTGAACCCCGCACATCGATCGAGAGAGCGCCCGAGTACCCCTCGTTCACGAGGGGTCTCCGCTGCGCGCGAGGGCGGAGCCCGAGCGGATGCAGCGGAGGGGGAGCTCTCCCGCACTACCGACCCCCACCGTTACGGTATCCACTGAGAAGTGAACAAGAGACAGCTCGCAGACAGGGTCCGAGGCAACTCCAGTGGCTGCGCCAGGAGCCCTCAAGGGGCGAGCGTCAAATCGACGTCAAGCCGTGACCAGGGCGCGACGAGCCCTTGACTCCGGCGACGGGGATTCGTAAGTGTTCGCTCACTTATTCTCCGGGCGAGAGCATGCCCGGGGCGGGGAGGTCGGTTTGGCACGCGCGCGCACCATCACAGACGAACAGATCCTCGATGCAGCCCTGGCGGTCTTCATGGAAGACGGAGCGGCTGCAACGACCGCGACCATCGCCGAACGGGCGGGGATCTCGGAGGCGTCGATCTTCAAGCGATTCGGGACCAAGCAGGCGCTGTTCTGCGCTGCGCTCCGTCCCAAGGGTCCCCCGGAGTGGCTGCAGACCATGCACAGCCTCGCCGGGCGCGGCACCGTGGCGGAGAACCTGCGAGACCTCGGCACGGCGCTGGTGGGGTTCTTCCGGGCGATGATGCCGCGCTTGATGCTGCTCTGGTCCGAGCAGGTGCCGCTCGACATGTGGAAGGTGGCCGGCGAGAAGCACCCCGCCGTCGGCGTGGTGCGCTGCGTGGCCGACTACGTCCGCGCCGAGATCACGCTGGGGCGGCTGGAGGACTCGGACCCGCTCGTCACCGCGCGCATCTTCGTGGGCGCCGTTGCCCACTTTGTCTTCGGCGAGATCGCCGGGTTCTCTGAGACCTTCGACACGGACACCGACGCGTACCTCGACCGCCTGGTCGCCCTGGTCGCGAAACCCTCAATCCAGGAAGGGAGAGCAGATGCGGTGGACCCCAAAGCATGATGTGGCGCTCCTCGTGGCCGTGGCGCTCGGCGTCGGCACGGGATGCTCGCCCCACGCGGTCCGGCAGGACCCGACCCCGTCGGTCGAGGCGCCGGCGTCCTACGGCGCTGCGTCGACGCGCGACGCCACGGGGGCCGAGGCGTCCGTGGACCGGTGGTGGACGGAGTTCTCCGACCCCCAGCTCGACGCGCTGGTCGCGCAGACCCTCGAGGGCAACCTGGATCTGCAGGCCTCCTGGCTGCGGCTCCAGCAGGCCGAGGCGCTGGCGGAGCAGCAAGGCGCGCGGTTCTGGCCCCAGGTCAGCCTCGAGGCCCAGCGGAGCGTCACGCGGACGGACATCCGCGACCTGACCTCCCAGACCACCCACAACTGGCAGGTCTCGCTGCCGGCGACCTTCGAGCTCGATCTGTGGGGCAGGGTCGCATCCAACGTCAAGGCCGCCGAGCTCGACGCGAGCGCCGCGCGGGACGACGTCAGCACCATCGCCATCACGCTCTCGGCGCAGACCACCGAGCAGTGGTTCGGGGTCCTTGAGCTGCGGGAGCGCAAGCGCCTGCTGAACGAGCAGGTCGATATCAACCGGAAGTGGCTGGAGGTGCTCGAGGCGCGGTTCGGCTATGGCCGCGCCTCAGCGCTGGACGTGCTGCAGCAGCGCGAACAGATCCAGGGACTCGAGGCCCAGCTCCTGCTCGTGGACGCCCAGGAGGAGAGCGCGCTGCTGCGGCTCACCGTGCTCGCCGGCAAGCTGCCTGGACAGGCGACCTTTGGCGCCGGAGACCGCCTGCCCGCGCTGCCGCCGCTGCCTTCGTCCGGTGTGCCCGCCGACCTGCTGGACCGGCGACCCGACCTCCAGGCTGCGCGCAAGCGGGTCGAGGCGAGCGACCATCGGGTGGCCGCGGCCGTGGCGGACTACCTGCCCACGCTGCGCATCGGCGGCAACCTGCTCGTCTCGGCCATGAGCCTGAGCGAGATGTTCGACATGCTCATCAGCACCGCGTTCGTGAGCCTCGGCGTTCCGATCCTCGACGGCGGCAACCGGGCGGCCAACATCGACCGCGCCGAGCTGGTCGTGCGCGCTCAGCTCCTGTCCTACACCCAGACCTTCTTGACGGCCGTGCAGGACGTCGAGTCGGCGTTGCTGCTCGAGCGCCAGCAGCAGAAGAACGTCGAGGCGGTCACCCGCCAGCTCGACCTGTCGCGGGCGACGCTGGACGCCGCCCGCATCCGCTATCGGGACGGCGGCGAGGACTTCCTGAGGGTCCTGGTGGCCCTGCAGGCGGTCCAGCGCAACGAGCAGAGCCTCGTGTCCGCCCACCGTCAGCTGCTCTCCTACCGCATCCAACTCTACCGGGCCCTCGGCGGTAGCTGGCCCCAAGATCTCGAAAGACCCGACGCAGACGCAGAGGAAGCTCGATGAACAACATCCTTCGCAAGATCCTGGCGGTGATCCTCCCCCTGGTGGTCATCGCGGCGGGCATCGGGGTGGCGGTGATGCTGGTCCGCACCCGTCCCACCGCCCAGAAGAAGAAGCCAGTCCACCTCGCCACGCTGGTCGACGCCGTGGCGACCGAGAAGATCACCGAGGCCGTGACGGTGCGGGCGAACGGCATCGTGCGGCCCGCCCGCCAGGTCGTCCTGCAGTCGCAGGTCGGCGGCCGGCTGGTGTGGCACCACGACCACCTCGTGCCTGGCGAGTTCATCACCGAAGGTCAGGAGCTGTTCCGGCTGGATGCGCGCGACTTCCGGCTGAACGTGCAGGCCCAGGACGCCAACCTCAAGCGCGCCCAGCTCGAGCTGGAGCTGGAGGAGGGGCGCCAGCGCGTGGCCGAGAAGGAGTTTGCGCTGTTCGGTGAGGAGGTGCCAGCCTCGGAGGGCGGCAAGCGGCTTGCGATGCACACGCCGCAGATCGAGACGGCGAGGGCGAGCGTACAGTCGGCGCAGAGCGGGATCTCGATCGCGCGGCTCAACCTGTCACGGACCGCCGTCACCGCGCCGTTCAACGCCGTCGTGCAGAGCGAGACGGTCGAGGTGGGTCAGGTGGTCCAGCCCCAGACCCAGCTGGCCACGCTGATCGGCACCGACGCCTTCTGGGTGCAGGCCTCGGTGCCCATGGCCGACCTCGCCTGGATCGACATCCCTGGCGTCAACGCAGGGCAGGGGAGCATGGCCCGCGTCCACCAGAACGTCGCCGGTCAGGAGGTCGTCCGTGAGGGCCGCGTCCTGCGCCTGCTCGCCGAGGTCGACCGCGCCGGCCAGATGGCCCGCCTGCTGATCGAGGTCGATGACCCGTACAACCTCAAGGTGCCCGACACCGGCACTGGCCGGGGCATGCCGCTGCTCCTCGACAGCTTCGTCGATGTGGAGATCCAGGGCCACACCCTGCAAGAGGTCGTCCGGGTGCCGCGTCACGCGCTCCGCGAGGGGAACCTCGTGTACGTCTACAACGACGGCAAGCTCGACATCCGCCAGCTCAACGTGGTCTGGCGTGAGCCCGATCACCTCCTGGTCGACAAGGGCATCACCGCTGGCGAGCTGGTCGTCACCAGCCGCATCTCGACCCCCGTGGCAGGGATGGAGCTTCGCCTGCCCGGCACCGACACACCGCCCCTCGAGGGCGCTCACGCCGAAGGGGGTGACAAGCCATGAGCGACGACACGCAGGAGCCCATCGCCACGGACCACGAGCAGGTCCGGCGCGACAAGCACGAGGCCTCGATCAAGCGCGGGGGGCCGCTGGCCTGGATGACCAGGAACTCGGTCGCGGCCAACGTCTTCATGCTCGTCCTGCTGATCGGCGGCATCGCGCTGGCACCCTTCATCAAGCAGGAGGTGTTCCCCGAGTTCGACCTCGACATCGTGACCATCCAGGTGCCCTATCCTGGCGCCAGCCCGGCCGAGGTCGAGCAGGGCGTCATCCTGGCGGTCGAGGAGTCAGTGCGCGGCGTGGATGGGGTCAAGGAGGTGACGGCGACGGCCGGCGAGTCCATCGGCGTCGTCAACGTCGAGCTCATCGCCGGAACGGACGCCCAGAAGGCCCTGGCCGACATCAAGAACAACGTCGACCGCGTGACCTCCTTCCCCGAGGACGCCGAGCGGCCCATCGTCAGCATCGTGAGTCGCCGCAGTCAGGTGGTCACGCTGGTGATCTCGGGCGACGTCGACGAGCAGGTCCTCCGCGAGCTCGCCGAGCAGATGCGCGAGTCGCTCCTGCAGGACGAAGACATCACCTACGTGGAGCTGTCGAGCATCCGACCGCTGGAGATCAGCATCGAGCTCTCCCAGCAGAAGCTGCGGGAGTACGGGCTGACCGTCGAACAGGTCTCGCGCCGCGTGGGCGCGGCCTCGGTGGAGCTGCCGGGCGGGAGCGTCGACACCAACCGCGGCCAGATCCTGCTGCGCACCACCGAGCGCAAGGACAAGGGCGAGGAGTTCGGCGACATCATCCTGGTCAGCCAGCGCGACGGCACCGAGGTCCGCCTCTCCGACGTGGCCGTGATCAAGGACGGCTTCCAGGAGAGCGACCAGGCGGCCTACTTCAACGGAAAGCCCGCGGTGGAGGTCAACGTCTTTCGCGTCGCGGCCGAGACCCCGATCTCGGTGTCCGAGGCGGTGGACCGCGTGATGGAGGCCGAGCAGCCGGGCCTGCCGCCCGGTATCACGGTCGTCAAGTGGAACGACCGCTCGGACATCTTCAAGCAGCGCGTCGACCTCCTGCTGAGAAACGCATATCTCGGCTTGATCCTTGTGTTCATCACGCTCGGGCTGTTCCTCCAGATTCGGCTGGCGTTCTGGGTGGCCCTGGGCATCCCGGTCTCCTTCCTGGGCTCGCTGCTGGTGATGCCCGTGGCGGACGTGAGCATCAACATGATCTCGCTGTTCGCCTTCATTCTTGTACTTGGCATGGTGGTCGACGACGCGATCGTCATCGGGGAGGCGGTCTTCAGACACCGCGAGGAGGGCATGAACCCCATGGACGCCGCCATAGCAGGCGTCCGAGAGGTCGCGGCGCCCGTCGTCTTCTCCATCCTTACGACCTGCATCGCCTTCATGCCTCTCCTGTTCGTCCCCGGTGTGATGGGTAAGTTCTTCAAGGTCATCCCGATCATCGTCATCACGATCCTGATCATCTCGCTCGTCGAAGGCCTCTTCGTGCTGCCTTCTCACCTCGCCCACAGCAAGGAGTCGCAGCCCGGCACCTTCCTCGGCTGGATCGACAAGCAGCAGGGCCGGTTCGCCAAGGGCCTCGACTGGGTGATCAACAACATCTACGGGCCCTCACTCGCCTTCGGGCTGCGGAACAAGTGGCTGGTCGTCGCGGTCGGCGTGGCGACCCTGATCGGCTGCATCGGCCTCGTCGCGGGCGGCCGGCTCAAGTTCACCTTCATGCCGAAGATCGACAGCGACGTCGCCAGCGCCAACATCGAGATGCAGTTCGGCACGCCGGTGGAGGAGACCCGGGAGGTCCAGCGCCGCGTGCTGCAAGCGGCCGAAGAGACCCTCGAGGAGCTCGGGGGCGCCGACAAGACCAGCCGCGGCGTCTTCTCAACGGTCGGCCGCATCTCCTCCGGCAGCTTCGTGGGCGGTGGCTCCTCGTCCAGCGGCAACCTCGCCCAGGTGGCCGTGTTCCTGGTGCCGTCGGACGAGCGCACCTTCGGCTCGAGCGAGTTCGCCGAGCGGTGGCGCAGCAAGGTCGGGGATGTGGCCGGCCTCGAGGCACTGACGTTCAACTTCTCGACGGGGCCGGCCAGCGGCAAGCCGATCGACATCGAGCTCAGCCATCCCCGCATGGATGTGCTCGAGGCCGCCTCCGCCCGGCTCGCCGCGTCCATCGAGGACTTCGCTGGCGTCAAGGACATCGACGATGGCTTCCGCTCCGGCAAGGAGCAGCTCGACTTCGAGCTGACCCCCGACGCCCGACGCCTCGGCATCACCGAGATCGATCTGGCCCGCCAGCTCCGCTCGGCCTTCTTCGGCGCTGAGGCGGTCCGGCAGCAGCGTGGCCGCAACGAGGTGCGCGTCTTCGTCCGGCTCCCCCGCGGCGAGCGCGAGCGGGAGTGGAACGTCGAGAAGTTCATGCTACGGACGCCCGCCGGCGCCGAGATCCCGCTGTCCGAGGCCGCCGTGATGACCCGCGGCCAGTCCTACACCAGCATCAACCGCAAGGACGGCCGCCGCGTAATCCGCGTCACCGCCGACGTCGACCGCGGCACCAACGAGAACGACGTGATGGAGTCCCTCCGCGCGGACGTCCTGCCCGGCCTCGCCCAGGACTTCAAGGGGCTGGCCTACGGCGGTGCAGGTCAGCAGCAGCAGCAGGCGGAGGCCTTCGCCGCCCTCAAGACGGGCTTCCTGCTCGCGCTCATCGGCATGCTGGCGCTGATGGCCATCCCGTTCCGGAGCTACGTGCAGCCGCTCGTCGTCATGGTGGCCATCCCGTTCGGCATCGTCGGCGCGGTCTTCGGGCACCTGATCATGGGGTTCGATCTGAGCCTGATGAGCATGATGGGCACCGTCGCGCTCTCGGGCGTCGTCGTGAACGACTCGCTGGTGATGATCTCAGCCATCAACGAGTACCGCGCCGATGGCATGGCCGTCACCGAAGCGGTCCACACGGGCGGGGTCCGACGCTTCCGACCGATCATGCTCACCTCGCTGACGACGTTCTTCGGCCTCGCCCCGATGATCCTCGAGAAGTCCGTCCAGGCCCAGTTCCTCATCCCGATGGCGCTGAGCCTCGGCTTCGGCATCATGTTCGCGACCTTCATCACCCTCGGCATCGTGCCGGCCATCTACCTGATCGTCGATGACGCCGAGCGGGCCGTTGGCCGGGTGATGAACTTCCTGAGGGGGCTCTACGGCCCGCGCAAGGACACCGCCTCCGGCAGCCAATCGAGCCGCCTCGAGCCGTAGCGGCGCACTCCCCGCGAGCGATCTTGCGGGTGCCCGAACGGGCTACCGCAGGAACATCCCGTCCTGCCCGATCTTCCCTGGCCCATCCAGCACCCAGATCCCCGCCGAGTTGTCCGCCACATCGAAGCGCAGGGTCCCATCGCCCACCTCGATCGTCCTGCCGGTCACCGCATCGACGTAGTGCCCGTTGCGCACCCCGCCCACGTCGAAGTGCTGCCCGCTCCCGATGGCGAGCCCGACCACGGCGTAGCTCGCCCCGTTGTTCCAGTCCCGCTTGAAGGACAGGTTGTTGCCGCCGCCGTCGACGTGGGAGAGCTGCCCCTTCTGGAGCGCCGGCACGGCTCGCCGGATCTGGTTCAGCCGCTTGATGTGCTGGTACAGCGGGTGCGCCTGGGTCTCACCGATGCGCCCCGCCGAGAGGTGGTCCCCGAAGTACGCCCGCCCCGTGTCCCGCACCAACATGCTCTGGTCGGCGATGTCCTGGGGAGCCCCCTTCATGAACTCGATCTCCTCACCGTAATACAGGCACGGGATGCCTCGCACGGTCCAGAGCAGGTTGTAGGTGGCCGCAGCCTTCCACATCTCATGGTTGAAGCGATACTTCCAGTCGTTGTCCGGGCCGATATCATGGTTCTGAAAGAAGGTCACGACCTGGGTCGGATCACTGTAGAACCCGGTGTTCAGGACCTCTCCAGCGATCTTATCGTAGTTACCATTGGCGACCGAGTCCCTGAAGACCGACATCAGCGAGAAGTCCAGCACCGAGAACCCCGAGGGCTCCCCACGGGCGTTCCACGTGTAGTAATACGGCCGGATGTCCTCCGGCGGGTTCTGCCACCCGATGCCCTTGACCAGGTTCTCCCCGAACACGAACAGCCCTGGCCGATGCGCCTTCCAGACGTCCACGTAGTCGTCCAGCAGGTTGCTCCGCTCGACGTGCTTGACCGTGTCCACCCGGATGGCGTCCACGCCCATGTCGAGGTAGCCGAAGATCGCCTCGTTGAGGTAGTCCTTGACGTTCTGCCGCTCGGTCGCGAGGTCGATCGCGTCTCCGGCCAGGTGCTTGGCCTGGAGTGCCGCCCCGTTCTCCCAGTCACCGCCGGCCATGAAGCCCTGCAGGTGGTACCAGGTCGGGTCCAGGGTGTTGGCGTCGATCCCGAAGAACCGCCCCGGATTGTAGCCGGCCGTGGGCACGCTGACGCTGCTCAGCGGGTCCACCAGGGGCACGAGGCCCTCGGGGTCGCTCTGATGGCGCTCCCTGAACCAGGCCGGCGCCACCGGGTTGTCGTTGTCGTCCCGGCTGGCGCAGGTGTAGCAACCGAGGTTGCCCTGATACGGTCCATGGTCCAGCGCCCCAGGCGTATGTCCTTGTTCCACATAGTATTTTATCGGCAGGTGGTCGATGAACACCTGACCGCGGATGCCGTACTGCGACGAGTGGTTCACGACCACGTCCTGCACCACCTTGAGACCGTGCGCATGGGCGGCGTCGATGAAGTCCTGGTAGGTCGCCCCCACCGACTCCAGCCGCGGGTCGATCCGATTCCAGTCGTACCCGTGGTAGCCGTGATAGTCGAGCCCGCTCCGGTTCTCGATCGGCGGCGTGATCCAGATGGCCGAGAAGCCCAGGTCCACAATGTAATCCAACTTCTCGATAAGTCCCTTGAAGTCTCCCCGCCACTGCGGGTCCGTCGCGTCGTACCGGTCGCGATTATAGAAGTTGTTGTCCGGATCCCCGTCGTACCAGCGCGCCGTCAGCACGAAGTAGATCGTCTCCTCCCGGAAGTCGCCCAGGGGCTCCAGCTCGACCGCCGTGCACCCCACCGACGGGTCGCCCCGAAAACCGTGGCGGCAACGGCACGCCGTCGGGCCCTCGTCGACGTTCAGGCCGAGCGCCTCGCACGTCGCGTTCGCCCCACACTCGCCGTCGGCGCACGGCGCCAGCACAGGCTCACAGCCAGCCACCGGGTCCCCCTCCCAGCCCGCCTCGCATCGGCACACCTGGCCCTCGCAGCGCGCGTGGCTGCCGCAGGCCGGTGTGCACGTCGAGGCCGCCGGCACGCACAGCACCTCCGGGTCGCCCTCGAGCCCCTCATCGCACACGCAGGACGCCCCCTCACACCGCGCTCCTTGGCCGCACTGGCCCTCACAGCCGGGGTCGACCGCCGAGCAGCCCGCCGCAGGATCGCCCTCGAAGCCGACTTCGCACCCACACGTCGCGTCGAGGCACGCGGCGTGCGCGCCGCACGGCGGCTCACAGCCGTCCGGCTCCAGTGTGCAGCCGACCCGCGCGTCCCCCTCATAGCCCGTGTCACAGCCGCACGCACCAGCCCGACAGGTGGCGTGGCTCCCGCAGCCGCCAGCGCAGGCGTCCGTGGTCAGGTCGGGGCGCCCGGCGTACCAGGCCCCGTCGGCGAACCAGCCCGGCTCGCCCCGCACGAGGTCGGCCGTCTGATGGTCCCCGTCGTTGAAGATGACGTTGGCCCACGACGCGCCCTCGATGACATACACATACCAGTCCTCGCCCTCGTCCTGCATCGGCACGCCCGGCCAGGTGATGGCGGGCAGGGCAGGGGAGGCGTCCCAATAATAGAGGTTGATCGTCGTCGCCCAGTCCGCCGGACGATGGAAGTGCACCTCCAGGCGCACATCGGGCACCTCGTCGCCCTCGATCGTGTAGCGTCCCTCCACCACCGGCGAGACCCGACCGCCGAGCGCCGAGATCGCCCGCACGGTCACCGCCCGGCGCAGCACGATGGGCTGCACATAGGCGATCGCAGAGGTGTCCGGCGTGCTGCCGTCCAGGGTGTAGTAGACCAACGCGCCCGGCGCGTTGGTCGCCAGGCGGAACTCGGTGCCTGCGATGTACTGTCCCGGCTCCGGCAGGAGCGTCGGCGCGCTCAACGCCTCGTCGGTCGTCTCCGCGTCGCTGCAGCCCGCGCTCGCAAGCGCGAGCGTCAGGCCGATGGTCAGCACAAGAAGGTGGCGATGGAACATGGCGAGGCCCCTGGGTTGAACGCCACCACAAGACCAGACCGTGCCTGTGCAACGGTCATTCCGCCTCGGCGCGCGCTCCGCTTCCGTGTTGACCGGGGTTCATGAGGCGGTCGGTGTGGCGGCGGACAACGCGGTGTTGTCTATCGCAACAGGCCTCCGCAGGGCGCGACGGTCGCATCGGGCCGATTGCGCCGCACCCCCGTTCGACCTATGCTCCACGGTGCCGACACACTCCACCAGGAGCCCGCCATGAACCGTCTATCCTTCGTCCTCCTCGCCGCATTCGCCTTCGTCCTCGGCTCGGCCGGCTGCGGTCGTGACTACTCGCCGCCCGCCGTCGGCTGCGCGGTGGACGCCGACTGTCCCGGCGTCAACGTCTGCCGAAGCCACGGCTGCACTCCGCCCGTCGCCTGCACGACGGACGCCGACTGTGACGGGGAGCAGGCCTGCGTGGAGGGCGTCTGCTTCGCCGAGGGTGAGCAGGCTTGTGACCCCGCCGCGTCCCCACCCCAGGGCCTCGTCTGCATCTGCGACGATCCTGAAGACCCCGTCACCTGCGCCCTGGTCGCCGAGGACGCCAACAACGGTTCGATGTGTCAGACCGACGGTGACTGCGGCCCCGGCCCGACCGGGTGCGACTTCCTCTGCATCGAAGGCGCGTGTGTCCCGAGCGCCGACTGCGGCATCAACAACGAGCCGGCCTGCGTCCTGGACGCGGACTGCGGACCTGATGAGGCGTGCCTGGCGGGGGCTTGCCAGGCGGTGGCCTGCCTGCGAAACGAAGACTGCCCGCCTCGCAACGTCTGCCTCGCCAACCAGTGCATCGATCTGGCGCAGTGCTCCAGCGATGCCGACTGCGACGAGGCCGGCGGCTCGTGCCTGGACGGGACCTGCGTCGTCGAAGGCTGCATCGGAGACGCCAACTGCCCCAGCGGCTACCAATGCACGGACGGACGCTGCGTCGTCGCCGCCGAGTGCACCCGAGACGCGGACTGCCCGTCCGGCAAGGTCTGCTCGCTCTTCGGACTGACCTGCGTGGACGAGGTGAGCTGCGCGACGGACGAAGACTGCGCCGGCGGTTACTGCTTCGGCGGAACCTGCGAGTTCCCTGTGGGGTGCCGCTCCGACCTCGACTGCCCGGCAGGGGACTACTGCGCCGCGGGCGGCCAGTGCCGCGGCCTCCCCGACTGCACCACCGACGCCGACTGCTACGACGGCGAGCGCTGCGACTTCGGCTACTGCCAGCCGACCTCCTGCGCCACCGCCGCCGACTGCGATGCCGACTGGAGCTGCGTCGGCGACCGCTGCATCCCACCCATCCTCTGCGCCGACAACAGCACCTGCCCGCGCGGCCTGCGCTGCATCCAGCGCGTCTGCCAGAACCCCGGCGGCTGCCAGGACGACAGCGAGTGCCCGAACTCCCAGGCCTGCCTGGCTGGCCTGTGCATCCCGCTGCCTCCGCAGGAGTGCGCCCTGGACACGGACTGCGGGGCGGGCCTGGAGTGCAACCTCGGCCGCTGCGAGCCGCGACCAGAATGCCGCGGAGACCTCGACTGCGCCGCCGGCCAGGCCTGTCGCGAGCAGGTCTGCATCGATGTGCCCCGCTGCACGAGCAGCGTCCAGTGCGACCTCGGCGAGGTCTGCCAGGGGGGGGCGTGCGTGCCGCGGGGCGGCTGCACCTCCGACGCGCAGTGCCCGGCGACGTGGGTCTGCCAGGCGGGCGCCTGCGTCTTCGTGCCCGAGTGCGCCACCGACACCGACTGTGCCGCGGGCTTGGCCTGCGACCGCCAGCGCTGCGTCCCCGGCGCCGAGATGTGCCGCTTCACGACCGATTGTCCGGCGACCTGGTCGTGTGAGGCAGGCCAGTGCGTCGCGCCCGAGTGCGTCACCGACGGCGACTGCGCCGCAGGGCTCCAGTGCAGCTACGGCACCTGCGCCGCGCTGCCCGGATGCCGCGCCGACGCCGACTGTGCGCCCGGCGAGTCGTGCAACTTCTTCACGCGCCAGTGCTCCCCGACCGAGACGTGCACGATCAACCCCGACTGTGGTCCCGGCCAGTTCTGCTTCCAGGGCATGTGCCAGCAGTACCAACAGTGCGTGAATGACGCGGGCTGCCCCGGCGGCGCCTTCTGCCAGAACGGCGCCTGCACCGCCACCCCCGACTGCCGCTCCGACGCCGAGTGCGGCGCGAACCAGCGCTGCGACTTCGGCAGCTGCGTCGAGCTCTCCTGCGCCGCCGACGCCGACTGCCCGCTCGCCTGGAACTGCTGGAGCGCGGTCTGCTGGCCCCCGTTCTTCTGCCAGGCCAACGACCAGTGCCGCTTCCTCGGGCCCGACGCCACCTGCTCCAGCGGTCAGTGCCAGGTCGTCGACGGCTGCACCTCGCACGATGAGTGCCCCGGCAACCAGTCCTGTGTCGCCGGCGCCTGCATCCCCCTCCCCGTGGGACAGTGCGCACGCGACACCGACTGCCCCCCCGGCCTCGAGTGCAACGTCAGCGTCTGCTCCGAGCCCGTCGAATGCCGCAACGATCTCGACTGCACCGCCGGCTACGACTGTGTCGCGGAGCACTGCCTGTACCGCGGCACCTGCTTCTCCGACGGCGATTGCCCCCCAGGTGACGCCTGTGAGCGCGGCCAGTGCCTCGCCGATGCCTGCGACACCGACGCCCAGTGCGACGCCGACCACGCCTGCATCGAGGGCTTCTGCACCTACGCCCAGGGCTGCGGCGTCGACGCCGACTGCCCCGGCGCCCAGTGCGTCGACGCCCACTGCCTCTACCAGCCGCTCTGCCAGAACAACGGCGATTGCCCCGCCGGCTACCTCTGCGAGGCGCCCGGTGTCTGCCGCTTCAACGGCACCTGCCTCCAGGACACCGACTGCCTCCCCGACGAGCAGTGCGCCTTCTTCCGCTGCCTCCCCAACGGCGAGTGCCGCCAGCAGAGCGACTGCGCCGCCGACCAGATCTGCAACCGCCTCACCGCCACCTGTGAAGACCTGAGCCTCTGCGCCACAGACGCCGACTGTGCCGCAGGCCAGCTCTGCGTCGGCGGCGCCTGCCTCGCCGTGCAGGCCTGCGACGCCGACGTCGACTGCCCCACCGGCACCTTCTGCGAGCGGGGCGCCGGGATCTGCGTCGAGTTCCCAGCCTGCATCGCCGACAACGACTGCCCCGACAGCGCTCGCTGCGACTTCTTCTCCTGCCAGCCCTTCACCTGCGACGTGAACGCGGACTGCTCGGACAACGGCCAGTGCGTCGCCCATCGGTGCATCCCCGTGCTGTCGTGCGGCCAGAGCCAGGACTGCCTGTTCGGGCTGCAGTGCATCAACCGCATCTGCGGCAACCCCGGCGGCTGCACCGCTGACAGCGAGTGCCCCGTCAACCAGGCGTGCGTGCAGGGCGGCTGCTACTTCTTCCCGGAGATGGACTGCCAGCGCGACGTGGACTGCGGCCCCCAGCAGGCCTGCAACCTCGGACGCTGTGAGGATCAGCCCCAGTGCCGGATCAACGACGACTGCGGCCCCGGCTACGTCTGCGCCAACGGCCAGTGTGTCCAGGGCCGTGAGTGCACCGTGGACGCCGACTGCAACGGCGGCCGCTGCGTGAACTTCACCTGCCAGTGACGAGGGCGCCGGTTGGGGCTGAGGCTCCGGCGCCGCCTCACGCTCAACGTCACGCCACCAACGCAAAGAGGGCACCCCCGACCGGGGGTGCCCTCTTTGCGTCGAAAGGGCCATCAGGCCCCTGAACCTCAGAGCGAGAAGCTGCCGACCGAGGACTTCATCTCCTCGACCTTCGCCATGATCTCGTCGAACTTCGAGCGCGCGTCCACGAGCCCGGTCTCGACCTTCTCCTTGGCCTTGTTGTACTCCTCGTCCGCCATGGCGCGGGCCTCATCGAACTTGGCCTTGCCCTCCTCGTACTTCTCCTTGGCGTTGTCCTTGATCTCGTCGATCTTGGCCTGGCCCTCGTCGATCCTGGCCTGCACCTCGGCGTTGGCGGCGTCGAGCTTGGCCTTGGCCTCGTCGACCTTGGCCTTGGCCTGATCCTTGACCTCGTTGACCTTGGCCTCGGCCTCGTCCTTGATCTCCTGGGCCTTGGCCTTGGCCTCGTCGACCTTGGCCTTGACCTCGTCGACCTTCTCCTGGGCCTTGGCCTTGACCTGCTCGACCTCCTCGCGGGCCTCGTCGATCTTGTCCTGGACCTGCTGACGGGCATCGTCGACGCGCTGCTTGATCTCCTCGATGCGGGACTCGGCGCGCTGCTTGGCCTCGTCGATGCGCTCGCGGGCCTCCTGGACCTTCAGCTCGACCTCGTCGAGGCGGTCCTGGGCCTGCTGGCGCAGGTCGCTGATCTCCTTCTCGGCCTTGGTCTTGATCTCCTCGAGCTCGGTCTGGACCTTCTGGACCTCAGCCTCGGCCTTGTCGCGGACCTCCTGGAGCTTGTCCTGGGCCTGCTTGACCTGGGCCTCGGCCTTGGCCTTGACCTCGTCGACCTTGTCCTGGACCTCCTTGATCTTGTCGGCGGCGTCCTTGGAGACCTTCTCGACGGCCTGCTTGACCTGTTCGACCTTCTCCTTGGCCTGGGTCTCGACCTCCTTGACCTTGTCCTGGATCTCCTTGGCCTTCTCTTCGAGCTTGGCCTTGACCTCGTCGACCTTCTCCTTGGCCTTGGCGACCTGCTCCTGGACCTTGGCCTTGGCCTCCTCGACCTTGGCCTCGACCTGACCCTTGACCTCGTTGAACTTCTCCTCGGCCTTGGTCTTGATCTCCTCGGCCTTGGCCTTGACCTCGTTGACCTTGTCCTCGACCTGGGTCTTGACCTCGTTGAACTTGTCCTCGGCCTTGGTCTTGAGCTCGTTGGCCTTCTCCTCGACCTGGGCCTTGACCTCGTTGAACTTGGCCTCGGCCTGGGCCTTGATCTCGTTGACCTTGTCCTCGACCTGGGACTTGACCTCGTTGACCTTGTCCTCAATCTGGGACTTGACCTCGTTGACCTTGGCCTCAACCTCGGACTTGATCTCGTTGATCTTGGCCTCGGCCTGGGCCTTGACCTCGTTGACCTTGGCCTCGACCTGGTTCTTGACCTCGTTGACCTTGTCCTCGACCTTCTGGACGGCCTCGTCGACCTTGGCCTTGACCTCGTCAACCTTGGCCTGGATCTCCTGCTGAACCTGGTCGATCTTGTCCTGGACCTTCTGGACGGCCTCTTCGACCTTGGCCTTGACCTCCTCGACCTTGGCCTCGACCTTGTCGATGACCTCGTCGACCTTGGCCTTGACCTCGTCAACCTTCTCTTTGACCTGGTTGACGACCTGCTCGACCTTGGCGGCGATCTCCTGGACCTTCTCCTGGACCTGGTTGACGACGTCCTGGACCTTGGCCTTGACCTGCTCGATGGCGCCGGTGACCTGGTCCTTGACGTTGTTGACGATCTCCTGGGCCTTGGCCGCGACCTCCTGGATCTTGCTCTGGACCTGCGCGGCGATGCCCTCGACCTGCGCGCGGACCTCGTCGATCTTGGCTTCGACCTGCTGGACCACCGCCTCGATCTGGCCCACGACCTGATCGAAATTCGACTTGACCTGATCAACCACGCCAGCGGCGGCCTCAGCCGCCGCCGACGCCGCGCCCGCTGCCGCCTGCGCAGCCGCACCGGCCGCGCCGGCCGCCGCACCGGCCGCGCCCGCGGCCGCAGC
>Ga0100377_1002355_pt1 | contig 15794 bp, 14 predicted proteins | sample CryGeymeta201501_FD_83664 | JGI IMG/M metagenome (GOLD analysis project Ga0100377, IMG submission 83664) | Groundwater microbial communities from Crystal Geyser aquifers in Utah, USA - Crystal Geyser metaG 2015-01 | ecosystem: Environmental > Aquatic > Deep subsurface > Groundwater | place: USA... | reverse complement strand
TGTTTGTCCGGCGTGCCGGACGACGGTGATTTTTCTCACCCGAGCGGTTCTGTACACGCCTGCAGTATGCCGCGATCGCACTGTCCGCCCTGCCGTGCAAGTCACTATTTCGAGGTAGAAGATGCCACGCGGTTCAGATAGCTTCCCCGCCCGTCATGAGTAAGCCAAATACACGTTTCGTTTTCGTCACCGGCGGTGTTGTTTCCTCGCTGGGTAAGGGTATTGCCGCGGCATCGCTGGCGGCTCTTTTGAGGCTCGCGGCCTGACCGTGACCATGCAGAAGCTTGACCCCTACATCAATGTCGATCCGGGCACGATGAGCCCGTTCCAGCACGGCGAGGTGTTTGTCACCGACGATGGCGCCGAAACCGATCTCGATCTCGGTCATTACGAGCGATTCACGCATGCAACCATGTCCAAGCGCTCCAATTTCACCACCGGCAGGATCTATGAATCGGTGATCCGCCGTGAACGTCGTGGCGATTATCTGGGCGCTACTGTGCAGGTGATCCCGCATATCACCAATGCCATCAAGGACGCCATCCTGTCGCTGACTGCGGATTCGCCGGATATCGCTATTGTCGAGATCGGCGGCACGGTCGGCGATATCGAATCGCAACCCTTCCTGGAAGCGATCCGCCAGCTGCGCTTCGACATCGGGCGCAAGCGCACTGCCTACATGCATCTGACGCTGGTTCCCTACATCGCCTCTGCCGGCGAGATCAAAACCAAGCCGACGCAGCATTCGGTGCAGAAGCTGCGCGAAATCGGTATCCAGCCGGATATCCTGCTGTGCCGCACGGAAACCCCGATCCCCAGGTCGCAGAAGGACAAGATCGCGCTGTTCTGCAACGTGGAGCGCGAGGCTGTGATCGAGGCACCGGATGTGGACACCATCTATGCCGTGCCTCTTTCCTTGCTCGAGGGTCATCTCGCCCAGATCCTTCTGGAACATTTCGGCCTGCCGGATGAAGAGCCGGAGATCGCCGTCTGGACGGATATCTGCCATCGCATCCGCGATGCTAGGCACGAGATACATATCGCCATGGTTGGCAAGTATGTCGATCTGGCCGATGCCTATAAATCCGTGAACGAGGCGCTGTTCCACGGCGGTATGGCGCACGATTGCAAGGTGAAGATCGATTATGTGGATGCCGAATCGCTGGAAACAGAGGGCACGGACATTCTGAAAGGCGCGCACGGCATTCTGGTGCCGGGCGGTTTCGGCGAACGCGGTACCGAGGGCAAGATCGCCGCGATCCGCTATGCCCGAGAGAACAAGGTCCCGTATCTGGGTATCTGTCTGGGTATGCAGATGGCGGTGGTGGAATTCGCACGCAACGTCGCCGGTCTTGATGCTGCGACCAGCAGCGAGTTCAACGAGCAGGCCGAGCATCCGGTCATCGCGCTGATGACCGAATGGGAGCAGGAAGGCGAGCGGGTGCAGCGCACCGGTTCGGATGATCTGGGCGGCACGATGCGTCTGGGCGGATACCCCTGCCGCTTGAAGCCAGGCACGCATGCCTTTGAAGCCTACGGTCAGGAAAATATCCGCGAGCGCCACAGGCATCGCTATGAATTCAACAATACCTACCGTGCGCGTCTGGAACAGGCCGGGCTGGTGGTTTCCGGCACCCTGCCGGACAACTCGCTGGTGGAGATCGTCGAGGTGCGCGACCACCCGTGGTATGTCGCCTGTCAGTTCCACCCCGAATTCCTGTCGCGTCCGTATGCTCCGCATCCGTTGTTCGCCGGTTTTGTCGGTGCAGCCCGGCAATACTCGGGTAGCTGAATGACGGCGATGCATCGTATCCGCATCGCTTCAGGGGGCGCTGCTTTCGAGATCGCTCAGGACAGGCCGCTGGTGTTGTTTGCCGGTCCGTGTGTGATCGAGGGTGAGGATTTCACGCTGAAGACCGCCGAGGCCATCGCCGCGATCGCCGCGCGTTGTAGTGTGCCGCTGATCTTCAAGTCCAGTTTCGACAAGGCCAACCGCACCAGCAAGAGCGGTTTCCGCGGACCGGGCATGGATGACGGCCTGCGCATTCTGCAACGCGTGAAGGATGAGCTCGGTCTGCCGGTGATCACCGATATCCATACCCCGGAGCAGGCAAAGCCTGCCGCCGAAGTGGTGGATGTGTTGCAGACCCCGGCATTCCTGTGCCGTCAGACTGATTTCATCGATGCGGTCTGCCGTGCCGGCAAGCCGGTGAACATCAAGAAGGGACAGTTCCTTGCACCCTGGGATATGCGGCATGTGCTCGACAAGGCGCTGACCACGGGCAACAGGGACATCCTGCTGTGCGAGCGCGGTGCGAGCTTCGGATACAATAATCTGGTGTCCGACATGCGTTCGCTGCTGGTGATGAATGAATACGGTGCGCCGCTGGTATTCGATGCAACTCATTCGGTGCAGCAGCCCGGAGGGCTGGGTGGTGCGACCGGCGGCAACCGCGAGTATGTGCCTGGCCTGGCCCGTGCAGCCGTGGCAACCGGTGTGGCTGCCTTGTTCATGGAAGTACACCCCGACCCGGACAGGGCGAAGTCCGACGGGCCGAATTCTTTACCGCTGGCCGATCTGGAGAGCCTGCTGACCACGCTGAAACAGATCGACGCGGTGGTGAAAAAACTATAGCCGCTACGTCAGATCTCAGGACAAAGGTGTTGTGGCCCTTTCCTCCTTCTGTAGCTTCGGGGTTAATTACCAATCAAATCAGTTTCGGGTGGGCATTCGTCCAACAAGGAGATTAAAGTGACAGAGATTGTAAAAATTCATGGGCGCGAGATTTTCGACTCGCGTGGTAATCCAACAGTAGAGGTCGATGTAACATTGGCTTCCGGCGCGTTTGGTCGTGCTGCAGTGCCGAGTGGTGCATCTACCGGTTCGCGTGAGGCCGTTGAGTTGCGCGATGGGGGCAGCCGTCTGGGCGGCAAGGGTGTGCGCAAGGCAGTGGCATATGTGAACGGCGAGATCGCCAAAGCAGTGGTCGGCCTGAACGGTGCCGATCAGCAGGGGCTGGATGACAAGCTGATCGCACTGGATGGTACGCCGAACAAGGCCCGTCTGGGTGCCAACGCCGTTCTCGGCGTATCCATGTCTGTGGCCAAGGCTCAGGCAATGGAGAACGGTGTTTCCCTGTTCCGTCATATCGGTGGCGGGAAGGCCGATCTTCTGCCAGTGCCGTGCATGAATGTGATCAATGGCGGTTCGCATGCCGATAACAGCATCGATTTTCAGGAATACATGATTGCTCCGGTCGGGGCATCGTCATTCGCCGAAGCGCTGGATATGGGTTCGGAGGTGTTTCATGCACTGAAAGCCGTGCTCAAGAAGGGCGGTCATATCACCGCTGTGGGCGATGAGGGCGGTTTCGCCCCGAATCTGGGCTCAATGAAGAAGGCGTGACGGTCATCCTCGAAGCCATTGAAAAGGCCGGCTTGAAGGCGGGCAGCGATGTCGCCATCGCCTCGGACATGGCTGCTTCCGAATTCTACCGTGACGGCAAGTATGTGCTGGCAGGTGAAGGCGGTCGCAAGCTGGATTCGGCCGGCATGGTCGATCTCATCGATTCGCTGTGCCGCCAGTATCCGATCATCTCGGTGGAAGACGGTCTGGATGAAGGCGATTGGGACGGCTGGAAGCTGCTGACCGATCAGGTCGGTGCGCGCGTGCAGCTGGTGGGCGACGATCTGTTCGTGACCAACCCGGCGATCCTCAAAGAGGGTATCGCCAAGGGTGTGGCCAATGCGCTGCTGGTCAAGGTGAACCAGATCGGTACGTTGTCGGAAACCATTGCCGCTGTGAATATGGCGCATGATGCCGGCTATCTCTGCATGATGAGCCATCGCTCCGGTGAAACAGAGGATGCCACCATTGCCGATCTGGCTGTGGCGCTGGCAACCGGACAGATCAAGTCCGGCTCGGCTTCGCGTTCGGATCGCATGGCCAAGTACAACCAGTTGCTGCGTATCGAGGAAGAGCTCGGTGCTGCGGCCCGCTATGCCGGGCGGAATGCCTTCCCCAAGGCGTAAGCTCTGAAGAAGTCCTTGCGTTGGCTGGGCTGGGGCTTGTCCCTGGCCCTGCTCGCTTATATGGCCTGGGGTCTGGTCTGGTCGGATCACGGCTATCTGGTGTATCGGCACGAGCATGCCGAGGTGCTGCGCTTGCAGCAGCAACTCGATGCGATGCAGCAGAAACGCGAGGCATTGGCCGCCGAGATCCTGCGACTGCGCAACCATCCGGAAGCGATTGAGGAGCTGGTGCATCGGGAGCTGGGCTATGTCTATCCGGATGAGTACATGCTGATCGTGCCGCCGGAGAAGCAGGGAGCGGATGAGAAGAGGACAACGAAATAACATGGTGAGCCGATGATGATGACCCGCTTCGCCCCCAGCCCGACAGGGCTGCTGCATCTGGGCAATGTGCGCACGGCCCTGCTCAACTGGCTGTATGCGCGGCGGTATGGCGGGCAATTCCTGCTGCGCTTCGAGGACACCGATGCGGATCGTTCCCAGAAGGTATTTATCGAGGCTATCCGCAGCGATCTGCGATGGCTTGGCCTCGACTGGGACGGCGAGGTGAAGTTCCAGTCGGCGCATGCCGGACAGCATCGCGATGCCTTGCGGAAGCTGGCGGATCAGGGGCTGGCCTACCGCTGTTTCTGTTCCGAACATCAGTTGAATCTCGACCGCAGACTGGCGGCCTCGCGCGGTCTTCCGCCGCGCTATAGCGGCCGCTGCCGCGAGTTGAATGTCCAGGAATCCGCCAGTCGTGGCGAAAGGGAACCGCATGTGTGGCGGCTGGCAGTGCATGCAATCGAGGGTGTGGTCGAGGTGCCGGACAGTCTGCGCGGTAGTGTGACCTTCAACTGCGCCGATCTCGACGATCCGGTGGTGGCCCGTTCCGACGGAAGCTTCACCTTCCTGTTGCCCAATGCGGTGGACGATGCCATCGACGGTATCACGCATGTGCTCAGGGGCGACGATCATCTGACCAATTCGTCCTATCAGGTCTGGCTGTTATTGCATCTGGGCTATCAGCCGCCGGTCTATCTGCATCACGGTCTGCTGCTCGGCTCCGACGGCAGCAAACTGTCCAAGCGCAGCGGCAGCCATAGCGTGGCGGAGTTGCGTGAAGACGGACTTCTGCCGCAGGCGCTGCTGCAGGCCATGGCGCGTCTGGGGCATCCGAATATGCCGGAAGATGCTTCTCTTGAAACCCTGGTGGCGAATTTCACGGCGGAGCATTTATCCACCTCGGCAGTGCGCTGGCAGGATGATGAATTATGGCGCTGGCACACGCGTCTGCTGCATGCCCTGCCGGTGGACGATTGGCTGGTGCGTTTGCAGCATGTGGTGCCCGCGGCGGATGCTGGTTTTGCCGCTCTGGTGCAGGGCAATCTGCAGCGCATCGGCGATGCCTTGCACTATGCCCGGCTGCTCGATGTGCAGGTGGTGCCCGACGATGATGCGATGGATGTGGCCAGACAGGTCGGCGACGCATTCTATGCGGCGGCCATCGGGGCCTGGGAGCAGCATGCTGCGGACGGCTGGAAGGCATGGGCCGATGCTGTGAAGCAGGCTACCGGAGCAAAGGGGCGGGAGCTTTTCATGCCGCTGCGCGTGGCGCTATCCGGGGCCACGCACGGGCCTGAGATGAGTGGTGTCGTCGCCTATCTCGGATCCGGCGGAGTACGTGCCCGGCTGGAAGATATCAGGGAGAAGATCAGGATATGACGCAAGCACCGAAGCTCACGTTGTTCAACAGTCTGTCACGCAGCAAGGAAGCATTTACTCCGCTGCATGCCGGTAAGGTCGGTATGTATGTATGCGGCGTGACCGTTTACGACTACTGCCATGTCGGGCATGCGCGGGTGATGGTGGTGTTCGATGTGATCTACCGCTGGCTGATGCAGCTCGGTTTCGATGTGGACTATGTGCGCAACTTCACCGATGTGGACGATAAGATTATCAAGCGGGCCGCCGAACGGGGGGTGTCGATTGATGAGCTGACCGGCGCGATGATCGAGGCATTTCATGCCGATGCCGATGCGCTGGGTTGCCTGCGCCCGACCCATGAGCCCAGGGCCACGGGGCATATGCATGCGATGATCGCCATGATCGAGAGCCTGATCGCGCGTAACTACGCCTATGTGTCGGATTCCGGCGATGTGCTTTATGCCGTGCGCCGCTTTGCGGGCTACGGACAACTTTCCGGCAAGAATATCGATGAACTGGAATCCGGCAGCCGGGTGGATGTGGACGAGCAGAAGCGCGACCCGCTGGATTTCGTGCTGTGGAAGATGGCCAAGAAGGGCGAGCCCGCCTGGGCATCGCCATGGGGCGAGGGACGGCCGGGCTGGCATATCGAATGTTCGGCGATGAGCTGCGGACATCTGGGTGAAAGCTTCGATATCCACGGCGGCGGCATGGATCTGAAGTTTCCGCATCATGAAAACGAGATCGCGCAGGCGCAGGCGGCCAATGGCGGCAAGTTCGCCCGCTACTGGCTGCACAACGGCTTTGTGAACATCAATGCCGAAAAGATGTCCAAATCGCTGGGCAACTTCTTCACCATCCGCGAGGTGACGGAGCGTTATCATCCCGAGACCCTGCGAATGTTCATGCTCGGCACGCATTACCGCTCGCCGCTGGATTTCTCGGACGCCGCACTGGCTGTGGCCAAAACCGGTCTGGATCGTCTGTATGAAACCAAGAAGCGTGTCGGCGCATCGGTATGGTACGAGATCAAAGACCGTTCGCAGGTGGTGCCGGAAGGTTTCGCGGCGGCCATGAATGATGATTTCAACACCCCCGAGGCACTGGCCGAGTTGTTCGAAGTATCCCGCCAGCTGAATCGTGCACTGGATGCCGGTGAGGCAGCTGCAGGGCTTACCGATGCCATGATCGCGATGAGTGACCTGCTCGGTGTCCTGCAACAGGAGGCGGACGCATGGTTCCAGTCCGGTGATGTGGACAGTGTGCGTATCGAGGCGCACATCGAAGCGCGCAAACAGGCGCGTAAGGATCGTGATTTCACCCGTGCAGATGCCATCCGCGATGAACTTGCCGCCGAGGGCATTGTGCTTGAGGATGGGCCATCGGGAACAAGCTGGAAGAAGGTGTGACAATGGGTGAAGGCATACAGAGGAGTCCGAATGTTGTCTGGCACCAGAGTCAGGTGACGCGTGAGTTGCGCGAGCAGCAGGCCGGGCACCGTGCCGCGGTGCTGTGGTTCACCGGCCTGTCCGGTGCGGGAAAATCGACCCTGGCGCATGCTGTGGAGCAGCGCCTGCATGAACGTGGCGTGCGTACCTATGTGATTGACGGCGACAATGTGCGTCATGGCCTGTGTCGGGATCTTGGCTTCGGTGATGCCGACCGTGTGGAGAATATCCGTCGCGTCGCCGAGGTTGCAGGCCTGTTCGTACAGGCAGGTGTGCTGACTCTGACTGCTTTTATCTCGCCTTTCCGGCGTGACCGGGCGCTGGCGCGCGAACTGCTTGGTGCGGATTTCATCGAGATATTCTGCGATACGCCACTGGATGTCTGCGAAGGTCGCGATGTGAAGGGGCTGTATGCCAAGGCCCGTGCCGGCGAGATTCCGTCCTTTACCGGCATCTCCTCACCGTATGAGGCACCGGACGATGCCGAGATCGTTGTGCCGACGGGCAGCGAGCCGCTTGCCGACAGTGTGCAGCGGGTGATGGACTGGCTGAGAGCCAAGGATTTGATTCAGGGGGATGAACGATGAGTGCAGGCATCAAGGCAGTGGTTCTGGCCGGTGGTTCCGGCAGTCGCTTATGGCCGCTTTCCCGGCAGCAGCTGCCCAAGCAGTTTCTGAAGATCGAAGGTGAGGTTTCGCTGCTTGAGGCAACTATCCAGCGGCTTTATCCCATGATCGGGAACAATGATGTCTGGGTGGTGACGGGAGAGGCGCATGCATCCGGTGAGGCATACAGCGAGCTGGTCAAATACAATCAGATCCTTGAACCGGTCGGCCGCAATACCGCGCCTGCCATTGCGCTGGCTGCAGCACTGCTGATGGAGCAGACCGGTGCGGACCCTGTGATGGTAGTGTTGCCGGCGGATCACATCATCAAGAAGCCGCAGGTTTTCCGGGATCATCTTGCGGAGGCGGTCGCCGTTGCCGAGAGCGGTCGGCTGGTCACCTTCGGTATCCATCCCGAGCGACCGGATACCGGATTCGGCTATATCGAGGTCGAGGACGCGGCGGGCGAAGCCAGGCCGGTCAAACGATTCACGGAGAAACCGGATCTGGAGACAGCAGAAGGCTTTCTGCGTCAGGGGAATTACTACTGGAATTCCGGTATGTTTGTCTGGCGTGCCTCGGTGATTCTCGCAGAGGTCGGTCGCTGGATTCCCGAAATCGATGCCGTGCTGGCCGATATGCGTGCTGCCTGGCAGGGCGGAAAGCCATGGCAGGAAGTGGTGCGTGAGGATTTTGAGCGCATGCCCGATATCTCCATCGACTATGGCGTACTGGAGCGCTCGGACAAGGTCAGTCTGATCCCCTGCGATATCGACTGGTCGGATGTCGGCAGCTGGGATGCGGTGCACGAGATCTCCGTGCAGGATGCTCAGGGCAATGTGCAGGACGGCGATGTGATCGCCATCGATTGCAAGAACACCCTGCTGCGCAGCAATGATCGTTTATTGGCGGCGGTTGGTCTTGAGGATGTGATTGTCGTGGAGACGGCGGATGCTATCCTTCTGGCCAAGCGGGGTGACAGCCAGCGGGTGCGCGAGATCGTCGACAAGCTGAAGGAGCGTGGCAGTCGGGAGCACATCGAACATCTGACCGTGCGTCGCCCTTGGGGGAGCTACAAGGTCCTCGAGGATTCCGGTTCCGGATACAAGATGAAGCGCATCGAGGTGCTGCCGGGGCATAGTCTGAGCCTGCAACGGCATCAGCACCGCTCCGAGCACTGGGTGGTGGTGTCCGGGACAGCAACGGTGACGCGTGGTGATGAAACCTTTACCGTTTCAAAGAACGAGAGCACCTATATTCCCATCGGCGTGTTGCATCGGCTTGAAAACAAGGGGCGGATCCCGCTGCAGATCGTCGAGGTTCAGGTGGGCGAGTATGTCGGCGAAGACGATATCGAGCGCTTTGGCGATTCCTACGGACGAACGGAGTGAGCATGACTAAGAAGGCATTGATTACCGGCGTGACCGGGCAGGACGGCGCCTATCTGGCGGAGTTTCTGCTGGGCAAGGGCTATGAGGTGCACGGCATCAAGCGCCGCACCTCGCTGTTCAATACGGATCGTATCGATCATCTGTATCAGGATCCGCACGATCCGGATCAGCGTTTTATCCTGCATCATGGCGATATGACCGACTCTTCCAGCCTGATCCGCATCATGCAGCAGGTTCAACCGGAGGAGATCTACAATCTGGCGGCGCAGTCCCATGTCGCGGTATCCTTCGAGGAGCCCGAGTACACGGCCGATTCCGATGCGCTCGGCGCGTTGCGCCTGCTGGAAGGTATGCGTATCCTGGGTCTGGAGAAGAAGACGCGCTTCTATCAGGCATCGACCTCCGAGTTGTACGGCAAGGTGCGCGAGATTCCGCAGAGCGAGACCACGCCGTTTCACCCGCGCTCGCCCTATGCGGTGGCCAAGATGTATGCCTACTGGATCACCGTGAACTATCGAGAGGCCTACGGCATATATGCCTGCAACGGCATCCTGTTCAACCACGAATCGCCGATCCGCGGCGAAACCTTCGTCACCCGCAAGATCACCCGCGCGCTGGCACGCATCAAGCTCGGGCTGCAGGACTGCCTGTATCTCGGCAATATCGATTCGCTGCGCGACTGGGGCCATGCCCGCGATTACGTGCAGATGCAGTGGTTGATGCTGCAGCAGGACGAGCCGGAGGATTATGTGATCGCTACCGGCGAGCAGCATTCGGTGCGCGAGTTCGTGACCGTGGCTGCAGCCGAACTGGGCATCACGGTCAACTGGCAGGGCGAGGGCGTGAATGAGACCGGTACGGACCAGAACGGCAAGATCATTGTGCGTGTCGATCCGCGCTACTTCCGTCCGGCCGAAGTGGAGACCCTGCTGGGTGACCCTTCCAAGGCCAAACGTCAGTTGGGCTGGGAGCCGAAGATCGGCTTTGCCGAACTGGTCAAGGAAATGGTGCTTTCCGACCTGCGCATCGCCGAGCGCGATGCCCTGTGCAGAACCGAGGGTTGCACCACCCTGAGCCACAACGAGTAATTCCATGCAGAAGGATTCGCGCATTCATGTGGCCGGGCATCGTGGTCTGGTGGGTTCGGCGCTGGTGCGCTGTTTGCAGGGGCAGGGGTACAATCATCTGCTGCTGCGCAGCTCTTCCGAACTGGACCTGTGCGACCAGCAGGCTGTGGAAGCCTTCTATGCAGCCGAGCGTCCGGAATATGTGATTCTGGCGGCTGCGAAGGTCGGCGGTATCCATGCCAACAACAGCTACCCCGCCGATTTTATCCGCGAGAACCTGCAGATTGCGCTGCATGTGATCGATGCAGCCTATCGCCACGGAGCGAAGAAGCTGCTGTTTCTGGGCTCATCCTGCATCTATCCGAAAATGGCGCCGCAGCCGATTCGCGAAGAATATCTGCTGGAAGGTGGTCTGGAGCCGACCAACGAATGGTATGCCATCGCCAAGATCGCCGGGCTGAAGATGTGCCAGGCCTACCGCCGGCAGTACGGCTTCGATGCCATCAGTACCATGCCGACCAATCTGTACGGCCCGAACGACAACTACAATCTGCAGAACTCACACGTGTTGCCTGCCCTGATCCGTAAGTTCCATCTTGCCCGGCTTGCCGCAGCCGGCGATGTGGCAGGCATGCAGCGTGACGAGCAGGTCTACGGAACGATTCCCGACGATATCCTGCACATGCTGGCTGTGCTCCGTACAGGCGAGTCACTGGCCATCGATGCTTCGCGCAAGCCTGCGGTGATGCTCTGGGGTAGCGGTTCGCCGTGCCGCGAGTTCCTGTATGTCGATGATCTGGCGCGTGCCTGCCTGTTCCTGCTGCAGGAATACAGCGGCGAGATGGCGCTGAATGTCGGTGTCGGCGAGGATATCACCATCAAGCAACTGGCCGGGATCATTCAGGGTATCGTCGGATTCGAGGGCGAGGTGGTCTGGGACGCGAACAAGCCGGACGGAACGCCGCGCAAACTGCTGGATGTCGGCCGCATCCATGCCCTCGGCTGGAAGGCGCAGACCGGTCTGGAAGCCGGTATCCGCCTAGCCTATCAGGATTATCTGAGCCGTTTCTGACTTTCCGGGCCAAGCCCTCTCTTCATCTGGCACATCATATGCAGGTTTGATCGTACACATCGCATGGCGCAGGAGTTTCAGCAATTGCGCAGCGGATGGCTGGAGGTGGATGTGCATCATGTTCACTCAGACTTATATATCGTTCAGTGATCGCCAACTCACTGTTTCCAGAAAGATTCTTATGCCATTGTGCTTTGCATTCAGCATGCTGACCGGGGTGTTTGCAACCTTTGGCGCAGTGATGCCGCTGGCTGTGGTCAGCGGCAGCTTTATCTACGCGCGTGCAGAAACGGACGGGGATGCGGCAAAGATTGCCTATCAGGTTGAGGCGACGAGCTACAAGGGTGTGGATGCATGGCGCATTGTCTGGGACGACGCACGCATGCATGCCGTGCATATCATCCGGCGCGGAGACGGGGCGCCACTGTACACCCGGCGTGTCGATCACCTGCAGCAGCAGACGGTGGAAATCATCTACAGCCTCGATCCGGCAACACCGCACATCTACCGGCGGGAGCGGAAGGACGAAACCCTTGTGCGGCGTATCCGGCAGGCGGGTCTGATTGATATGGGCAGCCTGCCGCAGGTGCTGGCCGGCGTGCAGGCGGCGCAGGGCTCGGGCGAGCTGCATTTTTCCGCCATTGACTACAGCGACGGCCAGGTTTACGACCTGCTGGCCAGACGTACCGGTTACAGCACACAGTTCAATGCGGGAGAGCGTGTGCGTTGTGCGATCTATGAGACGAATCTGGATTCATGGAAGGCGGCATTCAATCCGGCGGTTCGCCTGCAGGTGCCCGCGAACGGCGGCGTGATGAATTTCGCCAGCTATTCCGGTCCCGATCCGGCGGGAAGTGGTGAGGCGACCACCCTGACCATGCTCGGCAGAAGTGGTGATGTCGCGGTATTATCCGGGGCACAGGCGATCGTCCCCTGATGAAGGGGCTAGGCCTTTTTTCCACCAAACAACAATAGTAGAACCACCGAGACCGAGATGCAGGCATCGGCGATATTGAAGGCGGGCCAGTGGTATGCGCTGCCGTTCCATGTGATATACCAGTCGATGAAATCCACCACGTAGCCGAGATGCACGCGGTCCCAGATATTGCCCGCCGCGCCGGCCATGATCAGCACCAGCAGCCATGAGGTGATACCGGCGCGGTGCCGCTCCTGCCACCACCACACCGAGACGGCGGCGGCGATGCCGATGGTCACGCCGAGCAGCAGCGTGGTGCGCCACTGGTTCGACCAGTCGGCGAACATTGAAAACGCGACACCGAAATTATGCGCCTTGACCAGATCGAAGCAGCCGGGAATCACCGTCTGTTGAAAGAACGGCATCTGTTGTTCGATCCACGCCTTGCTCAGCTGATCGGCACTGAGCAGCACGGCAAACAGTGCCAGTTGCTGCCATGTGCGGGCTTTACTCATGCGCCGGTCACAACATCGAAGCAGCGCGGGCACAGGGCGTTGTGCATGTCATGTCCGGGCTGTGCAGGAGCCGACACATTCCAGCAGCGAGGGCATTTCACGCCATCTGCAGGCTTGATGCTCAACGCGTCGCCAGCCTCGACCCTGGCGACGATGAACAACTGCTCCCAGCTTTCGCCCACAGCTTCAGAGAACGCGCTATCAAGCCCCGGCACGCTGACGCTGGCCGCGATGGAGGAGCCGACGATCTTGTCTTTCTTGGCCTGATCCAGCGCTGTGTTCACCTGTTCGCGAACCGCAAAGAAGCGCTCCCATGCCGCTTCGTCGATGCTCACATCGCCCACCGCATGGAAGGTCTGCAGGTGGATGCTGGCAGCCCCGGATTGCGGCAGATGTTCCCAGGCCTCTTCAGCGGTAAAGGGCAGGATCGGTGCGATCAGCCGGATCAGCGTGTCGGCGATGTCGTACAGTGTGGCGCGTGCGGAGCGGCGGCGCAGCGAGTCCGGTGCGTCGCAGTACAGCCGGTCCTTAATGACATCGAGGTAGAAACCACCCAGATCGACCGAGCAGAAGTTGTGGATCTCCTGATGGATGCGATGGAACTGGTAGCTTTCATAGGCCTGATGCACGGCATGCTCGACCTGCGACAGACGGTGATCGGCCCACTGATCCAGCGGTGTGCGCTCGCAAAGCGGAACGTGATCACGCAACGGATCGAAGCCGTGCACATTGCCCAGCAGGAAGCGGATGGTATTGCGGATGCGGCGATAGCTTTCGGCCAGCTGTTTCACAATATCATCGGAGATGCGGATATCGGCGGAATAATCGGCGGCCGCCACCCACAGGCGCAGGATATCGGCGCCCATCTGCTGGATGATCTTCTGCGGTGCCACCACATTGCCGCGCGACTTGGACATCTTGTTGCCGTTCGAATCCACCACAAAGCCGTGCGTCAGCACGCCCTTGAACGGAGCCACGCCGCGTGTGCCCACGCTCTCCAGCAGCGAGGACTGGAACCAGCCGCGATGCTGGTCGCTTCCCTCCAGATACAGGTCGGCCGGCGAGGAAAGCCCGTCGCGCTGCTCCAGCACGCAGGCGTGTGTCGAGCCGGAATCGAACCACACATCGAGGATGTCGGTCTCCTTCTCGAAAGCTGAGCCGCCGCAATCAGGACAGCTTACACCTGACGGCAGGAAGTCCGACACATCTTTGGCAAACCATACATCCGCGCCGCCTTGCTCGACTTGTCTGGCGATGCCTTCCAGCACGGCAGGTGTCGTCACCTTATGCGAGCCGCAGTCGGCACAGCGGATGGCGGTGATCGGCACACCCCAGTTGCGCTGCCGCGATACGCACCAGTCAGGGCGTTGCTCGATCATGCCGCGGATGCGCTTCTCGCCCCATTCCGGAACGAACTTCGTCTTGCCGATCTCCTTCAGGGCCTTGTCGCGCAGGCCGTTGTTGTCCATCGAGATGAACCACTACGGCGTGGCGCGGAAGATCAAAGGCTTGTGGCAGCGCCAGCAATGCGGATAGGAATGCTTCACCTGACTGGTCTGCAGCAGGGCGCCGTAGTTCTGCAGGTGCTCGACCATGATGGCATTGGCCTGGTACACATGGCGGCCTTCGACCACCGGTGTGCCAGCCTCGAACACGCCGGTATCGCCGACGGGATTGAAGGCGCGCAATCCGTACTTCATGCCGATCTCGTAGTCTTCCTGACCATGGCCGGGGGCGGTGTGCACCGAGCCGGTGCCGGCATCGAGCGTGACATGCGTGCCGACCAGGATCGGTGCATCCTGATCCAGATAGGGATGGCGGAAACGGCGGTTATCAAGCAAGGAACCGGCAAAGCGGGCGATCACCTCACCCTCGCCGCCGATGTCGTTCATCACGCCTGCGCGCAGATCCTCGGCCAGGATCAGAATCTCTCCGGCTTTCAGGTTGGCGTTGTCGCCGGCGCTGGTGATCTTCACCGCGGCATATTCGATGTCCGGCCCGACGGACACGGCCAGATTGGCCGGGATGGTCCACGGCGTGGTCGTCCAGATGACGATGGAGGTTTCCGGGGTCAATCCGGGTGCGATGTCGCTGAGGTCCTCGCCGGCGGCGAACTTCACATAGATGGAATGCGAGGTGTGGTCTTCATACTCCACCTCGGCCTCGGCCAGTGCGGTGGCGCAGGAGACACACCAGTGCACGGGCTTGGCACCCTTGTACAACCCGCCGTTCTCCAGAAACTTGCCGATCTCGCGCACCGTGTTGGCCTCGAAATCGAAATCCATGGTGATGTAGGGCTTCTGCCAGTCGCCGATCACGCCGAGCCGCATGAACTCCTCGCGCTGTACATCGATCTGGGTTCTGGCGTAAGCACGGCACTCGGCACGGAACTCGGAATCGCTGATGTCTTCCTTGCTGCGTTTCTTTTTCTTGAAGGCCTCTTCGACCTTCAGTTCGATGGGCAGGCCGTGGCAATCCCAGCCGGGCACATAGGGTGCATCGAAGCCCAGCATGGTGCGCGAGCGCACTACGATATCCTTGAGGATCTTGTTGACCGCGTGGCCGATATGGATGTTGCCGTTGGCATACGGCGGGCCATCGTGCAGTATGAAGCTCGGCGCTCCTTTGCGCGTGGCGCGAATGGCGGCATACAGACCCTGTTTTTCCCATTGCGCCAGCCTTATCGGTTCGGCTTGCGGCAGATTGCCGCGCATGGGGAAATCGGTGGTCGGCAGGAAAACCGTCGATTTGTAGTCGTATGTTTGTTCTTCAGACATGGCAAAGCTCCAATATGAAAGGGCGCAACGTAATTCGGCGGGCAAGGATAGCGGCCATTGGCGTGAGACACCATGCTTGCGGGAGCGCGTTCTGCTTCGATTCATGTGGAATGTGCGTAGCATCACATACTCCGGGATTGAATTGCATACTATGCGTACCGACATTTGCCGATTACATTGGCGCGATTGGGAGGGTGTCCTTCCTGCAGTTCAGGATATTTTGTTGTCTTGCAACCAGGATGTCATAATTCCCTCTTAAGGTTGCTGTTTCTATCAGGGAGTTTC
>Ga0100377_1002347_pt1 | contig 15818 bp, 12 predicted proteins | sample CryGeymeta201501_FD_83664 | JGI IMG/M metagenome (GOLD analysis project Ga0100377, IMG submission 83664) | Groundwater microbial communities from Crystal Geyser aquifers in Utah, USA - Crystal Geyser metaG 2015-01 | ecosystem: Environmental > Aquatic > Deep subsurface > Groundwater | place: USA... | reverse complement strand
GGGGCAGGTCGTCCTCGGCGTCGGGGGCGGTGTCCTCCTCGACGTCGGGGGCCGCGTCGGGGGCGACGTCGTCGATGTTGAGGGGGGCGTCGTCCTCGTCGGTGTCCGTCGCGTCCGGGTTGGTGGCGTCGTCGGGGAGGTCGGCGTCGTGCGCCTCGTCGGCGTCGTCGTCGGCGTCGGCGCGGGGGGCGACGTCGTCGGCGCCCTGGGCGGCGTCCTCGGCGACGTCGTCGGCGTCGGCGTTGGAGGTGCTCGGTGCGTCGACGCTGGCGCACGCGGCGAGCGCGAGGAGCGCGAGGAGCGCGGCGGAGGTCAGGAGTCTGGCGTTCATCGGGGGCTCGGTCGAAGGGGCGTGTCCCCCGTGGGGGGAGGCGGCCTCATGAGAGATGGTCTATCGATTCATAGCGCGGTGCGCGGCGTAGCGCAAAGTTCGCGTGGTCGGGGCGGTCCGAGCGGAGCGAGGCAGCCCGGGGATCGGATGAGCGAGACACGATCGCCATCACCACCCACGCCGACCTCGACACGATCGCACCCGCCACCATGGCGACAGGCGCGGGGCAGTTGACAGGGGCGGCCGGTCGTCCTCAGATGGAGGTGCGCTGCGTCGAGGGGGCGGCGCGGAGCGCGTTGTGGTTCTTGGTTGTAAAAGTCTTTTGTGACAGGTGGTTGTGTTGTTGAATCGAGGTGGGGTTGGCGTCTTCGGGTCGACGTGGGTCGGTGTGGGGCGGTGGGTTGTGGCGTTGGGGGTGGGGTTGTGGCTCGGTGGGTGGGGGGCGGCGCCGGCGAGTGCGTTTGACTACCTGGAGCACAGCTTCCTGACGGATCGGGCGTGTCTGGAGGCTCAGCTGGAGCTTGGGGCGGAGCTGGCGGAGGCTCCGGATGACGGGGTGGGGGCGCGGTATCTGGCGTTGGCTTTGGCGTGCCCGGAGTCGTGGGAGCGGCCGTACTGCGCAGACGACTACAAGCAGTTGGAGGGGAACCTGAACCAGCTGGATGAGGCGCCGTCGGAGGGGGGGGAGCATCCGGTGACGCTGGGGGACTTCGCGGCGCTTCCGGATCACCTGTCGCTGTGGGGGGCGGTGGCGGGGATTCGGAGGGCTGAGGAGGAGGGGGTGACGACGGAGATGCTTCGGTGGCTGGCGCCGGGGACGGGGGATCCGGGCGGGGTGGTGTCGGATGTGGGGGAGGACGGCTGTGAGACGGACGATCGGGTGGACTGGCCCGCGCTGGAGGTGGACGTGGCCGAGGGGCTGCGGCAGTGGCGGGAGGGTCTGACGCTGCCGGCGGCGGCGCTGTCGCCGTGGCTGCGCGGGCCGCTGGCGCGGGGACCGGAGGACTGGCCGGCGGGATATTCGTTCGACAACCCGCACTACCTGGATCTGGTGCTGATGAACCATCACCACTTCAACGTGTCGGCGCACGACGGCTGGCTGGGGTTCCACAGCGCGGCGGCGGCGTTGTTGCAGCGTCGCTGCGCGGAGGTGTTGGCGCTGGACGCGGACGACCTCTCCGACCTGGCCGAGGGCGTTGCGGCGTACGCGGACGTGGAGTGGGATGGGTTGGACGCGGTGGCGCTTGGGGTGACGGGGTGTGGTGTGGTGGCGGCGCGGGTGGGTGAGCACCTGGCGCGTTGGTCGACGCGGGCCGACGCGCGGCTGCGTGGGCCGGCGGGTCCGTACCTGGCGCGGATGGCCGACCCGGCGTTCGCCGATCGGGTGGTCGTGGCGTTGATCGCGCTGGTGTTCGAGGGCGGTGGGCTGCACTTCCTTCAGGACAGCCTGTCGGGGGGGCATGTGCGGGTGGATCGGGCGGCGTACGACATGGAGCGGGCGCGGCACATGCACAACGCCGACGGGGCCCACGGGGTCAGCACGACGGTGGGGACGCGGACGGGGGAGCGTCGGCTGGTGGTGTTCGGGGACGGGTGGGTGTTGGGCCGATCGCGGGCGCGGGCGGGGGAGGCGTGCGCGTGGGACGAGGGGATCGAGGGGTGGTCGCGGGATGAGCTGACCGCCTGCCTGCTTCGGGCGCAACGGGGTGCGTTGGTGGCGACCAGCGTGGCGAGCCTGGTGGATTGGGGGCTGGGCGGGGTGTTGTTCGCCGAGCCGGGGGCGGACCTGGTGCCGGCGTGCACGCGAGACGCGCGGACGGCGTTTGTGTGTGAGACCCTGCCGACGCGGCCCTCGACGGCGGTGGGGATGTCTGGTGGTGGCGCGGGTGGGTTGACGCTGGCCTACGGCGATCTGCCGGAGGTGCCGCCGCCGTTCTCGTACGAGTCGGTGAGCGTGATCACGCGCCTTGACGCGGGCGGGGACGCCTTGCAGGCGGGGGTGCGGGTGGTGTTCCTTTCGGAGCTGGACGATCTGGCGAACTGGATGACGAGCTGGGATGTGGGGCTGCTGCGCACGATGCGGTTCGATGCGCCGCCGGAGGTGGTGCTGGAGGCGGCGTACAGCTTCCACTGGCGGTGGGCGGCGCGCTTCCTGGTGAACGCCGGGACGTTCGGCTATGGGGGGCTGCGTGGGTTTGGTCCGGACGTGGAGGCCTTCGCGGGGCTGGAGCCGATGGTGGGATTCTCGCTGCTGCCCGAGGGTTGGATCAAGATGCCAGTGGAGTTCACCGCGAGCTACCGGCTGCCGATCACGTTGCTGGACAGCGGTGTGGGGTGGTCGGCGGACGCGATCCGGATCGAGGCGCACTGGCTGGAGCTTGCGGTGGGGCTGGCGTTCTTATGAGTCAATTCGTGAGTAGTGCCGTGAGAAGCCATCCGGAAAGTTATGGCCGTCGTTGACGAGCCCCATGCACGCCATCTGCGGCTTCTCGTCGTCCCCATGGGGCGCTGCCCCAATGGAGACTCCTCAAAGCCACATTTGACGCACCTGGAACTCGCCAACTCGACCATTTATTTTCGGATGGCTTCTAAAGATGTTTTGTGGCAGTGGTTTGCGTCATGGCTGATGCGGTGGGCACGCGGTGCGGGGCGAAAGAGCCGTTGAGTCGCGGGGCCTTTTCTGATACTCGGTCGGCGACGTTCCTCCTGAGATGAGCCTATGGATACGAACTTTCCTGCTGCCCTGCCCCACGGTCCCCTCGAGGAGGTGTTCCCGGACATCTTCATCGTGACGGGGCGCTTCAAGATGGCGCCGCTGGTGACGATCACGCGCAACATGATCGTCGTGCGCGAGGGGAGGTCGCTGACGCTGATGAACAGCGTGCGGCTGTCGGAGGCGGGCGAGGCGGAGCTGGCGCGGCTGGGGACGGTGGAGCGGCTGATCAAGCTGGGGCCATTCCACGGGATCGACGACCCGTACACGGTGCATCGCTTCCGGCCGACGCTGTACGCGCTGCCGAAGGCGCGGCACGGGCTGGGGATCACCACGGACGTGGAGCTGACGGCGGCGAGCCTGCCGCTGGCGGACGCCGAGCTGTTCACGTTCGAGGCGACGCAGCATGCGGAGGCGGCGATCCTGGTGCACCGGCACGGTGGGGTGCTGCTGACCTGCGACAGTGTGCAGAACAACGTCACGCTCAAGAGGCTGACCCCCCTGGCGAAGGTGGGCGCGCTGGCGATGGGGTTTCGTTGCAAGGCGGGCATCGGCAAGCCGTGGCGCAAGGCCATGGCGATGCCGGGTGGGCCGCCGTTGTCGGCTGAGTTCGAGCGGCTGCTGTCGCTGCCGTTTCGTCATCTGATCAGCGCGCACGGTCCGCCGCTGCGGGAGACGGCGCGCGAGGATCTTCGCGCGACGGTGACCCGGCTCTGGCCCGAGCGATGAGAGTACCGCCGCACACCAGGCCTGGTGTGGGGAACGCAAGGAGAGAGGACGTGAGCAGACTTCGCCCCATCGTGGAGATCGCCGATCAGCTGGGTGTGGACGCCGACAAGCTGGTCCCCTATGGCAGTGACAAGGCGAAGGTGGACCTGTCGATGTTGGAGCGTCCACGGATGCGGAAGCAGCCGGCGAAGCTGGTGCTGGTGAGCGCCATGACGCCGACGCCAGCCGGCGAGGGCAAGACGACGACGAGCATCGGGCTGGGGCAGGCGTTCACGCGGCTGGGGGAGTCGGTGTGCCTGGCGTTGCGGGAGCCTTCGCTGGGGCCGTGCATGGGGATGAAGGGCGGGGGGACGGGGGGGGGGCGGAGTCAGCTCGTGCCGTCGGACGCGATCAACCTGCACTTCACGGGGGATTTCCACGCGATCACGTCGGCGCACAACCTGCTGGCGGCAATGGTGGACAATCAGCTCCACTTTGACAATCCGGCGAAGCTGGACGTGCGGCGGGTGGCGTGGCCGCGCGTGCTGGACATGAACGACCGTGCGCTGCGCTCGGTGGTGGCGGGGCTGGGTGGCGTGGGGCAAGGGATCCCGCGGCAGACGGGCTTCGACATCACGCCAGCGTCGGAGATCATGGCGATCCTGTGCTTGTCGGAGAACGCGGAGGACCTGCGGGAGCGGCTCAAGCGAATCATCGTCGGGGAGACGTCCAAGGGCGAGCTGGTGCGGGCGGAGCAGATCGGCGCGGTGGGCGCGATGTTGGCGCTGCTCAAGGACGCGATCCACCCGAACCTGGTGCAGAGCATGGAGGGGACGCCGGCGTTCGTGCACGGCGGTCCGTTCGCGAACATCGCGCACGGCTGCAACAGCGTGGTGGCGACGCGGATGGCGATGCACCTGGCCGACTGGACGATCACGGAGGCGGGCTTCGGGTTTGATCTGGGGGCGGAGAAGTTCTTCGACATCAAGTGCCAGTCGGCGGGGCTGGCGCCGTCGTTGGTGGTGTTGGTGGCGACGGTGCGCGCGCTCAAGATGCACGGCGGGGTCACGCTGTCGGAGCTGGGTGCCGACGATCCGGCGGCGGTCGAGCGCGGACTGCCGAACCTGGAGAAGCACCTGGAGAGCGTGGGGCACTTCGGGGTGCGGGCGGTGGTGGCGTTGAACCGGTTCGAGACGGACCACCCGGACGAGATCGCGGTGGTGCGGGCGCGGTGTGAGGCGCTCGGGGTGCCGTTCGCCGAGTCGCGGCACTTCGCTGAGGGCGGCGAGGGCGCGTTGGAGCTGGCGAGGACGGTGATCGAGCACACGCCGTCGGCGCCTCCGGTGCTCAAGCCGATCTACCGGTGGAACGAGCCGATGGAGCAGAAGCTGCTGTCGGTGGCGCAGAAGATCTACGGGGCCGAGCGTGTGGAGTACCTCAAGCCGGCCGCGACAGCGTTGAAGCGGCTGGAGGCCCAGGGCTTTGGCGGGCTGCCTGTGTGCATCGCCAAGACGCCGAAGTCGCTCTCGGACGACGTGCAGCGGGTGGGGCGGCCAGAGGGCTTCGCCATCACGGTGCGCGACCTGCTGGTGAACGCGGGTGCGGGTTTTGTCGTGGCGTTGACGGGCGAGCTGCTTCGGATGCCGGGTCTGCCCCGGCGCCCGCAGGCAGAGCAGATCGACCTCGTCGATGGTGAGATCGTGGGGTTGCGGTAATGGGGAGGTTGGCTTGAGGGGGGAGGCGCTGGGGGAGGAGACGCTGCGCGTCGTGATGGACCTGCTGGACGACGCGGTGCTGGTCGTTCAGCAGGACGAGATCGTGGCATGCAACCGGGCGGCGGTCGATATCTGCGGGGATCGGCTGGTCGGGCGTCCGCTGCAGGAGGTGTTCGACGCGGGGAGCCTGGTGGTGCTGGAGGAGCACATGAGGGACGTGTCGGTGAGCGGCGCGTTCACGCATGTTTACGGCCAGCGCTTGCGCGCATCGAGCGGGCTGCCCCGCGATGTGCAGATCGCTCTGACGGGGTGTGGTTGGAAGGAGGGGGCGGCGACGCTGCTGGTGTGCAAGGACACCGCGGCGACGGAGCGGGCGCGTGCACGGCTGCGCGAGAGCGAGGGGCGTGTGCAGGTGCTGGAGGCGATGGCTTCGGGGGCGGACCTGTCGACGATCCTCGCGGCGTTGGTGGAGATGGCGGAGCGGAACCGGCCGGGTCTGTTCGGCGCGGTGTTCGTGGTGGACGTGGACAGCGGGGAGCTGACGCTGGCGGCGGCGCCGTCGGTGCCGGCATCGTTGCGGGACGGTGCCAGGGCGTCGCTCGAGCGTGGCTGCCACCGGATGCTGGGCATCACGAGCCGCCTGATCATCGAGGACCTCGGTCAAGCGGTCGCGGATGCGGACTTCCGTGCGCTGGCGCAGGCGCTGGACATCGAGGGGTTCTGGGTGGAGCCGGTGTTTTCGGCCACCCGCGAGCTGCTCGGGGTGCTCGTCCTGTGCTATCGCGCCCCTCGGCGTCCGGAGCCGTGGGACGTGGAGTTCGTGCAGAGCGTGGCGCATCTGGCAGGGATCGCGATCGCGCGGACCCGGACGGAGGAGGCGCTACGGCTGAGCGAGGAGCGCTACCGGACGCTGCTGGAGCACGCGCCGGAGGCGGTGATGGTGCTCGACGTGGGCACGGGGCGGCTGATCGAGGCCAACCGTCAGGCGGAGCGGCTGCTGGGCTGGAGTCGCGACGCGCTGAGCCAGATGCATCCGACGGATTTCAGCCCGGAGCTCCAGCCGGACGGGCAGCGTTCGGAGGAGGCGAGCGTGGCGCTGCTCACCGCCGCGCTGCAGGGGGAGGTGGTGGAGCAGGAGTGGACGCACCTGCACCGGGACGGGACGGTGGTGCCGGTGGCGTTGACGCTGGTGGCGCTTCCGTCGTCGGGGTCGCCGTTGATCCGGGGCTCGCTGGTGGACCTTCGGGAGCGGCGTCGGCACGCGCAGGAGCGTGCGGCGTTGGAGGGGGAGGTCCGTCACAAGCAGAAGCTGTCGGCGATCGGGACGCTGGCCAGTGGTGTTGCGCACGAGATCAACAATCCGATCCAGGGGATCATGGGGTACGCCGAGCTGATCGGGCATCACACCTCGACCGACACGGTGAGCCGCCGCTATGCGGACGAGATCATCGGCGAGGCGGAGCGGGTAGCGACGATCGTGCGGAGCCTGCTGACATTCGCGCGTCAGGAGGCGGAGCCGGGTTTGCAGCTGACGTCCATCGGGGAGATCGTGGCGTCGACGCTGTCGCTGGTGCAGACGTTGCTGCGCAAGGACGCGATCGAGCTGGAGGTGGAGCTGGCCGAGGGCATGGCGCCGGTGCGGTGTCGTGGGCAGCAGCTTCGGCAGGTGCTGATGAACCTGTTGACGAACGCGCGGGATGCCGTCAACGCTCGGCCGCGGGCGGCGGGTGAGCGCAAGCGGATCGCGCTGCGGAGCGGGTTGGTGGAGGAGGAGGGGCAGCGCTGGGTGCGCGTGACGGTGGAGGACAATGGGGTGGGCATCCCGGTGGAGCTTCAGGAGCGGATCTTCGAGCCGTTCTTCACGACGAAGGTGCACAGCCAGGGTACGGGGATGGGGCTGTCGATCAGCCATGGCATCGTGGCGGAGCACCAGGGGCGGCTGAGCGTGGAGAGCCGTCCGGGGCGAACGTGCTTCCAGCTGGAGCTGCCCGTGGTTGACGGGGCGTCGTCGGATCATGTCCAATGAGGGTCCGCTCGGGTCAAGGACGTCCCGGGGTCGTGCGGACGGACGGGTGATGAACGAAGACGGGCAGGCCGCGCCGACGGTGATCGTGGTCGGCGAGCAGTGGTTCGACGTGGCGGCGCTGGACTGGGCGGGCGTGCTGCCGGGACATCCGACGTGGCTGCACGACGACGGCGGGCTGACGTTCCTGGTGGGCGAGGACGGCTGGCTGCGGGCGCTGGAGCCTGGCACGGCGCGGGTGTGCTGGGCGCGGGAGCTGCCGGGGGCCCCGCGTCTGTTGGCGGTGGGACACGACGACATCCTGGTGGCGACGCCGGACGAGCTCTGGGTGTATGGCCGGAGCGACGGGGTGGGTCGGGAGGTGGCGTGGTTCGAGGATGTGGAGATCGAGCATCTGGCGCACCTCGGAGGGTACGCGGTGCTGGGTCTGAGCGACTCGAGCGTGCGGACTTGGAACCTGGTGAGCGGCGAGGAGGTCTCCTGCATCCCGGCGTGGCCGACCGAGGGGGCGTCGGCGGTGCCGGCGGGGTATCGGCCGATCGGGTCGGGGGCGGTGCGGCCGCAGGAGACGTGGGTGCTGCCGACGCGTCGGGTGTCGTTCTGCGTGATGACGGAGCTGGAGCTGACGTTCGATCTCCGGGCCTTTGACCCGCACGGTAACCTTCTGTGGCAAAAGGAGATTGAGCACACGGCGCTGCGCTGGCTGGAGGGCGAGGCGCGGGTGTTGGAGAAGCGGATCGAGCTTCGGGCGATGGGGCCGCGCTGGCTGTTGTTCGGGCCGTGCGGTCCGGGGCACGCGTCGGTGCTGCTTCGGCTGGCGGCCGGCGAGGTGACGGCGATCGACGCGGACGTGACCGCGGTGGTCGAGGACGCCGAGGGCTGGGTGCGCGGCCTGGTGGTGGTGGACGCGGCTCAGGAGACCTTGCGGTTGCTGGAGCCCGACGGCCTGACCGAGCGGTGGCGGCTGAGCTTCGAGTTTGCGCCGTGCGACGTGGGGACGGTGTGCTGGATGGCCGAGGGGCTGGCGGTGGCGCTCTACCATCCGTTCCAGCCGGAGGTGTTCGTGTTCGTGGTGGACCTGGAGACGGGGGAGCTCGCGTGGCGGACGCGGCTGGCGATCCCGCGGACCTCGTACCGGCTGCGGCACCACTTCAACGCGGTGGAGCTGCTGGCGGTGGGTGCGTCGCTCGTGGTGCGGATGAGCCAGGCGCCGCAGGTGTTCGTCCGGGTCCTGGACCGGATGAGCGGTCAATGCGTGTTCCCGCTGTGGAACACGCTGGCCGATCGGCTTGAGTAGCGCCATGTGGACGACGATCTGCGGTGGCTCGCTTCGGTTTGCGCACTTCGGGACGGAGCTTGGCAACGTGCACCCGCGCGATGGGCAGGCGGCGGCGCGGATCCTGGGGGCGCTCGAGGGGCTGGGGGAGACCTCGGGCGTGTTGATGCAGCCGGAGTTCACCCACCGACTGTGCACCTCGGACGCCGTGGAGCCCTGGCGGGATGGCTTGTGGCGCACGACGCTGGAGTGCGACGGCCTCCACCTGGAGCCGGGTGATCGCCCGGTGATGATTGCCAACGGCGACTGCTCTGTGGGCGTGTTGACCGAGGGGCAGCGCGCGGTGGTCATGCACCTCGGGCTGGACTGCCTGGTGCGGACCGATGGGGGGCCGACGGTGCTGGAGCAGGCGGTGGCGGCGTTGGGGGGGCCGGCGAGGGCGATGCGCTTCTTCGCTGGCGGGGCGATCGGGGCGTGCTGCCATGGGTACAGCCACGAGACGGATGCGGAGCGTCGTCGTCTGGCGGCGCTGAGCGCACGCTTCGGGGCGGACGTCGTACGCGGGACTGTTGCCCGGGGGCCTCGTCGCGGGGCGGTGGCCTACGACCATCGGGGGATCGCGGTGCGCCTGGCACGTCAGCTCGGGGTGGAGTGGATCGAGGAGGACACGCGGTGCACCGCGTGCGCGGGGCTCGGCGAGCCCGACGCGGCCGGCTACGGCGCGTTCTACTCGCACACGCGCGATCACCTCGGCGGGCGCGAGCGCAACCTGGCGGTGGTGGCCTGGGCACCTGGGGTCTGAGCGCCGGCTCAGCCGTCCGGCCGCGTGGACCGGGGCGGTGGGGTGTGGGGCACCTCGGCGGTGAGGGCGGTGAGCAGGTCGTGCAGCTCGTGGCGGACGAGCCGGGCGGCGCCTCGGTTGGCGAGCCGTTGGAGCGTGGTCACGGCGTGTCGCAGACATTCCTGATTATGTCGATTGACATGCTCAAGCTGTGCGATCTCTGCGCGATCATGCCAGAATAGCCGGGTGGCGGCGTCGAGCTGGCGCCGCACCTCGTCGAGCTCGTGCCCGGCGGCGGTGAGGCGGGCCTGGAGCGGCTCGGCGCGCGACGCCTCGGTCATCTCGCGGGCGACGAGGCGGCCAGCGAGCGCGTCGTGCTGGCGCTCGACGAGGTGCGCGCGCTGCAGGGCCTCGTCGCGCTGGCGCTGGAGCTCGGTGATGCGCTCCTGCAGAGCGAGGTTCTCCCGGGCCAGCTGCTTGCTGTTGGCCGTGGCCGCAGTCATCTGACTCTTGATGCTGACCTGAGAGAGGGTTTTCCGATCGGAGTCCGACATCGCAGACCACGGTGCTGGGCCCGGGCCCCGACGCTCGAGTGGCGGCGGGTGACGAGCGATCGACCCGCGCAGGATACCAGCATACCGTGTCGGAGCGAAAGCGTCGTTGGCCGTCGGGGCAGGGCGATCGCAGCGCCAGGTGCGCCCTGAGCAGGGCCCCGGGGCGACTCCCGCCGCTGGCGGCTGGCGATGGGAGCGGAGCGACCGAGCCGGGGCCCGGTCAGCGGCCGCCCGGTTCTACTTGCCGTGCACGAGGATGCGCGGGCCGGTCTCGAAGGTGACCTCGACCTTGTTCGCGCCCTTCTGGCCCGTCACGAGCCCCACACCGAAGCTGTTGTGCTCCACGAGCTCTCCGTCCTCGTAGGTCTCGCTCAGGCGATAGGGGCGCGTGGCCGTCACGTCGCGGTCCGCCATCAGCTCGGCGTACACCGCGGCAGGATCTGGGCCGGAGCGCTTGCGCCCGGTGGTGGCGGCGGCGCCGCGGGCGCGCGTCGTCCCGGCGGCAGCGCGGGAGGCGCGCGCCCGCACGGGCTTCTCACCGGCGGGGGCGCGGTACTTGTGGACGGCGTTGCAGGTGCGGCACTCGACGCGCGCCGGCTGACCGTCGACCGCGGCGTGCACGATGTGGTTCAGATCGAGCTTGCACTTGCCGCAGTGGGCGACGACGTCGTCACCCGCGGTGTAGGTAGTCTTCATTCAGGTCTCCTGATCTCTCAAGAACACGAAGGTGTCGGGGGTGGAGCGTCCGGTGTCGAAGCGGTATCCGTCGAGGTCGAAGGCCTTGGTGCCCTCCACGTCGCCGATCCGGTTCCGGATGACGTAGTGTGCCATGGCGCCACGGGCACGCTTGGCAAAGAACGAGATGATCTTCGAGGTGTCCCCCTTGCGCTCCCGGAACTCGACGTGGGTGAGAAGCCATTCGAAAAATATATGCCTTGTTTCCTCGTATCTTCTGTCCCCAGGCGTGTCTTCTATACCGCCGTGAGTGGCAGTCCGTCCCGCGAAGCAGGGCCCCCTGCGAGCTATCGCTCGCACGGGTCCCTGCCCTGCGGGTCGGACTGCCACTCAGGTTGGGTTGCTCGGTCATGGGCCTCTGGGCCCACTCCCTCACATCAGACGCCACCTGGGACCAGAATCTACGTCGGATCCATCGGCATCTATTTTCCGAATGGCTTCTGATCGAGGCCTTGAGGGCGCGTGGACGGACGGCGTCGAAGTACTGCTGGGACGCCAGGTTGAGCAGGTGCGGAGGGTCCAGCTCTGCCAGCGCGGCGTTGAGGGCTTCGGTGATGCGATCGCCCCAGAAGTCGGTGAGCCTGGCGCCGCGCGGTGTCTTGAGGGCCGTGCCCATCTCGAGCCTGTAGGGGCGGATCAGGTCCATCGGGCGCAGGACTCCGTAGAGCCCGGAGAGGATGCGGAGGTGGCGCTGGGCGAAGCTCCAGTCCTCCTCGGTGAAGCGGTCCAGTTCGAAGTGGTGGTAGCTGTCCCCCTTGAAGGCCATGAGCGCCTGGCGCGCCGTCTCTGGCGTCAACGGGAGCTCGAACTCCTGATACCGCTGGTGGTTCAAGTCCCCGAGGTTCTCGCTGATGTCGAGCAGCTTCTGCAGCGAGCGGCTGGAGAACCGCTTCATCTTGCGCGCCAGGATCGCCGTCTGGTCGAGCATCTCGGGCTGGCTGTAGGCCTCGTGACGCGGACCGTGGAAGTCGAGCGTCTTGGAGGGGGACAGGAGCATCAACATGGGCGCGTTCCTGGGGGCTGACGGGGCGCCGGCGTCAGAGGCACGGACGCCAGGTGGCGACTCGGCGTCTGGGCGCGAGGGGAGAGGGTCTACCACTCCTGCGATGGCGGGGCAACGATCGACGTCAGAGAGGTTGGAGCCCTACTCCGTCGGAGGCGGTCCTGTGCAGACCTCGCCGCCGTCAGGGCCGGCCTGCGGGCAGAATTGAGCCGGGTCGTCGACGGCCTGGAGCACCGCACGGTTGCGGCATTGGAAGCTGTCGCCCGTGGCGTCTCCGTTCTTGCCGAGCAGCGAGTACCCGACGCACGTCGTCGTGCAGTCCGGGCTGAAGGTGTCCGATTCAAAGAAGTTGAACTGACCACAGTTCTCCAGCAAGAACGCGCAGTAGTTTCCGCATGGGCTGACGCCGACACACTGCCCCCCACCGTTCTCCGAGCCGTGCTTGCAATGGAGCGTCGGCTCGAGCTGCATGGCCGTCTCGAGGTGCCAGATGCGACACTGGATGGTGTCCCCGCTGCGCTCGCCGTCAATGCCCGTGTCGTTGAGGTCAACGCATCGCGCGAGGCAGTCGTTGTCGTCCTCGTAGATGGCGTTGCTCCCGACGCAGGCCTCGGCCGACAGGTCGCAGTACGTCAGGCACAGGTCGCTGTTGTTCTCGAGGCGGTCGGAGATGACCTCGTCCTTGAGCGCGTCGAGATCCTCGGTGAAGTTGCAGGCGCTGGAGCTCAGGACGAGCAAACCGAACACCAGGGCGGGGAGTTGTCGCGGTCGCAAGCGCATGAGCACGGAATCCGGCTGGGGTTCAGAGCGGTTGGGCGAAAGGATGCTGCAGAGGCGTTGTCGTGCGCTGCTGGACCCGGGCGCTGGAGTCGTGCCTGGATCGGGCGCAGCGGCGGGGCCATCGGGCATGAGGTTCGCCCCATCGACCAGGACGGACAATAGCAGAAAACACTCGCCGTGGCTATGGCCCGTGATCATCTCCGGGGCGAGTCATCGGTCTCGGCGTCGAGCGAGGCCCGGATTGACGCCGGCCGCCGGTCGGCTTACGGTACAGGGTGCGCGCCAGTTGGGTTGAGGAAGAGGGATCGTTGGATGAACACAGCTAAGCAGTGGGAGAAATGAGCGAAGTCACACCGGAACAGGCGACCCGCAAGTCGGCGCGCGTGGGGGAGGGGGAGCTGATCGGAGGCCGTTATCGCGTCGCCCGACAGATCGGCCGCGGCGGCTTCGCGACGGTGTACGAAGGCGTCCAGATCAACCTCAACCAGCCGGTCGCCATCAAGCTGCTGGACAACCGGAGCGACAAGCCCGAGCTGTTCGTCGAGCGCTTCCTGCGCGAGGCGCGCACCGTCACCCAGATCCGCCACCCGGACATTGTCAAGGTGATGGACTTCGGGGTCACGGACGCGGGCGACGCCTACATGGTCATGGAGCTGCTCGATGGCCTGACGCTCGAGGACGAGCTCCGGAGGCTGGGCGCGCTGGAGCCGGAGCGCTCGGTGCGCCTGATGATCCGCGCCCTCGACGCGCTGCAGGCGGCCCACGCGCTCGGGATCGTGCACCGCGACCTCAAGCCGGCCAACCTCTTTCTGTCGGGCAGTGGGACGCTGACCGAGGCGCTTCGGCTGCTGGACTTCGGCATCGCCAAGGTCGTCGAGACCGATGAGGAGCGGCTGACCGGAACGGGGCAGCTGCTCGGGACGCCGAGCTTCTTGCCGCCCGAGTACATCATCGATCAGACGGTCACCCCTGCGCTGGACGTGTACCAGATGGGGTTGATCCTGGTTCAGATGCTGACCGGTCGCTCCGTGGTTGGAGGGCGGACGCTGTATCAATCCATGCTGGCGCACTGCTCTGGCGACCTGGACATCCCTGACGAGCTGCTCGCCTCCTCGCTGGGCCCCGTGGTGGCCCGCTCGATCACGATGGCGTTGGGGGACCGCTTCGCTGACGCGGGCCAGTTCCGCGACGCGCTCATGGCCGTGCCGACGCAGAGCCTCCCACGCCGCGACCAGCTCGCCCTGCCCGCCGACTCGACCGAGGTGATGTTCGCCGAGACCGAGGACAGCGTGGCCGTGATGACGCCTCGCCAGACCGGGAAGGTGATCCAGGCCATGGCGCGCGGTGAGGTGTTCGGCGAGCGTCCTGACGGCGGCGCGTCGGAGCCGACGCTGGATCGGATGCCGCCGGCCCTGCTCGGGGCCGTCCGCCCGTCCTCCGACGCCGCGCCCGAGCCGGAGGAGCGTCCTTCGCGTCTGCCGGTCATCGCGCTCGGCCTCAGCGCCGCCCTGGTGCTGCTCGGCGGCGTGGTCGGTGCGCTCGCGTGGTGGAGCACCCTGGAGGAGCCCGCGGCCATCGCCGCGGCGCCCGACGTCGCGGATTCGGTGATCGCCGAGGCCGCCGAGTCGGACGTGGAGGGCGCCGACGGCCTGACCGCCGCACCGCCCGCCCCGACCCCCGACGCCTCAGCCGTGCCCGACATCGTCCCTGCCGAGCCCGCCGCACCGCGCGTCGTGACGATCGAGGCGAGCCCGGCGAGCGCCCGGATCTTCGACGGGGAGCGCCTGCTGGGCAAGGGGCGCGCCGAGCTCCGCTTCGAGGGGGCCGATCGCGCGCCGATTACCGTCCGCGTCGAGGCGCGCCGCTACACGTCGCAGACCGTCGAGATCACGCCTGATCAGCCCGACGATCGTGTCGCTGTCACGCTCGCCCCGATCCGCCGTGGTGGAGCGGCGCCCGCCGAAGGCGGCAAGGCCCCGGCTGACCCGGCCGCAGATGGCGGCGCATCGCCTCCAAAAGAGAAGAAGGGGCTTGGGTTCATCGAGGACGACGCCCAGAAAAACAAGAAGAAGCCGGACTCCGGCTCGATGGGAGTGTTTCAATGAAGTGTGCCGTTCGCCATGCGGTCGCGCTCGCCGCGCTCACCCTCGTCGCCGTGGCGGCATCGCCAGCGGCAGCGCAGGAGGTCGTGGAGCCCACCCAGGCCCAGATCCAGCTCTACCAGAAGGCCATCGAGGCCTATCAGCAGGAGGACTGGGCGAGGGCCATCGAGCTGCTGCGCTCCTCTCTCGCCCTCGGCGAGCTGAACCTGGTCTACCTGAACCTCGGCCGCGCGCTGTTCCGCAGCGGCGACTGCGCCGGAGCCACCGAGGCCTACAACAAGGCGCTCACCGCCCCTGCGGTGGCCGAGCCGCCAGCCGCCGAGCTGCGCACGAAGGTTGAGACCTACCGCAAGGAGCTCGCGAGCTGCCCCGGCACCGTGGTGCTGAGCTGCGAGCCGCGGGACATGAAGGTCACCGTCGATGGCGCTGCGCCCGTGCCGTGCGCGGGCGAGCTGATGCTGAGCCCCGGCGAGCACGTCCTGACCGCCACCAACGGGACGGTGTCGGCGCAGACGCGCGTGGTCGTCGAGACGCAGCGACGTCAGGAGGTTGAGCTGATGGCCTCGGGCTCGGTCGAGCCGCCGCCGGTGGTCGCGCAGCGCGGCTCCCCGCTGGTCACCTGGGGCCTGATCACCGCCTCGGCCGGCGGCGCGACGCTCATCGCCGCCGCGGTGGTGGATCAGACGGCCCTGGCGACGGCGATCGAGGAGTATGAGTACGCCATCACCAACTCCAGCGAGGTGGACGAGATCGCCGCGCGCAACGACGCCGATGGGCTTCAGACCACCGTGCTGATCCTGACCGCCGCGGGCGGCGCGGTGACGCTCTCGGGAGTGGTGATACTGGCGATCGGTCTGCTGTCGGGGGACGAAGCTGCGCCGCCCGCCCAGGCCGTCGCGCCCTGGATCGTGCCGGGGGGCGGGGGCGGCGTGAGCTGGTCGGCGAGCTGGTAGGGGCGGCGCGGTGGCGCTGGGGGCTTCTCAGAAGCCATCCGGAAAGGAATGGCCGAGTTGGCGAGTTCCAGGTGCGTCAGATGTGGCTTTGAGGAGTCTCCATTGGGGCAGCGCCCCATGGGGACGACGATAAGCCGCAGATGG
>Ga0100377_1002343_pt1 | contig 15827 bp, 14 predicted proteins | sample CryGeymeta201501_FD_83664 | JGI IMG/M metagenome (GOLD analysis project Ga0100377, IMG submission 83664) | Groundwater microbial communities from Crystal Geyser aquifers in Utah, USA - Crystal Geyser metaG 2015-01 | ecosystem: Environmental > Aquatic > Deep subsurface > Groundwater | place: USA... | reverse complement strand
TATGTTCGTACTATTGGATAGGATAAAGCCTTCCTATTGTCACAATAAATAGGTGAATTCCATCCAGATGCCCATTGAAAAGGGCTTGTAGGATTCAATTTAATAGCTTTAATTTGTAGTAGTGATTCAGCTATTTTTATAGCCGATTCTTTGTTTAAAATCATAGGTGCAAATGTATAAAGTTTTTATAAATGAGAAGATAATTTGTTTTACAAATAATGCTAAAAATTATAATCATTTTTATAATTGCGTGGTATTGAAGTTTTTTAACACCACTATTACACCATTTCTTCTTGATTTATTATCACATGGTCGTAAAATTGAAGTTATAGTTGTTTCTGTTGACGATTACGAAGCAGCTTTCACCCAATTTCAATCTCAGTTTAAAATGATATTTGCTGCAGGTGGAATTGTAACTAATGCCAAAGGAAAAAAATTATTTATTTATCGATTGGATAAATGGGATTTACCAAAAGGTAAAATTGAGAAAGGTGAAGATACTAGATCAGCTGCCATTCGAGAAGTGAATGAAGAATGTGGAGTGACTAATTTGATGATTAAAAAAGAATTTCCTCCAACTTATCATATTTATACGATTAAAAATGAGCTAGTTTTAAAACAAACGAGTTGGTTTGAGATGGAGAGTAGTTTTGAGGGTGAATTAATTCCTCAAATTGAGGAAAACATTACCAAAGCTGAATGGCTCAATGATGAAGATATTAAAAACAAAGTACTGAAAAATACCTATTCTTCTATAGCAAACTTGTTATCCCAAGTATTTTAGATTAATGGTTATTGACGAGGTCGTAAAAATCTTTTTCTATATTCTTTTCAGTTGCTCTTTCTGCTGTTCCTCCTGGTCTTCCAGCTGGTGCCTGTATGATTTTAAGATTTTTATCAATTAAAATATATTGAGGAAATGTTGCAATATAATAATCATCCAAAACATGGTTATTATTTCCTTTATGAAGAAAAATCCAAGAATAACTTTCATTTTTATTGATAAATGAAGTCATTTTATTAAAATCATTGTCTGCACAAATACTGATAAATTGGATTTTATTGCCATATTTTTTATACAAACTTTGCATTATTTTCATTTCTTTTTGACTAGGAATACTCCATGTTGTCCAAAAATTAATGTATATGGGTTTTCCTTTAAAACTAGCTAATGAAACTATATCATTGTCTTTATTTTTTAATGAAAAATCTGGAGCAAGACTTCCTTTCCCAAATTTTACTTTATTTATTTCTAAAATAATATTAGAAGCAATAATTTTTTGATTAGGATATTTAGAGTTGGTTTTTATTTCAGTTAAAATTTTAATAATATTTGCTTTGGTAAAGTATTTATCTTTACTTAATTCAAACAAACCATGTAGAATAAATAGGTTTTTAAATTCATCTTCTTGTAAAAAAGGGTAAGCATCTAATGCTTTTGAAAGTTCTAAAAAGCTCGATTTATCATTTATTGCCTCAGAAATACTAATTCCCTTAATTTGTAATGTCAACTCTTTTAACTCTCCTTTAAAAAAATCCTTAAAAAAGTTAATGTATTCTGGATTGTTATATAAAATTGGCTTTTTGTCTAAGTATTCTAAATATATATTTGCTTTTGTATTATTACTTTTATTGGTATTGCTAATGATATAAGAAACATCTAATGCATTTTGGGTAGCAGCAATACTGTATTTAATATAATTGGTAACAAATTCAGAATTTGAATTTTCAACCTCTTGAAGGGTTTTGGTTTTAAATGCCTTTAATTTTGGTTCAATAGAATGGTCTCTTTTTTCAAATAAAACTCTATTATCTGCAATAAATTGATCAAATTGTTGATTAAATTTTCTCACTTGTTGATTCAGTTCCATTGGAACTGGAAAATTAAAAATGATAGAAAGTTGTTTATCGTAGATTCTCCCTTTATTAAAATCTTCATCAAACTTTAAATTGATGTTATAAACTTCACCAGGATGAACAAAGAGCCATGCAGATTTATCCTCTATATTAATAAAAACTTTTTTTACATCATCCGCATTAAATTCAAAATAATAAGAACCATTCTCTTCAACTGTTGTAAAACCAACTTGTATTTTTTTATTGCTTACATAATCAGCATAATTATATATTGTTATTTCTTTACCTATAAAAGTACTAGCGTTTCCTTTAATTACAACATTGCTTGCAGATAGGTAAACTGTAGAAAAAGAGAATACTATAATTAATAGTTGGTTTAACCTCATGTGTAAATTCAACCTATTTTTTTAACTTGTTTTTGATTACTGCAGGAACAAATTTACTTACCTCTCCCCCATGAATCAGTATATCACGAATAATTGTTGAATTTATTGCAGATAGTTCTGGAATCGTTGGTAAAAAAATGGTTTCGATGCCATTATTCATTGCGTTATTCATTTGAGCGATAGCGTTTTCATAACTATAATCTGTAACATTTCTAATTCCTCTAAGTATAAATTTAGAATTAACTTGTTTACAAAAGTCTATAGTTAGTCCAGAATATGTTGTTACTGCAACTGTTGGATTATTACTAAATGTTTGTTTAATAAATTCGATGCGTTGTTCTAAAGTAAAATAATAGTTTTTGAGTGAATTTTGACCGATAGCAACAATAATTTTATCAAAAAGTGGTAAAGCCCTTTCAACTATATTTTGATGACCTATGGTAATGGGATCAAATGAACCTGGAAATACAGCTATTTTCATTTCTTATAATTAGTTAACAAAAATAAGCAAATCTTATTCAGCTTATTTTATTCTAAATTAAATCGATAAATTAAACGAATTTGAAAAATCAATCCATCTTTAAAATCAGGGTTTAAAACTGTTCTATGGTCGCCAAAACGGAAAGAAGAAATACCCATATCAATTTTTTCATTTTCATGATAAACTCGATAGCTTCTACCAATAGAATATCCAGTTTTAGTTTGAATGAGTAAACTTTTATTAATATTGAATTGTAGATAACCGAAAATTTCGTTTGTTTTTTTAACGACATAAGTATAATCATTTTCTAAGTAAAAACTTTTAACACCCGCAGTAAAATTAGTTCCAATAATTAACCAATTTTTTAATTTGTAATTCACGTCTGCCCAAATGGGTAAAGTTAAATTGGCTTCCAATTTATCGTTTTTACTTTTGTAATAAAGCCCAAGTAAAGGCACAAAAAAAGCCCCAAACAACTCATTATTATAATAAAGTCCAACATTGTATTTGAGGTTATCATTTTTATTATACTTCATTAAAATTAAGCCACCCAACTGAAAATCTTTGGCAGTAATTTTTTCAAAATTGGAAGATAATTTTGGAAGCAATAGGTAAGTTCCATTCCATTTTTCGGAATGATTTCTGTTTAACCCAATCTTAAGATTTATAGTTGAAATGGTTGTGAAATCGGCTAAAGGATGAATTTTTAATTTTATTTGTTCAAGTATTAATCCTGATAAAACTACATTTTTATTATTGAGTTGGATGGGAAAAGTAATGTCAGCACCAAATTCTTCAATATTTGTAGTTCCTCCAATGCTATCAAATTTATTTTGTGGTGTATTAGAATAATGGAATTTTGCTAAATCGATATAATTTTGAGAAAAAAATATAGCGTGATAAAAAAGAGAAAAGAATAAAAATAATATTAACCTCATTCAAAATAATTTGCACCAAAAATAATGAAAACTACCTGATAAATAAAGATGCTAACAACCAATTAATAAATAAACTCATCTTTTTATTCTGATAATTAATAAGTAAAAAAAATAGATAGGAATGTTTGTTAATAAAAAAATCCTGCTACCTTAGATGAACTTTTTAAGTTACTAATTTTGCAAACAAAAAACATAAAAAAAAGGTTACAACTAGGTAAATTTAAGTTAGATACACTTTTGAATATTACAAAAGGTATTAATAATAATTTATCAAAAAGCGAATTACTCGATTTATATAAAAATATATTATTGGATGAACTAAAAATAGGCAAACTCCTACTTTTTAGTTTTAATAATAAAGAATGGAAACAAGAATTATGTTTGGGTACAATTTGCGATAGCATTAATGTTATAGAAGATTTATTAGGCATTAAGGAAATAGAATTAATTTCAAATCCTAAAAATGATAAACTAAAAATCTATGATGTTATTGTTCCTGTTTTTCACAAATCAAAACCTTTGGCTTATTTGTTAATTGGTGATTTTGATGGCGAAAAAATTGAAGTAAGTCCAATTATAAAACACCTTTCTTTTATCCAAACCCTAACTAATATTATTATTGTTGCAATAGAAAACAAGAGGCTTTATAAAGAAAATATTGATCAAATTGCTATAAAAAAGGAAATGGAATTGGCTTCTGAGATGCAAGCACTTTTATTTCCTAAAAACCTTAAAAACTACAAAGAGATTGAAGTTGCAGCTCATTATCATCCTCATCATTTGGTTGGCGGTGATTATTATGATTTTATAGAACTCAATAGCGACGAAGTTGCATTTTGCATTGCTGATGTTTCTGGAAAAGGAGTTCCTGCTGCTTTGTTGATGTCAAATTTTCAGGCAAGTTTAAGAGCTTTAATTAAAAGGACTTCTTCTTTATCTGAGTTAGTGATAGAGTTAAATCGTAACATTTTAGCTAATGCCAATAGGGAAAAATTTATTACAGCATTTATAGGAAAATATAATATTAAAACTCGTAATCTACAATTTATAAATGCAGGACACAATCCTCCTTTATTGTTAGTTGGACATCAAATTAAAACGCTCTTTGAAGGAAGTACGATATTGGGTGTTTTTGAAAATTTACCATCGGTTACTGAAAAAAATATTATCCTACCTAAAGGTGCAATAATTGCATGTTATACTGATGGAGTTGTTGAGCAAATCAATGAAAAAGATGAAGAGTTTGGAATAGAAAATTTGGAGTTATCACTTATTCAGAACAAGAATAATTCTGTTGAAAATATGGTTCAAGCAATATCAAAAAAATTAAATGATTTTAGGAAAGATGTTGATTATAATGATGATATAGCATTACTCTACCTCAGGTTCAGATAAACTTTTTGAATGATAAATATCTATTGCAACAATTAACGCAATAAATCCCCAAAATGGGACAGAAGCTTTGTCTGTATCTAAGTAATTATTCAACATTCCATGAACTACATAAGTTAATAATCCTAATAAAGTAGCTAATACAACTTTCTTTAGTTCTCCTTTTGGGAGTTGGTGGTATAAAATTGAACCTCTATAAAAGACAGTTAAAATGATTAAAATAAAACTCAACGCACCTAAAACTCCAGACTCTGCTAATGGTCCAATATATTCGCTATGTGCATTTCCATTATCTCCTGCATTAGTACTAATAATGGTTTTTTCGTTAGCTAATTGAAAAGGTGCGTATTGGAAAACATAAGTCCCTGGTCCCCAACCAAAAAATGGACGCTCTTGAAACATTTTAAAAGCAGAATTCCATCTGTTTAAACGCTCCAAATTAGAAGCATCGGTTGATACGTTAGATATTGACTCCACATGTTCGGATAATTTATCAGAAGAATCTTGATTATTTCTTTCTAGATTCATGACGATGGAATTCCAACTTAACAATAGAATGATTCCTGACACTAAAACAAGGGTAGCCAACCAACTAAACCTTACCTTGTATTTATAGATAAAAAACAAAATAAAAGCAGCTATAACGCTTACCCATGCAGCTCTGGTATAAGATAAAATTAACCCAATGGTGAAAATCCCAATTAACAATATACTAAATACTTTTTGATAAGTAGGATAGCTTTTACCAGTAAACAAAAACAATATCGGAAAATACATCGCCAATATAGCTCCATAAGAAGTATGGTCTTTAAAAAATGGTTGCATTACCCAATGTGCAGGTTTTTCCTGAAAATTATACCCTGCCAATCTAATTACAGCGTATATAATAACAAAAGAAAGTGGTATTAGATAAGCCCAGAAAAATATTTTATAATTATTTCTAATCTTTAATAACTGTATTCCAATAAAATAAAAACAAACCACAAACCATAATCGTGCTAACAAAAATTTGAAGGAAACAACTGGCATTTCGGAAGTTAATGAAGTAATCAATAACCAACTCAAATTAAATAGAATAGCGATGGTAATAGGATGTTTGATAATGGCGGCATCGTAATTTTTTTCATAAATTAACTTTAAAAAGAAAAGCAACATAATGCCAAACATCAAAGGTTCTGTTGGTAAATACATACCAATCCCTCCTATTTCTAATTCTTCAATATTTAGTGAAAGAGGAGTGGTAAAAACAATAAACCACATCAACTTATCTAAATTAAAAAAAGCCATAAATACAATGACTAAAACAAAAGGCAGTATTGCTAAATAATAAAACTCATTGGCAATTAATATACTATTTGCCGCAATAAAAATAAAGCTAAAAATATAAATCCAATATGATTTTAATAATTGATGCAAACTAGTTTATTGACCCTTTAAATGGTTATTAAATAATAATATAACGTATGTAAAAAGAAGAGTTGCAAATACGGACAACACTACAATTAACCAACGAATTGGGTAGGACTTTTTATCCGCAACTTCTGGAAAAACAATAGTATTGGTATATGTTAATTTTTTATTCTCATCTCTTACTGCGGCATCATAACTTATTAATATTTTACTATACTCTTCCCTAGCAAGATTTAATTGATGGTGTAAATCTTGAAAATACCGACCCTCTTCTTTTAAGTTTTCAAACAATTTTTCAGCTTTTTGCATCGATTCGCCTTTTTTATTCTCCAACAACATATTCATGTAACCTGCTGTAACTTCTCTTGATTGTTGAGTGTAATCTAACAAGCCATACTTTATACTATACCTCCTTATTTGAGCTTCTAAGGTATCTATTAACACTTTTTTATTATCCAATTGATTGTTAGTAATAACGACCACTTCCTTTGCTTTTATTTGATGAAGTGTTCTGATTTTGTTATTTACCTGATGAATTAATTCTAAAACAATATCTCTTGCAATAACTGGATTAATGTCCATTACCTCAATCTGAACAGATTCAAAATTAGTTTTGTTGATGGATACATTTTCATCGTATTCTTTGTTTAATCTATAATAATATCCATTCGATGTAGTGTCAATTTTGTAATGATTTATTAAATCAAATTTAGCAACAATACTATCTCTAATGTCATTTCCATAAAAAAATTGAAGTAATTGTTCGGTAGAAGATTCTGTACTATATTGCCCTAAGTTGGAAGGATACAAAACTGCTTCAGCCTTATATTGCGGAGGAATAAAATAAGAAGAAGAAAATAAAATTGAAAAAACAATCGCTAATAAACCAACAACAGTAAACACCTTATATTTACTTAAAAAAAATGAGGTTAAATTGGTATAGGATTGGTTAAAATTCATTTAATTAAATTTAATAGATTTTATACTTTCTAAAAATAAGATAAAAACTAAAGCTAACAAAAAGGATGCTAATGTTGATACTACAACTATTAACCATCGAATTGGGTATGATTTTTTTTCTGCAGGAAAAGCGTTATTAACAATAAATTTGTGTTGCAAACTTTTTTCAGCGTCAACCTTAATTTCGCGGTACTTAGAGCGAATTAAAGTTAACCTTTTCTGCTCCAAAGTAATCTCATCCTGAACACTGGTAAATATTCCTGAATATTTGCTCAATGTATCTAGCCTATCTTTTAAAACAGCAACTGCACTATTTTTACCTTGTAAAATAGCAATAGCCATTTGCTCGGTCAATCTTTCTGATTGTGTTTGAACATCTATTATTCCTAATTTCCTAATACCATTTAACGAATCATTTAGTTCATCAATATAAGCGATTTGACTGTTATATTCAGTTTCTATAATTTGTAATGCTTCTAATGCAACTTCTCTTCTCATCCTATTTTTAACAGTATCCAACAACGAAGCGATATCATTTGCAATCATTGAGGCTGTATCAGCATTATGATCCAACACATTAATTTCAACTGACATAAATTTGGTACGTTCAAAAGTTACATTATTTTCATATTCCTTTTGAAGTTTAGTATTTTTGTATTCATCATCTGCATCAATATCGTAATGCTGAAGTAAATTATATTTCTGGATGATTTTATTTCTAATTTCATCAGAGTTTAAAATTTGGAGCATCTGCTCTGCTTCTTCTTCTTCCCCAAACCTTAAAATATCTTCTTTTCCTGTATTATTTTCAGAGAATAAAGCTTTTGATATAGAATTTGTTGTTGTTGGAAAAAGTACAACAGTTGATTCATATTTATTTTCGATGAGTAAAGAAACAACAATAGATGAAAGTAAAGCTATTAAGGTAACTATGAGCAGAGGTTTTCTCCATTTATAAAAAAATACAATTAAATTTCCAGAATCTAAGCCAACTATTTTTTCTTTATTATGTTCCATTTCTAATTTTACAATATTTATTTAATTAAGGCGAAATTTTTTTAAGAAATACAAAAATACCTATTTTTTATCAATTTCATTAAAGCTCCTTATCAATAAGAATCTGAACCATTTTTTTTATATTGATTAACCGAACAATTACTCCAAAAAGAATTGCTAAAGAAATGGCTAAAGTCAATTGAAAAATAAAACCAGAAACATAGCTATTGATGATTTTAAATACAAAAAATACAAACAAAATATACAAAATTAAACTACCTAACAGCTTGTAATTAACCTTAAATTTAAACACATTTTTTACAATAATAATTTGTAAAAACACGATAATAAATTGAGTTATTAAACTAGCCACTGCTGAGCCAACAGCTTGATATTTAGGAATTAAAATTAAATTCAACACAAAGTTAAGCAATACTCCTCCTATTGCTAACTTATTTAAAACCTTTAAATTTCCGTTGGCAGTAAGTAGTGTTCCAAAAATATAAGTAGAACATATAGCAACAAAACAGAACATCAATAAACTTAAAACTGGAGCAGAATCTGATGCATTAGAATGGTACAAAATATTCATTATTTGATGGGGAAAAAAATAGCATACAGTAGCAAGAATTATAGCTGGGACAAAAAGTAAACTAAAAGAAAGCCGAACCAAGCCATCTAATTTTTTCTTATTCTTTATCATGTTTGCAAACATGGGCAACAATAACGCCGAAAATAAAACCCCTATTTGATTAGAAGCATCCATCAATCGGTAAGCTTGAGCATAAATTGCTACCTGCTTTTCACCATTTTCTAACATTACATCTAGCATTATCGCATCCAATCGGTAATAAAATGTCATCGTTAATATTAACAATGCATAAGGATAGGTTTGTTTTAATATTAAAATTGAAAATGATTTATTTAACTTAAACTTAAATTGTTTCGACTTTACTAAAACGATGACAAAAACAACCAATAAAGTAATTGCATAAGCTAACGTTTGAGCATACACAAAATGCATCAATTGAAATTGAATATCAAACGTATTTCCCCATAGTAAAATCGCACAAAATCCTATCATTAGGGTTTTGTCTAATACCGATAACATACTATCAAGGGTATATAGTTGTAATCCTGCAATATTGGAACGTAAATATTGAATAAAGGAGATTAAAAATTGATTGATAGCAAGAAATAACAACAGATAAAACCTACTTGAATCATAACCAACTAGATACCCAACGATAAAAGTGATTAAAAAATAGAGAATAGCTAGCAAAAATTTAAACACCACAATTCCAGAAAAATATTTTGCCAATAACTGTTGGTGCTGTGCAATGTTTTTATTGTTGTAGTTGGTAATTCCTAAGTCTAATAAGATATTAAACAACATCGAAAAATTGAATAATGTAAAATAGATACCATACTCTTCAGCCGAAACTGTATTTTGCACAGTTCTATCTATTCCAAAAATCCAAAATGGTTTTATTAAAAAATTAAAAAATAATAAAAGGGCTAAATTGGATATAAATTTTCTTTGCACTAAGATTGATTTGAAACAAAAATAACTTATCTTATTCAATATTATTACTTTCGTAAAAAAATTTAGCTTTTGAAAATAGCTGTAAATACACGTCTTTTATTAAACAACCAAATGGATGGAATTGGTTGGTTTACTTACGAAACATTTAGGCATATCACTATCGATAATCCAAATGTAGCTTTTGTATTTATTTTTGATCGTCAGCCTCATCCTGATTTTATTTTTGCTAAAAATATCGAAGCAATAGTTATTGGACCACAAGCAAGACATCCATTGCTATACCAACTATGGTATCAATTTTCCTTATACCGATTGTTAAAAAGAATAAATGCTGATATTTTTATTAGTACAGATGGAATGCTTCCTCTAAAAACCAGAACCAAAACCCTAAGCATTATACACGATTTGAATTTTGAACATTATCCTGAATTTTTACCGAAAAATCTGAGAAATTATTATTGTAAAAACTTCCCAAAATTTGCAAAAAAAGCAGATAGGATTGCCACAGTTTCCGAATTTTCAAAACAAGATATTATTAAAACCTACGCTATAAATTCTACTAAGATTGATGTTGTTTACAATGGTCCAAACGAAAACTTTAAACCCATTGCTAAAGAAGAAATCACCTTCATACAAAATAAATATTCAGCAGGGAAACCTTTCTTTTTATTTGTAGGCACTTTACATCCTCGAAAAAATTTAATTAATCTCTTTAAAGCATTTGAGCAGTTTAAAATAGCCTCTAACTCTGATTTTAAGTTACTTGTTGTTGGAAAAAAAATGTGGTGGACAGAAGAAATTGAACAAACTTACCAAGAATTAAATTTTAAAAACGACATTATTTTTACAGGTAGAGTTAGTGAAAACGAATTGTATAAAATTACAGCGGCTGCTTATGCACTAACTTATGTGCCTATTTTTGAAGGATTTGGAATTCCTTTAGTGGAAGCCATGAGTTGTGGCATTCCAATTATTACTTCCAATATAACTTCTATGCCCGAAGTTGTTGAGGATGCTGGAATTTTAGTTGATCCATTTTCTGTAGCTGATATTGCTAATGCTATGTTAACAATTACAACTGATGTTAAATTAAGAAATGAATTAATAGAAAAAGGAAAGAAGCAAGTAAAAAAGTTTAACTGGAAAAAAACAGCCGATTTACTTTGGGCTTCGATTCAGAAAACGATTGAAACATAAATAAAATCACTCCTCATAATCTTCCGTCAGCTGACGGATAGAAATCCCTCCCTTGAGGGAGATTAGGTGGGTGAGTAACTAATAACACATATGCTTAAAACCTATTTCCAAAAGAAACTAATCGAAGCTGGTTGCGATGAAGCTGGTAGAGGCTGTTTAGCTGGTCCTGTTTATGCTGCAGCTGTAATTTTGCCTAAAGATTACAAAAACAAACTACTCAACGATTCCAAACAAGTAACCGAAAAAAAAAGAGATGTATTAAGACTAGAAATTGAAAAAGAAGCCATTGCTTTTGCTGTTGGAATAGTGGATAATCATGAAATTGATAAAATAAATATTTTAAATGCTTCCTTTTTGGCAATGCACAGAGCTATTGACCAACTAACCACAACACCTGAATTATTACTAATTGATGGCAACCGATTTAAACCTTATCCAACTATTCCTCATGAATGTATTATTAAAGGTGATGGAAAGTATTTATCCATTGCAGCTGCATCTATCTTAGCAAAAACATATCGTGATGAATATCTTTTAAAAATACATCAAGAATTTCCTGATTACGATTGGAAAAACAACAAAGGATATCCAACAATAGCACACAGAAATGCAATTAGAAAACATGGCGTAACTAATTATCACCGAATAACTTTTCGACTTTTGCCCGAACAACTCACTTTGAACATTTAACTTTCAATTTTTCAACTTTCTTCCTTATCTTTACCATCCTAAAAAGATGAGATGAACTACGAAAATAATGCTGCTTTTGCGTTGCAACTGGATGAACAAGATGAATTAAAAGCTTATCGAAATCAGTTTTACATCCCAGTAATTAATGGAAAGGAAACCATTTATTTTACAGGAAATTCATTAGGATTACAACCAAAATCCGTATCAACTTACATTCAACAGGAATTAGAAGATTGGGCAAATTGGGGTGTTGAAGGTCATTTTCATGCAAAAAATCCTTGGTTTTCTTACCACGAACAATTTGCTGAACCTGTTGCAAAAATTGTTGGTGCTTTACCAAAAGAAGTGGTGGTAATGAACAACCTTACCGTTAACCTAAATTTATTAATGGTATCATTTTACCGACCAACTCAACAACGCTATAAAATTGTTTGCGAAGCAAAAGCATTTCCATCCGACCAATACGCTCTTGAAATGCAAATTAGAAGTGCTGGATTTAACCCTGACGAAGCATTGATTGAAGTTGTTCCCCGTGAAGGCGAACGAACCATTAGAAACGAAGATTTTATTAAAGCCATTGAAGAGGCTGGTAGCTCATTAGCTTGTGTAATGATTGGTGGTGTAAACTACTTTACAGGACAAGTTTTTGACATGAAAAGCATTACAGAAGCTGCTCATAAAGTTGGTGCTTATTGTGGTTTCGATTTAGCCCATGCTGCTGGAAATATTGAACTCAACTTACACGATTGGAAGGTCGATTTTGCTTGCTGGTGTTCTTATAAGTATTTAAACTCTGGACCTGGTGGAGTATCGGGAATTTATGTGAACGAAAAACATTGCAACAATACCGAATTACCTCGTTTCGCAGGTTGGTGGGGACACGAAAAGGAAACCCGCTTTTTAATGGAAAAAGGGTTTAAACCCATGAAATCGGCAGAAGCTTGGCAAATGAGCAACGCTCCTGTTTTAATGATGGCTGCACACAAAGCTTCAGTAGATATTTTTAACGAAGTGGGCATGGAAAAACTCCTAAAAAAACAACATTTATTGTCAGGTTATTTAGAATTTATCATCGACGAAATAAACACTAATCTCCAATCTCAAATCGTCAATCCAAAATCGTCAATCGTAAATTCTTCCCTCGAAATTATCACTCCACGCAATTGGAACGAACGTGGTTGTCAGGTTTCGGTGGTTGCTCATGGTTATGGAAAAGCCCTTTTTAATAAATTATTAGAAAAAGGTGTTATTACCGATTGGAGAGAGCCAAATGTTATTCGTTTAGCTCCCGTGCCTTTATACAATAGCTTTATGGACATTTATAAATTCGGAGAAATACTAGCTGAAGCTATAAAAATTAGAGATTAGAAATTTGAAATTAAAAGCTACAAATTCTCCCCTAACCTCCGTCAGCTGACGGAAGGGAAAACTCCCTTCCCTATGGGAAGGGTTGGGGATGGGACAAACTTTAAACCTCATAAACTATAAACTAAAATGAAAACAGCAACAATTGTAGGAGCAGGATTAGTTGGCTCATTATGGGCAGTTTACTTATCAAAAGCAGGTTATCAAGTGCAACTATTTGAAGCTCGATCTGACATTCGAAAAGCAGATATCTCTGCTGGAAAATCTATCAATTTAGCCCTTTCCACTAGAGGATGGAAAGCGTTAGATACAGTTGGTGTTGGCGATGAAATAAGAAAAATTGCCATTCCAATGTCAGGAAGAATAATGCACGATAAGATGGGAAATTTGACTTATCAACCTTATGGAAAAGAAGGTCAGGCAATATATTCAGTTTCTCGAGGTGGATTAAATGCAAAAATGATGGACATTGCTGAAGAAAGTGGCAATGCGAAGATTTTCTACAACGAAAAATGTACGGGGGTAGATTTAGAAAATGGAATTGTTTATTTGGAAAACACCAAAACAAAAACAAAATCTGAAGTAAAATCCGATTTAATTTTTGGTACCGATGGTGCTTTTTCTGCTGTTCGTTACCATGCCATGCAAAAACTGGATCGGTTTCAATACAGCCAAAATTATATTGATGATGGCTACCGCGAAATTTTACTTCCTGCCAATGCCGATGGAAGTTACCGATTAGACAAAAGTGCATTGCACATTTGGCCTAGAGGTCGTTTTATGTTGATCGCTTTAGCCAATGAAGATGGTTCTTTTACCTGCACTTTATTTATGCCTTTTAAAGGTGAAAACTCCTTTGAAACACTCACCTCTAAAGAAGCCGTAAATCACTTTTTTAAAACCACATTTGCTGACTTTTATAAAATGATGCCCAATATTGCTGATGCTTGGGAAAAACATCCTTTATCCTCTTTAGCAATTATTCGTTGCTATCCTTGGACTCATGGAAAAACTGCTTTAATGGGTGATGCTGCTCATGCAACAGTTCCATTTTACGGACAAGGTATGAATTGCGGTTTTGAAGATTGTTCGGTAATGTGGGAATTAATGCAGCAGCATGGAGACAACTGGGATAAAATTTTTGACGAATATCAAAAGTTAAGAAAACCAGACGGTGATGGTGTTCAAGAGCTATCATTACATAATTATCATGTGATGAGAGATTTTGTTGGAGACCCAAAATTTTTGTTACAAAAGAAAATTGAGGCTAATTTTTCTGAAAAATATCCAGATAAGTGGTTACCATTATACAGCCAAGTAACTTTTAGTCATATTCGTTATTCCGAAGCATGGAAAACTGGACAAAAACAAGATGCAATTATGAAAAAAATAATGAATAAATTTGATACAATTGAACAAGTTTGGAATAGTGAAGAAGTGGAACAAGCTATTTTGAACGAATTAAAAATTGAACTGAATACCTTAAGCTAAACATAGAAAATAAATGAAAAAACTTTTAATAATACCTTTCTTGCTAATTATTTTTACTGCTATTGGTCAAGATTATAAACCAGGAAAAAAAGGTGGAGGATTATACAGTACTGGTCAAAATGTTGTTGATAAAGGCTGGTTTTTTGGACTAGGATTTACCTACATGCTCCCCTATTCTCCAGTTTCAGAACAAATAGAAACTTCCGATAGTACAAATCAATACACAACCACCTATTTTGCTCAACACAAAAACACTTTTGCAAAAAGTTTTGCCACACAATTTGGACCTTCTATTGAAATTGGTAAGTTTAAAATGAATGATAAAAAAATTATTAATTACATGGATTACAGTCTTTCGTGGAAATGGTTTAGAGGAGGCGAAAATTTCAGCAGCAATTCTTTTGTTAACAACAACTTAACCTCATCTTATGAAACAAGAGGAACTTACAGTGATCATTTGGTTTCTGGAAATTTTAATTTAGGTTACCGATTCGACCAAAGCGATAAGAAGTTTTATGTAAATGGGTTAGGCTTAAATTTAGATTACACTTTTATTAAAGGTAGAACTGGAACTGCTCCTATTCCAAGCAAAGAATATGTTGATGGACCAAGTTCCATTTTGGGAGAACTGCATTACTTTTTTGGTATTGGATTTAAAACAAGCAAACGATTAATTATTATGCCCATTATAGAAACCCCTGTTTTGGCTTTATATCCATTTAACCATCTTGTTTCTACTCACCCTTATTTTAATACTAGAGCAAGACCAATACTGTTTAGAGTTCGTTTTATGTTTTTAAAGAAAGGCTCTAAATCGTGTCCTAAAGTTTATAATCCAATGGGTATAGACCCTGACAAGCAGTTGGAATAAACAAATAATTAGACTTTTATATTTTAATTCTACTTCCAATTAAAAACATAATTTTGAGTGATGAAATATTTAATAATTGTACCACTTTGTCTGCTCCTGTTTTCTTGTGAAAATCAGGAAGAAAAAACGGGTCAGGTAAATTTTCTGGGGATTAGGTAAAATTAGGCAAAAAGTTTTTCAAGTCGAAAGAGGAAGAATTTAACATCAGTTACCCCTCTTAAGTTAGCTCTAAATCCTTTTATTTTAG
>Ga0100377_1002342_pt1 | contig 15827 bp, 10 predicted proteins | sample CryGeymeta201501_FD_83664 | JGI IMG/M metagenome (GOLD analysis project Ga0100377, IMG submission 83664) | Groundwater microbial communities from Crystal Geyser aquifers in Utah, USA - Crystal Geyser metaG 2015-01 | ecosystem: Environmental > Aquatic > Deep subsurface > Groundwater | place: USA... | reverse complement strand
TCCTGCCAGGGTACCAGCCGACAGGTGTTCAGGTGAGAGGCCGGGCCCGACACGCACGGCGTTGAAGGCAACAATGACTCCCAGAACACGGGTGCAACTGGAACCCTGGTTGGAACCACGCCCTGATTTGTAGCATCCCCGCCGCGACCTGCACAGCCCGGACGCGCCAAACCACCTCCATCCACTCCCACCGCGCCGCCCAACGCCACCGCGCCCGCCATCCAGCCAACGTTCCACGAACTTTCTTCGCGCTACGGGCTGGAATTACCGACCCGCGCGCCTTACATCTCACTGCGGGCTGGCTGAATACTGAATCACGGTTCAATTTCGCCTCCACCGGAGGGTTGACAACCTCTCACTCCCCAAGCAATGTACCGTGCTTTTGAGCCTGACGCACTGCGTCAAACTCACGCGCGCTGTTGCGTCAACCGAGTCCCCTCAGGACGCCGCGCTGACGCCTGGCCTGATGCCCGAGAGATCGGACGGAGACAGCATGACTGACCTGCATGGTATCGAGCTTCGGCTCCCGCTCAACGGCGCGGCCGAGCTCATCCTCACCGACGAGGCGCTCGCCTTTGTCGCGCACCTGCACCGCACGTTCAACCCGCGGCGCAAGGAGCTGCTCGCGCGCCGTGAGCAGGTCCAGGCGCGGCTCGACGAGGGCTGGAGGCCCGACTTCCTCCAGGAGACCGCCTCGGTCCGCCAGAGCGACTGGACCGTCGCGCCGATCCCACACGACCTCGTCAAGCGCGTGGTCGAGATCACTGGACCGGTCGACCGCAAGATGATCATCAACGCGCTCAACTCGGGCGCGGACGTCTTCATGGCCGACTTCGAGGATTCCAACACGCCCACGTGGGCCAACCTCCTCGACGGGCAGGTCAACCTGCGCGACGCCGTCGCCGGAACGATCACCTTCACCGACGCCCAACGCGGCAAGGACTACCGCCTGGCCGCAAAGACGGCCGTGCTCATGGTGCGCCCGCGCGGCTGGCACCTGCCCGAGAAGCACCTCCTCATCGACGGCGAGCCGTGCTCGGGGAGCCTGTTCGACTTCGGGCTGTACCTGTTCCACAACGCTCGCGCGCTGCTGGACCGGGGCACCGGCCCTTACTTCTATCTGCCCAAGCTCGAGAGCCACCTCGAGGCCCGCCTCTGGAACGACGTCTTCAACACCGCCCAGGACCGCCTCGGCATCCCGCGCGGCACGATCCGCGCGACGGTCCTCATCGAGACCATCCTGGCGGTCTTCGAGATGGACGAGATCCTGTACGAGCTGCGCGACCACAGCGCGGGCCTGAACAGCGGCCGGTGGGATTACATCTTCAGCTTCATCAAGAAGTTCAGGGCGGACCCGACCCGCGTGCTGCCCGACCGCGGCCAGATCACCATGAGCCGGCACTTCTTGAACAGCTACTGCCAGCTCCTCGTCAAGACCTGCCACCGGCGCCGCATCCACGGCATGGGCGGCATGGCGGCGCAGATCCCCATCAAGAGCGACCCGACGGCCAACGAGGCCGCCCTGGCCAAGGTCCGCGCCGACAAGCTCCGCGAGGTCAACCTCGGCCACGACGGCACCTGGGTCGCCCACCCCGGCCTCGTGCAGCTCGCCCGGGACACCTTCGAGACCGTGATGACCACGCCCAACCAGCTCGACAGGCACCCCGATTACCAGGTCAGCGCCGCCGATCTCCTCGTCATGCCCGAGGGCACGATCACGGAGGCGGGCCTGCGGCACAACGTCAACGTCGGCCTGCTCTACCTCGAGTCGTGGCTCGGCGGGCTGGGCTGTGTGCCCATCTACAACCTCATGGAGGATGCGGCCACCGCCGAGATCTGCCGCACCCAGTGCTGGCAGTGGGTCCGCCACGGCGCCCACCTCGACGACGGACGCCTCATCGACGCCGCCCTCATCGACGCCGTAATCGCCGGAGAGCTCGACGCCATCCAGACGATGGTCGGCCCCCAGACCTTCGAGGCGGGGCGGTACGGCGAGGCGGCCGAGATTTTCCAGAAGATGGTGAAGGAGGTGAACTTCGTGGAGTTCCTGACGCTTCCGGCCTACGACCACATCACCGCCGTCTGACCCACACTTCACCGCGGGCACCGCCCGCGGCGAGCTCCCGAGCGCCCCCCGACGCGGGGCCACCAGCGGTGGGTCGCTCAGCCCCAAACACCTCAGCGCGTCCCGGCACGTCCGGGCACCTGGAGAGACGATAATGACTGACGCCAAGACCCTGAAGAACGACTGGCTCGAGAACCCCCGCTGGACGGGTATCACTCGCCCCTACACCGCCGAGGACGTCATCCGCTTGCGCGGCTCGGTGCAGATCGAACACACGCTGGCGCGCCTCGGCGCCGAGCGCCTCTGGGAGCTGATGGGCAGCGAGCCGTTCGTGGCCGCGCTCGGCGCCGTCACCGGCAACCAGGCCATGCAGCAGGTCCGCGCCGGCCTCAAGGCGATCTACGTCAGCGGATGGCAGACCGCCGCCGACGCCAACCTCTCCGGCCACGTCTACCCCGACCAGAGCCTGTACCCCGCCAACAGCGTCCCGGCGCTCGTCCAGCGCATCAACCAGGCGCTGCAGCGCGCCGACCAGATCGACAACGTCGACGGCAAGAAGACCGCCCACTGGTTCGCGCCCATCGTGGCCGACGCCGAGGCCGGCTTCGGCGGCCCCCTCAACGCCTACGAGCTCATGAAGGGCATGATCGAGGCCGGCGCCGCGGGCGTTCACTACGAGGATCAGCTCGCCAGCGAGAAGAAGTGCGGTCACCTCGGCGGCAAGGTGCTCGTGCCGACCCAGACCTTCATCCGCACCCTCGTCTCGGCCCGACTCGCCGCCGACGTCTGCGGCGTCTCCTCCCTCGTCATCGCCCGCACCGACGCCAACGCCGCCACCCTGCTGACCAGCGACGTGGACGAGCGCGACCGCCCCTTCGCCACCGGCGAGCGCACCCCCGAGGGCTACTTCTACGTGCGCCACGGGCTCGAGGCCGCCATCGCGCGCGGCCTCTCCTACGCCCCGTACGCCGACCTGGTCTGGTGCGAGACGAGCGAGCCCGATCTCGAGGAGGCGCGCCTGTTCGCCGAGGCCATCCACGAGAAGTTCCCCGGCAAGCTCCTGATGTACAACTGCTCGCCGTCGTTCAACTGGGCCGCCAAGCTCGACGCCAGCACCATCGCCAGGTTCCAGCGCGAGCTCGGCGCCATGGGCTACAAGTACCAGTTCGTCACCCTGGCCGGCTTCCACGCCCTCAACTACGGCATGTACGAGCTCTCCAGGAAGTACCGCGACGGCGGCATGACCGCCTACAGCGAGCTGCAGCAGGCCGAGTTTGCCGCCACCGAGCACGGCTACACCGCCGTCCGCCACCAGCACGAGGTCGGCACCGGCTACTTCGACGCCGTGGCCCAGGTCGTCGCCTCCGGGCACTCCTCGACCACCGCGCTGGCCGGCTCCACCGAGGCCGAGCAGTTCTGAGACGCCAGGGACGGGGCGGCTGTGACGGCCGCCTCGTCCGCGCCTCCTGCACCGGGCGTCGGGAGCGCGGCCTCGCGCACGTCGGTCGACTCGAACGCCACGATCACGACGAAGTACACCCCCCAGGGGTGCCCCTCGGGATGCCCCTGGCTCACCCCGATCGCCACGTCGAGCGCAGGCGCATCCAGCAGCAGCTTGTTGAACGGCAGGTCCCGCAGGTTGACGCTGGTCAGCGTCAGCACGTTCACGTGCCCTCGCCGACCCTTCAGCGCCGTCATCGCCTCATTTATCGTGGTTTGCAGGCGGTCCTGGCCGCTCGACGCTCGGGCGAGGTCCTTCACGGTGCGCTGGGCGATGGCATCCACCGTCGGGAGCCGGCCGGCCGCCGCGCGCCCTGCGGCGATCCGCTGGACGTTCAGCCGATCAAACACCGCGGCGACGTCGTCGGGGCCCGCCTCCACCGGAAACGTTGAGTAGCTGGTCAGCACGAGCCCGAGCCGCCCGGCGCTCGCCTCCGACTCGGACACCCCCAGCGCCAGGTGATCGTGCTCGGCCGACAACACCGCCTGTCGGCCTGCCGGGGACATCACCAGCTCCGCCAGCAGCGCCTGCGGGGCCGAGGCGACCGGCCCCTGGATGTGCACATGCCGCACGTCCCGAATCAGCGCCTGAACGTCCCACCCCGCGGCCAGCCCCAGGATGATGCGATCGGTCTCGCCCTGGCCCCCGGCGGACAGGCCGCTGAAGTAGGTCGGCGCGAGCTTGTCCGACACCTCGCTCTGGCGCTCCTCGAGGATCATCGGCGACAGGCCAGCCTGCTGGCGGATGAACTGGATCCCGGCGAAGATCTGGGCTCGCCGCTCCGGCATCGCCACGAGGTCTTCAGGCAGCGCGAGCGGCCACCGGTCCCACCGGTCCACCCGCGCCCCGGCCGGGAAGACGACCACGTCCAACAGGGTCTTCCCCAGCACGCGGCCTGGCATGGTCCCCGCGATCTGAAGGGTCGCGACGCGATCTGCCGGGTTCGCCGGACATCGCAGGCGGAAGTACGGGACCTTCACCGCCTCGTCCCGCTGGCAACGCTCCACACCAAACTCACCATGACTCGCCAATCCGAACACATGGTCAACGCCAATGAGCACCTCACCCTCGATGGTAATGACACCATCTTCGCCCAACAGTGGAACAAAGGGCTGAACTTCCAGAACACGCGTCGCAGACACCACCACCATCACCGCGCGCTCGCCTGCGCGCCTGAAGCCGATCCCCACCGAGGTCGGCTTCGCGTGGTCGAGCGACGCCACGCGCTCCTTGATGCGGTCGGCGACGCTCTCGGCCAGCACCTCCTCCTCCCGGTCAGGGCTCACCTGCGCCCAGGTGCTCCAGCTCGCGCTCAGGTGCTGCGCCGGGCTGCCACACCGGGACAGCCAGAACTCCTCCAGGCTCTCCGGCGGGTCGCCCGTCTCCTCGAGCAGGAACCGGGCGTACTGACGCGCCACGCACCGCATGCCGGCGGTGTGCACCAGCTTCGTCGACGACGGCAGCGCCGACGCCAGCCGCGCCTCCCACGCGCCCTCCACCGCCGTGATCGGCTCCACCGCGACCTGCGCCGCCAACGGCCCCTCCATCTCCCACGACGCCACCTCCGACAGCGGCACCGCCTCGGCCGCCGCCGGGCGCACCGCACCCGCCATCGCGCTCACCTCGGTCGCGCTCGGGAAGGGGCTGACCGGCGCGGCCAGCGCTGGATTCGACGCAGCAGGCACCTCCGCGACCGTCGCCGGACTCGACGCGCACGCCACCAACATCCCGCTCACAGCAAGAAGAACAAGATACCTCTCCACAGGTCCTCCCATCATGAAATCCAACCCCAGGTCGCAGAACATAGCACAGCGATGCCCCGGGTCCACCGTTAGAAGCCATTCGGAAAATAGATGCCGATGGATCCGACGTAGATTCTGTCTCCAGGTGGCGTCTGATGTGAGGGAGTGGGCCCAGAGGCCCATGACCGAGCAGAAGACCCACCTGGGGACAGAAGATACGAGGAAACGAGGCATCTATTTTCCGAACGGCTTCTTATGGATGGAAAGTTGATGGAGATATCGTGTGGAAGCTCGAGGTAGCCGCACCTGGCCATGCCTCAGCCGCTCAACGACGCGGCGAGCACGGCCCCATGGGCGCGGCGGCGCCTCAGACGATGCGATGAATCTTGAACGGGAACTCACGCGACGGGTACCGGAGCCCCAGCAGGTGGTCCATCACGAAGCCGCCCAGGTTGTAGTGGCCCGGCGCCACCTCGCTCAGGTTCATCTCGCACAGCTGGTGCACGAAGCCTCCGAGCGCCTTGCGCAGCTGCGCCATCGTGAAGGTCCGCGGGCGGCCCTCGAAGCGCTCGGCGAAGTGATCGTCGTAGATCCCGTTGAGCGTCTCCTCCAGGGTGTACTCGCCCAACGTCGACTCCCTGTGGAGCTGATCGATGAACTGCGTCCCGTCGACGTTCAACGTGTCCTGCAGCCAGTCGAAGTAGGTGTCCAGGAAGCCCTCGAGCCCCGTGTCACCCACCGCCAGCAGCAGGAAGTAGCACGCCCGGGTCACCGCGTGCACGTAGCCCCGCAGGCTCTGCTCGTTGAGCGACGCCGCGAGCTGCTGCATCAACGGCACCCCGACAAAATCTGCCGGCGAGCGCCACCGGCTCGGCGGGATGAACCGGAGCAGCTCCGCCGACGGGCTGGCGTCCAGGCCGCCCGCCCGCATCCAGCCGCAGTAGTCGTCCGCGTTGCGGCCCAGGATGCAGAAGTTGATCTGGTGACGCGCCGCCAGCCAGTCGAACGACCGGGACAGCGGCAGGAACTGGTCCTCCCGCGCCGCCCGGAGCATCGACTGCGCCACCGCCTCGTCCACCGCCTCCGTCGTCAGCTCCAGCGTCGAGCCCGCGGGCGTGTCGCCCGCCGCCGCCGCCGCCTCGCTGCTCGCCGACATCACCTTGCGCACCCGACGACGGCCGTCATCCCACGGCGTGATCGCCGCCGCCAGCTCGTCCAGCTCCCCCTTGTCCTCGTCGATCACCTCGAACGCGTGGATCTCCTCCAGCTCCGCCCGAACGCCCGTGAAGTGCTCCCGCACCTTCACGACCTCCGGGGCCGGCAACGGCTGGCGCCGTCGGATCCCCAGCCGCTGGATCATGTCTTCGTAGAACAGCTTGCGCTCGTTCTGCAGCCGCGTCGCCTGGTCCGTCTCGAAGAGCTGCAGCAGGATGTTGGCCTGCTGAAAGGCCCGCTGGGAGAACTTCCGCTCGATCAGCCCCAACACCTCCTGCGCCCGGCCCTGGATGTCCTCGTTCCCCTTGAAGAAGTCGAGCAGCAGCGCCTCCGGGAGCGTCAGCTCCTCCAGCGTGAGCTGCTCGCCGCGCGGCAGACGGTCGTTCTCCAGGAGCAGCGCGGTGTAGGCGCGCCCGGCCTTCAGGAACCGGTCGTCCTTGAGCAGATCGTCGATCGTGCCCTCAGAGCGCCCGTCCACGGTCAAGATGTGCGCGACCAGCACGTTGAACGCGTCGAGCTCAGGGTGAGCCTCGATGTACGCGCCGACGGGCTCCCGAAGCCGGGTCAGCAGCGTTTCGAAGTAGGTGGGCTGTCGAGCCTGCATTCAACCCCCGTGGTGTGAGCGCCGGTGGAGTCCGGTGTGCGCTGGGAAGGGCCCTTTTGTTTACCAGAAGGCCCCCACAGGCCGCAAGCCCCGCACCGCTTCGCTGGCACCCTTCGCGCCACCCACCGCCCCCGCAGATCGGCGCCCTGTGGTCCGACCGCAAGAAGCCCTGTGACGGATCGCTCCCCTGCGACACTCCCACGGGCCCGCGTCACGCCGGCCGGCTTGACCCGGACGTGGAGTTCAAGTATCCGCAGACGAGGCGACCGGGCCCGCCCTGCTCTCGCTCGCATCCGACAGCCCCGTCCGCTGACCCGGGCGCCGCCTGGACGCCCGCCTCACACGCCCGAGCTGCTCGGCCGAGGGCGGGCGGGCCTTCGATGCGGTCGCCGGATCTCGGCACCCAACAGACCGACTCGATCAGCGCTCCCCCGGCGGGGCGCCGAAACGCAATAGCCTCAGAGCGCCATGATCTACGTCGAAACGGCGTTTCTCGTCGCCTATTTCTGCATCCTCGTATTGTTGTCGTTCTTCGGCCTGCACCGCTACATGATGGCGTGGCTCTACCGGCGGCATCGCGACGACAACCCCGTCCCGGTCGGGGAGTACGCCGACGGCGAGCTGCCGCGGGTGACCATCCAGCTCCCCTGCTTCAACGAACGCTACGTCATCGAGCGCCTCATCGACGCCGTCTGCGCCATCCGGTACCCGCACGACCGCCTCGAGATCCAGGTCCTGGACGACTCCACCGACGACACCACGACCATCGCCGCGGACGCCGTCGCCCGCTGGCGCGCCCAGGGCCTCGACATCCACTGCGTGCACCGGACCAATCGGGAGGGCTACAAGGCCGGCGCGCTCGAGCACGGGCTGCTGACCGCGAGCGGCGAGTATGTCGCGGTCTTCGACGCGGACTTCCTGCCCAACCCGGACTTCCTGGAGCGGACGGTGCCCTTCTTCACCGACCCCGGCGTCGGCATGGTGCAGGCCCGCTGGGATCACCTCAACCGCCAGCACTCCCTGCTCACCGAGCTCCAGTCCATCCTGCTCGACGGGCACTTCGTGATCGAGCACACCGCCCGCAACCGGTCGGGCCGGTTCTTCAACTTCAACGGCACCGCCGGCATCTGGCGCAAGCACACCATCGCCGACGCCGGCGGCTGGCAGCACGACACGCTCACCGAGGACCTCGACCTGAGCTACCGCGCCCAGCTCAAGGGCTGGCGGTTCGTCTACCTGCGCGACGTCATCGCGCCCGCCGAGATCCCCGTCGAGATGAACGCCTTCAAGTCCCAGCAGCACCGCTGGGCCAAGGGCTCCATCCAGGTCGCCCGCAAGCTCCTGCCCACCATCCTGACCGCCGACGTGCCCCTGAAGGTCAAGCTCGAGGCCTTCACCCACCTCACCAACAACATCGCCTACCTCCTCATGATCGTGCTCGCCGTCATGATGCCGCTGGCGACGGTCGTCCGCATCAACCGAGGCTGGACCGAGTCCCTGCTGGTCGACCTGCCCGTGTTTGTCCTCGCCACGTTCTCAGTGTGTTTCTTCTACGTGCTCGCCCAGCGCGAGACCGGCCGCGGCTTCTGGAAGTCCCTGCGGTACGTGCCCGGCGTGCTCAGCCTCGGCATCGGCCTGAGCGTCAACAACTGCAAGGCCGTCCTCGAGGCCCTCGTCGGCCACCAGACCGGCTTCACCCGCACCCCGAAGTACGGCGCCGCCGCCAACCAGAAGGGACAGGGCTGGCTCAAGGCCACCTACGTCCGCAAGCTCGACCTGCTGCCCGCCATCGAGCTCGGCCTCGGCGCCTGGTTCACCGCCGCCGTCGTCTACACCGTCATCCAGGGCGTCACGGCCGCCGCCGCCCTCCCCTTCCTGATGCTGTTTCAGTTCGGCTTCCTGTACGTCGGCCTCCTGAGCCTGTTTCAGACCAGCCGCCTGTTCCGCCGCAAGGCCTGACGCCCCGTGGCCGCCTCCGCCCCCCACACCGACCGCGCCGAGCTCCTCACCGGCTCCGCTGCCGGGCTCCTGCTGTGCGGCGCTCTCCTTGGCCTCACCCGGGCCACCTGGCTCGGCCCGGACCTCGCCCGACCCCAGGCCCTCCTCTTCTACCTCGGCGCGTTCCTCATCTACGGCGCCCTGACCGCCTGGCTCTGGCGCCGCAAGACCGCGCTGCCCCTGCCGCTCGTCCTCGGCGTCGCCGCCGCCCTCCGCCTGATCACCCTCTTCTCCCTCCCCCTGTTCTCCGACGACATCTGGCGCTACCTGTGGGACGGCCACGTCCAGCTCGCCGGCGTCAACCCCTACGCCTTCGCCCCGGGCGACGCCGCCCTCGACGCCCTGCACACGCCCTACCACGGCCTCATCAACCACCCCGATGTCCCGTCCATCTACCCGCCCGTCGCCCAGGCCATGTTCCTGCTCTCCGCCCTCCTGGGCGGCCACCTGGCCTCCATGCGCGTGCTCATCCTCCTGGCCGAGGCCGTCGGCGCCGCCGCCATCCCCCTGCTCGCCGAGGCCTGGCGCCAGCGCCACCTCCCCAGCATGGCCCCCGCCCCCTGGCGCGACCTCGCCCTGCTGCTCTACCTCTGGAACCCCCTCATCGTCGTCGAATACGCCGGCTCCGGCCACCTCGACGCGCTCGCCGTCGCCCCCCTGCTGTGGGCGCTCGCCGTCACCGTCCCCCACGACGCCCCGCGCCTGCCCGCCGCCCCCCGCACCCTCTCCCCCTGGCTGGCCGCCGGCGCCCTCATCGGCCTCAGCGCTGGCGCCAAGATCCTCGGCCTCGTCGCCCTGCCCTTCCTCGCCGCGCGCGCCCTCTGGCCCGCCGGTGTCCTCGACGCCCACGCCCCCGCCGAGCGGCCGCTCCTGCGCCTCGGCCGCGTCACCGCGCTCGCCGCCGGCACCGCCGCCGTCATCACCCTCACCTTCACCCCCTGGCTCGCCGGATGGGGCTTCGATCAGGGCGGCTCGTTCACCCAGGGCTTCTCCACCTACGCCCGCAAGTGGCGCTGGAACGACGGCCCCTACGCCCTCGTGCACGCCGGCAACGAGGCCCTCCTCGGCCTGACCCCCACCGAGGGCCTCGCCGGCCCCGAGCCCGTCTGGCGCATGGAGCGCCTCCAGGCCCCCATGAAGGCCCTCGGCGTCACCCACGTCCACGAAGGCCACGAGGTCGTCAGCACCACCACTACCCTCTACGAGGTCGCCGCCAACACCGCCAAGGCCCTCGGCGCCCTCGCCCTCCTCCTGCTCGCCCTCCTCCTGCTCAACCAGCGCGTCGCCCCCGACGCCGCCACCCTGGCCATGATCACCGTCGCCCTCATGGCCGCACCCGTCGTCCACCCCTGGTACGTCGCCTGGCTCGTCCCCCTGGCCGCCGCCCGCGGCTTCGCCCCCCTCCTGCTCTGGAGCGCGACCGTCGTGCTGTCGTATTCGATTGATATTATTGGACTTTCAGGCTGGGTGCGCGGCGTCGAGTACGCCCCCGTCGTCGTCTGGGCCCTCGTCGCAGCCTGGCGACGGCTGGCCACCCCACGCTAATCCGGCGCTCGACGCGCCGTCTCGCGCGTGGGGCTACTGTGGGAAGGCGCCCCCGTTGGGGGCTTGGCCGTGCGCGTGTCGGAGCGCGACGCCAGCCCCGCTGTCCATGAGAAGATATTTGAGTCAGGCACTTATAATGTTCAACCAGAAACAGGGAGCTGCCAGTGTACCTCGCGCGATCCGTCCGACCGTCCCCACACACGAACCTCCCCAACCCGCGACACCAGCACGGCCAAGCCCCCAACGGGGGCGCCCTCCCACAGTAGCCCCACGCGCGAGACGGCGCGTCGAGCGCCGGATTAGCGTGGGGGCGGCGGCGATCCCGACAGCGACGGTCTCCATCGAGAAGTGAACAAGAGTCAGCGCTAGCAAAGGAGCCACGTCCCGCTGGCCTCACCCGCCCCACCTGTGCTATCCAGACCACTCGCCGCGCCGCCTCCACCCGGCCACGGCCACCACGACCCCCATCGACGAGGAGCACCATGTCCGAGCGCCACATCAGCGAGGAAGAGGTCCGGCACGTCGCCCGCCTCGCGCGCCTGGCCCTGAACGACGACGAACTCCAGAGCATCGGCCGCGATCTCAACGCCATCCTCGACTACGTGGACAAGCTGGCCGAGCTCGATCTGACGGGCGTGGAGCCGACCACGCACGCCGTCCCGCTCGAGCTGGCGCTGCGGCAGGACGTCGTCGTCAAGACGCTCACGCGCGAGGACGTGCTCGCCAACGCCCCGAGCGCCCGGGAGGGGCTGTTCTGCGTCCCGCGCGCCGTCGAGGGAGGCAACTGAGATGACCGCCCTGCACACCCTCACCGTTCAGGCCATGCTCGAAGGGCTCGACGGCCGGGAGTTCTCCGCCGCCGAGCTGTGCGAGCAGACCCTCGACGCCATCGACGCCGCCAACCCCCGCCTCAACGCCTTCATCACCGTCACCCACGACGAGGCCCGCGCCCAGGCCCGCGCCGCCGACGAGGCCCGGGCGCGCGGTGAAGCCGGCCCGCTGGCCGGGGTGCCCATCGCCCTCAAGGACATCCTGCTCAACCGCGGCGTGCGTACCACTGCGGCCAGCCGAATGCTATCCAACTTCGTCGCCCCGTACGATGGCGCCGTCGTGGAGCGGCTCCGCACGGCAGGCGCTGTATTCGTGGGGAAGACCAACTGCGACGCGTTCGCCATGGGGTCGTCCAACGAGAACTCGTTCTTCGGCCCCGTCGACAACCCGGTCGTGCCGGGCTGCACGCCGGGAGGCTCCTCCGGGGGCTCCGCCGCCGCGGTCGCCGCTCACCTGTGCGGCGCCGCCATCGGCACCGACACCGGCGGCTCCATCCGGCAGCCCGCCTCGCACTGCGGGATCGTGGGGCTCAAGCCCACCTACGGGCGGGTCAGCCGGTTCGGCGTGGTCGCCTTCGCCTCGTCGCTCGATCAGGTCGGGCCGATGGGCAAGACGGTGCAGGACACCGCCCGCCTGCTCGAGGTGATCGCCGGCCACGACCCCCGCGACGCCACCTCCTCCCGCCAGCCCACCGAGCCCTGGACCGAGGCCACCCGCCGCGGCGTCGACGGACTCGAAGGGCTGCGCATCGGGGTGCCGAGGGAGTACTTCGTCGGCGGCATCGAGCCGGACGTCGAGGCCGCCATCCGGGCCGCCATCGACCGGCTGGAGGTCGCTGGCGCCGAGCTCCATGAGATCAGCCTGCCGCACACCGAGTACGCCGTCGCCACCTACTACCTGCTGTGCACCGCCGAGGCCAGCTCCAACCTCGCCCGCTACGACGGGATGCGCTACGGCCACCGCGCCGACGGCGACGACCTGCTCGAGGTCTACGCCCGCAGCCGCGACGAGGGCTTCGGCGACGAGAACAAGCGGCGCATCATGCTCGGCACCTACGCCCTGTCCGCCGGCTACTACGACGCCTACTACCTGCGCGCCCAGAAGGTCCGCACGCTGATCCGACGGGATTTTGAGCAGGCCTTCGCCTCCGTGGACGCCATCGTCACCCCGACCAGCCCCTCCACGGCCTTCCCCCTCGGCACCCGCGTCGAGGACCCCCTCGCCATGTACCTCAGCGACATCTACACCATCTCCTGCAACCTCGCCGGGCTCCCCGGCATGAGCCTGCCGTGCGGCGTCGACGGGGCCGGCAAGCCCATCGGGCTCCAGCTCCTCGGCCGCTGGTTCGAGGAGGCGACCCTGTTCCGCATCGGCGCCGCCCACGAGGCGCTCGCAGCCCCCATGAGGTCCACGCCATGAGCACCGCACAGGATTGGGAGATCGTCATCGGGCTCGAGGTCCACGCCCAGCTCGCCACACAGACCAAGATCTTCAGCCGCGAGTCCGCCGCCTACGGCGCCGAGCCCAACAGCCACGTCAACGAGGTCTGCGCCGGCCTGCCCGGCGTCCTGCCCGTGCTCAACCGCGACGCCGTCGAGCTGGCCATGAAGGCCGGCTACGCGCTTGGCTGCGACGTGCACCGGTGGAGCCAGTTCGACCGCAAGAACTACTTCTACCCGGACCTGCCCAAGGGCTATCAGATCAGCCAGTTCACCCACCCGATCTGCACCGGCGGCCACGTCGACTACCTGCTGGACGGCCAGGTCAAGCGCTGCAACCTCACCCGCATCCACATGGAGGAGGACGCCGGCAAGTCCACCCACGTCGACGCCGTCTCCCTCGTCGACCTCAACCGCGCCGGCACCCCCCTGATCGAGATCGTCAGCGAGCCCGAGCTCCGCTCGGCCGAGGAGGCCGCCGCCTACCTCCGGGAGCTCCGCCTCATCCTGCGCACCCTCGAGGTCTGCGACGGCAACATGGACGAGGGCAGCTTCCGCTGCGACGCCAACGTCTCCGTGCGCCGGCCTGGCGCCCCCCTCGGCACCCGCGCCGAGATCAAGAACATCAACTCCTTCCGCTTCGTCCTCCGGGCCATCGACTACGAGGTCGCCCGCCAGATCGACGTCATCGAGTCTGGCGGCGCCGTCGTGCAGGAGACCCGATTGTTCAACAGCAACACCGGCCGGACCTCCAGCATGCGCGGCAAGGAGGAGGCCCACGACTACCGCTACTTCCCCGACCCCGACCTGCCGCCGCTCGTCATCGACGAAGCCTGGGCCGACCGCGTCGCCGGCTCCCTCCCCGAGCTCCCCATGGCCCGCCGGCTGCGCTACCAGGAGACCCTCGGCCTGTCCGCCTACGACGCGGACAACCTCACCGCCGCCGCCCCGGTCGCCCGCTTCTTCGAGGCCGCCCTGGCCGCCCACCCCGGCAACCCCAAGGGCGTCGCCAACTGGGTCCTCAACGACCTCATGGCCAACGTCGCCAACCCCGAGGAGGACCTCGACGCCCTCCCCATCACCCCCGACCACCTCGCCCAGCTCGTCCGCCTGATCGACGACCAGGAGATCAACGGCAAGATCGCCAAGACCGTCTTCACCCGGATGCTCGCCACCGGCCGCCCGCCCGCCGAGATCTGCGACGAGGAGGGCCTCCGCCCCATCTCCGACCCCGCCCGCATCCGCCCCATGCTCGAGCAGCTCCTGGCCGACAACCCCTCCCAGGTGGCGGGCTACCGCGCCGGCAAGCTCAAGCTCCTCGGCTTCTTCATCGGACAGGCCATGCAGCTCACCAAAGGCAAGGCCGACCCGAACGTGACGAAGGACCTGCTGGTGGCGATGCTGGAGGGCGGTGAGGGCTGAGCGCGGCGCCCGTTGTTGTTCAATGATGCTGTCGCATGCTACCGTCCTGCCACGTCCGACCGAGCCCCCCTCTCTGGAGATCAGCCATGGCTGCCCGACTGCTCGGGATCACCCTCGAACGCTTCAAGAGCTACTACAAGACCACGTCGATTGATCTTGCGCCGCTCACTGTCGTGATCGGTCGGAACAACAGCGGCAAGAGCACGATCCTTCAAGCGCTGCTGTTGCTCAAGCAGACGCTCGCACACCCTCGGCGCGAAGTTCCCCTCCACTTCGAAGGATACGTCGACGCGCTGCATCTTCGTGAGTTGACTTCGGGCTGGCCCGTCGCGAATGGGCATGTGAAGGGGCCGACGATCGGGGTTCGATGGGAGGCCGAGGTGGACCTCGAGCGTGCACGGAGTGTCACGCGCCAACCCAACGCCGAGGCGCTCGCGAAACATACTGGCCTGCGCTGGCTCCAGGGTGAGGTTGATTCATCGCGCACCGTCGACATCCTCATGACGCTCGAGACCACGGAGACGCCCACAGGCGGCGCCACCGTCAGTCGTGTGGTCCTCACCGCCCGCGACGGCAAGACGACCCACAGTGCGTCGGTGACTCGCCTGGGCGACAGTGACCAGTTGCGATATCGGTGGGCAGACAAACCCGTGTCGCTGGGCGTGGAGGTGGAGTTGCACCACTACATCCCCCACCTCAGCATCAACCGCAGCCAACTGGGCCCGCGCGACGCCCAACGCGCCTACTACAACGCCTTCGTGTTCCTCTTCGAACAACCCCTGGAACAGCTCGAGGCCATCCTGCACGACCTCCAGTTCCTGGGCTCGACCCGATTGATCCCTCCAACGCTTTACAAGCCGTCCAGCACGCCGCCGGAGAACCTGGGCGTAAGCGGCGAGTATGCAGCGCAGCTCATCCATGCCCGCCAGAACGACATCGTACACTTTCTGCCACCGTTGGAGCTGATCGACAACCACGTGACGGTTCCGTCGCAGATCGTCGCAGGGCCGCTGGTCGAGTCGGTCAACGCGGTGATGGCTTCCCTCGGCGTTGAGTCATCTCTGCAGGTCGCAACCATCCAGGACATCGGGTTTCGGCTCTTGTTCGGTCAGGCGAGCCTCGCCCACGTCGGCCGCGGGCTCACCTACCTGCTACCGATCGTCGAGCTGGGCTTGATCGCGGACCCGCAACGATTCCTGGGCGAGCGAGGGGAGGAGAGCACGGCAACCTATGCCGGACGTTGCGGACGCGTTACCCCCATCGCGTTCGAGGAGCCCGAGTCGCACCTGCACCCCCGCGTGCAGAGCCGACTGGCGCATTGGTTCGTGGCCCTGGCGATGTCCGGCCTTGTCCACAGGCTCGTCACCTGAACACACAACAGTGGAACGGACGAACAGTAGAAGAAAGCCAGGCGAACGCGATGGGAACGGCCTCCTTGCACGCCGGATGGCGTTCTGGCATAGCT
>Ga0100377_1002339_pt1 | contig 15833 bp, 10 predicted proteins | sample CryGeymeta201501_FD_83664 | JGI IMG/M metagenome (GOLD analysis project Ga0100377, IMG submission 83664) | Groundwater microbial communities from Crystal Geyser aquifers in Utah, USA - Crystal Geyser metaG 2015-01 | ecosystem: Environmental > Aquatic > Deep subsurface > Groundwater | place: USA... | reverse complement strand
GAGGCGGTCTACGCGGACGCTGAGCAGCTTGGGCCGATCACCCCGAAACGGCGAGCGTGTGTTCCTCGGAACGACGATCTCTTTGCCCGAACTGGGGACGATCTGATTGGCCGAGCCTTGACAACAAGGACGTCACCCAAGAACATCTGACCCGCAGGCCGGGCAAGTTCTCAGTGTTCGCCCACATCGTCGCCGACGAGCCAGGCGGTCCTCGGGGGGATCCACAACGGTCGAAAGAGCTCGCAAAAGAGCTCTCGAACATCATGTTGCTCTGCTTTGAGCACCACAGGCTAGTCGATGTTGACGCGTTGGATGACCACCCCGCCACGCTGCTCGCGCAGATGAAAGACGAGCACGAGGCGAGAGTAGAGCGGCTGACGGCCATCCAGGGCGAGCATCGCACGCTCGTGGTGACCATGGGGGCGAACATCGGGGCGCGAAAGGGCGCCGTCGGGCGCGATGTTCTGGAGGCCGTGCTGCCGCGCTACCCCGTGGAGCCGGTCGTAGACATCGAACTCAACCGACTCTCTGTGCAGGACGGCAGCGACGCCTCGTGGCAGGCAGGCCAAGCCGAGGTCAGCTCGCGCGCAGCGCACGTGCAAGAGCTGGTGGTCCGACACGCGCTGACCCACGTCTCAGTGTTCGCGCTGGCGCCGATTCCCTTGCTCATGCACCTGGGCCTGTGCCTCGGCGACATCGTTGACGTGGAGCCCCGGCAGCGCCGGAGACAGCCGCCGAGTTGGACCTGGTTGCCCCCGAACGGCGCCGAACAAGCGTACGAGCTGCTGTGCCACCGTGATCCGAGCGGACCAGCGCTGGAGGTTGTGCTCGCGGTCAGCGTGACCGGCTCCGTCGATGTCGACGTCGCCAGCCATTCCGCCCCTGCGGGCGCGAGCGTATACGAGCTGCGCGTCCCGCAGCCCATGCCCGACATCGTTCGATGCCCCGAGCAGGTTGCGGACTTCAGGCACGCCGTCCGACACGCGCTGACCCAGATCGCAAAACGGTTCGGCGGGCTAGTCACAGTCCGCGTGTTCCCAGCGTTGCCGAACGCCTTAGCGGTGGCCTTCGGACAGGCGCTCCTTCCCAAGGCAGACCCGCGGATCGTCATCTACGACATGAACGCAGCGCGAGGTGGCTGGGTCGAGGCCCTTGTTCTTCTCCCAGGCCCGAATGGACCTCGCCCCTGTTGACGAACCACTCAGGCAGGCGACGTCCCTTCTGGGAGCCTGGCGACCGCCCCCCTCACCCCACCACCGCCAAAAAATCCGCATGCCCCGCGACCTCCTCTGCACCCCAGCGCGGCGAATACGCCGCCGGGTGGCGCAGGCGCACGACCAGCACGGGGCGTTCTTCCCCGCGCTCGGTCAGCACGAGGCGGTTGAGGCGCGAGTGCAGCGGGCTTGGCTTGGGCGTCGAGCGGTAGTCGCGCACCCAGGACGGACGCGCAGGGCCGCCGAGCGAGCGCCAGGCGGGGCGCCACCAGCGGCTACCGAACACCACGATCAGGTGCGGGAGCGCGTCGTGATCGGCCATCGCCTGTAGCTCGCCGCCCCACACGCGCGTGCCCTCCTCCAAGTAGGTGCTCGGGACGCGCGTGGAGCGCTTACCCTCGCGCGTGGGCAAGTAGCGCTTCACGGCGTTTGTGGCGTATAAGGAGGCACGACCGTCCTCTTCGCCGCGATAGCGCAGGCCAGCGAAGCCCGGCGAGGCAGCCAGCGCGGTGGCCAAGACGCTGACCTCGGCCGCGACCCCGCGGTGAAAGCGCTGCGAGGCGTCGCGCATCCAGTCGACGAAGCGCTCGGGCGGGAGCGGCCGCTCGGGGCGCGTGTAGGCGTTGAGGCCGACGGCGACCACGCGCAGCGAGGTGGCGTCCGGTGCGGCGAAGGCCTCGCCAACGAAGGGCAGGATCGGACCGAGCGCGGGGTAGGTCTCGTGCGCGGGCAGGTCGTAGAGGTGGCGCACGTCGTCGATGAGGCTCATGGTCGGGGGGCTCCTACCTACGTTCGCCGCGACAATACACCCACGTCGCGCCGACGCCATTACACAACCCCAGGGTTGTGGGCGACGCTAGGGCGACTATCGCTCACCGCGCGTCCCCCTCTGATTTGCTGCGACGTGCTCGTACCGGCGCGCGAGGAAGCGCCACGCGACGTTCGCGACACCGACGCCGTGTTGCCACGCGAGCAGGTGGCCGCCTCCACTTGCGAGAGAGGCCAATGCCACACCGTGGACAAGCAGGTCAAGCACCGTCGTCCAATCCACACTACCAACAATAGCCCTTGTTTGACGCGCTGTTTCACGAACATAATACCGCCACGCGCGTAGGTCGAAGGACGCCTGCATGCTGAATTTGCAATGGACTAGGCTTGGCCCAGCACACAGGCGCATCCCGATGTCAACACTTGGCATAATCACCCCGATGTAGAGGTTGTTACTGCTTTTCAGCTCTCTACACCTGCCCGTATCATCCTTTTTTATTTTACAAGTCATCTTTTTCGGAGGTAGAAGCACGCTTCTGACGAAACAAGCGTCGCTACACCCGCCCCACGCACACCACCCACGCAATCCCACGTCGTGCTGGAAAGCTAAGAGTATACGCTAACTATTGAGGCTTCACCACCGTGGCACGCCCTCAGGTCCGCGCCGCTGCCACGACGACGCTCAGCTCCCGACACCCCTCCGGGCGGCAGCTCTGCTAATCACCCCGTCCAAGCAGCGGTGCTGCCCCGCTCTCTTCCAGCGCCGTGCCCTCCCTCACGAGACCGCATCTCGTACGACCAGGGCACGCGCCGAGCGCGTTTTACCCAACAACGCCGGTGGCCCCAGGCCGCAAAATCAGAAAAGAATTGCGCATGTCACACACCACCGCACTACCGCTCACTCAGTAAGTCCTCGCCTGGATTCTTCAAGGCGCGGGCCGGCTGGATCGTACCATCTCTCGCTCCACGGCGAAGAACGCGCGTCGCGGCCAGATCATCGACCGATCGTGGACGAACCTCGTCAACGAGGTCATCGACCTCCTAGGCCCCGACCTCCCCATCGAGGCGCGCGAATCCATTCACGCGGAGCTTCGGCAGCTCGATCACAAGGTGTCGTCGCTTCACGCCATCGAGCTCCCGCTACAGGACCGGCTTCCTGCCGCGCTGCGCGAGCTGATCCCGATCGTGGGCTGCCGCTTTGGCACGCTCGCCGCGATGGTGGACAGCGGACTGTGGCCCGAAGCAACCAAGGCCATGCCGGACCTGGGCGACTGGCTGACCGACCCGCTCTCTCCGCGCGGCTTCGGCCGCATCGTCGAAGCGCTGCTCCGCGCGCACAAACCCGACTGGACGACCTGGGAGCAGCGAATCGCGGCGCTCGAAGACGCGCATATCGCCGACAAGCGCACCATCGAGCGCTGGCGCTCGGCGCAAGCGCATGTGCCCAAGGTGTCGAACCTCACCGCGTTGGCAAAGCTCATGGGCACAGGCGAGGAACAGCGCAGAGCCACGTTTCTCCTGCAGCTCGGGCGCGTGCTCGCCGTGGCGAGGCAGGATCTCGCCAAGATGAGCGACGAGATGCAAGCAGAAGCCGTTCAGAACGGCATTCTGACCTTGGCGACCGCGACTCGCGAAGAGCTGAAGCAGCCCGAAGTCCTCGCTGAGTTCGCGAACGCGGCGCAAGTCCCGAGCGACCCGCTCCCGCTCCAACTCATGTTCCTCGTACGACCGGTCGCGCTGACCGCGGCTACCGTCGGAGTCCGCCGCGGAATCCGAGGTGTGGAGTCGCTCTTGACGATGGACCCCTTCGACCGCGTCCAAGCCGAGTGGATCCGAACAGCCATCTTCCGGGGCGTGGCGAACGGGGAGCTCCCTACGCAGGTCAACGCGGCGGGTGAACGAGCGCCCGCGCGCGCTCCTTCAGACGATCTGCGGCAGCTTGCAGCGCGACTCCATGAGCACGCACTCGCGCTGAGCCCAGCGGCCGACTCGACACCCCTCACGGAGCTCGACTACCTCAACTTCGCGCTCATGCTGTCCGCCGAGAGCGGCGACGGCGTCGGGAGCACGCTGTCGACGTACTCGAGCGCGCAACAAGCGATGGCGCTGCCAACCGCGGTGGAGCCAACGCTCGCCGATGACCTCGTTCGCCAGCACCCGCACCTCATGGCTGAACGAGCTGTGCGCTTGGCGAACGCTGGCGAGACCGCAGCGTCGATCGCTTGGTTCGCGGCGTGGCGGGACTCGAACGGCGCAAAGCCGTGGCCAGAGCGATTCGCCGCTGCAGCATCCATGGTTCGCCACGCTCACGCCGTCATCGACCGGCTGCGCGACGTTGAAGACGACGTATACGCCCTCGCCAATGACGAAGGGGAGGACGCACGCGACAAGCTCGCGAACGGCTTGTTGGTCTTGCGTCGTGGCGCCGAGACAGCGACCCGCCTCTTCAAAGTGGCAGCCTCAGTCATCCCAGCGGCGCCCGGCGACCTGGAACACGCGAAGCGCCTCGCGTTGCTCCTCCCCCTCGCGCTCCGACTGGACCGGCTCGACGCTGATAACGACGGCAACGCTAAGGCGGACTGGGTGCGCACCGAGCCGCTCGCGAAGTCGCTCACCGAGGAGCTCGACAAGCGGCCCGCCCACGGCGAGCTTTGGGCGCTGTTGGCACTACTCCAAGAGCTTCGCGCGGAAGACCACGCCCTCTCCCTCAAGCGAACCGCGCACTACGGATGTGGCGACTTCCTCGCCAAGACGCGCGCGCTCTTTGACAACGACGAGGTCGTTTGACCAGTAACGCCGGTATTGCAACGCCGGCTTTTCGCCGAAGCTGGGCATGGCTCAAACAACAGGAGAAGCCATGTACCAGCACCCCTCCCAGACCACCTGCCCCTACTGCCACGGCCGCGACGGACGCAACAAGCGCACCTACGCCTCTGAGTACGAAGCGCGCGACACCGCGGCCCATGTGCGCGGCGTCCGCGGCGTCACCCTCCGCGCCTATCGCTGTTCGATGGGCTGCGGCTGGCACCTCACCAGCGACACGAGCGGAGGCTGGTAGCGATGCCACACCTCCCTATGACGAGAAGCAACGACAGCACCACGCGCAGGTGACCGCACCCCCGAGGCGGTGGTCCCAGCCACCGCCCCCCCTCACATCCTGACCCGGAACGGGCGTACACCCCACAAAACCGCCGCTCGTCGCGCTCGTCGCGCGCCACCGCCCACATTCTAATCTTCCCAGAAGCGCGCCCCTTCCCCGACGACGCGGCACCGCCCCCCACCGGCCGCCACCCAATCCCGCTCCCCGCCTATCCTCGCCCTCCCCGCCCGCTGAGGGCACCGAGGATCGCACCGTGCTCTCTCCGCCGCTGGACACCGCCTTCGCTGCGCTGCGCCACACGCCGCCGCGCTCGCGTGACGCGCTCGTCGCCTTGGTCCAAGCCCACCTGGACGAGGTGCTCGTCGCCGGTCGCACCGACCCCTTCGTGGACCAGGGGCGGGCTGGGCAGGTCGCGAACGCGTGCTTCGCGCTGCTCGAGCTGCACGAGCAGGCGTCCGAGGCCCACCGCGACTGGATTCAGGCCGCCTGCTTGTACTTCGCAGAGTGCGACGATGGCGAGGATGACCTCGGGTCCATCGTGGGCTTCGAGGACGACGCTGAGGTGCTCAACCACGTCATCGAAGCGCTTGGGCTGCCGCAGCTGCTCATCGACATGGACGCCCCATGAGCGCGCAGTCCATCGCGCCTGGGGCGCGCGTCGTGGTGCGGGACGAGGAGTGGATGGTCGAGCGGGTGCAGCACGCGGACAGCGGCGCGGCCGTGAGCGTGGTGGGGCTGTCCGAGCTGGTGCGCGGGCACCGGGCCGTGTTCCTCACCGAGCTCGACGAGATCGTCGTGCTCAAGCCCGAAGAGACGCAGATCGTCGCGGACCCCAGCTCGGGCTTTCGCCAGAGCCGCTTGTACCTAGAGGCGCTGCTGCGTCGAAGCCCGCCCACCGATGCGCGGCTGGTGATGGGGCACCTGGGGGCCGTCAACGCGGCGCCCTACCAGTGGGAGCCCGCCGCCAAGGCGCTTCGTCAGCTTCGTCCTCGCATTCTCATGGCCGACGGTGTGGGCTTGGGCAAGACGATCGAGGTCGGCGTGCTGCTCACCGAGCTCATCCAGCGCGGGCGCGGGGCGCGCATCCTGGTCGTGGCCCTCAAGTCCATCCTCGCCCAGTTCCAAGAGGAGCTGTGGGCGCGCTTTAGCATCCCGCTGGTGCGCTTGGACTCCGTCGGCGTGCAGCGCGTGCAGGCCAAGATCCCGTCCAATCAGAACCCCTTCCACTACTTCGACCGCGTCATCGTCTCCATCGACACGCTCAAGAAGGACGCCCGCTACCGGCGGCACTTGGAGGACTGTCACTGGGATGTGGTGGTCATCGACGAGTGCCAGAACGTGGCCGAGCGCGGGCACCAGCGCTCCCAGCGCAACGCCTTGGCGCGGCTGCTCGCGCGCAACACCGACGGGCTCATCTTCACCTCGGCCACGCCCCACGATGGCAAGCCCGAGAGCTTCGCCAGCCTCATGCAGCTGCTGGAGCCCACCGCCATCGCCGACGCCACCAAGTACCAGGCCCAGGACGTCGCCGAACTCTTCATTCGGCGCTTCCAAAAGGACGTGCGCGACGCCCACGCGGGGCAGTTCTTGGAGCGCGACGTCGCCAGCCTCAAGGTGAAGGCCAGCCCCGCCGAGGACGCCGTCTTTCAGGCCCTCGCCGAGGCGCGCTTCCGCACCATCGGGCGCAGCGGCAACACCGACGCCCTGTTCCGCGTGCTGCTGCTCAAGGCCTGGCTCTCGTCGCCGGCGGCCTGCAAAGCGACGCTTCAGAGCCGAAAGAGCAAGCTGCTCGCGCGCGACCCCAGCCCCGACGTCAGCCACGATCTCGACCTCCTCGACGAGCTGCTCGCCTTGGTCGACGCCGTCGGGCTGGCCGACCAGCGCAAGCTCGACCGCTTGTGCAGCTTCTTGCAGGAGCTCGGCTACGCGCCCGGCGTCGCTGGGGAGCGCGTCGTCATCTTCTCGGAGCGCCTCGACACCCTGCACTTCTTGGAGCACGAGCTCGCGCGGCGCTTCAAGCTCTCCGTCACCACCAGCCGCAAGGGCGAGCTGCACACCTGGAAGAAAGGGCAGATCGCCGTGTTCGAGGGCGGCCTGCCCGACCAAGAGCAGTACGCCTTGGTGCAGGACTTCAGCAACCAGAACGGCGCCGTGCGGCTGCTGCTCGGGTCCGACGCCGCTAGCGAGGGCCTCAACCTGCACCACGCCTGCCACCACCTCGTTCACTACGACGTGCCCTGGTCGCTCATCACGCTCGAGCAGCGCAACGGGCGCATCGACCGCTATGGCCAGACCGCCGCGCCCATCCTGCGCTACCTGCTCACCGAGCCCACCTCCCCCGCGCTCCAGGGCGACCTGCGCATCATCGAGCGGCTCATCGCCAAAGAGACCGAGGCCGCCGCCAACCTGGGCGACGTGGCCTGGCTCATGAAGCTGCACTCCGCCGAGCAAGAGGAGGCCCGCATCGCCCAAGCCATCGCCGACGGCGAGGCCCCCGAGCAGGTGCTCCCCGACAGCGACGCGGGAGATGACCCCGAGGACTGGCTCCAGGCCTTGCTCGCCGACGCGGGCGAGGTCACCGACGCCGCCAGCGCGCAGGTCGACGTCCACGAGCGCCTGAGCTTGTTTCGCGACGACCTGGCCTTTGCGCGCGAGGGCTTCACTCAGCTCGGCCTCGACGGGTCGGCGCAGGCGGTGGACTGGCTCGAGCCCCAGGACGGCTTCCGGCTGCGCGCCCCCGACGACCTCAAGCTGCGCTACCGCTACCTGCCCCCCGAGCTGCGGCGCGGGCGCGAGGGCGAGCACAAGCTCACCGTGGACCGCGAGCGGGTGATGCGCTCCTACGCCACCGCCCGCGACACCGAGGACGGCTGGCCCGAGTGGGAGCTGTTCTGGCCGCAGCACCCCATCGCTGAGTGGCTCAACGACAGGGTCCTCGCCAGCTTCCGCCGCCACGAGGCCCCCATCATCGAGGTGAGCGAGGGCCTCGCCCCCGGTGAGTCCGCCTTCGTCTTTCAGAGCACCGTGTCCAACCAGCGCAGCCAGCCCGTCATCGTGGACTGGTCCGTCGTGCGGCGCGGGGCGCTCGGCGCGCTGGAGCTCGGCGACTTCAGCGAGCTCGCCACCCACTGCGGCCTGCACCAGCCCCTCGCCAACACCGGCCGCGCCCTCGGGCCCGAGCAGCTTCAGCGCAGCCTGCTCCCCGCCGTGCGCCTGGTGCGCGACCAGGTCGACCGGCTCCGGGTGGGCTTCGAGCGCGACGCCGCCGAGCGCCTGCGCCCCACCGTGCGCGCCCTCCGCCGCTGGCGCACCGACGCCAAGGCCCGCCTGGAGAACGTGCAGGAGTCCATGCTCGTCAAGCGCTCCGACCAGCTCCAGCGCCTCGCCCGCGAGCGCGCCGAGATCGACCACATCTTTCAGGCGCGCACCGACTGGGTGAACCTCTCCATTCGGTGCAGCCCCACCCCCTACATCCGCTTGGCGGCGGTGCTCGTGCGCCCCGTCCCCACGGGGGCCCCATGAGCCTCGACCTCACCGGCATCCAGAACCGGGGCGAGTTCTACTCCCACCACTACCTGGACGCGCTGCTCGAGCGCGATCTCAAGCCGCTCCTGGAGCGCTGGACCCTCGCCGAGGCGCAGACCCCGCCCAAGCGCCCGCCCCACAACCTGCTCAACGGCCTGGCCGCCCGCTACTTCCAGGCGCGCTCCGAGGCCTCCGAGCTCGGCTCCCTCGCCCCCGAAGAGCGCCTCCGCGCCGCTCAGCCGCTCCACTGCTCGCTCCTTGAGGCGCTGGGCTACGCGCGCACCCCCGGCTGCGTCGCCTTGGACCAGGGCGAGGTCTTGCCCGTGGCCCACGTCGAGGAGCGCGGCGGGCGCCCCTACCTGTGGGTGATGGAGTGCGGCTTCCCCGAGGCCGACGACGACGACCCCCTCGCCCAAGCCCCCCTGCGCACCCAGCTCCCGGCGGACGCCGCCGACGCCACCCTGCCCGAGGGCTCCTGGCGCGAGCTGCTCGACAAGACCGTCTTTCGCCAAGAGGCGCCCCCCACCTGGGTGCTCCTGCTCGCCGGGCGCGAGGTCCTGCTCACCCACGCCCATAAGTGGGGGCGCGGCAAGGCCCTCGCCTTCACGCTGGACGACCTCTTCGCCCGCCGCCAGGCCGCCGCCTTCCAGGCCATGGCCGGGCTGCTCCACCGCGACGCCCTCTGCCCCGACGACGGCGCCTCCTTGCACGACGCCCTGGACGAGGCCAGCCACAAGCACGCCTTCTCCGTGAGCACCGATCTGCGCGAGGGCGCCCAGCAGGCCATCGAGCTGCTCGGCAACGAGGCCGTCTTCTACCTGCGCACCGTGCGCCGCCGCGGCATCTTGGGCGGCTCCGACTCCGCCGAAGAGGTGGACCCCACCGAGCTCACCCGCGAGTGCCTCACCTGGCTCTACCGGCTCATCTTCTTGTTCTATGTGGAGTCGCGCTCCGAGGACCTGGGCGTCGCCCCCATGAGGTCCGACGCCTACCGCTTGGGCTACAGCTTGGAGAGCCTGCGCGCCTTGGAGTCCGTGCCCCTCACCACCCCGCAGGCCCAAGACGGCGCCTACCTGGACGCCTCCCTGCGCAAGCTCTTCCGCTTGGTGAACCAGGGCTGCGGCGACGACGGTCAGGTAGGCCTGCTGGACGACGCCCCCAGCGCCGGCTTTGGCTTTCGCATCCCCGGCCTGCACAGCCGCCTCTTCGACGACGCCTTCACCCCCATCCTCGCCAAGGTCAAGCTCCGAAACACTGTCCTGCAGCGCATCATCGAGCTGCTCTCCCTCTCGCGCGAGGGCGCCCACAAGGAGCGCGGGCGCATCAGCTACGCCCAGCTCGGCATCAACCAGCTCGGCGCGGTCTACGAGGGCCTGCTCTCCTACACCGGCTTCTTCGCCCGCGAGGCGCTGCTAGAGGTGGTGAACCCCGGCGAGCGCGGCAGCGACGACGCCCGCACCTTCTTTGTGCCCCTCAGCCAGCGCGACCGCTACCGCGATGACGAGCTGGTGCTCGGCCCCGACGGCGCCCGCGTGGAGCACCCGCGCGGCGCCTACCTGTACCGCCTCGCCGGCCGCGACCGCGAGAAGTCCGCCTCCTACTACACCCCCGAGGTGCTCACCCGCTGCTTGGTGCAGTACACCCTGCGCGAGCGCATCCGCGTGCACCCCACCGACGCCAACTGGGTGAGCGCCGACGCCCTGCTCCGCCTGCGGGTGTGCGAGCCCGCCATGGGCAGCGGCGCCTTCCTCAACGAGGTGGTGAACCAGCTCGCCGAGGCCTACCTGGCCCGCAAGCAGGCCGAGCTCGCCAGCGTTCCCGACGCCCCCACCCTCTCCAGCGAGCGCTACCCCCGCGAGCTGCAGCGCGTGCGCGCCCGCATCGCCGCCGACCAGGTCTACGGCGTCGACCTCAACCCCCTCGCCGCCGAGCTGGGCAAGATCTCGCTCTGGCTCAACGTGCTGCGCCCCGGCGCCCCCGCCCCCTTCTTTGACGGGCGCATCGCCACCGGCAACAGCCTCATCGGCGCGCGCCGCCAGGGCTACCCCGTCGACCATCTCCACAAGAGCACCAAGGCCAAGCCCAACTGGCTGGACCTCGCCCCGGTCGAGCTCGGCCCCGTCCGCGCCCCCGACCACGTCTACCACTGGCTGCTCCCCGCCGCCGGCATGGCCCCCTTCGACAGCGACAACGTGGTCAAGACGCTGCTGCCCGAGCCCATCGCCCTCATCAAGGCCTGGAAGAAGCAGCTCAACACCGCGTGGAAGCCCGCCGAGCTCGCCCGCCTGCGCGCCCTCTCCGAGCGCGTCGACGCCCTGTGGACCGCCCACGCCGCCCACCGCGATCAGGCCCTCGCCGCCTGCACCTTGGACCGCCCCGTGTGGCCCGAGCCCGACGCCCCGGTGCAGCCCGGCCGCGACGAGGAGTCCCTCGCCCAAGCCTGGGTCCGCCACCAAGCCGCCAACACCCACGGCCGCCGCCTCAAGGCCGCCATGGACTACTGGTGCGCCGCCTGGTTCTGGCCCCTGCTCCACGCCGCCGACCTGCCCGACCGCGCCGCCTGGCTCGACGACCTGGAGGCCCTGCTGGTGGCCGCCCCCCGCGCCGATCTGGCCACCGCCGACGACCCCCAGGCCCGCCGCCTGCGCCTGGCCGCCCAGGTCGCCGAGCGCCAGCGCTTCTTCCACTGGGAGTGGCACTTCCCCGAGGTCTTTGCAGCGGGTGGCTTCGATGTCATCGTGGGGAACCCGCCGTGGGTCAAGCTCCAGTGGAACGAGGGGGGCATCCTCTCGGACCTCGACCCGCGCCAGGTCATCCGCCGCCTGAGCGCCAAGCAGCAAGCCGACGCCCGCCGCGAGACCCTCGCCAGCCCCGACGCCCTCGCGTCCTACCTCGCCGAGTACGAGGAGCTCGACGGCGCCAAGAGCTTCTTGAACAGCGTCGCGAACTACCCGCTGCTGCAGGGCGTGCAGACGAACTTGTACAAGGGCTTCCTCTCCCTCGCGTGGACGCTCCTCGCCACGCAGGGCACCGGCGGCATGTTCCATCAAGCCGGCATCTTCGACGACCCTCGCGGTGGCGTCCTCCGAGCCGAGACCTACCAACGCCTTCGCTTCGCGGGCCTCGCCAAGAACCAGCTCAAGCTCTTCGATGGCGTACACCACGAGCGCCCCTACTGCTTCACGGTGTGGGCGGGGCAGCGTCGCTCGCCAGACTTCCGTTACATCTCCAACCTCTTCCACCCACGCACCCTCGACGACTCGCTCGCCCACGACGGGCTGGGCGAGATCCCCGGCATCAAGAACCTCGACGGCGACTGGGATCTGCGCGGGCACCGCTCGCGGGTGGTCCACGTGAACGAGGCCACGCTGGCGCTCTTCGCCAAGCTCTACGACCCGCCGGGCACCCCCGCCCGCGAGGCCCGCCTGCCCGTGGTGCACAGCGCCGAGATCCTGTCCGTGTTGCGCAAGCTGGCCGCGGCCCCCCGCAAGCTCGGCGGCCTGCAGGGCGAGTACTTCGCGACCGTGTGCTTTGACGAGACCTACGCGCAGCGCGACGGCACCATCCGTCGCGAGACGCGCTTCGCCACCTCGCCCGCCGAGTGGGTGGTGTCCGGCCCGCACTTCTACGTGGGCACGCCCTTCAACAAGACGCCGAACGAGGGCTGCAGCCACAACCAAGACTACAGCCCCATCGACCTGATGACGCTGCCGGCGGACTACCTGCCGCGCACCAACTATGTGCCCGCCTGCGACGCGGCGGAGTACGAGCGCCGGACGCCGCACTGGGAGGGCGTGCCGGTGACGCGGTTATATCGGCATGTGCATCGGCGGATGGCCCCGCCAACGGGGGAGCGAACGCTGGCAATTGCTCTCGTTCCACCTGGAATGGCGCACACACATACTGTCATCAGCGCTGCGTACTCGTCGTCCGAGGAGCTCGTTGAAAGCGTCGGGCTATTTAGCAGCATCGTATATGACTTCTTCCTGAAAACTACTGGGAAGAACGACATCTACGAGAGCACCCTCGCGGCACTCCCGCGTCCTGCTGGCGACAGAATGCTTCGTCGCACCCGCGCCCTCCGCCTCAACTGCCTCACGACCCCCTACGCCGACCTCTGGGCGGAGCTCTACACCGCGGACTTCGCGGCGGACCGCCACACCAAGGTGGACCCGCGCCTGCCCGACTGGTCGCACCTCGGGCCCGCGTGGACCTGGGACACGCCGCTGCGCTCGCCCTTCGCGCGCCGCCAAGCGCTGGTGGAGCTGGACGCGCTGGCGGCCCTCGCCCTCGGCCTCTCCGCCGACGAGCTCTGCCTCATCTACCGCGTCCAGTTCCCCGTGCTCATGGGCTACGAAGCGGACACCTGGTACGACCAGCGCGGCCGCATCGCCTTCACCAACAACCGCGGCCTCACCGGCGTCGGCCTGGACCGCAAGAGCTGGGAGGCCCTGCGCGGCGAGCAGGTGGCGCCTCATCGGTACGCCGGGGTTTCGCCGCTCCCCGACGAGGCCGTGGACGCCCTCGGCCCGTACCAGCCCCCGTTTGACCGCTGCGACCGCGAGGACGACATGAGGGAAGCGTATGGGGTGTTTGCGGGGCGGACTGAGGCCACAAATGGCGTTTAAACCCGACACGTTCGCAGACCATGTGGAGAAGTTGCTGCAGTACTACCTCCAGCAACAGACGGCGACGCAGCACATGCTGCCCCAGCTGTTCTTTGCCGGCCAAACCGCAGCGGCGTTGCCCTATGCCTTCGCCTGGGAGCGCTTCAGCGGACACCCCGACGTCGAACTGAAGCCGCCGACTCGCGCAGACAAGCACCGCCTGCCTCGGATGGCGTTCCCGAAAACGGCGGATGCCGCGATCATTCGAAGCCCAGACGGGCGACTTCGAATCCCCGCCGAATGGTTCCGCCATGTGGAGCACGCCTTCTATACAGAAATCCGCGGAAAGCTCGTAGCCAGCGGGCTACCACGCATGGCGCTGATGGACATGGTGAGCGCGTACGAGGTGTTCTTCGCCCGCGTGTTGGAAGCGGCCCTGACCGCGCGTCCGAACGCACTCGGCGATCGCAAAATCGCGGCCAAGGACCTTCAGCAGTTCGCGACCATTGAGGAGGCGACCACGTCGTTGATACGGCACCAGGTGGAGGAGGTGCTTCGCTCCAGCCACCCAGACCAGCTCGATTGGCTCAAGAAGACCTTCGGGGTGCCGCTTCCTCCCGACGAGTTGGTAGGGCGGTTCGTGGAGCTGACCCAGCGGCGTCACGTCTTGGTGCACGCTGGAGGCCTTGCAGACCGCAGCTACCTCAACAACTGCAAGAAACACAAGGTTGACGTCGAGCACGTTCGGGAAAGCGACGACCTGACACCTTCGCAGGACTACACGCTCGGCGCCGCCAACACACTCATGGAGGTCGGGATCTGGGTGGCACAAGCTGTCACGCGCACCCTGTGCACAAGGGCCGATCACGTCATCACCGCCGCGAATCGAGCCCTCGCTGAGCTGTCGAACGACGCGCTTCATCAAGGGCAACTGCTGCTCGCAGAGAATTTGTTCTCGCTCGCGCGCGCATTTGACGCCACCGATCCCGTCCAAGACGAGCATCTCATCGACGTGCGTCTGTACGCGGCCACCGCGATGCACCTGCAAGGTCGCGTAGACGAATGCCAGACGCTTGTCGAGCACACCTTGGGGCCCGCGCCGCTGCCAAGACATCAGCTCGCTCGGCACCTACTCTTCGCCGAGCTAGACAAGGCCTTCCCCCTCGCGTGCGACCTTGGGGAAAACAGCACTATCGATGAAGAAGCCTTCGACTTCGAGTTCGTCTACTTGGCGCTACGCGCCCACCCACCCTTTCTGGCGTGGTACCGCGACCACTATGGCCACGAACTGCGGCAGCTGTCAGCCCCACCTGAGGACACGCGCGATCGAGCCAATCAGCGCGTCATGCGTTGGCTTTTTCAATTACGAACACTCGACTGACGAGCACCCGCGGCCCGCCCGCCTTCCCACCGCAATCGCCCTTCACATAGGAACCGTTTCATGCAGCTCATCACCGGCTACGAAGTCTCCTCCCACGTCATGCGCCTCATCAACAACGCCGACAAGGCGCTGTACGTGTGCTCCGCCTACATGAAGCCGTGGCAAGCGCTCGACACCGCGCTGCTCAACGCCATTCAGGCGCGCAAGATCCCGACGCTGTTCATCGCGCGAGGTGGAAATGACACCGCGAAGAACGCGGAAGTCCTCCTGCCATACAAGAAGGCCGGCGCCCAAGTCACCTTGGTCAATCGCCTTCACGCCAAGTTCTTCATGAACGAGACCGAGGCCATCGTCGGGTCCATGAACCTGCTGGAGTCGTCCGCGGTGGACTCCTGGGAGATCGCCTTTCGCGTCACGCGAGCGGACGACGAGGAGGCCTACAAGCAGGTCCTCGAAGCCTTCAGCGAGCTCATCAAGCTCGCCAACCAGGAGGTCGCACGCAAGCAGCTAGCGGCTGAGGAGGAGCGGAAGCATGCTGAGGAGGAGCGGAAGCGCAAAACGGCAGCTGCGATCAGCAGCGCCGAACGCAGGGAGATCATACGAGCGAACATCGACAAAATGTACGACGAGAATGGAAACCCCCGCACCCAGTCGCCCGAGCCCAGCCTCCACGTGGTCCCCGACCAAGGCCACTGTATCCGCTGCGACGCGACCATCGCCCTCAACCCGGACAAGCCGCACTGTCGGACCTGCTGGACGGCGTGGTCCAAGTTCAGCAACCCCACCTACGTCGAGGCGCACTGCCACGGCTGCGGCAAGGCCATGAAGACGAGCGTCGCGAAGCCCCTGTGCAAGCCCTGCTGGGCTGCCCTGTCCTGAGCCCGGAGGCCCACCCGTGATCCCATCCGTCGTCGCCGCTCAGCTCCAAGACTCGCTCGTGGACTATGTCCTCGCGTCGCTCGCCCTGGAGGACGAGGGCTTTGAGCGCTCCTTGGAGGCGGCGCTGCGCGGACCGGATGGGCTGTTTCGCGGGCCCTACCTGCGCTTGGGGCTGCCCTTCGCCTCGGCCCCCGAGGGCGCGAGCGCGCCGCTCACCATCGCGCCGGACTTTCAGCCCTACGTGCGCTTGTCAACCACCATCCATCCAATCCCCCCGAACACTTCGCTGCTGAGCGGGTCGTGTCCGGTGTGAGGACACCAGTGCTGTCCTTTCACCGAACGGCGCGCGCAGCGCTCCG
>Ga0100377_1002326_pt1 | contig 15916 bp, 13 predicted proteins | sample CryGeymeta201501_FD_83664 | JGI IMG/M metagenome (GOLD analysis project Ga0100377, IMG submission 83664) | Groundwater microbial communities from Crystal Geyser aquifers in Utah, USA - Crystal Geyser metaG 2015-01 | ecosystem: Environmental > Aquatic > Deep subsurface > Groundwater | place: USA... | reverse complement strand
CGGACCGCTCCGGCCACCGAGAACGAACAAACCTCACGAGAGCCCGAGCACCCCTCGTTCACGAGGGGTCGCCGCTGCCCGCGAGGGCGGAGCCCGAGCGGATGCAGCGGAGGGGGAGCTCCCACGCACCACCCCGCACCCCACAACCCTCAAGCCCCATCCAGCATCGCCTTCGCCTCGCACCCCTTCGGACACACAAGCACATGCAGGCTCGCCGACTCCCCGAACGTATCACCGAAGATGTCCGCCGACAGGTGCACCGCGTACCACAGCGACGCCCGACACCGATCGCAGAACGCCTCCTCCAGCACGAACTGCGCGTTGAACGCCCGATAACCGCCGAGCCTCGAGCCCGTGTGCCGCACCTCCTTGTCGCTCAGCGCCTCCTCCGACATCGCATCCAGACGCGCCCACACGTCATCCCCAAAGCCCTCCCCCGACAGCGCCCCCGGCACCAGGTCCAGGTAACCCTCGAACGTCACCGGCACGTACGCGCCCGCCTCCACGGTGTCGAACACCGCGTACGGATAGCCGTGCCCCGCCGGCAGCAGCCTCAACTCGAAGCCCGACCGGCCCAGCTGCCACGGCGCCATCGAGGTCCCCGACTCCATCGCGATCACCGAGACGGCCACCGCGACCGCGCGCCGCAGCGGCAGCAGCAACGGCAGCACCGCCACCAGCGCGTACCGCGTATCCTCGCTCACCAGCGTCGTGTAGCGCCGGTCCGACACCCGACGGCGGTAGTTCGGCACCACCGTCGCCGCCGGACGGAAGATCCCGTGGATCTTCTCGAACGCCATCTCCGCCATCCAGCGGTCCTCGGTCGCCATCGCCTCGTGCAGCCGACGCCGCTCAAGCTCCCGCCCCACCAGCTCCATCACGGCCGGGTCATCGCTGGTCCGCAGCAACGCCACCAGCCCGAGCCAGTCGTCCCCGCCGTCGCCCACCAGCGCACGGGCCTGCTCGACCGCGCTCCCGCTCATCCCTCCCCTCGCCGCACCACGAAGCCCCCCAGCCCCTCCGCCTCGCCCCAGCTCACCGACAGCTCCTCGACCTGCGCGTGACGCGGCCCCCGGCCCGCCCAGGCGACCATCGCCTCCACCGACGCCCGATCGCCCTCGAACCAGGCCTCGACGCGGCCGTCGGGCAGGTTCCGAACCCACCCCGCCACGCCGCACCGCACCGCCTCCTCCTGCGTCGCCCCTCGGAACCACACCCCCTGGACGCGACCGCGGATCAACACCCGCGCCGACACCTGCCCTGCGCTCACCCGGTCACCTCCTCCAACGCGCCTCACGGCCGCCCCGTGCGGCCGCGCAGCGCTGGCCTGCCTACCCGCAGTTCTTGTTGCAGTTCTGGGTGTAGCCCGCGTCGCACGACCGACGGTAGGCGTCGTTGGCCTCCGCCCGCTTGCCCTGCTGGCACAGGACGTACGCCAGCGTGTCGAGCGCACCGCGCCCGTCGCTCGGACGCAGCTCCGCCGCCTGTTCGGCGAATTGGAGCGCCTCTTCGTCGCACTGGCCGTTGTCGTGGCAGCGATGCCACGCCAGGTTGTTGCACGAGTTGCCGTGCCCCGACTCACAGCCAATGTCCAGATACTCCCGCGCCTTGTCCGGGTCGCTCTCCTGCAACGCCGTCCCCAGCGAGAAGCACGCCCCACCGTTGCGCTCGTCCTCGCACGACGCCTGATTGTGCGCGACCAACCGCTCCAGCCGATGCTCCTCCCTCCGGGCCTCCGAGCGCTTGTCGAGGTTGCCCTGGTACTCCGACATGTGCTCGCGAAGCTGGTCCTCGTCGTCCCGCGCCACCGGCTGCATCGTGATCTCGAACGTCGCCTCCTCACCCGGCGCGCTCACCCGATGCATCCGCAGCCCCGGCCCCTCCCCGAAGTACTTGCTCCACGTCGAGCACTGCCGGTAGGCATCCCAGCTCGGCATCTTCGTCGACTCGCCCGCGATCATGCACGGGAACTCCTCGCAGTCGGCCGTCGCGTTCTCGGGGAGCACGCCCGGACAGTCGCGCTGGATCGCGGCGATCGCGGCGTTGAAGCCCTGGGGTGTCTGATGCGCCGGCAGCCAGTCGGGAAAGTCCATCGGCGTGCCCTCTGGAGAGGCGCCGCCAGACTTGACCAGCAGCTCCTCGAGCGCCTCCACCATGCCCGCCTGATCGTCGTCCGCGTGGCCCGCCCGGTTGTACGCCGCCCGAAGGCGCGCCAACGCGTCCTCACACGTCGACAGGCGCTCTTGCTTCGAGGGGGCGGAGGATCCGGGGTCCTCATCGACCAGGGGGTCGCAGACCCCCTCCGTCGTGCCCCCCATCACCACCGTGTGCGGGGCGTCGTCGGTGAAGCCGACCATCAGCCCGAACGTCGCCAACGCACCCAGCGACATCCCCAACAGCCCGCCGAGCAGACTCCCCGTTCCGAACGAGAGCTTCATCGCCAACACCCCGCCTGCCCGTCATGCCCCGACACCGCCCGCCCCCACGGCCTCCGCCGAAGGCGCCAACGACCCGCAGAGCGCGCGGGCGCACAAGAGTCCACCGGACATGGCTGGCCCCGCGCGAGCACCTCGCGCCCACCGCGCCGCCGTCCAGTGCCCACAACGCCTCCCTCACCGCCCGTCTTCCCGACGGCACGACTTCAGACGCGCGAGACCCACCCACTTGACGGACAGCGCGACCACGCGCTCAACGCGCCAGCACGACCTCGTCCAGATCCAGCAGCGACGCCCCCAGGTCCTGCCACGCCTCGGCCAGCTCCGGGTCCTGCAGCAGCTCGACCATGCGGGCCACCTTCTCGGCCGCCTCCAGCACCGTCACGAACTGCTCCGAGATCCCCACCCGGCCCGCCGCGCTCCGCACCAGCCCCTTCTCCTGGTCGGAGTAACCGTCCACGCTCGCCACGCTGATCGCCGCGATGATCAGGTAGCGCGCCTGACGACCGCCCCTGCGAAAGTCCTTGAGGATCTCATCCAGCTCGACGCTCTCCGCGTCGAACGACTCGATCTCCTCCTGGACCGCCCGCGGGATCCCGAGCTCCACCATCCGCCGACGGATGCCCGCCCGCTCAATCCCGCTCAGCCCATCGGCCGCGGCCATCACCTTGACGGCCTTGAGGATCTTGATCCCCTGCTCCAGCGTCAGCGCGTCGTCGTCGCCGTCCGCCTCGGCCACAGCCTGCTCATCCTGCTCGGGGGTGTCGTCGTGCTCGACGCTCGCATCCATGGCTCGCTCCGTACCTGGTGAGGCGCGCCACGACGGCGCGCGCGACTCCGATTGGCTCGGCCGCCAAGATACCCGCCTGCAACGGTGATGACAAGCCTCGCACCGCGCGGCCACGGCCGCTCAGCCGCCCTGCTCCTCGGCCCGGAACGTCGCCAGCCGGTCGTAGTGCCGGTAGCCCAGCTTGTCCAGCGCCGCGACCGGCGCCAGCCCGATGTCGACCAGCGTCTTGGTCCCGTACGTCCCGGCCAGCACCGGAGGGCTGTACGCCCGGATCGTCTCCTCCGTCCGGCACGCCGGCAGCGGGAACAACGTCTGGTGCGCGTGCAGGTGGATGAAGTGCGCCATCGCCACCCGCGAGTACCCCGGCGTCGCTGGCGCCTTGATCACGTGCGGCGTCGCCAGGAAGCGTCCGCCCGACAAGATCTCCAGCTCCTGACCCACCTGCGCCACGATGCAGCCCTCCGGCGCCTTGCCCGGCACCTGCACCCCGCGCGGATGCGCAGCCGTCGGCCGCGTCCGAAGGTACAGCCCACACTGATCGTCGGGACGGGGGCACCGTACCCCGTCCGGCGCCAGGAACCGGCCCCCGGGCAGCAGCGTCAGCAGGTTGAAGTCCGTGTGCTCCTCGCCCCACACGATGTCCGTGCCGACCTGTGAGGCCGACAGCGGCAGGTACCGAAGCGCCCGCGTCACGTGCGCGCCACCGAAGACCCGCTCCTCGAACGCGTACGGCGGCAGCTCCAGCGCCCGCGCACACCCCCGCAGCAGGCCCAGCCCGATCTCGTGCAGCACGTGCCCGAGCTCCAGGTACAGCTCCTGAAAGTCGTCCGCGTCCGACGGCCAGATGTTCGCCGCGTAGACCTCCGGGTACTGCGCCGCCGCCACCGGATCAAGCACCTCCGGCGCCGCGAAGTAACACTCCTTGAAGTCCGGCTGGCCCCCGGCCACCACCGCCCGCTCCGTGTTCGGCGGGGTCCAGCCGCGCTGGAACCAGATCGCCTCCCCGCCCAGCGTCGCCTTCTCCGCCTCCGGACGCGCCGTGAACGCCAGGAACGCGTCGTAATACGCCTCCAGACGCTCCGGCTCGATCCCGTGATGGCGAATGTACACCAGCCCGAAGGTCCCAAAGGCCCCCTTGATCGCCGCCGTCGCCCGCTGGATGTCCGACGGACGCGGGCTCGACAGATCCTCGAGGTCGACGATCGGGATCCCGGAAGACGCCTGCTCCACCATGGTCGCTCTCCCCTTCGCTACCCCAGCCTGAGCACCAGGCTGCTCCGCAGTCCGGCGGCGCACCGCGCGCCGCGCCATCGACGACAGGACCACGCCCTCAGGGCACCTCGCGACGCTCCGTGTGCCGTCCCTCGCCCGCCGCGGCCTCGCCGTCGACCACGTTCGGGTCGAGCACCGCCGCCACGTCCATGTCCAGCAGGTCCAGCTTGCGCCGCGCCCGATCACGCGCCTCCTGCGCCACCGCACGCCCCGCCACCACCCGACGTCCCACCTCGTCCATCAACGGCCCCAGGTTCAACCGCGCCGACGCGCTGATCCCCACGAACACATACCCGAGCCCCTCAAAGTGCGCCCGAAGCTCCGCCTCGCGCTCCGCCGTGTACGGCAGATCCACCTTGTTCAGCACCACCACCTGCTCCCGGTGGGCCAGCTCCGGGTTGAACAGCGCCAGCTCCCGACAGATCCGCTCGAAGTCCTCGATCGGCTCGCGCTCGGTCCAGTCCGCCGTGCCATCCTGGTACTCGAACGGCGGCGGCACCTCGATCAGGTGCAGCAGGAACCGGCACCGCTCGACGTGACGCAGGAACTGATGCCCCAGCCCCAGCCCCTCCGACGCCCCCTCGATCAGCCCCGGAATGTCCGCCACCGCGAAGCTCGCCTCGTCCCTCCACTGCACCATCCCGAGGTTCGGCGACAGCGTCGTGAAGTGGTAGCTCGCGATCTTCGGACGCGCGTTGCTGATCGCCGAGATCAACGTCGACTTGCCCACCGACGGGTAGCCGATGATGCCCACCTCCGCCAGCAGCTTCAGCTCCAGCCGCAGACCACGCTCCGCGCCGTCTTCCCCCGGCTGCGCCATCTTCGGCGCGCGGTTCGTCGCCGTCTGGAAGTGCGCGTTGCCCAGGCCGCCGCGACCACCCGCCGCCGCCACGTAACGCTGCTCGTGCTCCACGAGATCCATCAGCAGCGTGTCCGTCTCCACGTCGTAGAACTGCGTCCCCACCGGCACCCGCACCACCGTGTCCACGCCGCACCGACCCGTCATCCGCTTCGTACCGCCAGAACGACCGTTCTCCGCGCGAATGTGCCGGTTGTACCGCAGGTCCATCAGCGTCCCGAGGTTCTCGTCCGCCTCGAACACCACACTGCCCCCGGCGCCACCGTCTCCACCAAACGGACCACCGAACGCGATGAACTTCTCACGACGCCACGCGACCATCCCTGGACCGCCGTGCCCGCCGTATACGTGGACCTCGACCTCGTCAACGAACATGATAGGAGCCTGGAGTTGAAGAGCACGGTTGATGGGCGGGCGCTGGACTCAGCACCCCGACCAGGCACCCACGCGCAGCCCGAAGCCACGACGCGATGCCCCGAGGCCACGCCACCGGCCTCACCCGCTGCGCGCAAGACCGCCTCGCGCCCCAACGGCGCCAGACACCTCGAACAGCTTTACATACGACAAGACGGGGTGGACTTGCGTCCTACCCCGCCTCTGCGGCGTCCCAGCGTGTGGCGCCGCGCGAAGGCTGCAACGGACCTCGGCCGCTCACGCGACCTCATCCCCGTCCCCAGCCCCAAACATTGAACCGTCAGGCCTCGGCGGCCGGAACGACCGACACCTTCTTGCGCTGCTTGTCCTTGCGGGAGAACTCGATCTGGCCGTCGGTGAGCGCGAACAGCGTGTAGTCGCGACCCATGCCGACGTTGTCGCCAGGATGAATCTTCGTGCCCAGCTGACGCACGATGATGTTGCCCGCGCGCACGAACTCGCCGCCAAACTTCTTCACGCCGCGGCGCTGACCCTGCGAGTCACGACCGTTGCGGCTACTGCCCTGACCTTTCTTATGAGCCATCGTTCCACTCCTTCACCGCGCCAACAGACGGCGCTGCATACAGGCTGAGGCGCCACCCCCTCGTGTCGGGAACGGCGCACATGTCGGTGTTCTCAGAGCGCGATCTCGGTGATCCGGATCTGCGAATACGACTGACGATGACCCCGCTTCTTGCGGTAGCCACCACGACGACGGCTCTTGAACACGATGATCTTCCGACCACGGCCATGCGTGACCAGCTTCGCCTTCACCGAAGCGCCCGCCACGATCGGCTGACCGATCGTCACGCCGGCCTCGCCGCCGACCATCAGCACGTCGTCAAAGAGGATCTCGCCGCTCTCAGCCACGTTGTTGAGGAGCTCCACACGAAGCTCGTCACCCGCCTGAACGCGATACTGCTTACCACCAGTCTTGATTACTGCGTACATTCCATCCACCTCATCGCAGTCACTTGTACACGAAGACTCGCCGCGGAGCCCGGCAGGGCCTGGAGGACTGCGCGTGCGCTCGTCTGTGACGAAGAGCGCCCATCGACCCAGGCTACGGCGGGCGACGGGTCTCCAGGAGAAGCCCCTTCGCTGCGACATCCCGGTGGAGCAATCCCACCCCGGACTCGCAAGGACGCGCATCATACGCATCGACTCGCTCGACGTCAAGGCCCAGGATCATTCCTCGACCCTCCGAAGACCTCGCCCAACACGCCCCGGCGCCCCCACCGCTCCAGCACCCGCCGAGCTGTGAACAAGAGGCGACGCTCGTTCACGTCCGCCTCCCCACCTTCAGAAGTCGTGCCGCACCGTCAAGCTCAGCGTCAGCAGGCTCCCCGACGCCCCGAAGCCCGACACGGGGCTCCCCGCTGGCTTCTGCACCTCCTGCGACGACAGGAGGATGAGCTGGGCGCCGAGCTCGAGGGTCACCGGGTTCTCGTCGATCTCCAGGGGGTCGGGCGCGCTCACCGCGCCGCCGGCGCCGAGGATGTGGGCGTCGCTGTCGACGAAGCTGGAGAAGCCGGTCTGGGGGGCGATCGCCGTGGGTCGGTAGCCGTAGCCGGCGCGCAGGACGAAGGCGTCGGTGACGAAGGCCTCGAGGCCGACGCGCACGGTGACGGTGTCCTCGAAGCCGATCGGGGGGAGGGTGCCGCTGGAGAAGTCGAGGCCCTCGGCAAACCCAAGGCCCTCGACGGCTGCACCCTGGACATCGATGTTGACGGCGATCTCGGGCGTGGGGGCCTGGGACCAGCGGTCCCAGGCGACGTCGAGGGCGAGGTTCAGCGGCACGCCGATCGTCGGGCGCATGTCCCAGGCGGCGCCGAAGGCGAGCTGCTCGGGCACGTAGAGGGAGACGCCGGCCACCGCCACCACGAAGTCCAGCACCTCGCCGTTGTCGAAGAGGATCGGGAGCGCGAGCTCCAGGCCGAGGGAGTCGCGCCAGCTCGCGCCGAGGCGGAGGCCGTCCACCGGGGGCTCAAAGAGGATGCCCGCGGTCGGCGAGGCCGTCGTCTCCACCTCGACGCCGATGTCGCGGCGAGGGATCTGCTCGTCGGGGAGGTCGAGCACGACGGTGGCGCCGCCGTTGACGCCGGCGAGCACCTGGGCGCCCACCCCGAGGTGCAGCATGGGCCAGGGGCGCCAGCTCGCCGCCACCGCGACGTGGAGCTTCTGCGGGAGGCTGTTGTAGCGGTACCACTGGGGCACCTGGGGATCGAGGAACTCGGCCGTCAGCAGGCCGCCGATCGGCACGTGGACCGCAGCGCCGAGCGCAAACCGGTTCTCCACCTTGCCGCCGAACGGGAACAGCACACCGAAGCTCACGCCGCTGTGGGGCTGCACCGGCTCGGGCTCGAAGCCTGCCTGCACCGGGCCGGTCGGCGTGATCTCCAGGCTGGGCAGCGCGGTGTAGACGTCCACGCCGAGCTGCACCTTGTCCCGGCCGGTCAGGGCCGCGGCGTTGTAGAAGGCCGCGGTGTAGTCGTCCGAGGCCGCCGTCATCGCCCCGCCCATCGACAGCGACCGCGACCCGAAGCCGAACACATCGAAGCTCCCCGCGCTGGCCGACGCCGCCGAGGCCACGATCAGGCCGCCGACCAGCGCCGCTGCGCCGCCTCGGACCCCACCGCTGTGCGCACGCCTCGGCCTGCTCACCGGGCACCTCCAAGGTTGGTCGTCGTCATCGCGCGGGCACCACGCAGCGGAACCCCACGCCGTCATCGCGGGCGAACGGGTTGCCGAAGTAGCGGTAGGACACCCGCGCGCCGTTGCCCGCGAAGCTCCACGAGCCGCCCCGCATCACGCGGTTGGCCGTCTCGGTGGCGTTGATGGGGTTCGGTGAGGCCGGCACCTCGTAGAAGTCGTCGCTGTGGAAGTCCATGGCCCACTCCCAGACGTTGCCGGCCATGTCCATCGCCCCCCAGGGGCTGACGTTGGTGGCGTAGGCGCCGACGGGCGCGGTCGTCTCGTAGCCATCCTGCGAGCCGAAGCCGGTCACCTCGCCCCAGTTCAGGCCCGCCCCGTTCCACTCGTTCCCCCAGGGGAACTGGCGCGCGTCCTCGACACCGCGGGCGCCCTTCTCCCACTCGGCCTCGGTGGGCAGGCGCTTGCCGGCCCACTCACAGTAGGTCTGGGCCTCCTCCCAGGTCACGCAGACCACCGGGTGGTTCGGCTTGAGCACGTCCGGGTGGGGCGTGCCGCCCACCTTCCATCGGCCCGTCGCCTGCTCGAACAGGGAGCAGCGGGCGTAGTCGACCTTGGGGCAGCCGCCAGCGGCCGCGCACATGCCCCACTGGACGTTGCTGACCTCGTACTTGTCGAGGTAGAAGGCGTCCACGACGATCTCGCGCTGAGGCGACTCCCGACGGAACCACTGCACGTCGCACTTGTCGGATGACGCGTAGGTCTGACGGCACACCTTGAGACCCGCGTCGATCCCCGCCGGGTCCGAGCCCCGGAGGAACGGCCCGCCCTCCACGAGCACCACCTCCATGCCGTCCGGCGACGCCGGCGCCAGCGAGCGGATGCAGCGGTAGCCGTCGTAGGCGGTGCAGGCACGACGGACCTCCATCAGGTCGCGCTCGACGCCCTCGGACAGCTCGGTGAGGCCGGCCGTCGAGGCGATGGTGCAAGCCAGCTCCAGCAGCTCGCGGGCGTCGCAGGGTGACACACCCGCCACCGAACGGGCGTTGACGTGGTACTCCAACGCCCGCTTGCGCGCGCCGGGCTCCACCGCGCACTTCCCGCGCTGACACGACAGCCCGGGCTGACACACCCTCTTGCGATCGCACGGCTGTCCAGCCAACGACGGCCCGCCCTCTGCCTTCCCCTCCGCGCACGCCGCGCGCTGCCGCTCCAGCTCCTGACGATACACCGGCACCACCGCGCAGGCCGTCACCGCCGACTCGCAGCGCTCCAGCGCCTCGCCGCAACGCCCCTCCGACGCGAGCTGGCGGCACGCCCGCAGATGCTGCTCCGCCTTGACGATGTCCCGACATCCGTCCTGTGCCTCGCCCCGCGTCGGCCACACCACGAACACCGCCCACGCGCTCAGCGCCACCCCCGCGACGAGCCACGCACGCCAGGGCGGCGCACCACCCCACCCCGACGACCGCTCCTGCGCCGAGCGGCCCCCGAGGCGAGCGCTCCGCGCCCGCACCGCCGCCCTCTGTTCGTCTCGCCTCGACGCCCTCACGCTGGCTCTCCTGCGGTCACGGCCGCCCCAACACACACCGAAGCCCGATCGTGTCCTCGCGGGCCGTCGGGCTGTGCAGATACCGGAACGACGCGCGGGCTCCGTTGCCCGCAAAGCGCCACGATCCCCCACGCAACACCTTGAACCCCGACACCTCCTCATTGCGCGGGTCCCGCGCCGCCGAGCGGCTGTAGAAGTCCTCGCCGTGCCAATCCAGCGTCCATTCCCACACGTTGCCCGCCATGTCCAGCGCCCCGTACGGGCTGCGGCCCTGCGGGAAGCTGCCCACCGGCGACGCCCCCACATGACCATCGACGCTGCCGTACCCGACCGGCTCGCCCCAGTTCAACGCCTCCGGCTCCCAGGACTCACCCCAGGGAAACTGGCGCCCGTCGGTCCCGCGCGCCGCCTTCTCCCACTCGGCCTCGGTGGGCAGTCGCTTGCCAGCCCACTCACAGTAGCTCTGCGCCTGCCTCCATGTCACACACACGACCGGATGGTCCCCCGCGAGCACCGTATCCGGCGCCGGCCCCCCCCGGACCAGCGTCTCGCTCGCCGCGTCGAACATCTCACAACGATCATATTGGGCCGCCTCGCAACCGCCCCCCTCCACGCACCGGCGATATCGATCGTTCGTCACCTCGTACACATCGATGTAGAACGGAGACAGGTCGATCTCCCGACGCGGCGTCTCACGCTCGAACCACGCCACCGTGCAGTCGTCCGGAGAGGCGTAGCTCGCCCGGCACACCGCCAGCCCCTTCTCTACCTCATCGTCGGTCGAACCCCGCCAGTACGGCCCTCCCGAGACCAGCACCATCGGCGCGCCGTCGCGCCCCACCAGCGCTACGCCGCTCTGACCCGAGCGCCGCTCACACTGCGAAGCGCTCGCCGACAGGTGCGCCGACAACATCCGAAGCCGATCGCTCAACCCCGCGTCCCGCGCCATCGCCGACGCCTCCGTCAGCAGCGACCGCGCGCTGCACGGGTCGACGCTCTCCGACGCCTTCAGCATCAGCGACAGCACCCGCTCCTCGGCTTGGGGATCGGCCACGCAACGCCCCTGCCGACACACCCAGCCCACCCCCAGACACGATCCGTCCTCCGTGCACCGCTGCTCGCACGTCGCCAACGCCCGCGCCCTGGACGTGCTGAACGTCGGGCCGCCGGATGGGCACAGGCGCTCGGCCTCCACGCACGCCTTCAACGCCTCGCACCCTCGCCCCGCTCCCAGCGCACGACGACACGCCGCAAAGTGCTCCTCCGAGCGCACCGCGTCCTCGCACAGCCCCTGCGCCACGGCCGAGCCCATCCAGCACAGGCTCGAACACAGCACGACGACCACCCAGGTCGCCGACGCTCTTGTCCAACTCTCCGTCATCGCTTGCTGCTTCGCGTCCGATCCTTCATGACTCCGGTTCTGCCACGCCCACCGCCGAACCTCAACCCCCACGTGCATCACCGACCGGGTCTATTGAATCTGAAGCGCGTTTGAAGGTACTTTCATCCTGGGCAGTCAGCCTCCACCATTTCACTCCGATCGGCACCGGCACGCCAGCGGCGGCGCCGTCTTGAGCAACGACATGGACCCATCCAAACCCGATCCCGTCACTCCCGCTCCTGACCCCGCCGAGGCGACCGAGATCGACCCCAGGCTCCGGGCCCCTGAACCGGCCCTCGCCAAAGCGGGGCAAGGTCTGCTCACCCCCTCCGGCTCCATCGAGATCCCCGTGGACTTCGACTCCGGCACCGACATCCTCGTCGCCGAAGACGACCTCGAGGAGGCCTTCCCCCTCGATGGTGCCCCCTCGGGCTTCGACGACGCCGAACCCAGCTCCCTCGATGGACCGGCCGAGCTCGCCGCCGGCCAGGACGGCGCCGCCATCCTCTCCAGGGACCGCTCACGCGCCAAGACCGCCCGCGCCACGAGCCTCGGCAAGATGGAGCTCACCTCCTCCACCCGCAAGGAAGCCCGCACCACGCGAGACGCTGCCACCGTCCGCATCCGCGAGCTAGAACGCGAAAACAAGGAGCTCCGCGAGCGCGCGGAGCTCGACCGCAAGGACCTCCAGCGCAGAGAAGGCGCCCACGGAGCCGCCGGGGACTCCGGCGAGGTCCACCCCGATCTCCTCAAGCTCCAACGCTACGTCGCCGATCTGTTCAACACCGCCCAGCGCGCCGTCAAGCTCGACGACCTCGCCACCAACCTCCGCGCTCGACTCGAAAACCAGAGCATCGACCTCGCGAGCATCCGCACCGAGCGCGACGCCCTGCGCATCGCCATCGCTCAGGCCATCGAGCTCGCCAACACCCGCCTCGAACGCATCGAGGCCCTCGAACTCGCCGTCGCCGACAGCCAGCTCCCCGACGCCGAGCACGAACAGCTCCTCAAGGACCTCCACGACGCCCAGACCGCACGCGCCCACGCCGAGCAGGCCGCCGCCGAAGCCGAGAGCGCACGCACCCTCGCCGAGAACGCGCTCCACGAAGCCGGAGCCACCCTCGCCCAAGCCGACGCCGAGCTGGCCGAAGCCGAAAACGCACGCGCCGAAGCCGAAAAAACACGCGCCGAAGCCGAGACCGCACGCACCGAAGCCGAGACCGCACGCACCGAAGCCGAGACCGCACGCGCCGAAGCCGAAACCGCACGCGCCGAAGCCGAGGCCGAACGCGATCGCCTCACCGAAGACCTGTCCGCCCTCGACCGCGCCACCTCCGAGCTTGAAACCGCCCTCGCCACCGCCATCGACGAACGGGACGAGAGCCGCGCCCACGTCCGCGACAAGCTCGTCCAGCTCGAAGCCGCCTCCACACGACTCGCACGCCACAAGGCCGAGCTCGATGAAGCCCTCGGCCTCGCAGAAAAACACGCCCTCACCGCCGAGCGCTTCGAGGCTGCCCACACCGACCTCCAGGCCCGCCTCGACGAACTCGTCCCCGCCCTCGACGCGCTCACCGCCGAGCGCGATCTGGCCATCCAGGAGCGCGATCACGCCCAGACGGCCTACGAGCAGGTGGTGACTGAGCGTGACGACGCCCACGCCGAACGTGACCACGCCATCCAGGAGCGCGATCTCACCATCCACGAGCGCGATCTCGCCGTCCAGGAGCGCGATCACGCCCAGGCCGAGCACCAGCACCTGCGCGCCGAACACGACCAGGCCTGCCTGGATCGCGACAACGCGCTCGCCGAGCACGCCAAGGCGAAAGACGCCCTCGAGACCGCCCAGCAGGACCTCGATAACACCGAGCTCGCCCTCAAGGCCACCCAACAAGACGCCAAGGCCGCACAGCAGGCCCACAAGAACGCACAGCAGGCCCTCAAGAGCGCACAGCAGGAGCTCAAGGCCACACACCACGAGCTCGACCAGACCCGCGGCACCGCGGCCGCCCTGGAGGTCCAGCTCCAGAAAGCCCAGTTCGAGCTCGAACACGCGCGCGGCGACCTCGACCAGGAACACCAGAGCGCCCTCGGACGCATCGCCGAGCTCGAAGGTATGCTCGCCGAGGCCAACGAGACCGTCGCCCGCGTCAACTTCCAATGCGTCGAGGCCCTCGAGACCTCCGACCACCTCCAGCAGCAGCTCGACGACCTCAACACCGAGCGTGAGAACCTCATCAAGCAGAAGGACGCCGAGCGCGAGGCCCTCTCCAACGCCCTCGAACGCGTCGGCGCCGACCGAAAGAGGCTGAAGGCCTACGGCGAGGAGCTGCTGCAGAAGGCGGAGCTCATCGCCAGGGACGCCAAGGCGTCCAAGGCCGCTCTCGACGACGCCAACGCTCGCGTCGAGCAGCTTGAGGGCGACCTCGCCCTCAACATCGACCACCTCGGCCTCGCAAAGGCCGAGCTCGCCGAGCGCGACGAGCAGCTCCACCAGGCCGAGACCTCCAACGACCACCTCGCCAACTCCCTCGACCTCCTCCAGCAGCAGCTCGAGCGCATCACCTCCGAGCACGCCGCCACCGCCGCCGAGCGCGACGAGCTCGCCCGCAAGCACGTCGAGCTCGCCGAGGCGCTCGACAACCTCCACGGCAAGGAGACCCACCTCGACGAGACCCTCGCCACGCTCCGCACCCAACGCGACGAGCAAGCCAACGAGCTCGGACGCCTCAAAGAAGAGCTCCGCCAGGCCGTCACCGTCGGCGAGTCCCTCGAAGCCCAGCTCGCCGAGGTCGAACGCCGCGAGACCGAGTATGTCGCGAGCCTCGACGCCCTCCAGGCCGAGCAGCGACGCTCCAACTCCGGCAACCGACGCCTCGAAGCTCTCGAGGCCGAGAAGCAGGAGCTGTCCCTCGCCTACGAGGCCCTCCAGAAGTCTCACTTCGAGCGCGGCGCTCAAGTCGTCGACGTCATCAACGAAGGCGAACGCCTCCGCGTCGAGCTCGAGGCCGCCACCGAGCGCCTCGAACACGCCCACGCCGAGCTCGAGGCCCTCCGCCAACAGATCCACCACAGCGACGCCCCCGGCGCCGCCCCTCACCACGAGCTCGATCAGCTCCGCACCGAGCTGGAGACCGTCCGGCAGCGCGCCACACGCCTCGACGCCCTCATCGCCGAGAACGACAAGCTCCGCAGCCAGATCCGGCAGATCCAGACCAACCCCGCCGCGCCGCCACCGGCCCCCTCCACACCGCTCTCGCTCCGCGACAACGGCCGCGAACCCTTCATCCTCGACCCGGCCCACGTGCCGACCGACGTCGAGAACGAGATCAACGCCCTCATCGGCGTCGATCCCCTCTCCCCCGAGGACCGCAAGCGAAACCAGTTCGCCGCATCGGGCGACGCCAGGACCGCCGCCTCCAACCCCGCCGCGGGCCGCGACCCCATGCAGCAGCTCCGCGACCGCGGCCTGATGAGCAAGCGCCCCGTCGTCGACTACACCCGCACCGAAGGCGTCGACCACCGCGCCGGCTTCCTCCTCACCCAGGTCGACGGCATGGTCACCGTCGAGGACCTCATCGACCTCTCTGGCCTCAACGTGCGGGACGCCGCACAGCTCGTCCTCGACCTCTTCGCCAGCGGCGCGCTCCGAAGCTGACCCCCATGACCTCACCCATCCGACCCCCACACCACTTCCCCTGGCTCGCCAGCGAGGCCCACGCACTCGCCGAGGTCGGCGCCGACTTCCATCGCCGCGGCTGGATGCTCGGCACCAGCGGAAGCCTCTCCGTCCGCGCCTCCGACCCCGACGAACCCCTCAACCTCTTCATCACCGTCAGCGGCAAGGACAAAGGCGACCTCGGCGGAGACGACTTCCTCTGCGTCGAGGACGACGGCGAGATCTTCCAGCACCTCGGCGACCCCAAAGCCAGCAGCGAGGCCCTCTTCCGCGGCGACAAGCGCCCCTCCGGAGAGATCCTCGTCCACCGCGCGATCTACATGACCATCCCCGACGCCAGCGCCGTCTTCCACACCCACTCCGTCTTCGCCACCCTCGCCAGCCTCCTCCCCCCCGAAGGCCAGGGCCTCACCCTCCCCGCCGTCGAGATGCTCAAGGGCCTCGGGCACTGGACCGGTCACCCCGCCGTCCTCCCCGTCATCCCCAACCTCCCCCGCATCCCCGACCTCGCCGAGGCCGCCGCCCGCGCCGCCAACCCCAACGTCCCCGCCGTCCTGGTCCGCGGACACGGCATCTACGCCTGGGGCCCCGATCGCCCCCGCGCACGACGCCACGTCGAGAGCCTCGAGTTCCTCTTCGAGTTCATCATCCGCGCGCGAGCCCTCGGGCTGCCGTAGACACGGGCGAGTTCACCCTGACCTTCCCGCGACTGACTTCTATCCATAAGGCTGGCGGTCGAGAACCACCCGGTGAGAGCCTTGAGGTCGTCGTCCGCAGACACCCCAGGCTCGGTCGGGCTATTGGCCCTCCCGTCGCCAGGGGCTCATCTGTCTCGTCGCCCTCCGGGCTCCTCGGGGTCGCCCCTGCGGGGCTCCCGAGCAT
>Ga0100377_1002323_pt1 | contig 15926 bp, 14 predicted proteins | sample CryGeymeta201501_FD_83664 | JGI IMG/M metagenome (GOLD analysis project Ga0100377, IMG submission 83664) | Groundwater microbial communities from Crystal Geyser aquifers in Utah, USA - Crystal Geyser metaG 2015-01 | ecosystem: Environmental > Aquatic > Deep subsurface > Groundwater | place: USA... | reverse complement strand
TCTAAACTAGAGAAGTAAAGGCGTTTGCTTCGCTTCATAAAAGGCAGCTCGTTTTTTGATACCTTACTGTACATTGTTGGTACTGTGAGGTTTAAAAATTCGGCTGCTTCCTGAATGTTTAGGAGTTTTTCCGTTTGGCTGGTGGGTGTTTGTTCCTGTCTATTTGTTAACAGGCTTTTTAATTCGCTAACTTCTTTAATTAGCATTGTTACCGCATGGGGTAAACTTTCAAAAGTTAAATTTTCCATTTTTACATTATTTAGTTAATAATGATGTAAAATTATGGTGTTTATTATATTTAACTTATTGATATTCAGTTGTTTTATCTTGTATTACAAGTAAATACAAGATTGTACAAGTGATTTAGTTTGTTATGATAAGTGTTTTTAGAAACTCAACCATTTTTTTTAAATCCTCTTCGTCAGAACTTTCAATATATTTTGGTGGATTTGTATTTTTATTAAAACAACCCACAACAAAAGTTTTTTCTTCCATAGCTTGAGGTGTCCCAATATCCCACTTAAATTCATTTGAACAACATCTATGAAATTTAGCAGCAATTCGTTTAGGAGGTAGTAAATCTAATTTTTGAAGTGCTTTTAATAATATTCTTAATTCTTTACCCTTAATATTATTGTATTGAATTTTTATGTTCTTAACAATTCCAACACTGTTTTCGTGTTTAATTAAGTCACTTAATTTATCCTTTTCATTGAATGCTAATTTCTTTTTTGTATCTCTTTTACTACTCTGTTGACTTTCATTTTTGGTATTATTATCGTTTTCTAATTTAAGATATTTTAAAATATCATTCAAATATAGCCTTAGTTCATTATAAAATTCACTGTAAGAACATTTGTGTAAATGAACAAGAATGAGTCTTATGTCATGTATATTATATGCATTGTGGATTTGCAAATAATTTATTAAACTAAAACTGTTAAATCTGTAAATATTTAAAAGGTGACTACAAAAATCATTGTATTTTTTTTCAATATCTTTCCCAAATAATTGATTATAAGGTACAATTTTTCCAATTTCATTATTTGTTTTTGTAAACGCTTTTAAATAATAATCATCTTGTGAAATAGGTGGTGGAAAATAAATATTTGAAAAGTTAAGATTAGGAGGTTTAATAATAGGTGCTTCTATCTCTAAGGTAAGTTTATAAAATAAATCCATAATTATAAAAAATTAATCATTGTTATAGTTAGTACATTCTTTGATTTACTTTTGAGAGTACTATTTATAAAGTATTAGAACTCTATGAAGTTTTTTTATCTTAAATGGTTTATTATACAATCAAAAATCCATTAAGTTTTTTGCAAATTCTTTTTGGGTTTCATCATCAAACCCAGTAAAATATCTCATAGTAGTTTTCATATCTTTATGTCCCATTCTCTCTTGCATAAATTCCATTGACGCACCATTTCTTAGAGAATTTGTAGCAAAACTATGTCTAGCCCAAACACTTGAAATATCTTCAGGTAACTTTAAATCTTTACATAATTTTTTTAAATGTTGGTTGACAAAATCAATAAAAATTGTTTTTTTTGAATGTTGTTGATTAGGGGTTAATCCTTTTGATAAAATTCCAAAAACATAATCCTCTGGGTCATTTGACTTATTGCCATATTTATCAATTATTTCCTTAGAAAAATCATTTAAAAATATCGTAATCGGTTTTAAATTTGATATTGATGTTAATACTGTTTTAGCTCTATAAATTTCAATCTTACCATGTTGTATATCTTTGTGTTTTAACATTACAATATCTTTCATGTTAATTCCATTACAAGCATAAGAAAAGAACCAAAAATCTCTAGCTTTTTCTTGCTGTGGTGATTTTGGGGTTGCATTGAACAGATCTTTAAGTTGATCTTGTGTTAATGCTCTTTTAGTATTTTTTATAGCTGGAATTTGATATTTTCGTTTTCCAAAAGGATAATATTCTTTTTCAATTTCATTTTCATCAATTGCTCTATTATAGATAGCTCTTAATGTTCTTAAATAAATACCAACAGTTGTATAAGTCTTACCACAATCTTTTACCATAAAATTCTCATAATCCTTTAACCATTCCTTAGTAATGTCATACAAATTCAATTTACTAAAAGATTGTCTTGATGAACTTTTTACAAAACGCTCAAAGGATTTTTTACTTAGGTCATAAGAACTAGCTGTTCCAATTCTTTCTTGTTTATTTAATTCATCAACAGTAAGATTATATAAGTAATTTATGTTTATTCCATCGCCAGCCTTTCTATATAGTTTTCGTTCAAATTGTTCAAATGTAAAAGGTTTCAACTTCTCTGCAACATTGTACGCTTTTGTTTCAACAGATAGGATTTTTTTACGGATTTCTTGGTATTCTTTTCTTGGTTTTAATGTTTTCCATATACTCTCATATTCCTTTTCTGAAAATTCAAATATAGTAGGATACATCTTTTGTGTTCGAGGGGATGAAGTATAAACTCGCAACTTAACTGGATATTTACCAGAACCTTTTGTTCTTCGAGTATCTAAATAAATTGATATGGAATAGGTTTGATTCATTTTAAAAAATATATTAAGTATTTAATTGTTTCCAAAATTAATTATTTGCATACAATTTGCATACAAATATACAAAATAAACAATAAATAATGATAAACATCAATAAGTAAAAATCAATGTAACCTTTGATATACAAAGTATTTAGATAGAAAACGCATAACAAACAAATAGCTTAATTTTATGACTCATAATCAGAAAGTCCCTGGTTCGAGCCCAGGTGGGCCCACAAAATGAAAACCTCCAAAAAATAATTTTTTGGAGGTTTTTTGTTTAAAAAAATACTATTTGCACAGTTTATTTAACAAAGTGGTCTCACCGGGAGTCGAACCCGGATCTAAAGTTTAGGAAACTTCTATTCTATCCATTGAACTATGAAACCTAGTATACTCTAATCACATGGAATCTCGAATTTTATGCTTGTTCTTTTTCCTTACTTTTTCGTTAAAAAAAATGAAACGTAGAATGTTTCTATGCTTAATTTTTTTGCCTTAAATTAAGAAAAAATAACTTCACCTAATTTTTCGGTTTCCCATGTGATTTGAGTATATTGAAAGTTGCAAAGTTATCGGTTTAACTTAAAGTGAGTTCTATAAATTCGATTTTTTTATTTTCTGAGGTTCATTTTGTTTTATAGTTATGTAAAATTGGCAACTACGATAGTGTTGTTCATAAAAATAACATACATTTGAAATTGTTTTAAAAAAGCAATAATTACCATCGAAAATTATTATAACATATTAGGTATTCAGAAAGAAGATTCTCTTGAAATCATTAAGAAGGCATACAGAACAAAAGCAAAAATTTTACATCCAGACAAAAACAAAAGTGTTGATGCACACGAGCAATTTATCCTTTTAAATGAAGCCTATGAATATCTACAAAATTTAAAAACAGGTAAGTTATATGTCCGAAATAAAAAAACATATACAACACAAAAGCAAACTTATGAAGATTGGAAGAAAAATGAAAGAGAAAAGGCTAGAGCAAGAGCAAATAAGTATGCAAAAATGAAGTATGAAGAGTTTGTAAAATCAGATTATTATGAATCAATATCATCTTTATCCACAATTGCTTCACATCTAAGTTTCTTTTTCGGGATTACCATTATTGTTATTCTTCCAATTTTTACAACAATATTTTATGGTGTTGCTGGTTTTGGAATTGGACTTCTTATAAATTTTATCTTATTACCATTTACGGTTACTACAATTAGAAATGCTCCTACTTTAAAATTAGTAGCGTTTACTAACGCTGTTCTTCAAATTGTTAAAACAAAAGGGTTCTTAATTACAACTTTATCTATCATAAACATTTTTATACTTTTAAAATTTGGACTTCAAACATTGGTTTCCCCTTTGATGTTAATTTCTACAAACTTTATGGCTATAGTATTAGTTTATTTAGTAACTAAATCAAAAGGAAATAAGTTTAAAATTTATTTTTATTCCTTTTGCATTACTCCATTAATTATCAACTCATTTATTCTAATTAACTTTTTTTTTAGTTATAATCCAACTAAAGAAACCTATGCTTTTCAAAACGACCTTCAAGCAAATAGTAGAGGAAATCAAGAAAGCACGTACATTTTTTTGGAAAATAATAAATATGATGAATACCCTGGTGTTAGAATATTTTTAGACTATGAAGAAATGAGAGATAAAAAGCACATTACTTATACTTTTAAAGAAGGAATTTTGGGTTTAAGAGTAATGACAGAATACGAATTTAATCCTTAATCCTATATCAATCATAATCTTTATTAGCGTTCCGTTTCATATAGTTATTGACTTTTAGCTTATTTAGAGTTTGTCCATAAAGTCGAGAGGTTGAACTATAATGTTCGAGTTCGAGGCATTCGAAGTTTTGAAAATCAAGAGTTTACTTTTGTAAATGACTGATTTTTAAAACGAGAATAACGATGAAATCGGACATTATAGTCACCTCTATTTAATAATTTCTTAACAAGATGTTGTTTCAAAGACCTTTAAATTACATCAATTTTACTACCTTTGCAAATAAATTGATTGCTAAAAAGCATGACAAAACACACTTTCAAATTAGAAGAAGATTACGATTTTGAAATTATAGGAGTTAGTTGTCATACAAAAAATTACAAACTTTGTTGGACAATAAATAACGCATTAGCTATAAATCTAATTCGATTAAATGATTTTGATATCCTAAAGAAAAAAGAAACTTTATCATTTAGTTTTTACGAATATATTGACAAAAAAAACAATGTTGAATATTATTTAATTGCCAATAAAAGTGAAAGTGGTTTTTTAATTCCAGAAAAGCAATCTGTAGATTATTTTATAATTTTAAAAGGATATACAGAACCAAAGCTTATTAACAAAATAACAACAATTTTAAACAAACAAGAGATTATTCTTATGGCACATCAAATAGATGTTGCAATACTTAAATCGAGAAAAAATTTATTATTCTAAATGAACTTAAGAAAAACAAAAATTGTTGCTACCATCGGGCCAGCAACTTCATCCAAAGAGATGTTATCAAAAATTATAAATGCAGGCGTAAATGTATGTAGAGTTAATTTTTCACATGGTTCGTATAAAGATCATGAAGAAGTAATCAACAACATTAGAGCTATAAACAAAGAACAAGGTCGGTTTACTGCTATTTTGGCAGATTTACAAGGTCCAAAAATTAGAATTGGAAAAATTGAAGGAGGAAGTACTTTTATCAATAATGGAGATAAATTCGTGCTTACTTCTACCGAATGTATTGGAAACAATGAAAAAGCCTACATCAGTTATCAAAATTTTCCTAATGATGTGCAAACAGGAGAAAAAATTCTTATGGATGATGGAAAACTTCAGCTAGAGGTGGTTTCTACCAATAGAAAAGATGAGGTAATCACAAAAGTAATTCATGGTGGAACACTATCTTCCAACAAAGGAGTTAATTTGCCTAACACAAAAGTTTCGCTACCTAGTTTAACCGAGAAAGATTTGGCAGACTTGCAATTTGCCCTGAAAATGAATATTGCTTGGATAGGACTTTCCTTCGTAAGAAACGCAAAAGATATTATTGAGTTAAAAAGCCTGATAACTAAGGCGAAAAGTAATGCAAAAATAGTTGCTAAGATTGAAAAACCTGAAGCCATTGATGTTATTGATGAAATAATTAAGGAAACTGATGCTGTGATGGTTGCTCGTGGGGATTTAGGGGTTGAAATTCCATTTCACAAAGTTCCTCTCATTCAAAAAATGATAGTGAAAAAATGTATGCGTGCAGCAAAACCAGTAATAATTGCTACTCAAATGATGGAGAGCATGATAGAAAACATAACTCCCACAAGAGCAGAAGTAAATGATGTTGCAAATGCTGTACTTGATGGAGCAGATGCTGTGATGCTAAGTGCTGAAACTTCCGTTGGAAAGCACCCAATTGAAGTAATTAATGCTATGGCAAACATTATTGAAAATGTTGAAACTTCAGATTCACTTTATAATTATGAATATCCTCCTGAAGAAGACAATGAAGAACGATATATTACCGATTCTATTTGCTTTAATTCATGTAGGTTGGCTCAACGTGTTAATGCATCAGCTATTGTAACCATGACATTTTCGGGTTATACAGGGTTTAAAATTTCTAGTTTCAGACCTAGAGCAGGAATTTTTGTGTTTACAGGAAACAAGGATATTTTAAATATGTTAAGTTTAGTTTGGGGTGTGAAAGTTTTTTATTACGATAAATTTATAAGCACTGATGATACCATTTCTGATATTAAATTAATTCTCAAACAAGAAAGAAAAGTTAATCCTAAAGATTTAATTATTAATCTTGCAAGTATGCCAATTACTGAAAAAGGTCAAACCAACATGATGAAACTTAGTGTTGTTGAATAATTAAAAAGCTAAAATTTAAAACCTTAAACCTATATAAAATGCCTATAAACGTAAAATTATTAAAAGAAATAGCCGAAGTTGCAGGAGCTCCAGGTCATGAACAGCGAATTAGAGAAATTGTAATTAGAGAAGTAACTCCTTTGGTAGATGAAGTTACCATAGATAATATGGGAAATGTATATGCCATAAAAAAAGGAAAAGCTAAAAAAAGAGTAATGATAGGGGCTCACATGGATGAAATTGGATTTATGGTTACCCACATTGATGAAGATGGTTTTGTGCGTTTTCATACACTGGGAGGCTTCGACCCAAAAACACTAACTGCCCAACGTGTAATTATTCATGGTAAAAAAGATGTAATAGGAGTAATGGGTTCAAAACCTATACATGTAATGAGTGCCGAAGAACGATTAAAACTACCAAAAACAACCGATTTTTTTATTGATTTAGGAATGAACAAAAAAGAAGTTGAGAAAATAGTTAGTTTGGGCGACCCAATAACCAGAGAACGAGGATTAATTGAAATGGGGAACTGTGTAAATTGCAAATCATTAGACAATCGTTTAGCCGTTTTTATATTGATTGAAAGTTTAAAAGAACTAAAAAATAAAAAAGTTCCTTATGATGTGTATGGTGTTTTCACTGTGCAAGAAGAAGTTGGAGTTAGAGGTGCTAATGTTGCTGCGTTGGAAATTAAACCCGACTTTGGCTTTGGATTAGATACCACCATAGCCTTTGATGTGCCAGGTTCAAAACCCGAAGAAGTAATTACCAAATTAGGTGCAGGAACAGCTATAAAAGTAATGGATAGTTCTACTATATGTGATTACCGCATGGTAAAATATATGGAAAAAGTTGCTGCTAAGCACAAAATAACCTATCAAAAAGAAATACTAACGGCAGGCGGAACAGATACAGCTGGAATTCAGCGTATGAATCCAGGTGGTGCAATCGCTGGTGCAATTTCAATTCCTACTCGCCACATTCATCAATCAATAGAAATGGCAAACAAAGACGACATTCAAGGAAGTATCGATTTGCTTACCAACTGTCTTTTGGAAATTGATAGTTACGATTGGAAGTTTTAATAGTTAGAGTTTGGTTCAGAATGTCCGATTTCTTCGTTATTCTCAATCTTCAAATCAGTCATGTACTTTAGTACACTCCTGATTTTCAGATTATCGAAACCTCGAACTCGAACATTCTGAACCAAACTCTCGACTTTATGGACAAACTCTAGTTAGATTTTAAAATTAACTGAAAGCCTGAAGTGTAAAACCTCAGGCTTTCGTATTTTTACATCAGTTTTTAGAAACCAAATGCTAAAAAAAATAATTAGAAACCCTTTATTTATTCTACTTTGTGGATTAATACTACTTGGATTAATCTACTTCTATCCTTCTGTTTTTTCCATCACTTCTTCTAATATTGAAACTTTTAATAGCCATCTCAATAAAAAAGAGAAAAAATCAACTGAATTGGTTTCTCAGCTAAAAAACAGTACTTCTAACACAAAAAAAATCATCTCTTCATCTTTTGAACTATTTGAAAAAGAAGGAATTGCATTGTTTGAAATCAACAATAACAAAATTGTTGATTGGTCGGAAAGAAGTATTCTTTTGCCTGAAGAAATTACAAAACGCAATACATCTTCAGGGGTAATTCTATTGAAAAATGGATGGTTTCAATATATAATTGAAAAAGAAAAAAACACTTCTTACCTCGCACTTATTTTAATCAAAAAACAATATAGCATTAAAAACAATTACCTAAAAAATGAATTTCATCCAAGTTTTAATTTTAATAGCAATTTTGAAATAACCCTTAATCAAGGAACTTATCCTATATATAACCTCAACAAGCAAGTTGTTTTTTATCTCTCTAGCATAGATACCCCAACAAATACACCTTCAAAAACCAATTGGATTCTTCTGCTGTTCTATCTTTCAAGTATTATTCTAATAGCAAGTGCTATTAATAGAGCATTGCTAAAACATACTTCACTAAATAGATATAACTATCTTTTTGTTTTAGGATTTCTACTCATTTTTAGGGTTTTAAATATGGTTTATCATTTTCCAGAAAGTATTTTTAATCAAGAAATTTTTAGCCCCCTTATTTATGCTCATTCTATAGTTTTTCCTTCTTTAGGAGATTTTTTAATTCATATTGTTTCGTTTTTTATTGCCACCTTTTATTTGGTCAATTATAAAAATAATATTCCTGCAAAAAATAAACTTATTGCATTATTTTTTATTCTTATTGTTGTTGCTTTTGCTATACTTATCGCTGATTTACAAGAAGGTTTAGTATTAAATTCAAACATCAATTTCGATATCAATTATATCCTAGATTTAAGTGCCTATAGTTTTGTAGGAATTGGCACATTGCTTTTACTTTATATAAGTGCAATTATTTTAATAAAAGCTATTATTTTCAGATTCTCAGGAGAAGCTCTTCCCGAAAAAATATTTTTCTTCCTCTTTATTTCAATTGCATTGGTAGGAATAGTTTTAAGCTGGTTTTTCTTTCACATTAACCCCATTCATAATCTATGGTTGATAATTGCTATTTTTATTTTTTCGTTTAAAAACACTTCATCAAAGGTAGAATTTAATAAAATTATTTTTTTAACCATAATTGTAGTAACAACCATTTCGTATGGTTTCATAAGGTTTAGTAATGATAAAGAAGTATATTCAAAAAAATTCATCGCAAAAAAACTCGCAAAGGAACAAGATCCTATTACCGAATATTTATTTAACGAACTGAAACCAAAAATAGAGGCAGATACCATGCTTCAAAATAATCTTAATAACTATTGGGGAAACAAAGAAACTATTGACGACTATATTGTTAAAAAATTTTTTGGAGGATTTTGGAATAACTACTTCATTAACATTACAAAATGTAACATCAATGACACTATATATATTGAAGACAATAAAAAAGATATCTATTGCCTCGATTTTTTTAATGAAAAAATAAAAAAGGAATCCTACAACACGTTTAATTTAGAAAATGACATCCATTTTTTATATTCTGATAATGGTATAAGTAGCTATTTAGGCAAGATGACCATTAAAGATTCTTCTAATAAAGCAGAAAAAAGCTCTTACCTGTTTTTAGAATTATTTCCAAAATCATTTTCACAAGCATTAGGATATCCTGAATTGTTGTTAGATGAAAAAGAAATTGAAAAAACCATACACCTTAAAAACTATTCCTTTGCAAAATATAAAAAAGGGAACTTAGTGAATAGCTCTAATAACCTATACTACCAAACAAAACTCACTTCTAATTATGTAATTCCTGAACTTTTTCAATTCAACACGCAGGAAATTGATGGTTTCGAACATCTTTTTTATCAAAGCGATAAATTCTCAACCATTATTGTAAGTGCTCATAAAAAGAACTTAGTAAATTTCATCACCACTTTTTCCTATTTGTTTTTAATTTCTAGTTGTATGTTTTTTATAACAAGCATCTTTATAAAACTCCCCCCTTTTAGCTGGAAATTTTCACTAACTGACTTTAACTCAAAAATTCAGTTTTTTGTAATCGCTTCCATTCTGCTTTCTTTTTTATTATATGGTTGGGGAACAACATATTACATTAAAAAACAATACATCAATAAAAACAAAAAAGTGCTTTCCGAAAAAATTCAATCAATTATAATTGAATTGGATGGAAAACTTGGTGAAAAATCAAAACTTACAACGACTGACATGGAAGAAATGACTTATTATTTAGTTAAATTTTCTAATGTTTTTTATACAGATATTAACCTCTATGATAAAAGTGGAATGCTGCTAGCAACGTCTCGTCCTGAAGTTTATGAAGTGGGGCTAATCAGTAATCGAATGAATCCGTTGGCTTTTCAAAAAATGCACAATGAGAACAAAGTAACCCATATTAATAATGAACAAATAGGTTCACTAAATTATCTTTCGGCTTATGTTCCTTTTTATAATAAAAACAATAAGTTTTTAGCGTATGTAAACCTTCCTTATTTCTCAAAACAAGATGAATTTGAACACGAATTATCTGAATTTTTTACCGCTTTAATTAATATTTATGGCTTACTTTTTCTAATTTCTGTAATCATTGCAGTATTCTTTGGTAATTATATTGCAGAACCTCTTCGCCTCATCAAAGATAAAATAAGTGCCTTGAGTTTTGGAAAATCTTATGAAACTATAACTTGGACTTCCAATGATGAAATTGGTGCTTTGGTAAAAGAATACAACAAAAAAGTAGTTGAGTTAGAAGAAAATGCCCTAAAATTAGCTAAATCGGAAAGAGAAAGTGCTTGGCGTGAAATGGCAAAACAAGTTGCTCACGAAATTAAAAACCCTTTAACTCCAATGAAATTAAGTATCCAACATTTGCAACGCTCTTCCGAAAATGCTGAAAACATAAAAGAAAAAATTGATAAAACCGCAACAACACTTATTGAGCAAATAGATACACTTACAACCATTGCCAACGCTTTTTCTAACTTTGCCAATATGCCCAAAACGAATGCGGTTAAAATTGACGTTTTACCCATTATAGAAACAACAATTCATCTGTTTAATGAAACAGAAAACCCTACCAAAACAACAACCATTAAGTTGCTCACTTCGTTGCAAAATGTATTCATTGTTGCCGATAAAGATCAACTTTTAAGCGTATTTACCAATTTAATTAAAAACGCATTGCAAGCCATTGATGTGGTGAAAAGAGATGGAAAAATTGAACTAATTGTTACTGAAAAACCTATTACCTATTTATTTGAAATTAAAGATAACGGTGAAGGAATTACTGACGATAAAAAAGATAAAATATTTGTACCTAATTTCACTACCAAAAACACAGGTATGGGTTTAGGCTTAGCGTTGGTAAAAAACATAATTGAGAATATGGAAGGGAAAATTAGTTTTACTTCTATCCCAAACGAAGGAACTTCCTTTTTTATTGAAATTCCGAAGGCATAAGAAAAGTACTTAGGAATACTTAGAAGTTTAGAAGTACTTAGGAGTATTTAGAAGTTGCGAGTTAAAAGTACTTAGAAGTGCCTTGAGTACTTAGAAGTTGAAAGTTTCAAAAAAAATTTGGTGCTTTCAAAAAAATGTTTTATATTTGCTTAGTTAATCTTTAAACTACTGATTATGAAACTTTCAACTTTCAACTCTAACTCTTAGTATGCTTTGGCTAAGTTCCATAGCAATAGCCCAAAACCCCAATAGTAATCCCAATGCACAAGCACCATGGAAATTAAACGGTAGCCAAGCCGACACCACTCAGTTTGTTGGAACCACCAATAATGTAGATTTAGTTTTTAAACGAAACAATGTTGAAAGTTTTAGATTGTTGGAAGATACAGCTGCCAAGTTTTTTGGAGATGTGTATTTAGATAAATTTAGGATTAAACCAAAACCTCCTCCTTCATCTGGACTGATTCAGGAAGAATTTTTAAAAGTAGATAATCAGGGAAAGATTACAAGTACTGATAAAAGTGGGTTGTTAAGTGCTATTTATGATGAACAATTACCATGTTTTCTTTTGCCTAACAATCAATTACCAGCTCCCATTTGGAGTGCCAAACCAGGTGTGTTATATACTGGCGTTGGCTGTCCTGCTAGTGTAGGTATCGGCACAGACAATCCTGCGGCAAGTTTAGATGTTAGGGGGACTGGATATTTTTCATCCTTTTTTGGAATAAATACTGTTCCATCTAATCAATATCAATTATACGTAAATAATTCCGTGGGAACAACAGCTGGAATTTATTTAAACACCAATCATCCACAAGGTTGGCCCAATGTAAAATACGGCTTTCAAAATGTGGTAAACAATAGTAATACTATTGCTTATTCCGTAACAAATGCAACAACTAACCAAGATGTATTTGTTGTAATGGGTGATGGTAAAACAGGGATTGGTACAGCTAATCCTGAGGATGATTTACAGATAAGAAGTGGACCAACAAAATTGGTTATAGGAAGTGCTGCAGGAGAACTTTTAGGATGGGGAACAAGCTATATTGGTTTTAATGCTTCAAGGCAGAATGGAAGCACTTGGCAAACCGCTGATGATTCTCGACATAATGGAGGTTCAGTTATTTATGGTGATATTTTTGGTTCGATAATATTTGCTACAATACCTACAGACCCCTCTCCTGCTTCAGGTGGTCAAACCAACATACCCGATGCAACTGTTGCTCAAAACACTCGTTTATTTATTCATAGGGATGGGAATGTAGGTATTGGAACAACAGCAGTTAACGGTGCTAAACTTTCAGTGGAAGGAGTTATTAGAGCAAGAAAAATTCAAGTTGACAATCCTAATATAATTTGGTCAGATTTTGTATTTAGTACAGACTATAATTTAATGTCACTTAATGAAGTAGAACATTTTATTACACAAAACAAGCATTTACCTGATGTGCCTTCTGCTAGTGAAGTAAAAGCAAATGGAATTGACCTTGCACAAATGGATGCTATACTGCTGCAAAAAATTGAAGAATTGACATTATATGTGTTGCAACTTAAAAAAGAGAACGATATCTTAAAAGAAAAAATTATTCTTTTAGAAACCAAATAAATCTCGCAATATGAAACCACTAGCACTCATCCTTGCAATAATATGGAGCAGTTGCCTCTTTGCTCAAAATGATACTCTCATTACCAATAATGATTATAGGTTTAAAATTGGGGTGAAGGGGATATATGAAAGGAGTATAATAGATGGTGGTTATTTTTCTGCCAATTTTCTTAATTATGGAGTACAAGGACTCTACAGAATTGGTAAAAAAGAAGGAAACAATATCGAAATAGGATTTTATTCTTTAAAAAGAATTAGTGATGTTAATTTAATTTCAATCGATAGATCCTACACTTATTTGAGTTCCTATCAAATTCAAAAATTATTTGTTCCTGTCAAATTCAATAAAAGTATTAAATTAGTGGAAAATTATTTCATTTTTTTGAGTACTGGAAGTTATTTAGAATATTTAATAAGCAATAATTTTAATTTACCACAAGATGCATTGTCACCCAAAGCTCTATATGATGAAAAATTTGTATTTGGATTAATTTATAATGTGGGAATAGAAAGAACCATTAATAATAAATTTTCTATTACAATAGATATTGGTTTCTCTCACAATTTTTCATCGCTTAAGAGTTATGAAGACAGTAATATTGATATTGCTAATATTGTTAATCCTATATCTTATAATTATGGTCTAGGAATAGGTATCTTGTATAAAATTTAAAAGGAATGAAAAACATACTAATTATATTAATACTTATGTTGAGCAGTTGCCTCTTTGCTCAAAATGATACCCTCATTATTAATAATGATTATAGGTTTAAAATTGGGGTGAAGGGGTTGATGGAGAGAGGGGTTTTCGATATTCCATCGTCAGAATATATGGCAAGAGATGTCTCCTCTGAAAGCATACTCTTTAATTATGGTATATTGGTAAACTATAAATTAAAAAATAAATACAGCTCTATTGAGTCTGGTATTTATTTAATTAAACGAGCTAATTATTATGAGTTTACCTTTCAAACAGCTAATAATACATCATTCTTACTTGTTAGAAAAGAGTACAATAATATTCATTTACCATTGAAATATAGAGTTGATACTAAGTTTCTTTATTTTTCTTTAGGAGGTTATGCTGAATATTTAGTTTCTACATCAACAAAAAGAAATGATTTGTTTTCAAACCCATTATTAAAAGAAAATGCTGATAAAAACTTTAATGTTGGGCTAACTGGTAGTTTAGGTTTTGAGAAAAATTTGACACAGTTGTTCTCAATTTTTTTTGAAGGAGAATTTAGTTCAAACTTTACTTTTTTAAATAAAAACCAAAATCGTTTACAAAATTATGGCTTTGGCTTAGGAATAACTTATAAAGTATAGAAAAAATGAAAAATATACTAATTATATTAATACTTATGTTGAGCAGTTACCTCTTTGCTCAAAATGATACCCTCATTACCAATAATGATTATAGGTTTAAAATTGGGGTGAAGGGGTTGATGGAGAATAGTAAGTGGTCAATGAGCTCAGAAAAAATATTAGTATTTAATGCTGGTGTTCAAGTAATTTTTAAAATAAAAAACAGTATGAGCTCTATTGAGTCAGGGTTTTATAATTATGAGAGAAGAATGAATTTTCCTTATAGAGATGACATAGGAACTCGTTATATTAATGAAATCGTTTATAGTAATATTCATATTCCATTTAAATATAGAATTGATACAAAATATTTTTATCTTTCCTTAGGGTTATTTATTGAACAACTTTACAATTTGCAAGCATCGGATATAGATAGATTTAAGGATAATACAGGAGGTGTTAGAAATTTTAACATTGGTTATATTGGAAATATTGGACTAGAAAAACCCATATCATATAGATATAGTTTATTTATTGAAGGGGTTTTATCTTCTAATTTAAGTAACCTAAGTACTCCATCATATTTTGTTTTCAATGACGAAAGAGGTATTGAAATTTCAAATTATGGATTATCAATAGGTGTAAATTACAAATTTTAATAATTTATCAAAATGAAACTATTATATTTCTTTTTATCTTTAATCTATTCAACTAGTATTTATTGTCAAATAAACTTAATACCTAATCCTGGTTTTGAAATGGGTATTACTGTTCCTAAATGTAATTATGGAACAAGTGATTATATCGATGATGATATTTCATATTGGAAAAGAGCAAGTTGCAGTAATTTTGGACCATTCGTATGTAAATACAAGTATTCATGGCCTGATTGGATGGATTCTCAGAATTGTGGAATATTACCTGTAAATCAAACAAAATACATTTACCTAGAGGAAGATACAAGGAATGGAAATCAAGATGCTATTAGAGTTGGGCTTTTATAAACTATGAATATTAGTAAAAACTACATTTTTAAGATTAACTACACAGGAACAAGAAGAAAAAACACTACTCTTCAACCATCAGAAACTATTCCTAGATTAACATTCACTTAACAAAATATGGTACACATTGGAGTTCTAATTGGGGAAATACAAAATTATGGTGGTCTATGTTTCCTCCAACTAGTGCAAATGCTCCAAATCCATCAGGTTGGGAACAACATTGGCATGTTTTAAATGGCCCTTTATTAAATTCACAGCCTTATTTTGGCAATGTTTTTAATGATTTAAAAAACATTGTATTAGATTGCTCGGGCAACCACGCTTACATTGATTATGTGGAGCTAGCGGAAAATTGTGCGAGTCCTTTGCTTATTGAAAATCATCAGTTTTACAACACCATTGACGAAATTCCCTACAAATCATCAGGAGTGTTAAAAGCTGGGTTTAATGTAGGTAATCCGTTGCCCAATGGTAATGTGATAGTTAGGGTTTGCTGAAAAAGTGCATAATTGACTATAAGTATTTGATTATAAACATAATATGTTAATAACTTTTAAAATAAATTTAGTAAAAAAGCAAAGAAAAAAGTAAC
>Ga0100377_1002321_pt1 | contig 15931 bp, 13 predicted proteins | sample CryGeymeta201501_FD_83664 | JGI IMG/M metagenome (GOLD analysis project Ga0100377, IMG submission 83664) | Groundwater microbial communities from Crystal Geyser aquifers in Utah, USA - Crystal Geyser metaG 2015-01 | ecosystem: Environmental > Aquatic > Deep subsurface > Groundwater | place: USA... | reverse complement strand
TCCAGTTGCACCCGTGTTCTGGGAGTCATTGTTGCCTTCAACGCCGTGCGTGTCGGGCCCGGCCTCTCACCTGAACACCTGTCGGCTGGTACCCTGGCAGGAGCAGTCTGGAACCACGCCCAACTGACGACCCTTCACCACCAGTGACAGACGAGATGACCTCGGAGGCCACAGGGACAACTCTGCCTGCTGGAACCCGCTGAGGCCCGTTTTGGAACCACGCCCGACTTTCTGCACAAGCCGTATCCATCGGCTCATGCTGAAAGCCACCCACCCCACCCACACCATGCCGACTCCACGACATCCAAGCCCAAGTTCAATGGCGAAACCCAAGCTGAGGTCGCAACACCGTAGCCGGCCCTTCACGCGTCCCCGTCCGTCATGCTACCTTGCGGCTCTGGACTGGCTCACCTTCGTCCCACGCCCCTGCCCCCTTCGCACCAAGGCCACCGCATGCCCTCCACCCGATTGACCCGCGCGCTCACCTTCAGCGTCACCTCCGCACTGCTCGTCACTGCGGGGTGCGACAGGCTCCCACTGCAAGAGCCCATCAGCGTCAACTCCGGTCCGATCGAGGAAGACCCGCCTGACGCGGGTGCCGAGACCCCTCCTGTGCCGATCCCGACCAACCCCGGCCCCGTCACGACGCCCCCCCTCCCCACCGAGCCGCCGCCCAGACCCACCCCGAACGTGGCGCCCATCCCGCAACATGCGCCCCCCGCGGCCCCAAGAGAAGGCACACCATGACCGGCAGCTTCCCCCTCAACACCGCCCTCGACATCTTCGGGCGCTGCGCCCAGGAGATGAGCTCCCGCCCCATGCCGCTCGACCTCGCCACGCTGCTCCGGCGCGGCGACGCCGCCCCGGACGCTATCGCCTGGGCGAGCACCGCCTGGGCCCTGATCGCCGAGGAGGACCGCCGCGTCCTCTACCTCGTCCACGCCGCCCTCGCCGATGACACCGTGACGGCCGCGACCGGCACCCTGCCCGTCGACGCCGCCGCGCGCATCGCCGCTCTCGTCGCCCGCCTCGGCCCGTCGCTGCGCACGCCTGAGGCCTTCGTCGACAAGCTCCGCCACGAGGAGCTCGGCCGCCAGGTCGCCGCCGTGCTCGACCTGCCCATCGACGGCGAACGCGAGGCCACCACACGCCACCTCCGCGGCAGCACCGACTCGGCCACCGCCGTGATGGAGGCCCAGAAGGCCCAGTTCCAGGGCCACCTCAACGCCGCCCGAAGCGCCGTGGACAGCAAGCACGCACCCGCGAGGCCGTATGGCGAGTGAAGAGCAGCCTCCCACCGTCGCCGCCGCCATCGCGCTCCTCGGCCGACGCGCCATTCGTACGCGCCTGCGGGAGCTCGACACCGGCCTGGACGTCGAGACCGCCCGGAGCCTTGAGGCCGCCATCACGCGCATGGGCGAGCTGTGGAAGCACAAGTCGCTCGTCGTGCCCGCCGTCAACGCCTGCATCGTCGCTGAGCAGCTGGCTCCCAACGCCCTCGCGCCCCACATGCGCGCGCTCGACCAGAGCACCCCTCCTGGCCCCGCCCATCGCGTCGCCACCCTCGCCATGCTCATCCTCGCCGAGCCCATCGACCTCGACGACGGCGTCGTCTTGCCTGGCCTCTCCAAAGACACCGTCACGCAGGCGCTGGTCGCCTGGATCGTCCGGCGCTTCGGCGTGACCGTCGCAGACTTCAATCCCGAGACCGCCGAGCTCATCTGGCTTGACGCAGAGCTCGACCCGACCTGCTGGCCGGTGCGCGTCGAGCGACTGACGACAGCCTACGAGAAAGAGAAGTATGGCGTTTGACCTCGACGCTGTGCCGCTCAACCAACACCCCGACCGCTGGCCCGCCTACCGCGACGCCGTGCAAGACTGGCTCGCCTGGCTCGCCGACACGCCGCCCCACCTCCAGACCCTCGGCGCCGCCGCGCGCATCGCCCCGGCGCGCGCGCGCACCTGGTGGTTCGACCACCACCGCCTCGATCCCACCGTCCCCATGCCGCTGGCGCCCTGGGTGGATCGTGGCCTCCTCCAACGATTCGGCGGTGCCTTCGTCGGCGACACGGCCGCGCTCCGCTACGGCTACCGCGGCAAGACCTCGGGCAGCACGGGCCAACCCGTCGAGCTGTTCATGTGCCCCTGGGCCATCGGGCACTACTTCGCGCACCTGCAGTGGGTGCTCGACGCCCTGCGCATCGAGCTCCCTCGCTCACCCACCACCCTCTATCTGTCTGTAGACACGGGCGCGGCCACCTTCCGTGAGCCCTCTCCTGCACCCTCCGGCGGCGCGCTGTTGCGCCTTGATGTTCCCGCCGACACCGACTTCGTGGCCCTGCTCGGCGAGCTCCGCCCTTCGGTCCTCAGCCTGACCCCGAGCACGCTCTGGGCGGTGCTCGACCGCCTCGGCGATCGCACCATCCCCGCCCCCGCGCTGGTGCTCTCCACCGCCGAGGCGCTTCCCGAAGCCCTCCGACGCGCCGCCGCCGAGCGCCTCGGATGCCCCGTGATCGACTCCTGGGGTGTGGCCGAGATCGGCCCCCTCGCGGTGCGATGCCCCCTGGGCGGCCCGGACTGGCACGTGCCTGGCGGCACCGTCGTCCTCGAGGCTGCCCCCGGCGGCGCGGCGATCACCACCTTGCGCAACCGCGCCATGCCCCTGCTGCGCTACCTCACCGGCGACGCCATCGAAGGCCTCGGTCTCCGCACCTGCCCGCGCTGTAGGCACACCGGTGCCTCCTTTGACGTCCTCCACGGCCGGGGCTCTGCCAGCCTGCGTGACCCCCACGGCGCACCGCGCTCGCCCCTGCCCTGGCTGCGGGTGCTGATGGACGAGCGATGGCCCGTCGCACGATTCCAGATCGCCCAGGCCCGAGACGGAGACATCACTGTGCGGGTGTTGCCGGCCCCAGACGTCGACCTCGACCTTGACGGGCTGACCGACGCGCTGGCCGACGCGCATCTGTCTCTGCGAGCGGCGCGCGTGGTCATCGAGGCGCCGGTTCGGCGAGGGCTGAAGGCGCCTGCGGTGTGGGTGGAGGAGGCGGTGGGAGGGTGAGGAGGTGGGGTCGGCGAGGGTGTGGAGAGGGCTGTGGGGGGGGGAAAGGCGCGAGGGTGAATTGTAATACGTTGAACTTAAAGGTATTTCCAAGCGATGACCAGGGTAACCTGGAGCGACCTGCGCAGCGTCCTGCTCCGGACAGAGCTCGCGCAGCCCTCCACCCCCGGCCCCCTCACGAGCCGCCCACCATCGCCTGCCGGGCGCAACTCTCCCCCACCACCCACATTCCACGGGAGGAGCTCTTCCACGTCCGGCCCTTCTGCGTGCGCCCCTCGACCGGTCGACGAGCCCACTGGAGGGTTATCGGCAGGTCGTCCCGGATGTTGACTGTTATTTTGTCCATGTGTGCATTTTCTTGACATGCCAGGGCCGAGGTTCCCTGCCGCGCCTGATTGACCCGCCGCGGCCCGTGCCCAAAATCGCTCCGCTGGCGCGCACACCCCGCTGGCACCGCCAACCCACCGCCAACGAGCGCCCCCATGTCCCACGAACACATCTTCGACGCCTCCGACAGCACCTTCGACACCGTCCTCCGCTCCCGCGTCCCGGTCGTGGTCGACTTCTGGGCCTCGTGGTGCAGCCCCTGCAGAGCGGTCGCGCCCCTGCTGGAAGAGCTCGCCGAGACCTACGTCGGTCAGGTTCGCGTGGCCAGGGTGAACGTGAATGACTGCCCCGAGGTCGCTGCGGCGTACGGCATCCGCTCGATCCCCACGCTGCTCGTGTTCAAGCGCGGCAACATCGTCGGCCGCAAGGTCGGTGGGGGTGACATCCGCGAGCTGCGGGCCCTGTTCGACGACGCGAAGAAGGCGTAGCGGCTACTCCCCGATGACGTGCACCATCACCTTGCGCTCGCTGCCCCCGTGCCGGTGCTCCCACAGGTAGATGCCCTGCCACGTCCCGAGCGCGAGCCGCCCCCGCACCACGGGGATGGACAGCGAGGTCGCGGTCAGCGCGGCCTTGATGTGCGACGGCATGTCGTCTGGCCCCTCGGCGGTGTGGGTGAAGTCACGATCGCCCTCCGGCACGAGCTTGTTCAGGAACATCTCGAGGTCCCGCCGTGCCGACGGGTCGGCGTTCTCCTGGATCGTCAGGCTGGCCGAGGTGTGCCGCACAAACACCGTGCACAGCCCCGTCTGAAGGAAAGACGCCGACACCACGGCGTCCACGCGCCGGGTGAACTCGAACAGCCCCTGACCCGTGCTCTCAACCCGCACCTCCTCGCTGTGTTGCCTCATCCTGTCCTCGTCGTTGCGAAGGCGAGCTGCGCTCGCCTCGGAGTGGGGCGCCCGGCCCACCGCTGCGCGGTGACCGGTCGCCGTGGTCACGGAGCCTTGATGTGATAGAGCGTCCACGTGACGTCCAGGCCACCCTGGCGGTACCGACGGACCTGCGACGGCCCTCGCTCCATCGCCTGCTCCATCGTCGTTCGAAGCACCTTGTCGGTCGAGAGCACCGCAGCGCGCCAGCCGGTGAATCGCGCCAGGCTCGCGCCGAGCTGCCCGTAGAACGGTCGAAGGCTCGCCTGCGAGCCGATGCGCTGCCCCCAGGGCGGATTGCACACCACGAGCCCCGCCCCGTCCGGCACCGTCGTCTGAGCGACATCTCGAGCCTCGAAGGTGATCTCGTCTCCACAGCCTGCCGCCTCGGCGTTCTGGCGTGCAGCTTCGAGGATGGCCGGGTCACGGTCGGACGCCAGCACACGTGGCGCGCCGCCAGCCCCATGCCGCGCCGCAGCGGCGGCCTCGAGCGCCTCTCGGACAGCCCCCCAGCCAGCGCCCACGGTGATCGGCCAGGCCTCGGCCGCGAAGTGGCGCGCCGCGCCCGGCAGATGCCCGAGCGCCATCATCGCCCCCTCGATGGCGAGGCTGCCGGAGCCGCACGCCAGATTCACCAGCGGCTCGTCGCCGGTGTACCCGCTGGCGGTCAGCAGCGCGGCCGCCATGGTCTCCCGCAGCGGCGCACGTCCGACATCCACGCGATAGCCCCGCTTGTGCAGCAGCTCGCCGGACAGGTCGACGCTGAGCGTGCAGACGTCGTCCTCGAAGCGCGCGTACACCGTCGTCCCGACCTCCGCGCCCCCATTGCCGCCTCGGGACTTCGCGACCGCCTCGGTGAGGGTCGTCGCGATCCTCCCGGTGTGGATGAGGCGGGAACGCCTGGCGGCGGCCTTGACCTCGACCCCGGCGCCCTCGACGAGATACGGCTCCCAATCCACCGCGCGAGCGCGCTTGAAGAGCTGAGGGAAGGAGGTCGCCTTGAACGCCGTCACGCGCAGCAGCACCCGCCCGACGGTCCGGGCGCACAGGTTGACCTGCATCCCCAGCGTGACAGGCCCCTGAAAGGCCACGCCGCCCGGCGCGACGATCTCGACCTCGGTGGCGCCAAGCGCCTTGAGCTCTGCCTCGGAGACAAACTCAAGCCCTGGTGTGACGACCGCGAAGAACGCCCGGTCCTGCTCGCTCATCCTCGACTCCCTGGCCTTGACGGCTGAATGGTGGTTCACTACGGTCGACGCCAACCCGCGAGCCTATGCGACTCCGCGACGTGTCACCGTCTCGCTCGCCCAACCCCATACCGTGAGGCCGCCATGCGCAGCTCACCCTTCTATCAGGTCGTCCCGCCCCTGCAAAACACCTGGCGCATCGACACCGCCCTCCAGCGCCACCTTGAGCGCATCCTGCCCCCGGAGGCCCTGGCGGCCATGACGCCAGGGTTTGAGTCGCTGGGGGAGCTGGCCGCGGGTGAGATGATGGAGCTGGCGCGCGACGCCGAGGGTCAGCCGCCGACGCTGACCCACTTCGACCCGTGGGGGCGACGCACGGACACCATCCACCTGAGCCCTGGCTGGCACGCGATCACGCGCATCGCCGCCGAGTATGGCATCGTCGGGTCGTCCTATGCCGCGAAGCACGGTTGGGCGTCTCGTGTGCAGAACTTCGTGCTGCTGCACCTGTTCTCGCCGTCGTCTGCCTACGTCGGCTGTCCGCTCGCGATGAGCGACGGCGCGGTTGCGACGCTGAAGAAGTACGGTGAGGGTGAGTTCAAGGACCGGGCGATCGGCCACCTGACCACGGAGGATCCGCAAGAATACTGGACTAGCGGTCAGTGGATGACAGAGAAGGAGGGCGGCTCCGATGTCGGCCGCTCCTCCACCGTCGCGCGCCTCGAAGAAGGGGTATGGCGACTGTACGGCACCAAGTGGTTCACCTCGGCCACCACGTCGCAGTGCGCCATCACGCTGGCTCGTCCCGAAGGCGCTCCAGAGGGCTCGCGCGGCCTGTCCATGTTCTACGTCGAGCCGTGGAACGCCGACGGCTCCGCCAACGGCGTGCGCATCCTCCGCCTCAAGGACAAGCTGGGCACCCGCGCCCTGCCCACCGCCGAGCTCGAGCTCGACGGCGCCGTGGCCATCCCCGTGGGGCCGCTCGAGGGCGGCATCCGCAAGATCACCACGGTGCTCAACATCGCCCGGTACTACAACACCAACGCCGCCGTCTGCGCCATGGCCCGCTGCACGCAGCTCGCCCGCGGGTTCGCCCGTGCCCGTGAGGCCTACGGCCATGCGCTCGAGCGTCTGCCGCTGCATGTGGAGACGCTGGCGAACCTGGAGGCGGAGTACCACGGCGCGCTCGCCGTGGGCCTCCGGCTGGCCGAGCTGCTCGGCAAGGTCGAGAACGACGTCGCCAGCGAGCACGAGCACGCCGTCTGGCGGATCCTGACCCCGCTGGCCAAGCTCGGCACCGGCAAGCAGGTGGTACGGGTCGCCTCGGAGACGCTCGAGGCGTTCGGTGGCGCGGGCTATGTGGAGGACACGGGCATACCCGTCCTGCTGCGCGACGCCCAGGTCCTGCCGATCTGGGAGGGCACCACCAACATCCTGAGCCTCGACACGCTGCGCGCCATGGCGAAGGAGCACTCATTCGCCCCCTTCATCAAGGATCTGCATGGCCGGCTCAACGGCCTCGACGGCACCGCCGTGGCGCCGCTGGCGGCGGACGTGCGCGCGGCCAGCGCGCGGCTGGTCGAGTACGCGACCTCCATGGCAGACGCGGACGACAAGCACATCCAGACCGGCGCCCGCGGCTTCGCCTTGTCGCTGTACCGGACCTACGCCGCGGCGCTGCTGTGCGAGCACGCCGGCTGGGAGCTCTCCAAGGGACACCCCGCACGGGGCCTGGCCGCCGCGCGGCGGTGGATCGGTTCAGGGCTGGTGGACCTGGTCAGGGCCGACGCCGACCGGTTGAGCGACAACGCCATCCTGCTCGGGGACTGAGCCAGCGCTATCGGCGTCGCGCGCCAGCGAAAAGCAGGCCGAGCGCGAGCAGGGCCAGCGGCCACCCCTGGACGGGTCGCGAGCCCCCCACCGAGCAGCCCTCCTCGTAGGCGACCACGCGCGGGCTGACGTCATCCCCGGCGTTGAGATCCCCTCCGTTGTTGGTCGCCTGGCCGTTGTTCGCCGGCTGACCGTTGTTCGCGGGCTGACCGTTGTTCACCGGCTGGCCGTTGTTCACGGGCTGACCGTTGTTCACGGGCTGACCGTTGTTGGTCGCCTGACCATTGTTCACCGGCTGGCCGTTGTTCACCGGCTGGCCGTTGTTCGCCGGCTGGCCGTTGTTCGCCGGCTGGCCGTTGTTCGCGGGCTGGCCGTTGTTCGCGGGCGTCGTTGCCGCCTTGATCGCATCGAACAGCACCCGCGTGCCATCCTGCCCCGTGTAGGCCTCCCCGGTGTTGTCGTCGAGCTCGACGAACTGGTCGCCGTCGGCGGCGAAGGTGAAGGAGCCGAGCTCCAGCCAGCCGTTGACACCGCGCTGCGAGACCGTCACCTCGGACATGACGCCGTTGTGGTGGATCTTGTAGTTGGCCCGGTCAGACACCGGAACCGGCTCGACGAGGTGGACCCAGAGCGTGTAATCGCCCGCCTGCGCAAACCTCAACTTCCAGCGGCCGCTGCAATCCGGGGTCGGGTCGTTGGTGGTGTAGGTGGTGAAGGCGTGGCCGTCGATACCAGCGGCGTGGTCCCACCACCAGCTCCCGGACTGGCAGCTCTTGCTGAAGCAGCGGCTCTGGTCGTCGATGACCGTCTCACCCATCGCGCCGACCACCGTATCGCAGGGGTCGGGCGGCGGCGTGCTGTCCACGCACGCCCCCTCGGTCTGGACGAGCTCGATGTCGTCGCCGTAGTAGAAATGAATGATCTCGTCGTATTGCTGGCCGTGCCTGCTGAGGCAGTTCGCGCCGTTCTGGGACTTGCAGCCTCGGTTGGCGTAGTTCCCGGCGTTCACCCAGCCCAGGTTCGTCTGGTGGAGGCCATCGCCGCTGAGCCCCTCGTTGTAGGTGACGTAGCGCTCCGTGTTCGTCGGGTCCGAGTCTCCACCGGCGGGGCGACAGGTCTCGGTCGAAGGGATCGCGCCAGCCACGTAGAACGCCGCGACGTAGGTGTTGTGGTAGCGGAGGATCTGGCCGCTCGTCTCAGCCACCGCTTGATAGTGCTCCGGCCCAGGCGCGCGCCCGCAGCCGTAGACCTGGTCGTTCTGGCCATCCCCGATCTCGTTCGCCCCGGCGCCGCGGATCTTGTAGTAGGCGTAGGAGCGCGCCGCCACGGCCTGCGCCTTGAGCGCCTCGAAGCCCGCCGAACCGTTCTCGCACTTCACCACATGGGCCAGGTAGTCGGTCTCCATGTCGAGCGTGCCCTGACCCTGGACGCGGATGGTGCACATCGCGTCGAGCGGCTGCTCCGTGGTCTCGAAGCCCAGGTCAAAGGCGCCGTCGTCGGTCTCGGCGCAGCCGGAGACGGCAGCCAGCGCCAGCCCGGAGGCACCAAGCACGAGGAGCGCGTGAAGGCCGAGGGACCGGGGATGCGCAGGGGACGCGATGGACATGAGGGGACTCCTGAGGGCTCGGCACCAGACACCACGACGGAGGTCGCGACGCGTCTGGCGCGCAGACGGCGGGCGCGACGCGTCCAGCTGGCGAGATCATGGCTGATCCTACTGGATGGACCGCACGTATGCCAGCAGGTCGTCGATCTGCTGCGGCGTCAGCTGGGAGGTCCCGCCGTGGGTGTCCGGACGGCCTGACACCTCGTTGCAGCCCTGGCCGTTGTAGACAGGCCTGACGGTGTTGTTGACGTACTTGTCCGCCTCTTGCGCCAGGATCTGACAGCCGTCCTCGTCCACCTTCAGCGCGGCGTGACCCGGCGGGAGGATGGCGCTGCGCAGGCTCTTGGCCCGGCCGTCGTGGAAGAAGACGCTCGGCCGATCCCACGCGCCGCGGAGCGACGGGATGTTGAAGTTGCCGTCGACCTCGTACTTGAACGTCAGGCCGTTGTCGAGTGCCGACGGCGTGATGACCGGAACGATCGACTCGTTGGTGGTGAAGGGCGTCTGCGCGTCATCGCTCGGGTGACAGACAAAGCAGTTGACCGGGTTGCTGTGGAACAGCGCACGGCCGCGGGCGATCTGGGCGGCCCTCGCGGTCGTCGGGAACTGGGCGTCCGGGTTTGGCAGCAGGCGCGGACGGCCGACGAGGAACGCGCCGATCAGCTGCGTGCCGATCTCGAAGAAGTTGAACCCCTCGCCGCCCGGATCGAGGTGCCGGGTCTGACGCTTGAGGAAGTCATCGCGCTCGGGACAGACCGCGCGGAAGAACTCGCCATGCTCGGCCAGCCCCTCGATCTCTTCGCTGCAGCCGAAGTCGGGCGGCGGGGCGAACTCGGAGGACTCCAGATCGAAGTCCGTCTCGTCCTGGACGCCCTCCCAGAACAGCGGCAGCGTGTCCCGGATGTTGCGCGCCGAGGGCGGCATACGCTGGCCGCCCCGCTTGACGACCAGCCCCCTCCCCACCTGCCACACCTTGCCGTCGGTGAGCGACTCGCGATGGCAGTGGTTGCACGACTTGTCTCCGCTGCGCGTCCCGTTCGGCCAGACGCTGCTCGGCAACGCCTCGGACGAGATCCGCGCCGTGTGGAACAAGGCCTCGCCCATCTCGTAGGCCGTCGACGGAAAGGCCTGCGGGCTCCGCCCCACATTCCACGCCGTCCGCGTCCCCGTTCCCACATCGATCTTCGAGACGCCCTCGCCGAGCCGCTCCGCGACGAAGATGGAGTTGCCATCTCGCGTCACGACCAGCTCGAACGGGTTGATGCCGGTCTCAAAGAGACCCGCACGGGTCAGCGCGCCCGTCGTGGGGTTGATGTCCAGCATGGCCACCTCGTCCGACGAGGACATGGTGACGAACAGGCGCCCGGCGGCGACCGTCGCCTGCTCCGGCAGCGCGCCCTGGACGATCATCTCGCTCGGCAGGTAGTCCCCCTCCACGTCCGCGTGGCTCACCTCGGCTGTGTCCGAGGTGTAGCGGTAGTTCATCGAACGGCCCTGGATGACCACGAGGTCGTTGTTGATGTCCGCGAAGCCCTCGCCGCGTGTGCCGTCGCCGCGATAGGTGGAGCCGTCGGTGGTGCCGCTGACCTCGGGGTGGCCGTCGCCAACGCCGAGGGTCGCCACGAAGACGAAGGTCCCGTCGGTCGCCAGACCGTTGACGGGCGAGTTGGTGTGGAACCGGTAGACCTCGCGGCCCTGGGACAGATCGATGAGCGAGACGCTCGTGGCGGACAGGTTGCCGACATACAGCATCCCGTCTTGCGTCAGGACGAGGTCGCGCGGGTTGGTGCCAACGCGGATGGTGCCCGTCACCGCCCCCGTGGCGCCGTTGGCCGCGTCCAGCCGCACCACCTCGACCGACTCCAACCAGCGGTTGCTGACGTAGAGCGTCTGGCCGTCGGGGGATACGGCGAGGTCCTGGGCGTAGAAGCTGACGGGGATCTCGCCAAGGAGGGTGCGGGAGGCGACGTCGAGGACCGAGAGATAGTTCGAGAGCTGGCAGGCCACGTACAGCTTGCTGCCGTCGGCGCTGAGCGCCATGCCCTGGGGCGAGGAGCCGACGGGGATGCGCTGAAGCACCTGGCCAAAAGTGGTGTCGAGGGCGAGCACCTCCCGGCCGGGGTCGATCAGGTTGCCTTCGAGGCCCACGAAGAGCGTGCGCTCGTCCGGGGACAGCTCGACCGTCCGGGGGCGGGAGCGGGGGATGTAGTCGGCCTCGCGCCAGTCCGCCACCGGGGCCAGGTCGCGCTTCTGCCAGACGTCCGTGCCTCCGTTGTTGGTGGGGCCGTTGTTGGCCGGACCGTTGTTCGCCGGACCGTTGTTGGCCGGACCGTTGTTGGTCCCCTCGCCGTTGTTGACGTCGTCGGTGGGCGCGCCCACGTCAAGCGGATCCGCACCGCACGCGGCGAGGGCGAGGAGGAACACGACGAGGACGACGGCACGGCCGCCCCCGAGAGCTTGTCGGCTGTTTGGATTGAACATGTCGCCGTTTGCCACAGACCGCGTCGAGAGTTTGCCATCGCCAGCCACCTGACCTCCAACGGTAGCACATCGTCGTGGCCCGGACAAACGAATCGAGCGCGTGGCGACCGACCTCGACACGGTTCGACCGGACCGGGCTCGCGGTTCGGTGCAGCCGCAGGGTCGTCTCTCCGGGGGCGGGCACCAGGTCTGGATAGCAGCACGGGCGCGTGGGCAGACGCCGCGGCGAGGCGCGATCAGCCGCGCGGACCGGCCGGGCTCACTCGCACTTGACGTCGGCGGGGCCGCCGACGACCTTGGCGGTCTTGGGGGGGGAGAACCTGAAGCCGCTGTCGGGCAGCTTCTTGTTCACGCGCGCCTTGTTGAAGGTGAGCTTGTTGATGTTGCCGTAGGGGTCGTGGATCTGGGCCTCACGGACCTCGAAGGTCGTGGCGTCGACGATGAAGACGAGCTTCTTGTAGGTGCCCTGGCTGGCCTTCGGCGTCAGCTCGACGGTCTGGACCGCGGAAGACTGGCTCGGGATGAGCTTCGGGTCAAAATCGCGGGTCAGCTCGCCCTTGCCCATCAGGAAGCTCAGCGCCGTGGGCAGCTGAGACTCCTTCAGGCACTGTTTGAAGAACTGGTTGAACTCGGGCTCGTAGATGGTGAAGACCGAGCCGTCGCTGACGAGGACCTTGCGCAGCGAGGTCTTCTCTCCCTTTTTATCCAGGTAGTCCCAGCGCATCTTGCCGGGTTTCTTGAAGAACACACGCCCGCTGGACTCGGTGGAGTCGCCAGCGGCGATGTCGGTGTAGGTCTGGACGAAGGTCGCCTGGTAGTCCTCGGTGGTCCGATAGAACTCCTGGATCTTCTCGGTGACCTCGATGGCGGTCTTATCCTGGGCCGACGCCTCGGCGGCGACGCTCAGCACGAAGAGCCCGATCAGGGCGAGCAGAAGTCGGGTGGGCGTGGAGCTGCGATGGGAGGGCATGTGCATGGCCTTGACTCTCGATGGGTGCAACCGGCGGTGGGGGTTCCGTGTGGCTCCGGTGGGCGGCTCGGGTGCCGCCGACGTGTTCAACAACCCACCGGACACGCCGCGGTATGCCCGCGACGGATGAGCGTGCGCTGAACGATGGGGAGGTAGCACATTGGCCGGAGGGCCGCAACGGCGCCGATCAGGACGCCATGCGGCGCGTCTCGGTGTCATCGCCGTCACCGTCGCCGTTGGCGCTGGCGGCGGCGGCGTTCTTGAGCAGCTGCTGACGATCGGTGATCTGAACGCGCACGATGCGCTTCTCGTCGGCCTCGAGCACGAGGAACTGGACGCCCTCGATGACGATCTCGCAGCCCACCTCGGGCACCTTGCCGGTGGTGGCCACGATGAGGCCGCCGACGCTCTCGTAGCCGCCCTGCTCGGGAAACTCGAGGTCAAGCTCGTCCTCGAGGTCGGTGATCGGGCAACGGGCGTCCACGAGCAGGACGCCTTCGCTGACCTTCTGGAGCCAGTCGGTCTCGGCGTCGTACTCGTCCTGGATGTCGCCGAAGAACTCCTCGATGATGTCCTCGAGCGTGATCAGCCCCGAGGTGCCACCGAACTCGTCCACGACGATCGCCATGTGGATGTGCTCGCGCTGGAAGTCCGCCAGCAGGTCGGAGATCTTCTTGGCCTCCGGCACGAAGTACGCCCGGCGCAGGTGGTTGCGCAGCTCGAACTTGACTCCGTCCTTGGCGGCGAAGTGACTCAGCAGATCCTTCGCGTAGAAGATCCCGATGATGTTGTCGAAGGTGTCCTCGAAGACGGGCATCCGGCTGTGACCGGTGTCCTGGACCGCCGCCAGGACCTCTTCGAGCGGCAGCTCCACATCGACGGCCATCATATCGGTCCGGGGCACCATGTTCTCGCGGACGATGGTGGCGTTGTACTCGAACACCGACTGGAGCATCTTGCCCTTGTTCTCCTCCAGGCTGCCGACGCGGCTGCCCAGATCGACCAGGTACTCGATGTCCTCCTCGGTCACCGGCGGCGTGTCCTGCTCGCGGTTGCCGCCGGACAGCTTGATGAGGTAGTCAGCCAGCGTGGTGAACACGACGGTGCCGGGATAGAACAGGAGGTAAGGCAGCTTGAGCATCCACATCGCCGGGCCGGCCAGCTTGCGGTGCAAAGAGCGCGCGAGCGCCTTGGGCACGATCTCGCCGAACGTCAGCAGGAGCAGCGTCATCACGCCGACGGCCACCGGGATGGCGGTCTCGGCGAACGAGGTGCCCTCGAGCAGACGATCACAGACGTCTGTGGCCAGCGCCGAGGCGGTGATGTTGACGATGTTGTTGCCGATCAAGATGCAGGTCAGCACCTTGAGGGGGTGATCGGCCCAGAGCTTGAGCGCTTCGCCCAGACGGCCGCCGTCCTCGACGAGGCGCTGCGTCTGCGCGCGACCGAGCGCGGTCAATGCGGTCTCTGAGGATGAGAAGAAAGCCGACAGCATGAGGCTGGCGATGATCCCGAAGACCTCCCAGCCGATCATGATGGCTCGCCTCCGCCACAGCGCTCAAGCGCAGCGACGATCACGCGCCCCAATCGGGGGATCGAAGGAGGTTCCTTGGGGGAACGAGGAGGGGAGCTGTCCGAGGCGTCCATCTACGGTTCGTCAGTGCAACCGCTGTTATCGAGCCGGGCGTGTTCCCGGCGCGTGCAGCAAGAGAGCATGAAAGGCGGTCAGTCGCCCGGAAGCGACATGGTGGTTGGTCCATGTCGCCGTGGCCTGCGACCGCGTCGTACGTCAGCAAAGAATGCACGCGAACCAGGAATTGTCAACCGGCGCCCTCACATTTGCCCCCTGCGCGCCCCGGTGCGACGGGCTTTGCAGGCACCTCGGGCCCGTCCTGACGCCGCTCGGGATCACTCTTTGACGAACAGGGCGTCGATGATGTCTCGCACGTCACGGGCCTCGTGCAGGATCAGCCCCTCGGGGAGCTCGGTCTCACGGCGGAGGCGTTCGGCGTTGCTGTGGGCCAGGACGCACCGCTCAAAGCCCAGGTTCCGGATCTCGGCCAGCCGCAGCAGCGCCTGGCCCACCGCCCTCACCTCGCCGGTGAGGCCGACCTCCCCGAAGAGGGCGAGGCCGGCGGGGATGGGCTGGTCGAGCTTGGAGGAGGCGAGCGCGGCCACGAGCGCGGCGTCCACTGCGGGCTCGTTGATCTTGATGCCGCCGGCGACGTTGACGAAGACGTCGTGGCCGGTGACGCGAAGGCCGCTGCGGCGCTCGAGGATGTTGAGCATGAGCAGGACGCGGCTGGTCTCGACGCCGATGGCGGTCACCCTGGGCGGGCCGTAGCTGTTCGGGCTGACGAGGGCCTGGATCTCGGCCATGAGGGGCCGACTGCCCTCGACGGTGCAGACGACGACGGAGCCGGCGGCGTTGCGCGGGCGCTCGGACAGGAACATGCCCGAGGGGTTGTCGACCTCGACGAGGCCGCGGTGGCGCATCTCGAAGACGCCGATCTCGTTGGTGGAGCCGAACCGGTTCTTAACCGCGCGCACGATGCGGTACGGCACGGCGCGCTCGCCCTCGAAGTACAGGACGGTGTCGACCATGTGCTCGAGCATCTTCGGCCCGGCGATGGCGCCGTCCTTGGTGACGTGACCGACGAGAATGACCGGCATATCCCGGCTCTTGGCCATGCCGACCAGCGCCGAGGTGACCTCCCGGAGCTGGGTGACCGAGCCGGGCGAGGCGCCGAGCTCTCCCGTGGCGACGGTCTGAATGGAGTCGACGATGAGCAGATCGGGTTCGATGGCCTCGACGTGCGCGGTGAGCGACTCCAGGCGGGTCTCGGGCACGACGAGGAGGGTCTCGCCCTCCACCTCGAGCCGCCTGGCCCGCATCCCGATCTGTCCGAGCGACTCCTCACCGGTGCAGTAGAGCACCTTGAGCTTGCGGGCCGCGAGCATCCCGGCGACCTGGAGCAGGAGGGTGGACTTGCCGATGCCCGGCTCGCCGCCGACGAGGATGGCCGAGCCCGGCACGAGGCCACCGCCGAGCACCCGGTCGAACTCGCCGATGCCCGTGGCGGTGCGGACCTCCTGCTGCGCGCTGGCGAGCACGTCGGGGAGGGGGACGGGCTTGCCGCGGCTGCGCACGCGCTCCGAGGTGCGCTGGGGTCGAACCTCGGCCTCCTCGACCTCCTCGACGAGGGTGTTCCACGCGTTGCAGCCCGAGCATCGGCCCTGCCACTTGATCGTCGCAGCGCCGCAGGCCTCACAGACGTACTGGACCTTTCGCTTGGCCACTCAGCCTCCTGGTGCATCGGTCGAGGGTCACATCCCCGACATCGGGGGGGTGAAGGCAGGATAGCGACATCTGAACAAAAGTCAAGCCATCGCACCACGTTCCGCGCAGCGGGGGCTCAGAAGCCGTTCGAAAAATACATGCCTTGTTTCCTCGTATCTTCTGTCCCCAGGTGTGTCTTCTGCTCGGTCATGGGCCTCTGGGCCCACTCCCTCACATCAGACGCCACCTGGAAACAG
>Ga0100377_1002313_pt1 | contig 15981 bp, 6 predicted proteins | sample CryGeymeta201501_FD_83664 | JGI IMG/M metagenome (GOLD analysis project Ga0100377, IMG submission 83664) | Groundwater microbial communities from Crystal Geyser aquifers in Utah, USA - Crystal Geyser metaG 2015-01 | ecosystem: Environmental > Aquatic > Deep subsurface > Groundwater | place: USA... | reverse complement strand
GCTCTTCCTGGCCGCGGGCTTCACCGTCGCGAACTTCTCCGCGCACGGCGAGGCGATGATCGACTCCGTGCAGCAGCTCTCGATGCCGGTCTTCGTCGTCTTCTTCACGCTGGCCGGCGCGCGCTTGCACCTGGAGGAGTTGGCGCATCTCTGGCCCTTCGCCCTCGCCCTCGTGTCGGTGCGCGCCGTCGCCGTCTTCTTGGGCGTTGGCCTCGGCGCCCGCATCGGCAAGGCCGATCCCGGCACGCGTCGCTACGGCTGGATGGGCTTCCTCTCCCAGGCCGGCGTCGCCATCACACTCGCCGCCAAGCTCGGCGAAGACCTCGGTGCGCCCGGCCGCACGCTCTCGACGCTGCTGATCGCAGGCGTCGCCATCAACGAGATGATCGGTCCCGTGTTGCTCGAACGCGGCCTCATCCTGTCGGGCGATGTCGCCCCGCGGAATCAGCCGCCGAGCGAGGAGAACCCGAGCGCGGAAGCGCCGAGCCCGGAGACGACGAGCTGAAGCCGCGACAGGCCACACGGCAACGAACAGCGCGACATCGGCGGGTCGAACCTCGCGCGCTCTCGGGCTGACGCCCATCTCTCGCGAGCGGTAGACTGCGGCGCCCAGATCAGGAGGCGCATTTGGCGACGCCCGAGGACATCGTCGAGTCGCTCGCGGGCACGGCGGCCAAGGACTCGAAGGAAGACCTGGAGCGCATCCACCGTCGGTCTGACGGCTGCGCAGCGCACGGCCTGAGCGAAGCGCCACCCGCCACTGCCCGGCCTCGCGCTTGACCGGAGTGCGCAGCGCAAGCGAACGTCTTCCCACGGCGCGAGCCCGGAAGATCGTGAGGGAAGAATGAGGGAATCCGTCGCGGAACGGGTGGACGAGGACACCCTGGTGCTGCCGGCGTCCTGGCTCTCGAAGATCGTGCCGCATCGCGATCGTACGAGCGGCTCCGTCGCGGACGTGAAGCCGTGTGAACCGCCCGAGGCGCTCTGGCGACGCGTGCAAGCAGGCTGGGCGAACCTGAGCGAGCGAGCCTGGACGCTGGCCACGGATCCCGAGTTGCTCCAGGCGGCGCTCGCTTGGCTCGGCAGCGAGGCGCCCGCAGACCTGGCTGACATACGAGTCGTGGCTCTGGCCAGTCGACTCTTGGCCTACGACGGTGGCACGCCCTACGACGACGCGGCCGAGGCGCTGGTGGATCTCTGCGTGAGCCGCGAGAGCTTGGCGTTCGCGACCGAGATCGCGCTGCGCAGCCTGCAGCACAACTTCGACGGCAAGTTCGATCTGATCCCCCATCGCGTTGCACCCCGAGCATTCGCCTGGCCACGACCGAGCACGACGCCCTTCACGCGTCTGCGAACGCTGCTCTCCATTGCCCCCGGGCAGGAGTACGAGGCCGCGGCGGCCACGGTGGCGTCCGTGGATTCGCGGGCCAAGAGCGCGACCTTGGTGACGGCCTACCTCTTCCCCACGGAGCGCCCGTGGGTCGACGCAGCGATCGCGGCGTTGCCCAAGTGGGGGCATTTCCTGGGAAAACCAGAGTTCGGTCTGGTGTTGGCGTCGGTGCACGAACTCGCACAACTTCAGGCGCTGTCGCAGATCGTTCGCCTCGGCCGCATCTTCGACTTGGAGTCGCAAGCGGACGGGTTGGCCATGCTGGTGGACGGCGTTGGAAGCACGATTGGACCGGTGCTGGTCGAGGCTGCGGATCAGCAGTTCGAACAATCTCACGGACGCATGTGGCAAGCCGTGGCGCTGTTGCCCACGGACGACGCTCTGGACGCCTTGCTCGACAGAGTGGAGCAGCGCGCGATCACGCCACTGGCGATGCAAGCCACGCGGCGCTTCCCGCAGCGGGCCCTGCGCCTCGTCACCGCGAGGCTGGTGCAGCGCCCGAACGCGAGGTTCGAGATCTTGTTGCGGCAGGTGATCGCGCATCACCCAGCGGCGGTAGACGCGGTCATGCCGACGCTCTCGCCGCCACAGCGTGCCGTGATCGCGAAGCTCGACACGGCGGCTGCCACGCCACCTCCGGCAGACAGCGCGCAACTCCCTCACGTGTTGGTCTCACCCCCGTGGACGCAGCCGGCGAAGGCGCCCGAGAAGCGACGCAAGCTGAAGCTCGATTCGCTCGAGGGGCGCGCGACGATGACGTGGGCGCCTGGCCAACGTGAAGAGTGGGCAAGGAGCCGAGTCTACGAGCACTCCGCCGACTGGGACTGGGACAACGCCTGGACAGAGGCGAAGAAGGCGAAGCTCCAGGGAGGCTGGCTCGTCGGGCTGCTGTTGGCCGCGCCCGAAGCGCTGGCGACGGAGGTCGCCGCCTACTGGCGCATCGACCTCTCGTGGTCCGACGACTTCGAGCGCTACGGTCAAGCAGTCATCGCGCGACTCGGCGTGGCGACCCTCCCGGCCATGAGGGCCGCTCTGGAGCGCTGGCCAGCCAAGGCGCTGCCCTACGCCATGGTCTTCGACGCGCCGGAGATCGCGCCCGAGATCGCGCAAGCATGGGTCAGCAAGAAGAGCGTGCGGCGGCAGGCCGCGGCCTGGCTCATGCGGCATGTCGAGGCCAGCGCCGCGGGACTGCTGCCGGTCGCTTTGGGCAAGGCGAGCAAGCGCCAGCGTGCAGCCGAGCGGGCGCTGTCCATGCTCTCGTCCCAAGGCCACGGGCCCGTGTTGCGAGACGTCGCCGCGACCCACTCGAAGTCCGCGACCGAAGCGCTCGAGGCGCTGCTCACTCGCGATCCGCGCGACGATGTGCCGAAGCGGGTACCCGAGCTGCCTCTCTTCTGGGATGCGGCGAGTCTGCCGCCGCCGCTGCTCGTAGGCCGCAAGCTCGCTTTGCCGAAGGAGACCCTCGACCACCTCGGTCTCATGCTCGCCATCTCCACACTCGACGAGCCCTACGCCGGACTCGAAGACGTCCTGGCCACCTGCGACCCCGAGAGCCTCGCGCGATTCGCCTGGGCGCTCTTCGAGCAGTGGGAGCTCTCCGGCATGGACAACAAGCAGAGCTGGGCCTTCTCCGCCCTCGGCCTGCTGGGCGACGACGAGGTAGCCCGGAAGCTCACCCCGAAGCTGAAGAAGTGGCCGCAGGAGGGAGGACACAGCCGCGCCGTGGCTGGTCTGGACATCCTGGCGGCCATCGGCAGTGACGTGGCGATGATGCACCTCCTCGGCATCTCCCAACTCAGGAAGCCAAAGGGCCTGACGGAACGCGCGCGGCAGAAGCTGGACGAAGTCGCGGACGATCGTGGCCTCAGTCGCGAACAGCTTGCCGACCGACTGGTGCCCGACCTGGGCCTCGACGCACGAGGCCGGCTCTCGCTCGACTATGGCCCCAGACTCTTCGAGGTCGGCTTCGATGCGGAGCTGCAGCCCTTCGTGCGCCAAGGCGGAAAGCCACTGAGGTCCCTACCCAAGCCCGGGGCCAAGGACGACCCGGTGAAGGCTCCCCTCGCCTACGAGCGCTTTCGTGCGCTCAAGGTGGACGCGAGCTTCGTGGCCAAGCAAGAGCTGGCACGTCTGGAGCACTCGATGCTGAGTGAGCGCCGCTGGGACGAATACGAGCTGCGCACCTTCTTCATCGAGCACCCGCTGATGGTTCACCTCGCGCGCCGCCTCGTCTGGGGTCGCTTCGAAGGCGAGGTGTGCCGCGAGACCTTCCGCGTGGCCGAAGACGGAAGCCTGGCCGACGTCCAAGACGAGCCCGTCTCGCTCCCCGCGGGCGCGAGCATGGGAATCGTCCACCCGCTCTCACTCGGCGACGAGCTCACACGCGCGTGGTCCAGCGTGTTTACGGACTACGAGCTGCTGCAGCCCTTCGAGCAGATCGAGCGCGAGGTCTTTCGCGTCGAGGAGCACGAGCGAGACGGAACGACGCTCGAGCGATTCGCGGAACGCGTCGTGCCCGCAGTCAGCGTGCTGAGCTTGATGGCCAGCGGCTGGACCCGCGACGACGAGCGGAACGGCGGAGTCGTCGCCTGGGTGGCGCGTGAGATCCCAGGGCTGGGTGTGGCCTACCAGGGCTTCGACCCAGGTTACGAGATCGAACTCGGTCCTCGCGACGCTGTGGACCAGACGCTTTGTGCTCTGGAGGTCGCCCCATCGAACGGTCGGAAGGGGAACATCGCCTTCGGGGCTCTCTCGCCCATCACCTTCTCCGAGCTGGTCCGTGACTTGACGCTCGCGTTCGGCTGACGGAGGCGCGCGCGGCTCGCGAGCGGTAGACTGCGGCGCCCAGATCAGGAGGCGCATTTGGCCAAGAAGACGACAGCCGCGGGTCACGCCGGGCGCGCGCCCAGAGCGCAACGTCCGCCCGCCGAGGTGATGTACGCGGACGAGCTGCTGCGATTGCGCGACGCGGACGAGAACGAACGCCCGCCGGGCTGGTCGCTCTCGCTGCCAGCCGTGCGTCGTTTCATCCTGGGCGACGACAAGCTGAAGGTGCGACGCAAGTTCGTGGGCAACGCGTCGCTGGTGGATCGCGCCATGGTCACGTTGGCGACCAGCCGCGGGCTGATGCTGATCGGCGAGCCCGGCACGGCCAAGTCGCTGCTCTCGGAGCTGCTCGCGGCGGGCATCAGCGGCGACTCCACGCTGACGATTCAGGGCGGCGCGGCGACCACGGAAGATCAGATCAAGTACTCGTGGAACTACGCGCTCCTGGTCTCGGAGGGTCCGTCGCCTCGATCGCTGGTGCCGGCGCCGATGTACCGCGGCATGAGCGAGGGCAAGATCGTGCGCTTCGAGGAGATCACGCGCTGCCCGCTCGAGGTGCAGGACTCGCTGCTCTCCTTGCTCTCGGATCGCGTGCTCGCCGTGCCCGAGCTCTCGGGCGACCTGGGCATGGTGTTCGCGATCGAGGGCTTCAACGTGATCGCCACCGCCAACACGCGCGACCGCGGCGTGAACGAGATGAGCGCCGCGTTGAAGCGACGATTGAACTTCGAGACGGTCTTCCCCATCGCCGACTACGCCACCGAATTCGCGCTGGTGAGGCGCGAGGCCAGCCGGCTGCTGGAAGAGAGCGGCGTGCCCATCGCGCCCAACGAGGACGTGCTCGAGCTGTTGGTCACGACCTTCCGCGAGCTGCGCTCTGGCGAGACCAGCGACGGCGAAGGCATGGAGCGGCTGTCCACCGTGATGTCCAGCGCGGAGGCGGTGTCCGTCGCACACACGGTCGGCGTGCGCGGCTACTACCTGCGCGGCGAGGAGGCGACGCCCGAGGACATCGTGGAGTCGCTCGCGGGCACGGCGGCCAAGGACTCCAAGGAGGACCTGAAGCGCATCCACCGCTACCTCGAGCAGTCGGTGGCGAAGAAGCCCGGGGAACACTGGCAGCGTCTGTACAAGGCGCGCCACCTCTTGCCGGGGTGATGGAAGATCGAGACGAGGCTCAGCGTAGAGCGAAGCGGGAGTAGACGATGAAGCGATTCGAGTTGGTGGACGGGAAGTCTTCGAAGTTCTGGGAGGTGGCGCTGGTCGGTTCCGATCTGGAGCTCTCCTGGGGTCGCATCGGAAGCGATGGGCAGTCGCAGACCAAGAGCTTCGCCTCGCCCGAGAAGGCGGCGCTGGAGCGCGACAAGCTCATCCGCAGCAAGACCAAGAAGGGCTACGCGCTGGTCAGTGACGACGAGGGTGGGGCGCAGGCGAGCGCGACGCCGACGACGACGCCCGAAGTCGCTACGGCAGAACCGAGCGTGCATGCAGAGCCCACGCGGTCCGTCGTCGCGAGTTCGAGTGATCAGGACCCGGAAGACATCATGGTGCTGCCGGACAAGGTGTTGAAGAACGTGCACGCATGGCGTGGGCGTCCGAGCGCCGTTCTCGCGCGTGCGGAGATCGAGAAGCAGAAGAAGAAGCAGAAGGCGGAGTCCCTGTGGGCCTTGGTCCACACGGAGGGGGTCGAGATCGCGAAGAACTGGATCCACGACGAGCGCGAGCCCGTCCTGCAGGCGCTGAAGCTGCTCACCGCGGAGACCCTCCCGGAGACTTGGGACGCGCAAGTTCAAGGCGCGGCGGGCGCGCTGGTCGGATACTGGGCCGCGGAGGCACCGACGCACGGCGCTTCGGCGGACATTCGAAAGACCATGACCCGCTCACAGGCCGCGTCGACCGCCATCGTGCAGCTGTGGCTGAAGCAGCGTGGCATCCTGTTCGCGACGCAGGCGGTGCTCGAGAGCCTGCGCCTGTTCTCGATCGAGACCTACACTCTGCTGGCGGAGTTCAGGCGCCAGCTCGCGGCGAGCGACGCTGCCGACTACGCCGAGGCGCTGCGCATCGCCGCCGTGGCGTGGGACGACATGCAGTCGGCCCAGCGCGCGATTCTGGCCTATCTCTTCCCCACCGAGCAGGTGTGGACCGACGCCGTGCTCGAGAAGCGCGAGGCGATGCGTGACGACTGGCAGCTGAAGATGCTGGTGGCGTCGGCCCGCACACCCGAGGCGCTCGGCCAAGCCGACTGGATGTGGAGCAGCACCTCACGGGTCAAGGGCCATCCGGTCTTCTTCTGGACCGCCGTGGAGGCGGTGGGGCCAGCGCTCGTACCGGAGCTGACCAGAGCGCTGAGCGCCGAGTACCCGCAGGCCCCGAAGCAGAGGCAGTCGGCCGAGGCGCTCTCGTACATCGCCAGCGACGACGCGCTGGCGGGCCTGCTCGATCATCCCGACGCAGCGGGCGTGGGTGCGGCGTTGGCCGAGGCCGTCGAGCGCTTCCCGCGACGGGCGATGCGACTGCTCGCGGCGCGGTCCAAGGGTGCGTCCGCGGAGACGCTCGAGCGACACGAGATGCTGATGCGCCTGGCTGAGAGCGCGTGCCCCGCGGATCCGCCCAGCACGACGCTTGAAGCAGAGCCGCAGCGGGACGCCCGCGAGCCCGTGTCGTCCGCGCCCGAGGCAGCGAAGAACTCTCTCGCGACGAACGCGACCGCGAGTGAGGCACCTCAGGCAACGCACGTCGACACGACCCTGCCCGACGAAGACGTGTTGGTGCTGCCGCCGAAGCTGATGAGGTACGCGCACCCGCGGCGTGGCTATCCAAGCGGCGACGCCGTCTCGCTCACAAAGCCAGCGAGCACGGCGAAGCTCTGGAGCCACGTACACGCCGCATGGCAGAAGGTTGCCGACGAGCCGTGGACGCTGGCGGCGGATCCCGAGCTGCTCGAGCGCACACGAGGTTTGCTCTCGTCCGAGACGCCACCGAGCGAGCTCGACCCGAAGGCGCAGGGGCTCGCGGCGACGATGTTGGCGCTGGATGCCTACGCCGATCCTGCGAAGGCGCTGCCATCCTTGGTCGACCTCTGGGTCGCGCTCGGTGGCGTGGAGCAGGCGACCGCGCTGAGCTTCGAGGCGATCACCTTTCGGCAAGGGCAGTCCTACCAGGACTGGGCGCTGATCCCCGCCGACGACTCCGGGCCTACTTTCCGCCAGCCCACCGCGACCCACTTCCTGCGCCTGCGCACCTGGCTGGCCGCTGCGGACGCGGAGAGCTACGCGCAGGCTCGCGCGGTCTGCGCACGTCGCCGGGAGCAGGGCCTCGCGGCGCAGTACGTGAGCGCCTTCCTCGTCCCCACCGAGCGAGCGTGGGTAGACGAGGCGTTGGCCGGCTGGAGCGCGGTCGCCAGCTCGCGATCGCACCCGGCGCACTTCCTGCGGCTGCTCTTGCTCTCCTCGCTCACGACGGACGAGCAGCTCGCCACGATCGCGGACACGGGCTTGATGTGGGCGAGCATGGCCGGAGCGGCGCGCCCGTCGATCGCGTTTCCGTCGATGATCGAAGGCCTGGGCGCCGAGCTGCTACCCCAGCTCACGAGGTGGCTCGAGAACGAAAGCTACGGCCATATCCAGCAGTCGCTGATCGAGGCGTGCTCTCTGCTCCCCACGGACGCGGCCATGAATGTGCTGCTGGACCGCCTCGACGACAGGCACGCCATGAGCGCGGCGACGGAGATGGTGACGCGCTTCCCGCGGCGCGCCGTGCGTCTGGTGACCGCCCGAATCGTCGCGGACGGCAAGCAGAAGCGCGCGCTGACGCCGCTGCTGCGCATCGTGCGCGCGTCCCATCCAGGGGCCTTCGACGCGGTCGCGCAGGAGCTGAGTGCGGCGCAGCGCGGCGCGTGGGACGAGCTCTCGCAGAGCCAGCCTGACGCGCCTATGGCGTTGGCAGAGGAGCTCCCAGCCGTGCTCGCGTCACCGCCGTGGACGCGCAAGAAGAAGCCCAAAGCGCGCAAGGTGCTGAAGCTCGAGCCCCTCGAGCGCGAGCCCGAGATGCGCTGGCTCGACGGGGAGCGCGAGGCTTGGAGCGCGGGCTATCAGTCCAGGGGTGTCCTCAACGTCGGCTGGCAGGCGATGCTGGGCGAACTGCGCAGCGGGAAACTCAAGCCTTGGCTGGTGGGCTCGCTCCTGGTCGAGGCGCCAGAGGAGATCGCCTTCGCGGCTGCCACGAGCTGGTACGAGAAGGACCGCTGGCAGCTGGAGCACTACGGCAAGGCGGCCATCGCGCGGCTCGGGGCGCGTGCCACGGAGGCCATGGCCTACCTGTGCGAGACCCAGCTCGCCGCGGCGATGCCCTACATCCAACCCTTCGAGGCGCCCGTCTTCGCGCCCTTCGTCGCCGACGCCTTCGTACGCCTGAAGTCGACGCGCAAACTCGCAACCATGTTCCTGGAGCGACACCCGGAGGCTGCGGCGTTCGGGCTCATCCCGGACGCGTTGGGCAAAGCCGGCAAGCCACAACGCTCAGCCGAGTCGGCGCTGCGCTACCTCGACTCCCAGGGTCACGGCGATGCGCTACGAGCGGTCGCGAAGCAGTATGGCGAGGCCGCGAGCGAGGCGCTCGATGTGCTGCTCGCGGCCGACGCACGCGACGTGTTCCCAAAGAAGATGCCGACGCTGCCCACCTTCTGGACCATGGCGGCACCACCCGCGCCACTGTTGAAGGAGAGCGGCCACGCCCTTCCCTCGGAGGCGGTGGAGCAGCTCGGCTTGATGCTCGCCATCTCGAAGCCGGGCGAGCCCTACGCGGGCGTCGAGGACGTGCGAGAGGCGTGCACGGCGGAGTCCCTCGCGCGCTTCGCTTGGGCGCTCTTCGAAGGCTGGCATCTGGCGGCGATGCCCGCGAAGGAGAGCTGGGCGTTCGACGCGCTCGGTCTCCTGGGTGACGACGAGGTCGCGCGCCGACTCACGCCGCTGATCCGCGCCTGGCCCGGCGAAGGCGGACACCAGCGGGCCGTGCAGGGCCTCGAGGTGCTCGCGGCCATCGGCACGGACGTGGCGTTGATGCACCTCTACGGCATCGCGCAGAAGCTGAAGTTCAAGGGCCTGCAGAAGCATGCGCAAGCGAAGATCCAGCAGATCGCGGAGGAGCGAGAGCTGACCACCGAGCAGCTCGCGGATCGCCTGGTGCCGGATCTCGGGCTCGACGACAGCGGGTCGCTCGTCCTCGACTACGGTCCGCGGCAGTTCACCGTCGGCTTCGACGAGTCGCTCAAGCCCTTCGTGCGCCAGGATGGGAAGCTGCTCAAGAGCCTGCCCAAGCCAGGCGCCAAGGACGATGACGAGCTCGCGCCGGCCGCCGACAAGCGCTTCAGCGCGCTGAAGAAGGACGCGCGGGCCGTGGCCAAGCAGCAGATCGAGCGGCTCGAGCTGGGCATGGTGGCGCAGCGCCGCTGGAGCCCGACGGAGTTCCAGCGCTTCTTCCTCGAGCATCCGCTGGTCGTGCACCTCACCCGCAGGTTGGTCTGGGAGTGCCGCGCGCAGGAGGGCGCGCCGAGCTACTTCCGGGTCGCGGAGGACGGCACTCTGGCGAGCGTCGAGGACGAGGAGTTCCAGGTGCCGGAGGACGGCAGCGTGGCCATCGCCCACGCGCTCACGTTGGGGAGGGACACCACGCACGCCTGGGCCGACGTGCTCGCGGACTACGAGATCCTGCAGCCCTTCCCCCAGCTCGGACGGGAGACCTTCGCCATCGAAGACGAGGAGGTCCCCGCAAAGAGCCTGACGCGCTTCGTCGACCGCAAGGTCCACTACGGCAAGGTGCTCGGCCTCGAGGCGCTGGGCTGGCGACGCGCCGACGCGGAGGACGGCGGCGTCATCGCCTGCATGACCAAGCCCCTCGGTGAGATCGGGACGGCCACGCTCGAGCTCGATCCGGGCATGATCGTGGGCATGCTGGGCGAGTGGCCCGAGCAGACCCTGCGCGCCGTGAGCGTCGGGCCCGCGAGCGCCTACGGAGGCTATTGCGATCCGGCGCAGGCCAAGCCGCTGGGGGAGCTGTCGCCCATTCAATTCTCGGAGCTGGTCCGCGACCTGAGCCTGGTCGTCGGCTGAACGGCCTTGGGCGTTCACTACATCGGCATTCGTCACCACAGCCCAGCCTGCGCGAAGCTGGTGCGGGCGCGCATTCGTGAACTGAGGCCGAGCTTCGTCTTGATCGAGGGCCCCGCGGACATGAACGGACGCATGGACGAGCTCTTGCTCGAGCACGAGCTGCCCATCGCCGTCTTCAGCTACCGACAGCGCGGTCCCACGCAGTTCGCCTCGTGGTCGCCCTTCTGCGACTACTCGCCAGAGTGGGTGGCGATCCGGGAGGCCGCCGCGGTCGGCGCCGAGGCACGCTTCATCGATCTGCCTGCCTGGGACGAGGCCTTCGGCACGCTACGCAATCGCTACTCCGACGGAGAGCGCCGATCGTCGCTGGCGGTGAAGCGCCTGGCGGAGCGGCTCGACGTGGAGGGCCTCGACGCGCTCTGGGACACGCTCTTCGAGGGCGTGCTCGAGACGAACGAGCTGGGCGCGCGGCTCGATGCGTACTTCGAGGGGCTGCGCGGTGCGGACGCTTGCTCCGAACGCGATCAGGCGCGCGAGGCCTACATGGCCGCCTGCATCGCCCACTACGCGAAGCAGGCGCAGGACTCCGACGTGCTCGTCGTCACGGGAGGCTTCCACAAGCCCGCGCTCGAACGCCTCGTGCCGACCCTCGATGGAGAGTCTCTGCCCGAGCTGCCCGAGGCCGAGCCCGACGAGCGCCGCGGCAGCTTCCTCGTGCCCTACAGCTTTCGGCGCCTCGACAGCTTCGTCGGCTACGAGTCCGGCATGCCCTCGCCGGCTTACTATCAAATGGTCTGGGAGTCGGGGCCGGAGCACGCGTCCGAGCAGGTGATGTCATCGCTGGTGAAGCGCCTGCGCAGCACGCGGCGTCCGCTCTCGTCCGCGGATCTGATCGCGGCGCGCACCATGGCGTTGGGGCTCGCGCGCCTGCGTGGTCGGGACTTCGTGGCGCGCATCGATCTGCTCGATGGCTTGTCGGCGGCGCTGGTGAAGGACGCGCAGGAGGTCCCACCGCCCTGGAGTGAGCGCGGACCGATGCGCGCGGGCACGGATCCGATTCTGGTGGAGGCCGTGGCGTCGCTCTCCGGCATGCGCCGAGGCACGCTCCACGCGAGCACGCCTCGTCCGCCGCTCGCGGCCGACGTGAACGGCGAGCTCTTGCAGCACGAGCTGCTGCCCACGGCGGCGCGGCGCGAGCTGAGCGTGGACCTGACGCGACCCGAACAGCTCGCGAAGAGCCGTGTCCTGCACCGCCTGGCCATCCTGGGCATCGCTGGCTTCGCGCGTCGGAGCGGTCCCGTGTGGGGCACGGATCCCACGCTGGAGGAGCGCTGGGAGATCTCGGACGAGATCGAGCGTGAGCCCACCGTGATCGAGGCCTCGGCCTATGGCGCGACGCTCGAGGGCGCGGCGGTGGCGTGCCTGGAGGAGCAGGCCAGCCAGAGCGCGGGCGACATGGCGGCGCTGGCCGGCGTGCTGAGCGCGGCGACCTTCATCGGCGTCGAGAGCTTCGGCGCGCGCATCCTGAGTGAGCTGAGGTCCTTGGTGGGCCAGGAGCACGACCTGAGTCGACTGGGCGCCGCGCTGTCGCAGCTGCTCGCCCTCTATCGTCACGACACGCTGCTCGGATCGGCGCGCAGCGTGCTCCTCGGCGCCGTGATCGACGCCGCCTACACACGCGGGCTGTGGTTGGTGGAGGGCGTGACGGGCGGAGGCGAGGTGGACACGGGCGTCGTCTGGGCGGTGGCCGCGCTGCGCGACACGCTGCGCTTCGCGGGCCAAACGCGCGGCCTCGACGCGACCGCCGCGGACGCGGTGATGACGAGGCGCGCCGCGGACGTGGACGCACCGATCTACCTGCGTGGCGCCGCGCTCGGCTTCCGCTGGAGCCTGCATGACCTCACCCTCGCGAGCGGCCTGGGAGGGCAGGCGTCGCGCACCATGCAGCGCGTGACCGACCCGGCGCAGCTCGGCGATTGGCTCGCGGGCCTCTTCGCCCTGGCGCGCGAAGAGGTGTTGAGCGACGAGGAGCGCGCCGACGAGCACACGGCCGAGGACGACGAACACGACTCGGTCGCCGCGCCCACGAGCCTGGTCGCGTCCCTCGACGCGCGCTTCGCGAGCATGCCGGAGCGCGACTACTTGCTGGCGCTGCCCGCGCTGCGCCTGGCCTTCGGATACTTCCCACCGCGGGAACGAGAGCGCATCGCCGCCCGCGTACTGCGCGTTCACGGACACGACCCGAGCGCGGCTCGCACCCTGCTCACGCTGCCCACCAGCCCCGAGAAGATCGCCGCCTGCCGCGCGCTGGAGCGCGAAGTGGACGCGCGTGAAGCCCGCTATGGCCTCGGTCCGAGCGAGGGGTCATGACCGAAGAGCTCAGCACCCTCGAGCGCTGGCGCTTGATCCTGGGAAACGCCGCGGCGACCTCGCTGGGAGGCCTGGGCGCGGACGCCGCCGCCATGGACGCCGCGCTCGCCTGGCTCTACGACCGCGAACCGGATCAAGCGCGGCGCGGAGTGCGCGGAGGCAGCGGTCGCGGCGCGGATCTCAGCCCCTCGTGCCTCGACGTGCCGCGCTGGCTCGACGAAGTGCAGCGGCTCTTCCCCAAGGAGACCATCGAGCGCATCGAACGAGACGCGGTGGAGCGCTACGAGATCCTGGAGCTGGTCACCAACGTGGAAGTGCTCGAGCGCATCGAGCCCAACGCCGCACTGCTCGAGGCCGTGCTGAAGACCAAGCACCTGATGAACGAAGACGTGCTGGCGGCGGCACGCAAGATCGTGAAGGCCGTGGTCGAGCAGCTGATGGAGGCGCTCGCGCGGGAGATCCGCAGCGCGACGCGGGGCGCGATCGACAGGCGGCGACGCTCGCTGCTGAAGAACAGCAAGAACTTCGACTTCCGCCGCACGCTGAAGAAGAACCTCGGGAACTACCGCCCCGACGAGCGAAAGCTCTACCTCGATCAGACCTTCTTCTTCTCGCGCGTGCGCCGTCACACGGAGCGATGGCAGGTGATCCTGCTCGTCGATCAGTCGGGCTCCATGGTCAGCTCGGTGATCCACTCGGCGGTGACGGCCGCATGCCTGTGGAGCCTGCCCGGGCTGCGCACGCACCTGGTCGCCTTCGACACCTCGGTCGTGGATCTGACGGAGGACGTGACCGATCCGGTGGAGCTGTTGATGAAGGTGCAGCTCGGCGGCGGCACGGACATCGGCAAGGCCGTGCGTTACGCGGCGGATCTGGTGGACTCCCCGCGGCGCGCGATCCTGGTGGTGATAAGCGACCTGTACGAAGGCGGCGACCCCAATCAGCTCGTGCGCTCCGTGAAGGCGCTGACGGAGCAAGGCACGCAAGTGCTCGCCTTGGGCGCGCTCGACGCCGACGCGACGGGCGCCTACGACGTGGCCATGGCCGAGCGGCTGGCGCAGGTGGGCGCGCACGTCGGCGCCATGACGCCAGGACACCTCGCCGCCTTCGTGGCGGAGGCGATGGGACGATGAAGCGCGTGGATCTGCTGGCGCTTTCGCGCGACGCCTTGGTGGCGCTGGCCAACCGCGGCCTGGTGAAGCGCGCCGAGCGAGCGCTCTCGAGCGACGCCTTGCCGAGCCTGGAGGTCGAGGCCGACGGGACCGTGGTCGCTTCCTTCGACGACGGAGTCACGACCCGGCTCGAGCACGACGTGCCCCTGGCGGAGGCGCCCTGCAGCTGCGGCGCACACGCCATGTGCCGTCACCGCGTGCTGAGCGTGATGATGTACCAGCGCGCACACGGCGCGGGCGAGGGAGACGACGACGCCGCGACGGCGAGCCCGTGGGAGCGCTGGAGCCCGGGAGAATTCGACGACGAGGCGCTCGCGGCGCGCATCGGAGAGCGCGCGCTGCGGCGAGCGAGAGCGCTCAGGAGCAAGGGCTACGTCGCGGTGGTGCGACGGCCGACCGAGGACGACCCCACGCCCACGGTGGAGCTGGCGACCTGCACGGTGCGCTTCCTCGTGCCGCACGAGCTCTCCCACACGCAGACGGACGCCCGGGAGCACGACGAGCTCGTCTTCCTCGCGTGCGCCGTGTGGGCCTTTCGTCGGGCGGATGAGCTCACGCCATCGGGGGACCGCGTCGACGTGGAGATCAACGCCCTGGCGAACGACGAGGTCACGGACGCGTTGGCCTCGACGCTGGCGCTCGCGGCCGAGCTGCTGCTCGAGGGCGTGGTCCACACGCGAGGCTCGCGGGCTGCGCAGGCGGCGCGCGCGCGACGGGATCTGGAGGCCGCGAGGCTGGTGTGGCCCGGACTCGCCCTGCGTGACCTCGAAGAGCAGCTCGTCGCCTATCGCGAACGACGCGCGAATCACGACCCCGAGGAGCTGGCGGATCTGCTGCTCGAACTCTTCGCGCGGGAGCGCGCCGCGCGCCTGGGCACGGCGATGCCCGCTCGACGCGTGCTGGGCCAAGACGAGGCGCTGACGACGGAGCTGAAGCACCTCGGCCTGCTCTCCCTCGGTGCGCGACTGAGCGGGACGGACAACGCGCGACGAGCCGACGTGCTCTTCGTGGACTCCAAGACGGGCACACCCTTGGTGCTGCGCAAGGACTGGCTCTTCGCGGAGGACGAGGAGGTGCCCGATGTCACCGTGCTCGCGCGTCGACAGCTGGCCGCCGGCGCGACTCTGGCGGCGCTGGCCGTCGGTCGCGTGATCACCACCAGCGCCAAACGGCAGCCCAACCGCTTGCTCACGCTCGGGCGCGGCAGAGTGGCGAAGACACAGGTGATGCCCAGCCAAGGTCGCTGGGACGAGCTGCCCGATTCGCTGAAGGTGACGAGCGTCGCGCAACTCAGGCAGGAGCTGGGCGCGAGGCCCCCACGACTCTTGCGCCCACGCGTGCTGGCCGACGGATTGCGGGTCTTCGTGATCGGCGAGGTTCACGCCGTGATCTACACGCCAGCCACGCAGACGCTGACGGCCACCCTCTCGGATCCCGAGGGAGCCTACTTCACGGTCGAACTCGCGCATCGCGTCGCGGCCCCTGGCGCGCTCGATCTGCTGGCCAAGGCGCTCTCGGGGGAGCTCGGCGCGCCGCGCTACCTGAGCGGCATCGCGCGATTGGGCGCTCGAGGCGTGGTGGTCTCGCCCCTCACCGTGCTCGCAGACGAAGCCCAGGTGCTCGACCTGGCGCCCGCCGACACCCGCCACGCGATGGGGCGACCGGCGCCCAGCCCGCCGGGAGACGCCACCGATGAAGCGCTCTTGGCCGCGTCCTCGCTGCTGGTCGAAGGAGCCCATCGTGGCCTGAGGCATGCCCGCGCGAGCTACGATGAGCGCCTCGCGCGGAGCGCGGCCAAGCTCGTGGAGCTGGGCTTGGTCACGACCGGCGCGCGCGTACGCGAGCTCGTGGGGGCTCTGGACAGGGCGCGACGCGACAGCACGGCGGAGGGGGTCGCGGTCACGCGCTGGGTCGAGGCCCTGATGCGCGTTCGCCTGTGCGAAGAGGGTCGCTCCCGATCCAGCCCCGCGGCGCTTTAGGTCCGCTTCCGTGGGCGCGCAGGCCCCCGCCAGAGAAGATCAGGCGTCCACGTGGAGGGGATTGCGAGATTTGGGGTGAAGACGAATGATCGGGGCATGGGGGTGCTCAAGAAACGCTGGCCAGGTCTCGCCTCGCT
>Ga0100377_1002304_pt1 | contig 16005 bp, 14 predicted proteins | sample CryGeymeta201501_FD_83664 | JGI IMG/M metagenome (GOLD analysis project Ga0100377, IMG submission 83664) | Groundwater microbial communities from Crystal Geyser aquifers in Utah, USA - Crystal Geyser metaG 2015-01 | ecosystem: Environmental > Aquatic > Deep subsurface > Groundwater | place: USA... | reverse complement strand
CGCCCGCCTCCTCGCCCGCGGCCTCGCCGGCCTCTTCTCGTGCCTCCTCTCCCCCACCCGCGCCCGCCGCCTCGCCCGCCTCCTCGCCTGCCTCCCCGCCCGCCTCCTCGCCCGCCTCCTCGCCCGCCTCCTCCTCGCCCCCCCACCGCGGCGCGGGCCGGCCGCTCAGGCTGCTGGAAGGCCGGTCAGTGCCGCCACCCACTGCTGGAGGTCCGCCTCCTCGCCGTACTTTCGGAGCAGGCGCCCCCGCTGGGCCACGCCGGTCTGCCCGATGCCCATGATGCGGGCGACCTCTCGCTGGGTCAGGCCGGCACCCAGCTGCAGCCACCACGCGGCGACCCACGCGGGCCGGTTGGCCGCGCCGCGGCGGTACTGGAACAGCGCCTCGGCCGTGGTGCCGGTGACCTGGCAGACCTCGGCGATGGCCTGCTCCGGGCTGCGATGCGGCCGGACGGTGACGGGTGCGCGCGAGGTCGGCGCCACGGGCTGGGTGCGCGGGATGCGCCAGAGCTCGTCGGGATCAAAGCCCTCGGGACCCTCGGTGCGCTTGCGCTGGACGTCGGCCATGTACTCGAGCATTGTGTCCAGGCCGCCATAGGCGTCGAGGACCTCGTCGGTGCGCAGGCACTCCAGCGAGCGGCTGTGGTGCATGTAGGTGTCCAGGCTCGTCCAGTGCGAGAAGCGGGGGTCGCCGACCAGGCCGGCCCGCACGGGGTTGAGGTGGATGTACGCGACCAGGTGCATCCAGTAGACATCGTCGGTGACGAGCTGGCTCTTGAAGCGGCCACGCCACACGGGGCCGTCGCGGCGTGGCTCCCGGTTGCGGTACCGCGCGTAGTTACCTAGGACCTTCGCCATGAAGTCCGACAGCCGGCCGCCGTTGGACACCACCAGCAGGTGCAGGTGGTTGGGCATGAGCGCGTAGGCGTGGACCTCGACCTGGAAGCGCGGCGCCCACTGGTCCAGCAGGCCCAGCAGCTCGGCGCAGTCTTCATTGGTCCAGAAGATCGGCTCGTGCCGGGCGCCGCGGTTCATGATGTGGTGGTGTCCACCGGGCGGATCGTTGCGAAGCGGGCGGGACATCGGGCCTCCGGAGCGTGGCGGAGGTCGTAACGCATGACCTGACCCCGACAAGCTGAAACCGCATATCGCGTCGCCTGACGCCCGCCGGCGCCCGCCGGCCCCCGCCGTTGAAAACGCATACCGCATCGCCTGACACCCGCCAGCCACCCGCCAGCAGACACCCGCCAGCAGCCCCCAGCCCCCCACCCCCCCGCCGGGCTAAGCCTCCGCCATGCAGACCCGACTGACAGTGCCGCCGCCTCCCGAGCCCCTCGCGGCGCGGATGCGGCCGCGCACCCTGGACGAGTACGTGGGCCAGGGGCACATCATCGGCCCCGGCCGGCTGCTGCGCCGGGCCATCGAGGCCGACCAGCTCTCCAGCCTGATCTTCTACGGTCCCCCGGGCACCGGCAAGACGACCCTGGCCCGGGTCATCGCCGGGACGACGCGGGCCCGCTTCACGGCGCTCAACGCGGTGCTGGCCGGCGTGGCGGACATCCGGACGGCGGTGAAGGACGCGGCCGAGCGTCGCGACAGCCACGGGCAGCGGACGATCCTCTTCGTGGACGAGGTGCACCGCTTCAACAAGTCCCAGCAGGACGCGCTGCTGCCCTGGGTCGAGAACGGCACGGTGATCCTGGTCGGTGCCACCACGGAGAACCCCTTCTTCGAGGTGAACAAGGCCCTGGTGAGCCGGTCCCGGGTCTTCCAGCTCCAGCCCCTGACGGAAGAGGATCTGCGGGCGGTCATCCACCAGGCCCTGGCCGACCGGGAGCGGGGCTACGGCGATCGCACGGTCCACCTGGCGCCTGAGGCCGAGGCGCACCTGGTCGGCGTCGCGAACGGTGACGCCCGCGCGGCGCTCAACGCCCTGGAGCTGGCGGTGGAGACGACGCCGCCGGGACCGGACGGGGTCGTGGCGGTGTCTCTGGCGGTGGCCGAGGAGAGCATCCAGCGGCGGGCGGTGCTGTATGACAAGGAAGGCGACGCCCACTTCGACACCATCAGCGCCTTCATCAAGGCCGTGCGAGGCAGCGACCCGGACGCGGCACTGTACTGGCTGGCCCGGATGGTCTACGCCGGCGAGGACCCGCGCTTCATCTTCCGCCGACTGGTGATCCTGGCCAGTGAGGACGTGGGCCTGGCGGACCCCCAGGCGGTGGGCATGGTCATGTCCTGCGCCGAGTCCTTCGACCGCATCGGCATGCCGGAGGGGCGCTTCCCCCTGGCCCAGGCGACGCTGTACCTGGCGAGCACCGCCAAGAGCAACTCGACCATGGCCTTCTTCGACGCGCTGAAGTCGGTGGGCGAGGAGCGCAGCGGCGAGGTCCCGACCCACCTCAGGGACGGCAGCCGCGACAAGGAGGCCTTCGGCCACGGCGAGGGCTACCTCTACCCCCACGCCTGGCGCGACCACTGGGTGGCCCAGCAGTACCTGCCTGCCGCGCTCCAGGGCCGTGTCTTCTACCAGCCCTCCGACCAGGGCTGGGAGGGCGAGGTCGGTCCCCGCCTGGCCCGCCGCCGGGAGTCGCAGCTCGCTGCCATGGTCGAGGGCGGGGTCGCTCCGGCCGAGCAGCTCACGACCGGGCCGGCCGATCCGCGGCTGGAGCGCTGGCTGCAGCGCACCGCCAGCCAGGCGGGGGAGCGACTGTCCACGCTGCGCGAGGCGGTCTTCGACGCCGCCGGGATCCTGCGCCACCACATGGTCCTCGACCTGGACGCGGCCACGGGCCTGCTGTCCTGGGAGGCGCTGCGGCGCGCACCCGAGGGCGGGGTCTGGGCCTGGAGCCCCTCCGTGGCTGCCGCCGAGGCGCTGACCGGCCTGGCCAGCCGCCTGCCCGAGCTTCAGCGCCCCCGGGTGCTCGCCGGTTCACCCGCGGCGCTCCGGGCCGAGGCCGGCGCCGTGCGCTTCGACCGCATCCTGGGTCGCGACGCCCTGGTTCGCGGGGCCCTGGTTCACGCGGCCCTGGTGGACCCGGCCCTGGTGGACCCGGCCCGGGCCGCGGAGGAGGGGCCCGCGGCGCTGCTCTCCACTGTCCAGGAGCTGCTCGCCCCCGACGGCCGCCTGGTCCTGGTCGAGACCCTGGCCCGTCGCACCCAGCGTCTGTACGCGCTGCTCTCGCCCCATGAGCTGCCCGCCGAGCTGCTGCGCACCTGGGCCGCCGCCGAGGATGCGGTCTACGACGACCCCCAGGACCCGCTCACCCGCTGGACCGGGCCGGCCCTGGCCGCCGCGGTGCAGGCCGCCGGCCTGCGCGTGCAGCTCACCGAGGTCCCGACCACCCACGCCCTGCACGTGACCTCGGCGGTCCTCGACCGCTGGCTGTCCGGTCGCCCGGACTCCTGGCTCGGTCGCCTGCGCCAGCACCTCGCCCCCGATCTGTGTACCGCGGTCGCCCAGTCGGTGCGACGCCTGGACGGTCGCAGCGTCACCTGGCGCGGGAGCAGCGTCCTGCTCGTCGCCACGCGCTGAGCCGGCCCGCCCTCGCTTCGGCCCGCCCTCGCTTCGGCCCGCCCTCGCTTCGGTCCGCCCTCGCTTCGGCCCGCCCTCGCTTCGGCCCGCCCTCGCTTCGGCCTGCCCTCGCTTCGGCCCGCCCTCGCTTCGGCCCGCCCTCGCTTCGGCCTGCCCTCGCTTCGGCCCGCCCCTACTGCGGTCGCACCTCGATCCAATGCTCCTGGCCGGTCTGCGGCAGCGTGATGCTCAGCAGCTCCTGGTCGGCGTCCCAGGTGGAGGACCAGCTCCCGTCGGCGTCGGAGACCGACAGCGTCCAGCCCGTCGGGTAGTGACGCGCCGCGGGCAGGGACAACACCGTCGGCCCCGTGACCTCTGCCCGCTCGGCCAGCTCCAGGCGGAAGACGCGTGTTTCGGGATCGTAGCCGTAGGACAGCGGCGTGCCGGCGACGAGCTGGGGGTAGGGGCGGACCAGCACATCGGCCATGGGGCGCTCCTTGCCCGCACTGTCCACGATACCCCAGCCCCCGGGGTCCAGGCTCCACCAGGCCCAGCCCGAGGTGGCGCGGTCCGCCATCTCCATGACCGCGCGCAGGGCCTGGTCAGCGCCCTCCCAGCTCGTGTCGAAGCCCACCTCGCCCACCAGCAGCGGGGCGCCCTGGGCCGCCGCGTCGGCGCTGCGGTGGCTCTCCCAGTCGACCAGCGAGGAGTCCTGGTCCGGGTCCCAGCGCTGCGTCGCTTCGAAGCGCAGCGAGTAGTAGTGCGGGAAGGATGCCAGGTGGGGGGGACCCTCTCGCGGGTCCTCGAGCCGCCCCATATACGAGGGCAGCCCGTTGCTCGGCGCCCCGTAACGGGGTTCGTAGAAGATCCAGCCGTCGGGATCCTGCTCCCGGATGGCCTGGATCACCCGCTGGTAGAATGGCTGCAGCCGCTGTGTGTCGAAGGCCGGGTCGCTGCCCTTGGGGTTCTCGGTGCCCAGCAGCTCGACCAGGTCCTGGGCCGAGCCCGGCGAGGGTTCGTTCATGATGTCGTAGCCCAACACGGCGGGGTGCTGGTCCAGGCGGGCGGCCACCGCGGCCCAGGCCTGGGCGTAGTGCTCCTGGAGGTCACCGTCGGCGCCCTCGTCCCCGGCCCAGAAGTTGTCGAAGCTGCGCTGCACGGCGGGCTGCAGGTAGTTGAGGAACCAGGGGTCCTGCAGCGTGAAGGTCTGGCCGTCGTCCCGAATCGCCCAGTCCGGCGCCCCGTCGCAGCAGAAGCGCTGGGCGTAGACGTCCTGGTGCATGTCCAGGACCACCTGGATGCCCGCCGCGTCGAACCAGTCCAGGCGCTCCTCGACCCGGTCGAGGTAGACCGGGTCGATCTCCCCCTCCACCGGCTCCAGCGCATCCCAGAAGATGAGGAAGCGCGCGAAGTTGAAGCCCCAGTCCTGGGACATGCGCAGGGCCCCCTGTGCGTCGAGGGCCGGCATGCGCTCCGGATCGGACTTGGCGCTGCTCATGACGTTCATGCCGTGCAGCACACGCACCCTGCCCTGGTCGTCGCGGATCCAGGTCAGGGGCGCGGTGCCGGCCGCCGTGTCCGTCGCGCTGTCGCCCGCCGAACCGGGCCCCTTCACGGGCCCCCGGCAGGCCAGGATAGCCAGGAGCCAGGCAGCGCTGTGTGGGCCAGTCATCCCCTTGGGGTATCAGTGGGCGTCCGCCACGGCGAGGGTCTCGCTTTCCAGCGTCGCGATGCGCGCCTGGAGGGCGGCGATCTGGACCTGCTGTGCCTGGACGAGCTCGCCGGTCTGGTCGATCATGTCGGCCTGGGCCAGGCGGACCTGGTCCACGTTGACGAGCAGGGCCGTGTAGTTGCGCTGCGACAGCCACATGTTGGCGCCGAGCATGCCGACGATGGCGGTCAGCAGGGCGACCCGTGCCCAGAAGGTGTGGCGGGCGTGGAGGCTGCGGTAGTACTCGAGCGCCTCCAGGTGCGGGTTCGCGGCGGTAGGGGCGGTCTGGGGCCCCTCTACGGGGGACTCCTCGACGCGGGTGGAGGGCAGCGACATCGCGTCTTCTGCGGTGTGTCGGAGTTCGTTCATGGCCACTCCTCGGGTTTGCAAGGAAAGTGTAAAGCAGATGTCAAGGAAGTGCAAGGTGCGGCCTGGAAGGTCGATCCTCGACATTGACTCCCGCCCTCCCTGCCGCCACGCAGCCCCTCGGATTGGCCCCGCTCCCCTGCTCGGAGCTGCCGCAATGCACCTGTACATGCACCCGTGGTCGGGCAACGCGCGCCGTGCCCGGATCACGGCGAGACTGTGCGCGCTGCCGGTGCAGGAGCACCTGGTGGATCTGTCCACGGGCGCGCAGCACGATCCGGCCTACCTGGGCCTCAACCCCAACGGCATGGTGCCGACCCTGGTCGATGGCGACGTCCACCTGTGGGAGTCGAGCGCCATCGCGATCTACCTGGCGGGCAAGGCCGGGCGGACCGATCTGTGGCCCTCCGAGCCGGCGGCCCAGGCCAACGTGGCGCGCTGGCTGTTCTGGCAGCACAACCACTGGAGCCCGGCCGTCGCCGGCCTGACCTGGCAGCGCCTGGTCCGGCCGATGCGTGGCCTGGAGCCCGAGCCCCAGGCGGTGGAGGACTGCCTGCAGCGCTGGGCCCGCTTCTCGCCGGTGCGGGAGGCGGACCTGGAGCACCACCCCTTCGTCTGCGGCGACACCCTGACCCTGGCCGACGTCTCGCTGTCGGTGGGCCTGACCTTCGCCGAGGCCGTGGCGCTGCCCCTGGCCGAGCGGCCGGCCATCGCCGCCTGGCGCCAGCGGCTGGAGGCCCTGCCGGCCTGGGTCGAGACCCGCCCCGCCCTGCCTGGCTGAGTGTTCGAGCGGCCGAGCGGCCTGAACGGCGCGCCTACAGCAGGGCGCGCGCCAGGGCCCCCAGGGAGATGAGCGCCCAGGCTGCCTCGATGGCGAAGGCGGGCCAGGCACGCTTCCGCCAGGCACTCAGGCCGATGGCGGCGGCGCCGACCATGTTCGCGGCCAGGAAGAGGGGGTGCTGGGCGGCCACCCAGCCCTGGGTGTTGGCGATGTAGGCGCTCAGCACCAGGGCCGCCCCCAGCCAGCCGGCAGTGGCCGCCCGGCGGTCCGCCGTCGAGGGCGCCGGTGATGGGGGAGCGGGTCTTGGAGGGGGGGCATCGAGGCCGGCCATGGCAACGCATCCTTCGCTGTGCTGCGCCTATCGACACTCCGCGGACAGCGTTAGCGGGTGCCCCCATTCCGCGAAGTGGGAGGCGCTGGATGCTCTGGATGCTGCTTGCCCTGGCGCTGCCGAACCTGGCCTGGGGCCAGGAAGAGGTGCCCGGCATGACCCTGGAACAGGCCGTGGCTCTGGCGGACCGACAGTCTGCCGGGGTGCGCGCGGCCGAGGCTGGGACCGCCCAGGCCCAGGCCCTGCGGGACCAGGTCGCGGCGGCTCGCCTGCCCTCGCTGGACCTGGGCGCCGACGTGGAGGTCTGGAACGGCAACTACGAGATCGCCTTCGCCCCGGGCTCCCCGCCCATCGTGCTGCGCGACCAGGTCACGGCCAACCTCTCGGCCCGCATCCTGGCACCCCTCACCGGGCAGCTCGCCCTGGGCCACCAGGTCTCCGCGGCCGACGCCGGGGTCGAGGCGGCCACCTCGGGCTCCCAGGCGGCCCGCGCCGACGCCCGCTACCAGGCCGCCGACGCCTGGCTGCTGGCCCTGGAGACCGAGCGCTCCTTGGAGATCGTCCAGTCCCAGGCCGACAGCCTGAAGGCCCGGGTCGACGCGGCCCAGGTGGCCTTCGACGCCGGCGCAGCCAGCCGCAACGACCTGCTGCTGGCCGAGCTGGCCCAGGCCAACGTCCAGCAGGCGGTGCTCATGGGCACGGCCCAGCGCGACGCCGCCCGGGCCCGCCTGGGCCTGGCCGTCGGCAACGGCGGGGACCCGGTCCGCCCCCTGGGCACGGTCGAGACGCCGCCGCGCAGCCCGCCCCCCGTGGACCAGCTGCTGGCCCTGGCCGCGGCCTCGCGCCCGGACCTGGCGGCCCTCGACGCCCAGCTCCGGTCCAGCGACGAGCGCATCCACGCCACCTCCCAGGCCCGCTTGCCCCAGGTGGCCGCCATGGCCGCCTACATGCACACCGAGGGCCAGGGCTCCTTCGCCCAGGCCGACAGCGGCTACGTCGGCGCCGCCCTGGACTGGCCGGTCTGGTCCTGGGGCGCGAAGACCGACGCCCTGGACGCCAGCCGGGCCGAGCGCCAGCGGCTCCAGGCCCAGCGCGACGGCATGCTGGCCGGCCTGCGGGTCGAGGTCCGCACCCGCGCCCAGCTCCTGCTCACCACGGCGGCCGCCTATGAGCTGGCCACGACCAGCGTGGCCCAGGCCGAGGAGAGCCTGCACCTGCAGGACACCCGCCACCAGGCCGGGGCCGGCACCATGACCGAGCTGCTCGACGCAGAGACGGCCGTGGTCCGCGCCCGCTCGAGCCAGGCCACCGCCCTCTACGATGCCGACCGCGCCGAGGTCGCCCTCGTGCGTGCGGTGGGCGCCGACCCCTGGGCCTCGTCCCAGCCGGAGAAGCCATGAGCGAGCCTACCCCCGCGGCTGGCGCCCCCCCGACCCTCTCCCACGCCGCCGCGGCCCCCAAGCGCAGCCGTCTGCCGCTGGTCCTGGGCCTCGCCGCCATCGGCGCGGTGCTGGTCGGTGTCGGCCTGTGGGCGCGCGCGCGCTCCGGCGTCAGCACCGACGACGCCTTCTTGCGCACCGACCTGGTCCACGTCCCGGCCGAGGTCGGCGGGCGGGTGGTCGAGGTCCAGGTCAAGGAGGGCCAACACGTCGCGGCCGGGGACCTGCTGGTCCGCATCGACGACACCGACTACCGCCTGCACGTCGCCCAGGCCCAGGCCAACCTCGCCGCCGCCGAGGCCGACGCCCGCCGGGCCGAGGAGGGGGCCGTCGCGACCCGCTCCGACATCGCCATGGGCAAGGTCCGGCTGAGCGACGCCGAGCGCGAGCGCAAGCTGCAAGAGGTCCTCGCCGCCGGTGGGGCCTCGGTGCAGGCCGCCGTGGACCGGGCCCGCGCCGCCTCCGCCATGGCCGCCCAGGGGATCCGGACGGCCCAGGCCGGCCTGGACGCCTCCCAGGCGGCGGTCGCCGCGGCCCAGGCCCGGGTCCCCGCGGCCCAGGCGGCGGTGGACCTGGCCCTGCGCGAGCTGGAGCACTGCGAGGTCCGCGCCCCCCACGCCGGCGTCGCCTCGCGGGTCGAGCTCCAGCCCGGCGAGCTGCTGGAGCGCGGGGCGCCCGTCCTGGCCATCGTGCCGGACGAGCGGTACGTCGTCGCCAACTTCAAGGAGACCGACCTGGAGCGCATCCACGTCGGCGACCCGGTCAAGATCGAGATCGACGCCTACCCCCAGCGGCCCCTGGCCGGCACGGTGGAGAGCATCGGCGCCGGCACCGGGGCGGTCTTCTCCTTGCTGCCGGCCGACAACGCCAGCGGCAACTTCATCAAGGTGGTCCAGCGGGTGCCGATCCGCATCGCCCTGCGGGGCGAGCCGCCGTCGGACATGGCGGCCGGCCTGTCGGCCAACGTGACGGTGGGTGGGACCGTGGGCGGCGCCACCGTGGCGGGTAGCGCCGAGTGACCGAGCCCGCCCCCAACCCCTGGGCGGTGACCGGCGTCGTGATGCTCGGCATGATCATGAGCATCATCGACTCGAGCATCGTCAACGTCTCGGTGCCCCACATGATGGGCACCCTGGGCGCGGGCGTGAGCGAGATCTCCTGGGTGGTCACCGGCTACGTGCTGGCCAACGTCGTGGTCATCCCGCTGTCGGCCTGGATGGTGAGCGTCGTCGGCCGCAGCCGGCTGTACGGCATCGCCATCGCCGTCTTCACCATCGCCAGCCTGCTGTGCGGCCTGGCCCCGACCCTGGGCCTGCTCGTGACGGCCCGGGTCATCCAGGGGGCGGCCGCCGGCATCATGATGCCGACCGGCCAGGCCATCCTCTTCGAGTCCTTTCCGCCGGAAAAGCGTGGGACCTCCATGGCCATCTTCGGCCTGGGCATCATGGTCGGCCCCGCCCTCGGTCCCACCCTGGGCGGATACATTACCGACAACTACGGTTGGCCCTGGATCTTCCTCATCAACCTGCCGATCGGCATCCTCGCCTCGATCCTGGTGCCGATCTTCCTCAAGGACCCCGCCTACCTGGTGCGTCGGAGATCGGCCCGCGGGGACATGGTGGGGATCATGCTGCTGGGCGGCGGCATCTGCATGCTCCAGTACGTGCTGGAGAAGGGGGGGGACGACGGCTGGTTCCAGGCGGACTGGGTCGTGATCACCGTGGCGACCTCGGTGATCATGTTGGTGGTCTTCGTGTTCTGGGAGCTGGAGCACGACAACCCCGCCGTGGACCTGCGGGTCTTCGCGGACACCAACTTCTCGGCGGCGGCGCTGGTCAACGTGGCCGTCGGCGTCGGGCTCTTCGGCGGCATGTTCATGCTGCCCCTGTTCCTGCAGCAGCTCATCGGCTTCAGCGCCACCCAGTCGGGCTTCGTGCTGCTGCCCGGCGCGCTGGCGACGGCCATGGCCATGCCTATCTGCGGGCGGCTGTCGGACCGCTCCGATGTGCGGATCCTGTCGGCCTTCGGGCTCATCGTCTTCGGCTTCAGCATGTTCCTGATGAGCCGCCTGGACGGTCGGGCCGGCTTCGGGGACCTGCTGCTGCCGCAGATCCTGCGCGGCGTCGGCATGGCCTTCTGCTTCGTGCCCCTGTCGGTGACGGCGGTCGCCCGCATCCCCCGCGAGCGCATGGGCCAGGCCACGGGCCTGTACAACCTGACCCGCCAGATCGGCGGCAGCATGGGCATCGCCTGGCTGGCCACCCTCTTCGACGACCTGCGGGCCGGGCACACCGCGCACCTGGTGGGCTTCGTGGAGCCCTACGGCGCCACCACCCAGAGCCGCCTGGGCATGATCACCGGCGGCTTGATGGCCCGGGGCTTCGAGCCGGGCGCCGCCAAGGGGCTGGCCCTGAAGATCATCTACGGCCAGGTGGCGCGGGCCTCAGCCGAGCTGGCCTTCCGCGACATGTTCCTGGCCATCGTGGGCCTCTTCGCCGTGAGCCTGCCGCTGCTGCTGCTGCTGCGGCGCCGTGACTCCAAGGCCGAGGCCGGCAAGGGCATCGTCGTCCACTCGGAGTAGGTGCGGCCTGTGGGCGGTGCGGGCGGCTGCGCGCCTGGCTCAGAAGCGCCCGGCCAGGCCCACCATGCCCGGGCCCACCCAGGGTCGGAGCTGCAGGCGGGCCTGGGGACCCAGGCCGGCGACGTCCGCCTCGCTCAGGCCCAGGCGCTGGCGCAGGGCGTCGTTGTAGCCATCGACCAGGGTGTCGACCTGGGCCTCGTCGTAGCCGGACATGGGCCAGGAGTTGGGCGCCATCAGGCCGACGGACAACACGATCGAGCCCACCGTCAGGCCGGCGGCCGAGCCCAGGTAGTTCGTGGCGGTCACGGCGCTGGAGGTGTTGCCAGGGTCGGCGGTGGCCGCGTAGACCAGCCAAACCGCCGAGCCCAGGGTGAGCGCGCCGCCGATGCCCACCAGGCGGCTGCGGCGGCTGCGCAGGCGCGTGCAAGCGTCGGTGTCGCCGACCCGCCCGCAGAAGACCATGGGCGTGAGCAGGGTCCCGGTGCCGTCGCGCACCGCCCAGCCGTGGGTGGTGGTCGTGTAGCTGAAGCCGCTGCCGTTGCTCATGGCGCCGCTGCCCACGACGCTGTCGATGACCTTGCGGGCCAAGCGCTGGCGGCTGTACTCCCGCAGGGCTTCGGGGTCGGGCGGGGGAGGAGGTGTGGGAGCTGGCGGGAGCGGCGCGAGGGCGAGGGGCGTGCCCTGGTCCTCGGCGGGGAGCGCGGGGCCCAGGGGCAGGGCCGTCGCGGCGGGCGGGTCGCCGTCGCTGGCTGCCGCCGCGAGGGTGGCGGCCCGCAAGGCCGGGTCGGGGGACAGGGCGCCGCGCAGGAAGAAGCGCAGGACCGTGGGGTCGCCGCGGTGGCTGGAGGCCAGGCTGGTGGTGACGGTGAGCGCGCTGGCCAGGCGGGCCGCGCTGTCGGGATCCTGGCCGGCCTGGCCCAGGCGGTGGCTGAGCCAGGTGGCGCGGGTGCGCGCGTCGGGCATGGCGACGAGGGTGTCGACCAGGGCCTCGTCGAAGGCGAGGGGGGCGGTGGCGCTGTCGGTGGCGCTGTCGGTGGCGCTGTCGGTGGCGCTGTCGGTGGCGCTGTCGGTGGCGCTGTCGGTGGCGCTGTCGGTGGCGCGGGCGGTGGCGCTGTCGGTCGCACGGGCCGGGCCGGCGGCGAGGGCGAGGAGCAGGGCGGCTGCGTACACGGGGTCTCCCAGTCGGAGCGGCAGCCTACTGGAGGAGGCAAGCCCGGGGAGCGGCACCTTGGCAGGTCGAGGCGAAGGGAATAGCAGGAGGGAGTAACTGATATTGAGTATCAGTTTCAAAACGGATGAAGCATGCCCCTCCGCCTCGCCCGCTCCCTCCTCGTCGCGGCCCTCTTCTTCGCGGCCCTCCTCCTCGTCTCCCTCCCCGGGCCGGCCCGGGCCGGCGGCGCCATCTGGCAGCCCGAGGCCCTGGTCCACGACATGTTCCCGACCTCGACCCAGGTGGTGCCGACCGGGCTGGATCTCTCTGCCCAGGAGCAGGCCGCGGTCGAGGCGAGCACGGGCATGAGGCTGCGCGCCCCCTCGTGGACGGCCTGGACCGCCTCCACCAACGGCAAGATCGACGGCTACGTGATCTTCGACCACCAGCAGGGCCAGCACGAGCCCATCGACTTCGCCGTCCAGCTGTCCCCCGAGGGTGTGATCCTGCGGCACGAGGTCGTGGCCTACCGCGAGTCCTACGGCCAGGGGATCGAGCTTCCCGCCTTCCGCCAGCAGTTCGTGGGCAAGACCGCCGCGGATCCCATGGTCCTGGGCCGGCAGATCAAGAACATCTCCGGCGCGACCTACTCCTCGCGGGCCATGGTCATCGGCGTGCAGCGCGACGCCGCCCTGGGCCAGGTCCTGGTCTCACGGCAGCAGGCGCAGCTCGCGAACATGCGCCCCTGAGTCGCCCAGCTCGTGCACGGCCCCGTCGGGGGTGACGACCAGGGCCCAGGCGCCCAGGGCCTGCACGGGCCCGGGGTCGGGACCCAGGACCAGCAGGGCGGTGGCGAGGGCGTCGGCCACGGCGCCATCGGGGTGGACCACGGTGGCCGAGGTGGCGCCGGTCGCCGGTCGCCCGGTGCGCGGGTCGAGGATGTGGTGGACCCGCCGGTCGCCCACCATGAAGAAGTGCTCGTAGTCCCCCGAGGTCGTGAGCACCGCGTCCTGGAGGGTGAGCGAGGCGAGGGCGTCGCCCCGGGGCCGGCGAGGGTGCTGGATGCCGACCTGCCAGGCGCCGCGCACGGCGATGTCGCCGGAGAGGTCGACCATGGCCTCGCCGGGCAGCAGGGCCAGGGCCTGGGCGGCGGCGTAGCCCTGGGCGATGCCTCCCAGGGTCACGGACTGGCCCGGTCGCAGGCGGGCCTGGTCGCCGTCGAGCTGCAGGCCCTGCCAGTCGATCAGGGGAAGCCGGGCCGCCAGCGTCTCGGCGCTCGGCTCGCGCCCGGCGTCGAAGTCGTAGAGCCCCCACAAGGCGTTGATGGTGGGGTCGAAGGCGCCGCGGGTGGCCCGGGCCACGCGCAGGCTGGCCTGGAGCAGCGCCTGGACCTCGGGGGAGACGGTGGCCTGGCCCTGGGCGTCCAGGCGGGCGATCTCGCCGCGCTCCGACCAGTCGGTCGCCAGGGCCTCGATGCGCTCCACCTCGGCGCGGGCCGCGACGCCCTGGGCCAGGCAGGCCGCTTGCTCCTGGACGCAGCGCAGCACCACCCGCAGCTCGCCGCCCATGGCGAAGCCGGTCACCGTGGCTTCGCGGGGCGTAGCGGACGCTTCGGGGAGCACGGGCACCGGCGCGGCGGGAACCGGCAGGGCATGCCGGCAGCCGGCGCTCAGGAAGAGGAGGAGGAGCGCAGGTCCCACAGCGGCCACAGTGCCATGAGCAGGTAGAGGAACAGGAAGGGGATCCCGGTCACCGGCATGATCCAGCCGGGGAAGCCCAGGTGGATCAGCCAGGGGCCGGCGACGTGCAGGCTCGTGAAGACCAAGGCCAGGGCGATGACAGCGACCTTCCAGCTCCCGCCGCGGGACAGCAGGAAGAGGTGGCCCAGGATCAGCAGGCAGACCGGCACCGTGAACAGGTGGAAGTGGGTGGTCTCCAGGAGCTGGCGGGGGCTCTTCTCCAGGATCAGCTCGACGGCGTCGGCGTCGGCGGCGTTGCCCAGGAAGTACCGCGCCGGGTCCAGGCCCAGGGAGTCCCAGTACAGGGCCACCGAGCTGAGGAAGCCCGCCAGGGTGAGCAGGACGTAGCCGCCGTAGAGCAGCTTCGCGCCGGGGCTCAGCCGGGACAGGCTGCTGGAGCGACCTTGAAACTCGCGCATCGGCCGGGGGCTATCCCGCTGGCCGCCGAGCGTAGCCTGTATACTGGGCCCATGTCCCTGGCCGACGCAGATGTGATCGTCCTGGGCCTCGGGGGGGTCGGGGCCGCGACTGTTCACGCCCTGGCTGCCCGCGGGGCGCGCGTGCTGGGCTTCGACCGCTTCGGGCGCGGCCATGACCGGGGCAGCTCCCACGGGGGCACGCGCATCACGCGCCACGCAACCTTCGAGCACCCCGACTACGTGCCGCTGCTGCGGGTCGCCACGGCGGGCTTCGAGGCGCTGGAGGCCGAGACCGGGGTCCCGCTGCTCGAGCGCTGCGGGGTCCTGCTGGTCGGCGAGCAGGACTCACCCGTGCTTCGGGGCAGCCTGGCAGCGGCCCGGCAGCACGGCGTGCCGGTGGAGCCCCTCGACGCCGCGACCATGCAGGCCCGCTACCCGCAGCTCGCCATCGCTCCGACGCACCACGGCCTGCTGGAGCCGGAGGCGGGCTTCGTGCGACCGGAGGCCGCGGTCCGGGCCTTCCTCGCCGCCGCCGAGGACCACGGGGCGCGGCTGTTCCCCGACTCCCCGGTCGAGGCCTGGGAGGACGGCGAGGGCGGGGTCGTGGTCGAGGCCGCCGGCCGCCGGTGGAGCGCCGACGCGCTGGTCATCGCCCTGGGCGCCTGGACGGGGGCCACGGTGCCGGCCCTGGCCCCGCTGCTGCGGGTCACCCGCCAGGTCCAGGCCTGGATCGTGGCCGACGACCCTGCCCTCGCCAGACTCCAGGCCCTGCCCTGCTGGCTCGTCGACCGCGGCGCGGGCCTGCCTCACCTCTACGGGATCCCCGCCGATCCCCTGCTGCCCGGCCCTCCCATGGTCAAGCTGGCCGTGCACGGCAGCGAGCGCGACACCGACCCCAACCTGCTGGAGCGCCGGATCGGCAAGGCGGAGCGGGCCGCGCTGGCCCGGCTCGCCGCCACCTGGCTGCCCGGCCTGCCCGGGCCGCTGCTGCGCGTGCTCGCCTGCATGTACACCTCGACCCCCGACGGGCACCTGATCCTGGACCGGGTCCCCGGCGCGCCGCACAGTTGGGTCGTCGCCGGCCTGTCGGGCCACGGCTTCAAGCTGACCCCGGTGCTCGGCGTGGCGGCCGCCGACCTGGCCCTCACCGGCCGCACGGAGCTGCCGGTGGGCTTCCTGGGTCTGTCGCGCTTCGCTGGCGCTTTTTAGGAGCCGGCGCTGGTAGCGCCGCTCAGCAGGGTCGCTGGGCGGTGGTGACCTTCCGGTGGCCGGCTGCGGCGCAGGCGAGGGCCCACTCTCCGCGACCGCGCTCCCACCGGGCTCTTCGTGCATTGGTGGCTGGGTGGTTCAGCGACCCGCCGAGACGCCTCGCGGTTCGCTCTCCGTGCGGGGCTCTGCCACATGGGCGGGACTGCACGGGGCAGGGGGGGGGCGAGTGGGCACAAGGGGGTGAGGATCCACGGAGACTCGAAGACACAAAGGGCAGGTGGCAGGTGGCAGGTCGCCGAGTCGTGCCGAGGCGAGCACGAAGGGGTGGTCCGGTGGCCTCGACTCTCGTTTCGGCCACTTGGCCGAGTCGCAGGCAGCGGGCGCGATGAATCGCGCCCCAACGAGCGGTAGGGGCGCGATTCATCGCGCCCTCAGTGTGGCCGCACCGGGGGTCATGGCCGGTCCGGTCACGTCGCCGCCAAGGCACGCCCTGCCTGCAAGCCCTTCGTGCCCCCGACCTGCCCCCGGCGACCGCGCTCCGGACTTGACCCAGGACTCGGCCAATCGGTCGAAAACCAGCATGGCATCGAGGTGAGAATCGCGCCGGAGGCGCGCGCGCCCATAAGGCGCGGGGAGGGGGGGCGCTAGGAGCCTGTCGGGAATAGCCTGACCACTCCGCTGGGGCCCTTGGGGTTGGCCGGTGCCCCTGAAGGCGGGGGCGCGGGGCGGTGGGAGGCTCAGGAGGGGGGCGTCGCTGGCCTTCCT
>Ga0100377_1002294_pt1 | contig 16063 bp, 13 predicted proteins | sample CryGeymeta201501_FD_83664 | JGI IMG/M metagenome (GOLD analysis project Ga0100377, IMG submission 83664) | Groundwater microbial communities from Crystal Geyser aquifers in Utah, USA - Crystal Geyser metaG 2015-01 | ecosystem: Environmental > Aquatic > Deep subsurface > Groundwater | place: USA... | reverse complement strand
TAAACCCTCTAATTCGGCAATTTTTATAGAAGTTTGATAAACATCAATAGTATGATGAATACCATGGTAATATAGCTTAGGACTTAATTCATCTTCTAATCTAGTTAAAATATATTTCTTTGCATTCTTAAAATCCATCATCACAAATTTATTCTTTTCCTGAATTCAGCATTTGGAATTTTCCCTTCTGCATCTTCTGCAAATTGGGCGTTTATTCTTTTCACAAAATACATGGCAATTTTACCTTTATTCTTTGCTTCAATATTACCTCTAAATTCGCAATCAAAATAATCTTTAATTATTTTATAAGTTACCTCCGAAACATTAATCATTCCAGGTTCTCCACTAGATTCTAATCGAGATGCGGTATTAACGGTATCCCCCCAAATATCATAAGCAAATTTTTTCTTCCCTACTACTCCTGTTACTAATGGACCTGTATGAATTCCTACTCTTAGTTCAAAATAAGGCGAATTTGTTTTTTTCCTTTCCTCTTTATAGTTTTTCATAAAATTTACAATTTCTAATCCTGCTAATGTTATTAATATTGGGTTAAAAGAATCTTCAACTGGAATACCGGAGGCACACATATAGGAGTCTCCAATGGTTTTAATTTTTTCAATTCTGTATTTTTCGATGATGTCATCAAAGCTAGCAAAACAATAATCAATTTCTTTCACCAAATCAGTAGCAATTAATTTTTCTGCTAAAAAAGTAAATCCTTTAAAATCAGTAAACATAACAGATACATAATCGTAATGTCTTGCTTTTGCTTTACCAAATTTTTTAAGCTCTGATGCTGTTTCTCTAGGCAAAATATTCAATAATAGTTCCTCCGTTTTTTCTTTTTCTTTAACCAACTGTGCTGTTCTCACTGCAATTTTATCTTCTAATAGTTTGCGTTGCATGGTTAATTGTTTCAATCTAGCTCTAATAATCAACCAAACCGTACCTGATAATCCTAAAACACACAAAAAATAAAACCACCAGCTTTTCCAATAAGGGGGAGTTATTTTAAAACGATAAGTATAGATGGTTGTTTCTTTACCTAAAATATTTTTAGCTTTTAGTAGAAGTATGTATTTTCCATCAGGTATGAAAGGAAAATCTATCGCCAAATCTTTTCGCCAATCAGACCAATCAGAAGTTAATCCTTCCACTTTATATTTAAAAGTTATCGCATTAGACCGAACAAAATAAGGAGCAGAAACATTAAAACTTAAAGAACTATTATCGTAAGATAATACTAAATTAGAAAGTGGAAGTAGCTCCCCTTGTTTACCATTGATAAATTTTAGGTAAACATCAAATATTTCTTCATAATCTTTTCGAGTGTTTACTATTTTGTAGATGGAATTATTATTATCGATTACCCATAGGTTGCTTTTGTCATCAACATAAATGTTATTTACGTCTCCAAAAAGTTCTAAAAATTCTTCAGGCAAAGAAGCATATTTCGATTTTTCATAAAGACTCGTCCATTTGTTTTCATTAAATACCCAAGTAATATTATCTTGCGAGAAAATATACTTCGATTGACCAATAAATCCTTTATTCGTTTTTTTATTAAATAAAATAGAATCTTTCTCTGCATTGTAGCTGTATAAACCTGTGGATAAAAAGAAATATGGTATTCCGAAAATATTTCTTACTAAAATTCTTTCCGTAAAATTTGACTTAATTTGATACGATTTTATGTTTACTGGGTTATCAGATTTATCAAATAAAATATTATAAACTACATTTTCTGAACCTATCCATAAATCATTATCATGCAATTCTAAAATAGAGTAAACATTCACATTAAAATCTTCTAAATCATCTTTTATTATCCATTTTCCTTTTTGATTTTCTGCAATTAATAATCCATTAGAAGTTCCAATATAAAACTTGTTCTTATTTAATTTTGCTGGGCAGATATAATTAACATACTTACCTAAAATAATTGGTGTTGTTTGAAAATTTTCAATTTGATAAAGCCCTGTATTGGATGCAACTAATAATTTATTACCGTACTGCACTAATTGTTTTGCTTTCCCTTCAACCCCTACTATTTTATTAAATCGATGACTTATAGACTTTAGTGCATAGTTCTTTTTAGTTTCGTACTTGGAAGTTGTATTATTTTGGGCTGAACTATTTTTTTTATTTAATTTTTTAGTGTCATTCGATTTTTCTTTTTCTACAGCAATTGTTTCCGTCAAATTTTCTGCTTCAGTTGCTGCATTTTTTTTCTTACTTTTTTTCTTATCCTTGTTTTTTCCAAAAAGTTTACCAAAAATCCCTGTTTTATTTTCGTCGTTATTTTCAGCATTATTGACTATTGAATTTTTATCTTTTTCCAACTCATCTTCCTTTTTGTTAGCTGCCTTTTCTTTGGCGTTTATCAATACTTCAATATCACCATAATTTTTAACTTCTGTCAAATAATACACTCCTTCACTAGTAGAAACATAAATCACAGTATCAATACTTAATATGGAAGTTAAATTGCCTTCCAACCCAGGATAATTATTAATATTTCTCACAGGCAAATTTAAATCTACCCTACTCATTCCATATTCGTGTAAAACCCACAAACCTTTATTTCTATCAACTCCTAAAGAAAAAACTTCATCGTCGGGTAAGCCTGTTTGGTAATTTAAGGTGTAAGTAGATTTATTGGTATTCTTATCTATTATTACACAACCACCAGTTAAGGTTGAAAGTGCAAAACTATTTTGGTCAATGTCTATACCTCCAGCTAAGACATTCTCTTTGATGTAATTATTCGATTCAAAATATTCAGAAAAATAAGGAGCAATATAAGTTCCGTTGAATAAATAAATAGAGTCATTATCAGCACCAATAAGTGTTTGGGCTCGGTTATAACGAAAATAAAACAATATTTTACTGGCATTAAATTTAGCACCTCCTTGTATTGGTTTTTTAGAGTTTTCTTGTAAAATATGCAATCCCAGTTTATCAATATTTACATAAATTTTATCGTTGTTTACAATAAATCCAGTATATGGTTCACCAACAGAAGCCGCCCATTTTTTTATTTCTTGTGTTTTGGTAGAAAACCGAGTAACACAACTAGAACTATAAAAATAGACGTGTTCATTAACAGAAGTCATTTGTTCAATATTACCCACATTTCCTGCTCCTTTGCTTAATGAGATGTATTTATAAATCCCACTTTTTTCTTTCTGCAATACCCCTATGTTATTTTTACAGCCAACAAAAACTTTTAAAGTAACTGGGTCGAAATATAAACTTAAAGGAACACTTGGAGTATTTATGGTATTCCATTTCATCCCATCAAAAGTTACAATTCCTCTTCGGTTGGCAAATAACATCTGCCCATCTACATCTTGAGTCATTGCCCACGATTCGTTATCAATACTCGATTCGCCAAATGAAAAATTGGTAATTAATGGAACCCCTTCTTGAGAATATGCATTAAGACAATAGGAAATAAGAAACAATAAAAGGAGTTGTCTTAGTTTTTTTATCATAGCTTATTTTATTTGAGGATAGTAAATTTAACGTCTAATATATTAAAAGGTTTCTATGAAATACATTATTAGATGATTAATTTAGCAGCAGAATTTATAAGAATGAGTAGTAAAGCTAACTTACCAAAAGGAACACGAGATTTTTCGCCAATAGAAATGGTTCGAAGAAATTATATTTTTGATACCATTAAAAAAATATTTAAAAAATATGGTTTCCAACAGATAGAAACGCCTGCTATGGAAAACCTAAGTACATTAGTTGGTTCTGGTGGTGAGGAAAGCGATAAGTTGATTTTTAAGATTTTAAACAGCGGAGATTATCTTTTGAGAAATAGAGAGTTAATTCTTCAAAATAGAGGGTATGCATATGTTAATTTACACATTTATTCATCTCTAAAGATTCTATTTGATGAATTTATAAAACTGGATACTGATAACCTTTCAGAGGATAATTTTAAAAAATCCATTAGAAGTAATATAGTTGATGAACAATCAGGTTTTCATATGTATCAAGATAATGCTAATTTGTTAAAGTTGACAAGTGAGTTTTATGAGGATCATATTTCGTATTTCAGGAACATTTTTGACCATCTAAAAGTTCAAGTTGACGCCAATTCGCACTCTCCATCGTCCAGCACTTTTTATTTTGAACAATTTTATAGAGCTCATTTTTTACAAAATGAACTTTATAAAAGTTTGTTGAATATTATTATAACTGAAATTGATAAAAATCAAGAAGATAATTTATGGTTAAAACCTTCAGATTTAACTCCTAATATAGCTGAAAAAGCTTTGCATTACGATTTAACCGTTCCTTTTGCACGTTATGTGGTACAAAACCAAAACGACATTACTTTTCCTTTTCGTCGATTTCAAATACAACCTGTTTGGCGTGCTGATAGACCTCAAAAAGGACGTTACCGTGAATTTTATCAATGCGATGCCGATATTATTGGATCCGATTCGTTGCTCAACGAAGTGGATTTAATTAAAATTATTGATGATGTTTTTACCGAGTTGTTTCAAGGAAAATTGAAATACACAATTTCAATTAACAACAGAAAAATATTACAAGGTATTGTTGAATCTGTTGGTGAGACTGATAAGTTTGAGCAAATTGTTGTTGCGATAGATAAGTTTGATAAGATTAGTTATGAGGGCGTTTCTAATGAATTGATTAATTGTGATATACCTAAATTATCTGTTGAACAAATACTGGATGTTGTATTTAGTGTAGATTGGCGTAGAGAGATATCTAAAGAAATAAAAGAAGCTGATGCACATGGTTGTTTACAACAATTGGCAAATCTCCCAGAAAGTATAGGAAACACAATAAATGGGAGGACAGGAATAGAAGAATTAGAGTTTGTTTTTGAAAAATTAAAGGAGTTGGGGATTAAAACAGCAAATATAAAATTTGACGCAACTTTAGCTCGTGGTTTAGGTTATTACACAGGAACGATTATAGAAGTAAAAGTGGATAACTTCCCGAGCATTTGTGGCGGTGGGCGTTATGACGATTTAACAGGTAAATTTGGTTTAAAAGATGTTTCGGGTGTTGGTATCTCCTTTGGTGCAGATAGAATCTACGATGTATTGTTAGATAATAAGTTGTATCCCGAATTTAAAGGAGATTCTACTCAGGTGCTTTTTACCAACCAAAGTGCAGCAGATGAAGAAAAATTCTTACCAATGCTTTTTGAGTTAAGAGATAAAGGAATTAATGCTGAATTGTACACCGAGCAAGCAAAGTGGCAAAAACAACTGATTTTTGCTGAAAAGAAAAGAATAAAATTTATTGTTTCTACTAATGAAAATGGCGACCTATTTGTTAAAGAGATGGACGGTACAGAAAAGAAACCATTTTCATCTATAGATGAATTAATTACAATAATTAGAAAATAAACGTCATTGCGAAGCCTTTGTGTTGGGATTGAGCGTAGGAGTTGAAGCAATTTGTCCTTCGATTAGGCAGATTGCTTCACTGTACTGCGTTCCGTTCGCAATGACGGTAACGAGGAGCAATGACGTAAAAAGAAAAAAATGGAAACACATCAAATCAACCAAAACTGGCTTACACTCGAAATAATAAATGAACTTATTTCTTCCAATAAAAAAATTGAATTAGCTACTGAATCCATTGAATTGGTTAACAAATGTAGAACTTACCTCGATAATAAATTAGCAACCAACAATAAACCCATTTATGGCATCAACACAGGTTTTGGTGCTTTATGCAATACCGAAATAAAAGCAAGCGATTTAGAAAAATTACAACGTAATTTGGTGATGTCTCATGCTTGCGGTTTGGGAGAAGAAGTTCCTCAAGATATTGTTAAATTAATGATTTTTCTTAAAATTCAAGGTTTAAGTTATGGTCATTCTGGAGTGCAATTAGCGACCTTACAACGTTTAGTCGATTTTTATAACAACGACATTTTTCCTGTTGTTTATCAACAAGGTTCGTTGGGTGCATCAGGAGATTTAGCTCCGTTGGCTCATTTGTCTTTACCATTAATTGGATTAGGAGAGGTGAATTATAAAGGGGAAAAAGTTTCTGGTGCAGCAATCAATAAACAATTTGGATGGGAGCCCATTACATTAAAATCTAAGGAAGGTTTAGCTTTATTAAATGGAACTCAATTTATGAGTGCTTATGGAATTCATTCCTTATTAAGAATAAAAAAATTAAGCACCTTAACCGATATCATTGCAGCAATTTCAATCGAAGCGTATGATGGCAGAATTGAGCCTTTTAATGAATTGGTTCACCAAGTTCGTCCTCACGATGGGCAATTTATAACAGCCAGAAACATAAAAAAAGTGTTAGCAGGCAGCCAGATAATTGCACAAGAAAAAGCTCACGTTCAAGACCCCTATTCTTTTAGATGTGTTCCACAAGTACATGGAGCTTGCAAGGATGCGATAACACATACCCAAAGTATTTTCGAAAAAGAAATTAATTCTGTAACAGATAATCCTACCATTTTTCCTGATGAAGATGAAATAATTTCGGCAGGAAATTTCCATGGGCAACCTTTAGCCATGTCGTTAGATTATTTAGGAATTGCCATTGCTGAATTGGGAAGCATTTCCGAACGTAGAACCTATAAATTAATTGGTGGTCAGCGAAATCTACCTCCATTTTTAGTTGCTAATCCAGGTTTAAACAGTGGTTTTATGATTTCTCAATATGCGGCTGCATCGGTGGTAAGTCAAAACAAACAATTGGCAACACCTTGTTCTGTTGATACTATTGATTCTTCGAACGGACAAGAAGACCATGTAAGCATGGGTGCCAATGCCGCAACCAAAGTTTTTCGAATGATTGATAATTTGGAAAAAATTATGGGAATAGAGTTAATGAATGCTGCTCAAGGTTTGGAATTTAGAAAACCTTTAAAATCATCACCATTTATTAGTGAACTGATTAATGAATATCGACAAACCATTCCATTTGTAACCGATGACGTAGAAATGCAACCGTTAATGAATAAAAGTATAAAGTTTGTTCAACAATATTCGAATAAATTAGAGGTTAAGGATTTTTTATAATTTTGGGAAATCCAAAACATATTATTTACCGCATTTCTGGAATGGGAGCAGATCAACGTTTGTTTTCAGGAATAGAATCCATTAAAGGTTATGAGTTTGTAGATTTGGAGTGGCAAGAATTCCCCAATATCAAGACGCTTAACGATTATGCGGTTGAAATTGCCGAACAAATAGACACTTCAAAACCGTTTTCGTTGTTAGGAGTTTCTATGGGTGGTATGGTTTGTTCCGAATTGACTGATATCTTAAATCCTGAAAAAGTGGTGATTATTTCTAGTGCAAAAACAAGTAAAGAACTTCCTGCTCAGCTGAATCAATTAAAGTTTATGAGCGTTACTGGTATGCTAAATAATGGGGTAATAAGATTTTTCTTGGAAAATTCCTCTCATTTTTTTGGAGAAATGAATAAAAACCAACGAAAATTATTTTACGAAATGATTGAAAGTACTTCTATCAATTTTATTGTTTGGAGCATCAAAGCCATCTTAAATTGGGATAAGAAAACAGCTGATTCAAAAATTATTCATATTCATGGAGATAATGATTTTGTGATACCCATTTATAATCTTAGTCCAACAATTACCATTAAAAAAGGAGACCACATGATGGTTTGGAATAAGTCTGAACTTATTAATCAACAATTAAAAGAAATATTTCGATAAAACTTTAGAAAAAGAAAAATGAGAATTTGCTGGTTACTTTTAATTTTTACCTATTCGTGCAGTAACATGAAAAATAATGAACAAGAAATATTGGCGGTAATGAACCAACAAGAAGCGGATTGGAACAATGGAAATATTGATGCCTTTATGCAAGGATATTGGCAATCAGACTCCTTGATGTTTATCGGTAAAAATGGAATTAAATACGGCTGGCAAACGACCTTAGACAATTACAAAAAATCATACCCAGACAAAGCAACAATGGGTAAATTAGAATTTAACGTTGTAAAGCTAGAAGTTTCTGGAGAAACTGCTTATATGCTTGGCAAATGGAGTTTGATTAGAGAAAATGATAACCCAAATGGTTATTTCACATTATATTGGAAAAAGATAAATAAAAAATGGGTGATTGTGATTGACCATACGAGTTGAACTCTTAATCTTCAATTTCAGTCTGCAATCCACAGTTCTCAGTATTCAAATGACTAATCACAAATTTCGAATACTAAAAGTTATTATTTATTCTTTCGGTGGAGAGTAAGTATCCAGTAAGGATTGACCTTTGATAAATTTCACAAGTTTTTTTTAACTGATAAAATTAGCGATGGCAATAGAACGCAACCCTTGAAGCACGAAGCAACAAAAGAGAGAAAAGGTACTTTCCTTTGATAAAGTAACCACGAAGAACAAGCTTTATAGGGCTTGGGTTGTGTAGCAATTTTATCAGTAAAAAAACAAGAAATTTATCAGTAGTCTTGATTTTTTGTTTCTTTTTGATTAAGCAAAAAGAAAAAGTTAAATGCCTCGCAGCTCCTAATAACCGATAAATAAACTTTATAAAGTTAACTGTATAGTAGCTATTCTATTAATTTAGAGTGCTAATCCGAAAGTTCAGTTATTATTTTATCTTCAACTTTACTCCACCAACAACAATAAAAATCCAACCTAAAATAAGTAGTAATCCACCTATTGGAGTAATTGGTCCAGCAAATTTTAAAATTTCTATTCCTAACATATTTTTTAAGGTGAGGACATAAATTGAACCAGAAAACAAAATTACACCATTAAAAATGAGATGAGAGGCAACCCTTAGTTGTTTCGATTGATGCTTTTCAATTATCAAAAACAAAAAAAGCAAAACAACTGCATGAATAAGTTGATAGCGTATTCCTGTTTGAAAACTTTCTAATTGTTCTGGAGTTAAAATTTGTTTTAAAGCATGTGCTCCAAATGCTCCAAAAACTACTGCAATCATTCCTAAAATTCCAGCTTTAATTAGTATGTTTTTGTTCATTATATAAATGGTTCTAACTGATAAATTTGAAGCAAATTTATGAATACTTTTTTATTAGTAAAAAATTGAACAAGCCGTGTTTTAATTTTTAATTTTATACCGAATTTAGAATTTTATTGGTATGAAAAAAATACTCTTAATCGGTGCAGGAAAATCAACCTCATCGCTTATTCAATATTTATTGTTTAATGCCGAAAAAGAAAATTGGTTGGTTACTATTTCCGATCAATCCAAAGAATTGGCTTCAAAAGCAGCAAATAATCATCCTTTATCAAAAGCAATAGCATTTGATGTCAACAATGAGGAAGAAAGACATCGCTTAATCGATGAAGCTGATTTAGTCATTTCCATGTTGCCAGCCCACATGCACATTTCTGTCGCCAAAGATTGTGTGAAATATAAAAAACACATGGTTACTGCCTCCTATGTTTCTAAAGAGATGAAGGCTTTGGACGAAGAAGCAAAAAAGGCAGGTGTTATTTTAATGAACGAAATTGGTGTTGACCCCGGAATAGACCATCTTTCGGCAATGCGGGTAATCAACAGAATAAAAAAAGAAGGTGGAGAAATGCACCTATTTGAAACATTTACTGGTGGATTAATTGCTCCAGAAAGTGATAACAATCCTTGGGGATATAAATTTACATGGAACCCAAGAAATGTGGTGTTGGCTGGACAAGGTACTGCAAAATTTATACAAGAAGGAACCTACAAATACATTCCCTACCACAAATTATTTAGAAGAACAGAAATAATTAATGTGGAGAATTACGGAAAATTTGAAGGTTATGCAAATAGAGATTCTCTCTCCTACAGAGAAATTTATGGCTTAAAAGATATTCCTACCATGTACAGAGGAACTTTGCGTAAACCTGGTTTTTGTAAAGCATGGAACATGTTTGTGATGCTTGGAGCTACCGAGGATAGTTACACCATGGAAGGAACAGAAAACATGACTCATCGTGATTTTATTAACTCTTTTTTAGCCTATAATCTATACGATTCTGTTGAATTAAAATTTAAACATTACCTGAATATCGATCAGGATGATGCCGAATTATTTGAAAAATTTGTATGGTTGGGTATTTTTGACGAAACTAAGATTGGAATAAAAGATGCCTCACCAGCTCAAATATTGCAACATATCTTAGAAAAAAAATGGTCATTGGAGGAACATGATAAGGATATGATTGTCATGTGGCATCGCTTTTTGTATAAAATCAACGGAAGTCATAAAGAAATCCATTCATCCATGGTTGTGAAAGGTGATGACCAAATATATACTGCCATGGCAAAAACAGTAGGTTTGCCGGTTGCCATTGCTACTAAAATGATATTAAATGGCACCATCTCAACTCCTGGCGTTCACATTCCTATCACTAAAGAAATTTACACTCCTATTTTAGGTGAATTAGAAAGCTATGGAATAAACTTTAGTGAAATTGAAGTTGAACCCACTTTTTATTAATTGATAATGACAAATAACAAATCCATCAATAACGTCATTGCGACTGTGAGGTATGAAGCAGGAAGCAATCTACCTAATCGAAGGACAGATTGCTTCAGCTCCTACGCTCAATCCCAACACAAAGGCTTCGCAATGACGGTAACTTCCAACTTCAAACCTCAAACTCAAAACCTATGAAAATACTAATCGTTTCCGCTACCTATCTAGAAATTGAACCCTTGTTGTTGCAATTTCGATTGGAGCAAGAAGTCAATCAAAAGCTAAAAAGTTATTCCTATAAAAATCATCAAATTGATGTACTGATTCCCGGAGTTGGAATGACTTGCACTGCCTATTGGTTGGGAAAAACTTTAGCTACTCAGCTGTACGATATTGCTTTAAATTTTGGTTTGGCTGGTAGTTTTGATGAAAAAATAACTATAGGAGATGTTGTCCATGTAACTTCTGATCAAATTTCTGAGTTGGGTGCCGAAGATGGAGAATCATTCTTATCATTAATTGACATGGATTTAATTAATGATGAAGATTATTCTTTAACTCATACTAAAATGGAAAATTCCATTTTACCAAAAAACACCGTAATAAATCAACTAAAAAAGGTAAGTGGAATTACTGTAAACACAACACATGGAGCCCAAATCTCCATTCAAAAAATTAAAAAATTATTTGCTCCACAAATAGAAAGTATGGAAGGTGCTGCATTTTTATATGCTTGTTTATTAGAAGGAATTTCTTGTGCACAAATACGAGTTATTTCCAATAAAGTGGAAAAACGAAACAAAGAAAACTGGAATATACCTCTAGCAGTAAAAAATTTATGTTCTACTGCATTACAAATCCTAAATTCCAAACTCTAAACCCGAAACACTAAACTCCAAACTTTGAAACTGACCTTAGGTTTTTCTCCTTGTCCCAACGACACCTTTATTTTTAATGCATTAGTCCATCATAAAATAGATACCGAAGGATTGGATTTTGAGGTTTATTTAGGTGATGTGGAGGATTTAAATACAAAAGCATTTAATGGTAAATTAGACATTACAAAAATAAGTTATCATGCGTATGGATTTTTAACCAACGAATATGTTTTATTAGATGCTGGAAGTGCTTTAGGAAAAGGTTGTGGGCCAATACTTATAAAAAATCTCAAATCTCAAATCTCAAATCTCAAATCTTGTAAAATAGCCATACCCGGAAAATACACCACCGCCAATTTTTTGTTAAGCATTGCACATCCAGAAGCTATCAATAAAGTTGAAATGTTGTTCTCTGATATTGAGAATGCTGTATTAAATGGAGAAGTTGATGCTGGTTTAATCATTCATGAAAACCGATTTACCTATCAAGAAAAAGGGTTGAAAAAAATAATTGATTTAGGAGAATATTGGGAAAATACCACTGGAAAATTAATTCCATTGGGAGGAATCATCATCAAACGAAATTTACCAATAACAATCATTCAAAAAGTAAATCGTTTAATCCGAAAAAGTATTGAATATGCCTTTGCAAACCCAGATTCACCATTAGCATATATGAAAAGTAATGCTCAAGAAATGGATAAAAAAGTAATGATGCAACATGTAGAACTTTACGTAAATAAATATTCCATCGATTTAGGAGTTGAAGGTCGTGAAGCAATTACACAAATGTTTAACTTAGCACAGCAAAAAGGAATTATTCCTAAAATTAGTAATTCGTTGTTTATACAATAGGTTTCGGGTTTGAAGTTCGAGGTTTGAAGTTAACCTCTAAACTCTAAACTCTAAACTCTAAACTCTAAAATATGATAATAGTAACAGGAGCAGCAGGATTTATTGCAAGTTGTTTGGTCAGCAAATTAAATCAAGAAGGATTTAAAGATATTGTTTTGGTGGATGATTTCTCTAAAGAAGAAAAAAACAAAAACTTTGAAGGAAAAACCTATTCTCAAAAAGTAGAACGAGAACAATTTATTCCTTGGCTAAGAGAAAATGAACATTTAGTTCAGTTTATATTTCACATTGGTGCCAGAACCGATACTACCGAATTTGATAAAGCCATTTTCGATAAACTCAACTTAAACTACACCAAAGACATTTGGAAAATTTGTGTGGAATTTGGAATTCCACTGGTTTATGCTTCTTCTGCTGCAACTTATGGTTTGGGTGAGTTGGGTTATGAAGACAATCATGAAATAGTTAATCAATTAAAGCCTTTAAATCCTTATGGAGCATCTAAAAACGATTTCGATAAATGGGCATTAAATCAAAAAGAGCAACCTTATTTTTGGGCTGGTTTAAAGTTCTTTAATGTTTACGGACCAAACGAATATCACAAAGGAAGAATGGCATCTGTGATTTTTCATGCCTTTAATCAAATTAAGGAAACTGGAGCGATGAAATTGTTTCAGTCACACCACCCAAATTATAAAGATGGCGAACAATTGCGTGATTTTGTGTATGTAAAGGATGTGGTTGAAGTTTGTTTCTTTTTGCTGAATCACCGAAAAGATGCTGGTTTGTATAACTTGGGGACAGGAAAAGCACGAACATTCTTGGATTTAGTGCAACATACTTTTAAGGCTTTAAACAAAGAACCCAACATCAGCTTTATTCCAACTCCAGCAGACATCAGAGACAAGTACCAATATTTTACTGAAGCCAATATGAAAAAGCTAAAATCTATTGGGTACGACAAACCTTTTCACACTTTAGAAGAAGGAGTTGCTGATTATGTGAAAAATTATTTGGTAGATAAAAAGTATTATTAAAAATATCCCCTTGAGGGGATTATAGGGGTGATTTATAGTTAATCACCCACCTTAATCCTCCCTCAAGGGAGGAAATAAATTATGAAAACCTACATCTCCATACTTCGAGGAATTAATGTTAGCGGTCAGAAAATGATTAAAATGGCTGACCTAAAAGCTTTGTATGAAGAACTTGGATTTACAAAAGTTCAAACTTACATACAAAGTGGAAATGTTGTTTTTAAAACTCAAGAAACGAGTGCTACTACTTTAGAAAAATTGATTTCCAATAAAATTCTAAATCATTATGGCTTTGAAGTTCCAAATTTAATTTTAACTCCAAAAGACATGAAGGAAGCCTTAAGAAACAACCCATTTCAGCAATATGAAAAAATGTATTTTACATTTTTAAACGAAATTCCCAAATCAGAAAATATTGAAAAATTAAGTGTATTTAATTTTGTTGATGAACACTTTGAAATTATTGGAAAAGTAGTCTATTTTTATTGTCCTAATGGCTATGGGAATGCTAAAATGAACAATAACTTTTTTGAAAATAAGCTAAAAGTTGCTGCTACCACAAGAAATTTGAATACTGTAAAAAAGTTGTTAGAAATGACTACATTTATATAAAATTTGTAAACCAAAAATCTATCGCTATGAAAAAATTATTTTTAACCTTATTAGTAATCACAGCAATTACACCAGTTTTTGCTCAGACAGATTTAGCAGTTAATTTATGCGGAAATACTGAAAACATTACAAAAAACCAACTGTTAGCATGTTTAGAAATACAAACTAACACTGAAGGATGGAAAATAGAATCTTTTACTTTTAGTGTTAAAGTTAACGATGTTATTACAGAAGTTGTTGGAACAGGAAATAAAATATCGGAAAGAATGTTATTTTTAATTAATAAATTCAGTCCTGAAAAAATTTACTTGGAGAAATTTATTTTAACGAATGGTGAAATTAAATCTGATGTAGTAAAACCATTAATTCTTTTGGTTAGCTATTAAAAGTTATTTATTCATCCGTTTCTCGTCAAATAAGCAGAAAAACAGCTTGTCGAACTATTTCAGCCATCGTTTGTGGGGACACAAACGATATTTATTTTGTTTGTGGGGACACAAACGATATTTATTTTGTTTGTGGGGACACAAACGATATTTATTTTGTTTGTGGGGACACAAACAAAGGCTAGAAAATGAAACAACCTTCTCAATAAGATTGTTTCTATTTTTGTAAATACTTCGACAGGCTCAGCATGACAAAAATATACTCGCAATAACGTAGTTTTTTGTTTAATTTTAACACTTAAATATCCCCTTGAGGGGATTATGGGGGTGACTTTACAAATCATCACCCTCCTTAATCCTCCACTTCTATAATCCTTCGACAGGCTCAGGATGACATTAGTGCAGACTCTCAAGGGAGAAAATATAAAAATGAACAACCTTACACCATTAGCAGAACGTCTCAGACCAAACACATTCGATAATTACATGGGACAACAACATTTAGTTGGTGAAGGCTGTACACTTCGGAATTTTATAGAAAAAGGAGTGATTCCTTCAATGATTTTTTGGGGACCACCAGGTGTTGGTAAAACTACGTTGGCAAACATTATTGCTAATTATTTAAAACGCCCTTTTTACACCTTAAGTGCAGTAAATTCAGGAGTTAAAGATGTGAGAGAAGTTATCGATAAAGCAAAATCTCAACAATTTTTTGGCACCAACAATCCCGTTTTATTCATTGATGAAATTCATCGATTTAGTAAATCTCAACAAGATTCATTATTAGGTGCAGTCGAAAAGGGAATTATCACGTTAATTGGTGCAACTACCGAAAACCCTTCTTTTGAAGTAATTTCCGCTTTACTTTCTCGCTGTCAGGTTTATGTATTAAAGGAACAAACAAAAGAAGATTTATTAAAATTAATTGACATTGCTTTAACTACTGATGAATACTTAAAAAAGAAAAAAATTGTAATAAAAGAGAATGAATCATTATTGCAATTATCGGGTGGAGATGCTCGAAAGCTTTTAAATACTTTAGAAATTGTTGTTAACAGTTTTGACACAGAACCCATTGAAATTACCAACGATTTGGTAGTTGAAATTGTTCAGCAAAATATAGTGCGTTACGATAAAACTGGCGACCAACACTACGATATTATTTCTGCTTACATCAAATCTATTAGAGGAAGCGACCCCAACGGTGCAGTGTATTGGTTAGCACGAATGTTGGAAGGTGGTGAAGACCCTAAATTTATTGCACGAAGGTTACTAATTTTATCTTCTGAAGACATTGGAAATGCCAATCCAACGGCGTTGGTGATTGCTAACAATTGTTTTCAGGCTGTGAATGTAATTGGCATGCCCGAATCTCGGATTATTTTGTCACAAGCAACAGTTTATTTGGCTACTTCGCCTAAAAGCAATGCGAGTTATGAGGCTATCGGAAATGCACAACAATTGGTAAAACAAACAGGTAATCTTTCAGTTCCTCTTCACCTTAGAAACGCACCAACCAAACTGATGAAAGATATTGGTTATGGAGCTGACTACAAATATTCGCACAGTTACGAAGGCAATTTTAAAGCCCAAGAATATTTGCCTGATGAAATTAAAGGTACCAAACTTTATGAACCCGGCAAAAATGCTAAAGAAGATAGTATCCGAAAATTTTTAAAAGATAACTGGAAGGATAAATACGATTATTGATTTAACGTCATCCTATGTTTGTAAAAAGGATTTGTAAATTAAAAAAACCAAATATAGTTTTGTTTAAATTATAAACAGAACAGAAAGAGAAAGGAACTAGATTAAGTTCGTCATAGGTACTTCAGAT
>Ga0100377_1002292_pt1 | contig 16068 bp, 11 predicted proteins | sample CryGeymeta201501_FD_83664 | JGI IMG/M metagenome (GOLD analysis project Ga0100377, IMG submission 83664) | Groundwater microbial communities from Crystal Geyser aquifers in Utah, USA - Crystal Geyser metaG 2015-01 | ecosystem: Environmental > Aquatic > Deep subsurface > Groundwater | place: USA... | reverse complement strand
GCCGAGCGCACCAGCGCCTCGATGGTCTCGGGGTCGCTGCTCACGGTGGTCTGCGGGCGGGTGTGCGCCGGCAAGCGCGACAGGTAGAGCTTGGTGGAGGCCGAGCGCAGCGCGGCGGGGTCGTTGACGACGGTGACGCCTTGCTCCTGCGCCATCGCGAGGAGGTCGAGCAGGGTGGCGTGGACCCCGCCGCGTGGGTCGCGCCCCGGGTTCGTGCGAATCCAGACGAGGGCCTCGCCGTCGAGGGGCATCCTGTCGGCCGGCGCCGCGCGAAGCTGACGCACCCAGGCCTCCGGCGTCGGCGCTGGGGTGGCCTGACGGACGCGCGCCCACAAGCGGTTGTCCGACGTGAGCGAGACCGCGGTCGCCTCGGCCACATAGAGCGTATGACCGCGATCTTCGGCGGCGCGCGCGAGCATGGTCGTGGTCTGCCCGGGCGCGAGCTCATCCAGGCGGTTCACGATGACGAGCAGCTTCATGGCGCGATCTCCAGGTCGCTAAAGCGGTAGTGAAAGCGGGGGTCGTCCTCGAGCGCGGGCACGCCCAAGTGCAAGATGCGCGCGCCGGTTTGGCTGACGGGGTTCACGCTGTGGCCGACGATCACGCCGCTCTCGGGGGCGTGGTACTCCGCGATGATGTCGCCATAGGGGTTCGTGAGGTGCGCCACCCGCTGCGCCGTGGTGACGTGGTCGGTCACGCCGACGAAGACGTCGAGCAGACCGCCGTGATCGGTGTACATCCACCGCGAGCGCTCGCACAGGATCGGCGGCGGGCCCAGGGCGACGGCGCGGCGCCGCACCATGCCCGCGTTGGCGAGCACAGCCCGCAGGCCGACGTGGGCTCGCTTGATAAAGTCTAGGTTGTAGCGCTGTGGATTGCCAATCTCAAGCGTGATGGCGGGGATGCCGAGCTCGGCGGCGGCGCCGCGCAAGGTGCGGTCCGAGGGTGGGTTGTGCAGGATGATCTGCGGCCGCTGGAGGTAGGCCATCGTGGCCGTCTCGCGGTCGGTCATGTCCGCGCGCACGTAGAGCGAGTTCACGCGCCCGAAGCTCGCGGTGTGCAGGTCGACCAAGCTGTCGAAGCGCGACACGATGCGCTCCACGAAGCGGTGCACATAGACCGCCGCCGCGTCGCCGTCCTCGCGCCCGGGGAAGGCGTGGTTGAGGTCCCAGCCATCCAAGAACAAGCGCGTGTTCGCGAACAGGCCGGGCACGTTCACGACGATGACGCCGACCACCGTGCCGCGCAGCTGCGTGGGGTCCAAGCGCGCGAACAGCCGTTGAATCACTGGGATCCCGTTCAGCTCATTGCCATGCACCGCCGCCGTCACGCCAAACACGGGGCCCGGGCGCGCGCCGCGGGCGAGGAGCACCGGCAAGCGAATCGCTTGGCTCAAGCCGTCGTGGGCGATGTCCACCATGAGCCGGGAGATGGTCCCCGGCTCGTAGTCTTCGGGGCGCACCGCGTCGACGATCTGCGGGGCGGTTCGGCTCATTCTGCGCAATCAAGCACCTCATCCACAAGCGCATCGTCGGGGTTGATACTACGGAAGAAGCGTCCTCGGAACCGCCCCTTCTTGGTGATGAGCTCCTTGGCGAGCTCGTCGATGGCGGTGATCGCCAGCACGGTCTGCAGGTAGGCCTCCGTGAGGTCGTCGAGGCCGAGGCCGAGCTGGTTGAAGTCGCGGCTGTCCATGAGCAGCAGGCGCTCGGGCTCGGTGACCCAGCCGTTGTCCGTCTGCACCGAGAGGTTCGTGCCGAGCATCGACCACGAGTCCGCGTCTGGGGCGAGCAGCGTGGACAGCGGCGCCCGCGCGCGGCGCGAGTAGAGCGCGATCGGGTAGAAGCCGCTCGGGTCGGCGCCGACCATGAACCGCAGATCCGCGACGTAGATGTTGCCCTTCTTGTCGGGCACGGTGCCGACGTGGTACATGCGGCCGCCGCGCGTGAGCGAGCTCCAGCGCGCGTTTCCGACGAGCGCCTGCACGATGAAGCGGTCGTAGCGCGGCTCAGTGGCCATGAAGGCGTCGAGCTCCTGCTGCGAGGTGATGGTGTAGACGCCCTGGCCCGCGTTGCTGTACGGGTCCTTCACCACCGCCGACCCGCCCATGCGCGCGACCCACAGCGGCACCTGCGCCTTGCTCACGTCCCAGATGGTCTCCGGGGCGTGAATCGCGAGGCCCGATGGCGCGAGCCGCGCGTTGTGGAAGTCGTAGGCCTTCGCCGCCAAGAGCTTGTTGCGCCCCCCCGCCAAGCAGGCGACCACGGGGTTGAGCACCGCCGTGCGGGTGAGCGGGGGGATGCGCGTCCACGGGCGCTGGGTGACGTAGCGAAAGGCCGCGCGCAGCGGGATCCACGCGCCCTCGCCGTCGCGCACCTCCAGCACTTGATCGGCGCTCACCCGAAAGGGCGGATCGGCGTCGTCTGGCGGCAGGTAGACGAGCAGCACAGCTTCGCCGGTGAGATCCGCGAGCGCGGCGGCGTAGCCCGTGACCTCCATCTCGTTCTTGTCCCACAGCACCGCGAGGCGGCCCTCAGGCAGGCCCCGCCTGCGCAGCAGCGGCAAGAAGGTGCGCTCCATCAGCTCGCGGTAGCCGCCTTGGTCTTGCTCCTCCTCGCGCAACGGCATGGACTTTTGGCCCGACGGCGACGAGTTCACCTCGACCACGACGTTGCGGCGAATGCCCTCGTCGGTGGTTGTGTGAAAGAGATCCGCGCCCGCCCAGCGCAGGTAGGTCGGGCTGTGCGCGAGGGCCGAGTGCACCGCCTCGGGCTTGGCCTCGGGGTGCAGGTGGCAGTAGCGCTCAGCGACGCGTTGATTCCCGAGCCCTAAAAAGTAACGGACCAACGGGTGCAAGCGCGCGTTCGGCACCCGAGGATAGTAGTGGGTTTGCGCGTGAAAGCTGTCGGGGAGGATGACGCGCACGCGCGGGTCCGAGCTCATGGTGAGGCCTCCTGTGCGATCGCCGAGCGCAGCGCAGCGCCCACCGTGAGGTGATCCATGCTCGCCTCTTACACCTTGTTGCGGTCGCCGCGATAGGGGCCCCCCCAATCCACCCCTCAAGCACCGGAGGAGCTCATGGGACGCATCTTCGAGACCCGCAAGGCGACGATGTTCGCGCGTTGGGACAAGATGGCCAAGGCGTTCACGCGTATTGGCAAGGACATCATCATCGCGGTCAAGGGCGGCGGGCCCAACCCCGAGTCCAACCCCGCGCTGCGCCGCGTCATTCAGAACGCGCGCGCGCTCAACATGCCAAAGGACAAGGTCGAAGCCGCTATTCGCCGTGCATCTGGCGAGGATCAGGCCGACTTCGCCGAGGTCCTGTACGAGGGCTACGCGCCCCACGGCATCGCGATCCTCGTGGAGACCGCGACGGACAACCCGACCCGCACGATCGCCAACGTGCGCCTCGCCTTCCGCAAGGGCAACGGCAACATCGGCACCAGCGGCAGCGTCGCCTATATGTTCGATCGCAAGGGCGTCTTCCACCTCAAGGCCGAGGGCATCGACGCGGAGGAGCTCGAGCTCGACCTCATCGATCACGGCCTGGAGGAGCTGGAAGCGGACACCAACGCCGACGGCGTCGAGCAGCTGACGATCCGCTGCTCCTTCCATGACTTTGGCAAGATGCAGGCGGCCTTGGAAGAGCGCGGCCTGGAGACCATGTCTGCCGAGCTCGAGTTCGTGCCGCAGAACACGGTCGAGCTGCCCGAGGATCAGATCGACGAGGTGCTCGCCTTGGTTGATCGCTTGGAGCAGGACGACGACGTGCAGAAGGTCTTCCACAACCTCGGCTAGCCGTTCCACGGGGAACACGGCGCGTGGCGCTACACCAGCACCAACCGCCGCTCCGACGGCGCGATGGTGGCGGTGAGCGCCCAGTCGAGCTCGATGGCGTCGTCTTCGATGCCGTCGCCGAAGAGCGTGCCGCCGGCGTTCATCTCGCTGGTGACGATCAGCGGCGCGCTCGCGTCGACCTGCCCCTCGCGCAGGTCGGCGCCGGTGGTGACGCTCTCCCACGGCTCGCGCACGAAGAAGACCAGCGCGGCTTCCTCGGGCTCGGGGAGCCGAAGCGCGGACTGGTGGCAGAAGTGCACGGACTTGGCCCACCCGGTAGCTCCGGTGCCGCTCGCGACGATGAGGCCGGAGCTGCTGTGCCGCTCGACCTCTTGACCCCAGCGCAGCACGTAGCGCGCTGACTGATGCGAGCGGTGGCCTACAAAGATCTCGTTCAACGCCAGTAAGCGCTGGCCGTTGTCCGTGGTCGCCTCGATCATGGTGCGGTGCTGGGGGCTCCAGCGGCTCATGGAGCGCAGCAGGTCGGCGACCGCCTCGCGCGGGTGGCGCACGAGCACGCCCTCGTAGCGGCCGGGGTCGGGGTTCACGCCGAGCACCGGCTGGCCGTCCAGGTACTTGGCGACGTTCGGCACGAGCCCGTCTTGCCCGATGGGCACGATGATGTCCTCGGGCTCGAATAAGAAGCGGTCGAGGTCCGCGCGGGCGACGCGCGCTTGGCGCCAGGTCGCTGGGATGGCGCGCAGCACAGCGTCGACGGCGTCGGCCTGATCGCGGTGGCGATCGAGGTAGAAGCCGATGTCTTGGCCGCGGCCCTTGAGGTACCACGCCGCCTGACCGTGCGTGCCGTGCCGCGCGAGCAGCCCGTCGTACTCAGTCGGGCGGGTGATGAGGACGACCCTCGGCTCCATGACGCGCTCCTTCGGGGGCTAGCGCCCGCCAGCGCCCATGCGATCCGCGAGGCGGCTGAGCGCGGGGCCGATGAGCTCCGGTGAGAGCGTGAGGTGCTCGATGGGCGGCAGGTGCTCCGCGATGTCCCGCGCCGCGAGGCCGAACAGCACCTCGATCGGCAGGTCGCGGTAGATGTCGATCGTGGCGCGCTCGGCCTCGGCGCGGGCGCTCTCCACCGTTCGGATCGTGCTCGCCTCGGCGTCGGCCTCCATGCGCGCGCGCTCGGCGCGGCCCTCGGCCTCCAAGCGATCCGCTTCGTTCTTCTCCGTGAGGCGCTTGCGCTCGTTCGCGCCGAGGCGCTCGATGAGCTGCTCCTCGCGCTTGGCGAGCTCGATCTTGTTCTGCAGCTCGTTCTCCATGATGGCGCGCTCGCGCTCGACCGCCAGGGCGCGGCGCTCGAAGGTGGCCTTGTCGGACTCCTGCTGGATGCGCTCGCGGGTGGGCGTCTGCAGCGCCTTCTCCACCTCGGCCGTGGGGCGCACGGAGCTGATGCGCACGGTGACCACCGTGATGCCCATACCGGCGAGGCCCTCGTCGCTCGCGAGGGCCTCGCTCACGAGGGCGCGCAGCTCCGCGACGCCGTCCTGCAGGATCTCAGCGATGTCGTGGTGCGCGAGGAAGGACCACGCCACCTGCTGGGCGAGCTCGGTGAGGAGCTGCGCCACCTGCTCCAGCGGCTGCTTCACCCAGACGCCCTTCTCCAGGTCGATGGAGAAGTCGATGCGCTCGGCCACGCGCTGTGGATCCGCGACGCGCCAGGAGATCACCCCCTGCGTGGTGACGTCCTGAAAGTCCTTGGAGCGACCGTGAAAGAGCACCGGCAGCTCGCGGTCGTCGACGGGGACCTCGGCGATGGAGCTCGACAGCGGAAAGAACCAGAAGGCGAGGCCGCGACCGGCGAGCACGGGGCGCCCCGCCTTGGAGAGCAGCATATGAGAGCTGGTCTCGGAGCGCAGGTGGCGCACGAACCAGAACGGGCGAATCTCGGCCATCACCGACCTCCACAGGGGGCGGCGTGCGGGGACACGCCGGGGAGGCGAGAGCATATCCCACGTCCGCGCTCGATTGGTTAGAGCCGGCCCGATGCTTCGCACCCTCGCCCTGCTCTCCCTCCTCGCCGCGCTCACCGCCTGCGGGGGCTCCACCGAGGCCCCCTTCCCCGAGGGTGTCGCGCCGTGGACCGCGAACACCGCGCCCGCGCCAGCGCCGCTCCCGGATGAGCCCTACCCCGAGGTGCTCAGCACCGTGTCGGGCGAGGACGCCGACGGCCACTGGATTCACGCGCGCGGCTACCTGCACGCCGACGCCGCCACCGTGTGGACGGGCCTTCAGGACCCCGCCGTCATGGCCGACCGCCGCGGCGTCGACAGTTGGGCCCCGCGCTGGGACGTGGAGCCGGGCTTCGACGTGAGCGTCGCCATCGACAACGTCGTGAACGACGTGATCACGCTCTCGTGGACCAACACCTGGCGCCAAAGCCTGGTCGACGGCGACGCCGACAAGCCCGTGCTCATCGGCGCGCGCTACCAAAAGACCGACGGCTCCTCGCTCATCGCGCTGCTGCGCGGCTCTGTCGTGCTGCGCCAGACCGACCAGCTCAACCGCACCGAGATCGAGCTCATGGAGCAGCTCTCAGCGCCGCTCGTCACCGATGATGACCTGCGCTGCTACCAGCAGGACCTGTTCGACGAGCTCGCGCTGGCGGCGCGCGGCGAGCCGCTGCCGGAGTATGTAGGGAGCTGCCGGTAGCGCGCTCGGGAGCCGCGCCCGGCGCCCCCACCCGCCCGCGCCGAACCGGCTAGAGGATGCCCTGGAGGCGCTATGGCCACGTCCAACCGCGCGCGCTCGGCGCTCCTCGCCAGCGTCGTGCTCACCGCGCTGCTGTACATCCTGCCCTTTGGGCACCTGCTCGCGTGGCCGATGGTGCTCGTGTCCACCTTGGCGCACGAGCTCGGGCACGGGCTCACCGGCCTCCTCTTCGGGCAGCGCTTCGAGTCGATCGTGATCTACGCCGACGCGTCGGGCATGGCGCGCCACACGGGCGAGGGGGGCCGCTTGGTGCGGGCCGCGACCTCAGCCGGAGGGCTGCTCGGCCCCGCCTTCACCGCGGCGGTGCTCTTCTCGCTCGGGCGCAGCCCCCAGCGCGCGCACTACGGCCTCATCGCGCTGAGCGCCGCCTTGCTCGTGGTCGAGGTGCTGTGGGTGCGCAACCTGTTCGGCTTGTGCTTCGTCGGCGCGCTCGCCGCCGCCCTCGCCCTCGCCTCACGCGGCCCCCGCGAGCGCGGCCAGCTCGCGGTGCTCTTCGTCGCCGTGCAGCTCTCGCTCTCGGTCTTTAGCCGCGCGGACTACCTGTTCAAGGCCGAAGCCCACACCGCCGCTGGCGTCTTCCCCTCGGACACCGCCCAGATCGCAGCGGCGCTCTTCTTGCCCTACTGGTTCTGGGGCGCCGTGTGCGGCGCGATCTCGCTGCTCGTGTTGGGCTTGGGGATGCTCCGCTTCGCCCGAGGCTAACAGGCGAAGCGGACCGCCTATCAGGGAACACGCCGACCGTCGCCCCGTTAACAACGGCCCCCCCACGCGCCTCCTTTAGGACGCGTCCGGGGTATCCGCAGCGAAGCTCGGCCCACCGCCGCTACCAAGGACTCCGAATGCACCGCGCCCTCTGCCTCAGCCTCGCTCTGCTGGTGACCACCTCGACCGCGCAGGCCTTTCGCCCGGCGGACGGCGTGTACCTCGGCGTCGAGCCCAAGCTGGTGCACCGCACTCAGCTGCACGAGCAGCTCAAGCTCGCTGAGACAACCGCGTGGCGTCGCTTTGAGCGCGATGGCGGTCAGGGGTGGGCGGCGCGCTTTGATCAGCAGACGGGGCAGCCGCTCCGCGCGTGGGGCCCCGGCCTCGACCTCGGCCCCGTCACCGACGGGCGCTCGGTCGACGCGGCGGTCCGCGCGCTCATCGCTCGCCACGAGGACCTGTTCGGCGCCAACACCCGCTCGCTGCGCACGCGCTCAGTCGCCTACTCCGAGCGAAACCAGACCTGGTACCTCGACCTCGACCGCGTCGTGGACGGCGCGCCCATCTACCGCGCTGGGGTGACGGCCCGCGTCGAGCGCGGGCGCCTCGTGCTCTTTGGCGCGCAGACCTACCCCGACGCCCCGCTCCTCAACGCGCGCGCCCTCGACGCCCCGCAGGCCCAGGAGATCGCTCGCTCGTCGGGGCCCGCCCCGCGCGCTGTGCACACGGACGAGGACGCGAGCCTCGTGTGGCTGCCCACCGACACGGGCCACGGCGTCGGCCTCACCTTGGCCTGGCAGACCACCTCGCGCACCGAGCAGCCCGTGGGCGCCTGGGTGAGCTTCGTCGACGCCGAGACCGGCGAGCTCTTGAGCGTCTACAACGAGGTGCGCTTCTTCCAAGCGGGCACCGTGCTCGGGGAGCACCACCTGCGCCGCCCCGACGGCGAGCTGGTCGTCTCGCCCATGCCCTGGGTCACGGTCACCGACGGCGGCGCGAGCGCGGATGCGGACGACGTCGGCAACTACTGGCTCGACAGCGACGCGCGCGCCACCTCGGCCCTCAAGGGCTCCTGGCTCACGGTGAGCAACCGCGAAGGCGCAAACGGGAGCATCAACCTAGCACCCGAGACACTCTGGACCACCGCCAACGCCACCCAGGCGGAGATCGACTCCTACGTCTTCTTGCACCACATCCGCGACTGGACCGCGACCTGGGCGCCGGAGCTGTCCATCTCGCGCAGCCGCTTCGTCGCGCACGTCAACATCAACGACTCGTGCAACGCCTTCTACGACGGCACGGTCAACTTCTTTAGAGCCAGCCGTGACTGCCGAAACACGGGCGAGATCGCCGACGTGAACTACCACGAGTTCGGCCACGGCGTGCACACCGACAGCATCGTGTCCGGCTTCTACGACGCGTCCCTCGGCGAGGGAGCGGCCGACGTCATCGCCTTCTTCCAGACCAACGACCCCATCGTCGCGCCTGGCTTCATGACCAACGGCGACGGCATTCGGCGCGTCGACACCGGCGCGCGTTGGCCGGACGACTTCGTCAACAATGACAACTACATCCACTACAATGGGCTGATCTTCGCGGGCTCCGTCTGGGATCTTTGGCACCAGATGCGCGCCGACCTCGGCGACGAAGAAGGCACCCGCGTCACCACCAACCTCTTCTTGGGCTCGCTCGTGGGCGGCCCCGACCTGGAGACGGCCTACGAAGAGACGGTGCTCGCCGACGACGACGACGGCGACCTCGGCAACGGAACGCCGCATCAGTGCTCGATCATCGACGCCTTCGGTCTCCACGGTCTCGGGCCACGCGGCCAGGGCTCAGGCCTCGCCGCTCACCACAACCCAAGCGCCGTCCCCCTCGCGGGCGCGCACCCGGTCCAAGCTGACCTCGTGAACCTCGCGCCCCACTGCCTGACGCTCGCGCCCGCCCAAGCCAGCGCCCACTACCGCGTCGACGGCGGCTCGTGGCAGGTGGCGCAGCTCGCGGTGAGCGCGAATGACGTGCGCGGCGCCATCCCCGAGCAGCCGCTCGGCAGCTTCGTCGAGTACTACCTGAGCGTCGAGGACGACGCGGGCGGCACGCTCCAGTCGCCCGAGGGCGGAGCGATCAACCCCTTCTCCTACTACGTCGGCGACGTGGTCCCGGTGCGCTGCGACGACTTCGAAGCGAGCGACGGCGGCTACACGCACGCGCTCCTCAGCGGCGATGACCGCGGCAGCTCCGACGACTGGGCCTGGGGCCAACCCGGCGGCCTCGGCGGCGACCCGTCCAACGCGGCGTCGGGGGTGAACGCGTGGGGCAATGACCTCGGGCGCTCCTCGGACGGCGAATACCAGAACGCCGTGAGCAACGTGCTGCGCTCGCCGGTGATGAACACCGGGCACTACACCGGCGTCTTCCTGCAGTACCAGCGCTGGCTCACGGTCGAGGACGGCGTCTACGACCAAGCGAGCATCGCGTTCAACGACAGCGTGATCTGGGTTAACCACGCGAGCGACGCCGACAACGGGTTGGAGCATCACCTCGATCAGCAGTGGACCCCCCACGCGGTCGACCTGCACGGCCTCGCCGACGGCGCGGATGTCCAGCTCTCGTGGGAGATCGTCTCCGACCGAGGCGCGACCTTCGGCGGCTGGAACATCGACGACGTGTGCTTGTACGCGCCGGCGACCCCCGACAACCGCCTGGGCATCAACGACTTCACCGCCCTCCCCGACGCCGAGGCCGGCCTGCCGCGCTTGAGCTGGACCAACCCGAAGCACGCGCCGCTGGCCGAGGTCGTCGTCGTGCGGCGTCGCCACGGCTACCCGGACAGCCACAGCGACGGCAAGGTCGTCTACCGCGACACCAACCCGAGCCTGGGCGCGGCGGTCTCGATCCTTGACGAGAACGCCAGTGACAACCGCGCCTATTACTACGCCGTCTACGCGAGCGACGGCGAAGACTGGTACTCGCTCACGATCCCGCGCCACAACACGATGATCGGCGGCGCCGTCGAGGGCCTGGCGCCCAAGGGCTGCTCGTCGAGCGACAGCCGCGCGGCCTGGCTCAGCCTCGGGCTCGGCCTGGTGCTCCTGCGCCGCCGCAAGCGCGCCTAAGCAGCGCCGCTACGGCGTCCATGCCGCCGCGCCGCCGCCCCACGCGCCGAGGTCGGTGCCGTCACCCGCGACGCCGACGTAGGGGCTGCCTGCCTGCAAGTGGAGATCCCACGTCTCCCACGTGGAGGCTGAATCAAAGGCCATAAACAACGGATCGTCCGTCCAGGTGGGCGCCCCAGCGGCGGCGTTGAAGCTCGCGTCGGTGTTCGCGAAGGCGGCGACGCGGGTGAAGTTGACGACGCCGCTCGTGTCGTCGACGAACACCGCCTCGCCGCCGGGCGCTTCGTTGTAGGCCACGATGGAGTCCGCGATCGCGCCCGAGCTGCCGTTGATGTCGAGCGCGGCGCCGCCGGTGTTTCCAACGAGGGTGGACCAGCGCACGTCCACGGATGGGCTGAGTGTGAAGTAGAGCCCGCCGGGCGCGTTCTGCGCGATGAGCGCGTTGCGAACCGACACCGTCGGCCCCGACGCCGCCACGACGCCGCTGAACTGCCCGAGGTTGCCCGCGACGAGGACGCGGTCGAGCGCCAAGTATCCCGCCCCGTAGGCGTACACCGCCCCGCCGAACGGACTGCGATTGCCGACGAGCGACACCTCGCTGAGTCGGACGACGCTGTCGCTCGCGAAGATCCCGCCGCCGCGGCCAAAGCCTGTGACCGTGTTGTCGCGAAACGACGACCGCGCGACCTCGACTGTGGAGGTGGTCACCGAGAGGCCTGCGGCAGACCAGAGGCTCTCGTTAGCGTGGATGTCGCACCCGACCAGGTTCGCGAAGGTCGTGTTGCGAACGCGAAGCGCCCCGCCGTCCGGCGCGCTGTTCGCGACGAACTCAACGTCTTCGAGGTGGAGGTTGGACCAGCCCTCAAGGGCGGCGCCGCCGCCGCCGCTGGTGGCCGTGTTGCCGTCGATCACCAGGTGCTTGAGCTCGAGCGTGCCGGTGGGTCCACCGCCGTCCAACGCGCTGATACCACCACCTGCCGTCGCGCTGCCGCCGGTGATGGTGAAGCCCTCGATCACCGTGCCGCTCGCTTGGGCGCCGACCCGGACCACCGGCGCCGCGGCGCCGCTGCCCTCCAAGATGGTCCGCGCGGCGCCGCCGAGCCCAAGCAAGGTCACTGGGCGCATGAGCACGGTGTTGGTGGCGTAAGTGCCTGGCTCCACGCGGATCGTAGCGCCCGGGCACGCCGCGCTGAGCGCGAGGGCGAGCGACGGCACCTCGCTCGGCACCAGCGCCGCGCCGAAGCGCAGCGTGGGGTCGGTGTCGTCGCAGTCGGTGCCGCCGCCCTCCGGGGCGAGGAAACCGTCGCGGTCGCGGTCGAAGTCGTCGCGGCCGTCGCAGTCCTCGTCCACGCCGTCGTACCAGATCTCGGGCGCGCCGGTGTAAACGGCGGGGTTCTGGTCGTCGCAGTCATCCCCGCCGTCCGCGAGCGGGTAGTGGCCGTCGCCGTCGCGGTCGTAGTCGTCGGCGCCGTCGCAGTCCTGATCGACGCCGTCGTACCAGACCTCGACCGCCGCCGGGGAGATGGTGGCGTCGTTGGGCGCGCAGTCGCCCGCGTCCGACGCCAGCTCGTCACCACCGAAGCAGCTGTTGCGAAGGGCGTCGCCGACCCCCCAGCCGTCGCGGTCGGTGTCCACGAACCAAGCCCGCTGTCCGACCACGCTCGCGTCGTCGTCGTCGATAAGGCCGTCACAATCGTTGTCCACGAGGTCGCAGACCTCCGTCGCGCCGGGATAGGCGGCGGGCTCCGCGTCGTCGCAGTCGCCCGGCTTTGGCTCGTAGCCGGCCAGCTGAAAGCAGGCGTACACCCCGACGGTCACCAAGCCGAAGCCGTCACCGTCGTCGTCGCGGTACCAGACCGTTCCGCCGACGACGTCGTCGGCCTCGTCCACGAGGCCGTCGCAGTCGTTGTCGCGTGTGTCGCAGATCTCCACGGCGTCCGGGTGCACCGCGGCGTCTTCGGGCGCGCAGTCCCCGTCGGCGAGCACAAAGCCGCTAGCCGGCGTGCAGGCGATCAGCGCCTCGCCCGAGCCATAGCCGTCGACGTCGGCGTCGGCGTACCAGCGCGACTCGGTGGGATCGAGGTCTTCGACGTCGTTGCCGTCCACGAGGCCGTCACAGTCGTCGTCCACGCCGTTGCAGCGCTCGACCGCGTCGGGGTGCACGTCGGCGTCGTTGTCCGCGCAGTCGGTGGCGTCGACCACCCAGCCCGCGGGCAGGTCGCACCGCAGCACACCCGCGTCCGCAGCGCCGTAGCCGTCGCCGTCCGCGTCGGCGTGCAGCAGGGTGGGGCGACCGACGAGCGGGTCGAGGTCGTCGCAGTCACCCTCACCGGGCGCCGCGAAGGCGGGGTCGAGCACGCCATCGGCGTCGCCATCGAGGCGCTGCTCCCAAGTCTCCGTGCCCACGACAAAGCAGCCGGTGAGCGCCAACAGCAGCGTCGCGCTGTGCATCACTTGTCCCCCACGGCGAAGGCGCCCGCGACAAAGCCGACCGCGGCGGTGCTAAAGACGCCCGTGAGGCCGCCGTACACTTGGGTCTGCGTGCGCAGGCTCTTGAGCTCGTCCAAGGTGTGGTCCTGGCCTCGATCGTCGAAGCGTCGCCGCGCGCTGTCGCCCAGCAAAGCGGTCAATCCGGCGGCCCCCCCGCTCGCCGCAGCGCCCGCGAAGAGCCGGTTGCGCGCGCGGGGCACGCCCGCGTAGGGCGGGAGCTGGTTGTCGGGCATGAGATACCAGGTGCCGCTGACCGCGCCATCGCCGCTCGTGCGCTGGTAGATGGTCGCGCGGTCCACGGGGCGCGCTGGCCCGTGGACGCCGTCGAAGACCATGTCGCCGTCGGCGGGCGGGCGGAGCCGCTCGAACCGCGTGGGCACCTGCAGCCCGTTGAGGTAGGTCTCGCGCAGGCGGTGGTTCGCCGGCAGCAGCTCGGTTGGGAAGACGTAGTCGGGCTCGAGCCCCGCGGCGCCCGAGAGCGCCCACTCCGAGCCCCGCTGGTCGTTTGCGGTGAAGCGCCGCAGGCCCTCCACGCGGTGGTAGCGGGCGGCCAAGCGCGTGGGCAGCACCGCGCTGACGCAGGGGATCAGCAGGCGCGCCTGGTCCGAGGCCATGAAGAAGCCGTCCGTGTCGAGCTCGCCATAGCTGCGCTCAGCTGTCTCTAGGAGCTGATCGATCGCGGCGCCCGTGACGCCGTCGGGGCAGGCGGCGCGCGCCGAGGTCGCGAGGACCAGCGCGAGGGTGGGTAGCAGACGAAGCACGAAGGACCTCCAAACGATGGGGCACGCGGCCCCCTATCGGCACACTGAGAGCGCCGAGACGCACTTGACCCGGGTGCGCTGCCCCTCGCGAACGACGGCCTCGCCCACCCGCACCGGCGGCGCGCCCGAGAACACCGCGTGAACGGCGTAGCTTCCCACGGGGATGTCGTCGCGCGCGGTGAACTGCCCGGCTTCTCCCAAGAAGAAGACGCGGTCGGCGTCGCCGAGCAGCTCCACCCGGCCGGTGCCCGGCGGCGGGCTGACCGCGGGGGCCGAGGTGGGCGCCGGGGTCGGGGGGATCACCTGAGCGACCGGCGGCGACTCGGCGAGCGGGGCGGGCGCGACGGCGGAGGACGCGACTGGGCGCGGCACCAATGTGGGGGGCGGCGCGGGCGCAGGCGCGGCGGGCGCGAGCACGTCGGGCACCGAGTCTACGGGGACCACCACAACCGGCGGCGGCGCGGGCGCAGGCTGCACCACCGCGGCTGGTGCGTGCGGGGGGGACGGCTCAGGCGCGCGCCAGTACAAGCCCACGACGAGCGCCAGCGCCCCGAGCGCGACGAGCGCAGCGCCGCCCAGGGCCGCCGCGAGCCCGAGGCCGAGCCACCGGCGGGTGGACGCGCGGGAGGGAGCGAGCGTCGTGGGCTCATCCTGACGCGCAGCGGCGGCGCCCGTCGTGACCGTCGCCGCGCGCGCGGCCTTGGGCGACGGGTACACGTCGCGGTGCTCCTGGAGGATGCGAGAGAGGTCGTGCTCCCACGTCTCCTCGGTCTGCTGGGACGCAGGGGAGTCGCCGAAGATGCGGCTCACGTCGTCCGCGCCGCCGAGCCCCTGCAGCTCGCGCATGGTGTCGGCGTCCCAGAGACCTTGTGGCACGCCTGGGGCGACGCTCCGGCCGCCGTTGAGCTCGAAGATCAGGGCCTCGCAGCTCTGGAAGCGGTCCTCGCGCTTGACCTCAAGCGCGCCGACGATCGCGCGCTCCACGCGCTTCAACAGCTTGGGCGCGTGCTCGTGAGGCGGCGTGTAGCGCCCCTCGCACACCGCGGTGAACAGGTCCATCATGTCCGCGCCGTCGAAGGCGCGCTGCCCGCAGCAGAGCTCGTACAAGATGGCGCCGAGCGAGAAGATGTCGGCGCGCTCGTCGACGCTGCCCGAGTCGCGGATCTGCTCGGGCGCCATATAGCCAGGCGTGCCCATGCTGATGCCCGAGCGCGTGCGCCGCAGCGTGGCATCTGCGGGGGTGAGGAGCTTGGCGAGGCCAAAGTCCGTCACCTTGGGCACGGGCCCGTGCTCGGTGAGCTGAATGAGCACGTTCGCGGGCTTGAGGTCGCGGTGAATCAGACCCTTGGCGTGGGCGGCGGCCACCCCGCTGACGATGTCGCGAAAGAGCGCCTCCGCCTGCGCGAGGGTGAAGCCCGGCCGCTGCAACACCACGTCGAGGGGCGGCCCCGAGATGTACTCCATCACGAGGCCAAGCGCGCCGTCCACGGTGACGACGTCGACGACGCTGACGATGTTCGGGTGGCGAAGCGCCGCTTGTACACGGCCTTCTTGCAGCATTCGGTCACGAATCGACGCCGACGAGATCGTGAGCACCTTGAGCGCGTACAGCGTGTCGAGCTGGACGTGCCGAACGCGGTACACCTTCGCCATCCCGCCTTGCCCGAGCAGCTCCTCTACGACGTAGCGGCCATCGATGTCGGTGCCGGGGGAGATGTCCATGCGCTGCTCTTCGGTGCGTTCACGAGGATCTGCGAGGCCCTATCCTACCTCGCGGCCGGCGCCCCCGTGTAAGCTCCGTGCGGCCTGCGCGTTCACCCCGCGAACCCCACCGTGGAGTCCCCCATGCGCCGCTCGCTCTGCCTCTGCCTCGCTGCCCTCGCCGTCGGATGTACCCAGGATGACCTGGACGACGACCCGCTCACCGCGCTGCCCCTCGACCAGGCGCCGGCGCCCCGCGCGCTCGCGGCGACCATCGCCGGCGCGGGGGCAGACGCCCCGTCCCTCACGCCCGAGCTGCGCTGGGCACCGCCCGCAGAGCAGGTGGAGCGAGCGCCGATCGCGCTGACCTCCCCCGACGGCACCGCGCTCGCGCTGCGCGCCCTCACGGTGCGCTCGGTGGTGCAAGAGCCGCTCGCGTACACCGAGCTCGACCTGGTGTTCGAGAACGCCGAGGACCGCACCATCGAGGGGCGCTTCGAGATCACGTTGCCGCCTGGCGCCGCGATCAGCCGCTTCGCCATGGAGATCGACGGCCAGTGGCAAGAGGGCGAGGTGGTGGAGAAGCAGTTCGCCCGTCGTGTCTACGAGGACTTCTTGCACCGCCGCTCCGATCCCGCGCTGCTAGAGAAGAAGGCTGGAAACCAGTTTAGCGCTCGTGTCTTCCCGATCCCAGCGCGCGGACGCAAGCACATCATCCTCTCCTACTCCGAGGAGCTGCG
>Ga0100377_1002289_pt1 | contig 16080 bp, 10 predicted proteins | sample CryGeymeta201501_FD_83664 | JGI IMG/M metagenome (GOLD analysis project Ga0100377, IMG submission 83664) | Groundwater microbial communities from Crystal Geyser aquifers in Utah, USA - Crystal Geyser metaG 2015-01 | ecosystem: Environmental > Aquatic > Deep subsurface > Groundwater | place: USA... | reverse complement strand
GAGGGAGTGGGCCCAGAGGCCCATGACCGAGCAGAAAACCCGCATGGGGCCACCCCAGCCTGCATCTCAGTGGGCGTCGCAGCGCAGGGGGTTCTGTGAGCGATAGCTCGCAGAAGACCCTGCGTCGCGACGCCCACTGAGATGCACGGCGGTCTAGAAGATACGAGGAAACAAGGCATATACTTTTCGAACGGCTTCTCAGGCCGCGCCGCCCCAGGTCGCCTGGAGATAGGCCACGATGTCGTCGGACTCGTACAGCTCGGTGCCTGTGTTCGGGTCGATCAGGTAGGGCACCATCATGCGCCCACCACGGGCGATCAGCTCCGGTCGGCGGCGGCTGCGCTTGGCGACGTTGTGTACTACGTAGGCGATATCGAGCTCGCTGAGCGCCTCCCGGACCTTCCGGCAATAGGGCGACGCCTCGAAGTTGTACAGCTCGATCAGCTCCGGCAGCTCCGCGCTCCGGGCCTGCGTCACCCGCCTGCCATAGGGGCGGATCATCGAGGCGGCAGCCGCCGTCACCGTATTCAGCGGGGACAGCGCGCCGGAGAGCGACGACCGGCCCCGACCGTACGTGCGGTGCAGGTAGTCGATGATGTCCTCGGACTCGTAGAGCTCCGTGCCGGTGTTCGGGTCCACGAGGTAGGGCACCATCATGCGCCCGCCACGCTCCATCACCGCCGCGCGTCGAAACGAGCCCCGCGCCGCAGGCCGGCTGACGTATTCGAGGTCGAGCTCGCTCAACACCTCGCGCACCTTGCGGCAGAACGGGCACGCCTCGTACTCGTACAGCTCGAGCCGCAGGCCCGGCATCGTCGCCACCTCGTCTGTCGCGAACAGCCCGCGCGTCCCGCGCAGGACCGAGCTCGCCAGAGAGTGTAGATTGTTCAGGGAGTTCATCGGACCACCGGGTCAGGGGTTGGGGGGGCGCACGGAGGGTGTGCATCGCCTCGGATTCGTCAAGGTGGGCGGGGATTGTGGACCGTCGGCGAGCGTGCTACATTCCCACCGCTTTGCCGCCATGGCGTCGGTGTCCGCCGCGCGGTCACACGGCCCAGGGTCCCCTCTACATTACAGGAGCGCACATGGCGTCGGCCTTCGAGCTTCGAACCTTCAGCTACATCGACGTCCTCCAGCCCCAGACGACCGGCTTCTTGCAGACGGTCGCCCCGGGCTATCAGCCCCTGGAGGGCATGGCTTGCCTCTACGTCGAGGTCGCGCCCGGCATGAGCATCAACCTGGTGACCGACATCTGCCTCAAGCGGACCTCGGTGACGCCCGGGTTCATGATCGTCGAGCGGTCCTACGGCATGCTCGAGGTGCACTCCTTCGACCAGGGCCAGGTGCGTGAGGCAGGTGAGCAGATCCTGTCCTACTTCGGCCTCGAGGAGCAGGAGCGCCTCAAGCCCGTCGCGCTCACCAGCGAGATCATCACCGGTGTGGAGGGACACCAGGCGATGCTCGTCAACCGGATGCGCCACGGCGACCTGATCTCCGAGAACCAGACGCTCTACATCATGGAGTGTCACCCGGCCGCCTACGCCGCCATCGCCTGCAACGAGGCGGAGAAGGCGGCGAACATCAGCGTGTTGGAGATGGTCGCCATGGGGGCCTTCGGGCGCCTGTACCTCGGCGGCGACGAGGCGAACATCGCCACGGCCGAGGACGCCATCCTCGCCACGCTCGCCGGGATCTCCGGTCGCGAGAACAACGCCGTCTCTGAGTGAGCGCCGCCTGGGGTTGGACGGGGTCGGGCCCCATCGGCTCGCCGCCCTCCCCGGCTACAGCTTGAGCGCGGCCACCAGCGCCGAGGCCTTGCTCAAGGTCTCCTGCCACTCGCTCGCCGGGTCCGAGTCCGCCACGATGCCAGCGCCTGCCTGAACATCGACATACCCGTCGTGCACATGCACCGTGCGAATGGCGATGCACAGGTCCATGTTGCCGGCGAAGTCCACGTAGCCGACCGCGCCGCCGTACACGCCCCGCCCTTCGGGCTCGAGCTCGTCGATGATCTCCATCGCGCGCACCTTCGGCGCCCCGCTCAGGGTGCCGGCCGGGAAGGCCGCGGCGAGCGTGTCGGCCCAGCCGAGCCCGTCCCGCAGGGTGCCGACCACGTGACTGACGATGTGCATCACGTGGCTGTACCGCTCGATCACCATCTGCTCGGCCACCTGCACCGTCCCGATCGCGCTGACCCGTCCGAGGTCGTTGCGCCCCAGATCGACCAGCATGATGTGCTCGGCGCGCTCCTTCGGGTCGGCGAGCAGCTCCGCGGCGAGCGCGCGATCCTCGGCCTCGGTGCGTCCGCGCCGCCGGGTCCCCGCGATCGGCCGGACCTCTATCCGGCGGTCGGTCTTGCGCACGAGCACCTCGGGCGAGGCGCCCACGAGCTGCTCGTCACCGAGGTCGACGAGGAACAGGTAGGGTGACGGGTTGAGCAGGCGCAGATGCCGATAGAGCGCCAGCACGTCCCCGGCATGGGCGTTGTCGGCCCGCCACGGCGCCCGAAGGCGCTGGCTGATCACCGCCTGGATGATGTCGCCCGCCCGGATGTAGTCCTTGCACCGGTCCACGGCGGCCATGAACCCTTCGCGGTCGAGCGTCGTCTCTACGCCCTCGGGGACGCGGGTGGTGGGCTCTCGGCGGCCGCGCACCGCCGCCGCTGGCAGCGGGTGGGCGAGGCGGTCGCGGCTCGGGTCGAAGATCGCCTCCCGCACGGCGTCAAGTCGCCTCCTCGCCGCGGCGAAGGCCTCGTGCACCCGCGCCGCGTCCAGCCCGTCGCCATCAAGCGCGTCCGACAGATCGATCGAGGCCGACACCCGCAAGCCCTGGCTCAGCAGATCGAACCGCAGCAGCACCTCCGGCACCACGAAGCGGAACAACACCCGTTCGGCGTCCACCCCTCCGAGGCGCGGCTCAAACGCCCGCACCGCGTCGTAGGCCACATACCCGACCGCGCCGCCGAGCAGCCGCTCCTCGGCGGGATCTTCGACCTCGATCGGCAGCGCCGCCAGCAGCCGCGCCAGGACGTGCGCAGACGTCTCGCCGGGGCCGCACCGGGCCGTGACCACCAGCCCCTCCCCCACATGGACCTCGGCCCGATCGATCGTGGCGCGCAGCTCGGCCACCGTGCCCAGCCCGAAGAAGGAGTGGCGCGCCCAGCGCTCACCGCCCTCCACCGACTCCAGCAGGAACGAGCGCGTGGCCAGGCCACGGAGCCGATCGTAGATGACCAGCGGCGTGAGGGTGTCCACGACCAGCTCGTCGCGAACAGACGTCAGCAGCGGAGCGCGGTCGAGCGTCGCGCCGCGACGCGCGCGGGCCTGCCGCACGAGCGCGCCGAGGCGATCGAGCTCGCCGTCCTCGATGGAGGATGCCATGGTGCCCTGGGGTCAGCGGAAGAGAGGAAAGGTGACCTCGTCGAGCTCGTCGACCTCGTCACCGAGAAACTTCTTGAGCTTCTTGAGGATGCGCGCTTCAAGCTGGCGGGCTCGCTCCCGGCTGACCCCGAACAGGTCGCCGATCTGCTGGAGGGTCAGCGGTGAGTCGACGATCAGGCGCTTGCTCCAGATCTCCGCGTCCCGCCCCTCGAGCGTCCCCTCGAACTCCTTGAGCTTCTCCAGCACGCGCCGGCTGAGCTGCTTGCGGGCGATCACGTCGTCCACATCCGAGCCCTTGCCGGCGATCACGTCCATCAGGGTGCCGCGCTCACCGTCGACCAGCGGCGCATCGAGCGAGGTTTCGCGGCCCGACAGGCGGGCCTCCATCTCGCGCACGTCCTGCTCGCGCACATTGAGCGTCTTGGCCAGCAGCGCGGGCGTCGGCTTGAAGCCGTCGCGCTCGAGCCGCTCCTTCTCTTTCTTGAGGTTGTAGAACAACTTCCGCTGGGCCTGGGTCGTGCCGATCTTGACCAGCTTGTAGTTGTCCATCAGGTACTTGAGGATATACGCCCGAATCCACCACTGGGCATACGAGCTCAGCCGGATGCCCTTGTCCGGGTCGAACTTCTTGACCGCCTGGAGCAGTCCGACGTTCCCCTCCTGAATGAGGTCGAGCAGGCTGATCCAGGTGGACTGGTACTCGAGCGCGATCTTGACGACGAGCCGCAGGTTGCTGGTGACCAGACGCAGCGCGGACTCCGACGAGGTGGTGTCGCGAAAGACGCACGCCAGCTCATACTCCTCCTCCTTGGTGAGGATGGGGTAGCGACGGATCTCGGCGAGGTACCGCTTGATCGGATCGTTGACGTGTGCCCGCGCCTCCGCTTCGGTGCGCGGGCCCACACGGATCCGTCGAGGCTTCTTCGACGAGTCCGTGACGTCCTTGGATGTATCCTTGGTCGACATCGAGTACCTCCGCATACTCGCACCGGTCCGGCACAAGGTCTATCAGACCACCTCCGGCTTGTACAGGAGAGGTCTGCAGCGAGCCGCCGAAGCCGTACGGCGGCGATGAGGATGAGCGGTCGCGGTGCCCTTGACCCGCGCCGACCTGTGTCTAGCATCCCTCCGCTTGTGTGTGGTGGCCGAAACCGGCCACGAAGCTCCTCTCCTGCGGCCTTCCTCCGCCCCGGAGGGCTTCACAGTCAAACAGCAAGCGTTCAATTCGCCAGGGCCAGCTCGCATTCCCACAAAAACCAGGGTGCGTCGGCCCGCGCCATCGAACACGCCACGCGCTCCCCCGGGACCGGACGGCATCGAACGACGCGGACAGGATGGACAAGCCAGATTTCTACGAGGTGTTGGGGGTCAGCCGCGAGGCTGACGAGAAGGTCATCAAGAAGGCCTATCGCAAGCTCGCGATGCAGTACCACCCCGACCACAACCCCGGCGACCCGGAAGCCGAGGAGCAGTTCAAGCTGGCGGCCGAGGCCTACGACGTCCTGAGGGACCCGGAGAAGCGTCGCCTCTACGACACGTACGGGCACGCGGGCCTGAGCAACCAGGGCTTCTCCGGCTTCTCCGGCGCCGACGACATCTTCAGCCACTTCGCCGACATCTTCGGTGACTTCTTCAGCGGGGGTGGCGGCCGTCGCGGCGGCCCGGCGCGCGGTCCGGATCTGCGCTACGATATGCAGATCACCTTCGAAGAGGCCGCGTTCGGCACCCGCAAGGCGATCACGGTTCCCCGCAACAACCCCTGCGAGACCTGCGACGGCTCCGGCGCCAAGCCCGGCAGCAAGCCGGTGGTGTGCAAGATGTGCGGTGGCCGCGGTCAGGTGCACCACAACCAGGGCTTCTTCACCCTCGCCACCACCTGCCCGACCTGTCGCGGCGCGGGCAGCACCATCGCCCACCCCTGCAAGGACTGCCGCGGCAAGGGCACCGAGCGCGTCGAGCGCGAGGTGACCGTCCGCATCCCCGCTGGCGTCGACAACGGCACCCGCCTCCGGTTGCGCGGCGAGGGCGAGAGCGGCGGCCGAGGCGGCCCCGCCGGCGACCTCTACGTCTTTCTTGCCGTGGCGGCCCACGCCGAGTTCCAGCGTGACGGCGTCGATCTGCACCTCCTGAGGGAGATCTCCTTCGTCCAGGCGGCCCTCGGCACCCACCTCACCGTGCCCACCCTCGGCGAGCCCAAGCAGGTCGAGATTCGCCCCGGCACCCAGCCCAACAGCCAGGTGCAGCTCCGCGGCGAGGGCATCGCAGACATCAACGGCCGCGGCCGCGGCAGCCTCGTCATCCACCTGCGCGTCACCATCCCGACGACGCTGGCCGAGGGGGAGCGCGAGGCCCTGATCGCCTACGCCCGGCTCACCGGCGAGTCCACGCTGGACACCGAGGGCTCCGACGCGGTCAGCGAGGCAGGCTGACGGGCCGTCGCTGGCGCCGGTGGCTCCCTCGCGGCCGCGGCATTACAACCTCCGGGCTACGTTCATTCTCGCTTCGCTCGCCCGTCCTGCTTGTTTCCTCCGAAAGCTGCGCCGCCCGTCTTCTGTAGCGTCTCCGGGGGAGCCTACAGCCCTGGCGCTTGCTGCCGGGCGTGCTCGATCAGCGGATCGTCGGGTGAGACCGCCCTGGCGCGCTCGAGCGTCTGGCGGGCAGCGCGCACGTCGCCGCTCTTGAACTGAGCGATCGCCAGGCTGGTGAGCAGGCTCATCCTGCCCTTGTCGCCCTGGGCGGCCCCGATAGCGAGCGCAGCCTCGAAGAGGGTGCGGGCGCGGGTCGCGTCGCCGACCTTGAGCGCCACCTCCGCCACCTCCTGCTCGAGCGCGGCGTTGAAGGGCTGGATGTTGATCGCCTTGTTACCGGCCGCCAGGGCCGCCCTGGCGTCGTTCATCTCGAGGCGGAGCCGCATGAGGCGGGTGGCCGACTGGACGTCGTTCTGGTCGATCTCGGTGATCTGCTCAAGGACGCGGGCGGCGGACTCTTTGTCGCCAGCCTTGGTGTAGAGATCGGCCAGCTCGCGGAACGGGCCGTCGTCGCGGGGGTTGAACTGGGAGGCTTGCTCGTAGTGGAGGGCGGCCTGGTCGATGCGACCGTCGGCCAGGGCGATCTGGGCGAGCTGGAACTGGATGGAGTAGCCGTCGTGGCCGTCGGCGACGATGGTCTCGAGGTGCTTGCGGGCCACGTCGGTCTGGCGGGTGCGCATGGCGAAGATGCTGGCGAGGAAGTGGGCCAGCGGCTGCTTGGGGTCGAGCGCGAGGGCCTTCTTGAAGGAGGCCTCCGCCAGATCGACGCGGCGCGCCTGGAACCGGGCCATGGCCAGCTCGGCGTGGGCGGTGCCGTTGGTGGGGTTGGCGCGAACCCGCGCCTCAAACCTGGGCGCGTCGTCGTAGAGGGGCAGGAGCGGCTCGAAGGAGTTGAGCAGCACGTTGTAGCGCTGCTCCAGGTACGACTTGAACGCCCGATCGAAGGCGGGGATGTCGAGGCCGGTGATGGTGCGGAGCACCTCGGGCGTCTGCTTGCCCGCACCGTAGAGCTTGAGGGCCGTGAGGACCGCGTCGAAGCCCGCCTGATTGACCAGGAACTCGATGATCAGCGTGCTCTGGAAGTAGGCGGTGACGATCTGGCGGATGGAGGTGGCCTGGGTGAAGCCCCGGTTGAGGTCGCGCACGCTGATCAGCGAGCCATCCACGAGGGCCGCCACGATGTCGAGGTCCTGCTCGCGGCGCCACTCGTCGCGGCCCTGGGAGGCGTCGTACTCGGCCAGCCCCTCGGTGAACCAGCGCGGCACGCGGCTGTGGGACATCTGGATGTGGAAGACGTGGGCGAGCTCGTGCCAGAGCACCTCCGCCCAGTTGAAGTCGCCTGTGTTGGGGGACCGGGCCGTGACGACCTTGCCAAAGCAGATGCCGTGCGGGCTGATCTGAGGCAGGCCGACCGAGCGCACGCCGAAGGTGTCGGGGTCCTGGAAGATCTCGATCGAGACGGGTCTGGCGGGTGTGAAGTGGTAACGCTTGCGCAGCGCCTCGTAGGCCTCCTCCATCATCGGAGGGACGACCTTCTCCAGCACGGCCTTCTCGTCGTCGTGGAAGCGGAAGCGCAGCGGGCCGCGCTCGACGAAGCTGTAGCGCGGCATGGTCTTCTCGTAGAGCTCGACCATGTTGAAGGCGCGCACGTTGTACGGATCGTTGTCGAAGGCCTTCTTGAGGTAGTCAAAGCCCTTCTTGTCGTCGCCGATGCGGGTGTAGCCCACGCCGAGGTCGACGAACGCCCGCCAGAAGTCCGGCTCGAGCTTGAGGGCCTCCAGATCGAGCTGGATGGCCTCCTCGTAGCGGTGGACCTTGACGCTGAAGTCCGCGACCGTGCTGTAGAACCGGGCGAACTTCGGGTTCACCCGCAGGACGCGCTTGCGCAGCTTGTCGAAGTTGGCCGTGTCGTCCTTGAGGCGGTAGCAGGTGGCCGTCAAGGTGAGGGCGTCGAGGTCGTTCGGATTGACCCGCAGGGCCTTGTCGAGGGTGACGATGGCGCCGTCGTAGTCCTCCTCGTCGATCTGGAGCTGGGCCTCGAGCACGAACGCCTGGGGCATCCGCGCGTTGACCTTGAGGGCCTGCTCGATGAGGCGGCGGGCGTTGCTGTAGTTGTGGCTGTCGGCCAGCTCCACCCGGGCCATGCCGAGCAGCGCCTCGGGGTGGTTGGGGTTGACCTTGAGCGCTCGGGTGAACGCATACCTGGCGTCGTTGATGTTGTACTTGTCCAGGAACAGGTTGCCCCAGACGATGTAGGCGGGGATGTAGGTGGGATCGATGTCGACGGCGTCGTTGAGCACGCCGTTGGCGTCGTCGAAGTACTCGAGGCGCCAGACGGCCATGCCGACCAGCGTCAGGTCGCTGGCCGACTTCATCTTGCCGGCGTTGTAGTCGTCCGCCAACGAGTCCAGCACCTTGCGCGCCTCGGCCGTCCTTCCGACCGTCCAGAGGACCTCGCCGAGCTTGACGCGGGCCTGGGTGAACTTCGGGAACTCCTCCACGACGCGGGAGAACGAGCGGATGGCGTCGTCGTAGTTGCCGCGCAGCGCCTCGATGTCGCCACGCAGGATGACCGCGGTGGCGGTGTCGTCGTCGGTGCGGGCACGGGCCAGCGCGCGCTTGACCTGGAGCTCGGCCTCGTCGTACTCGCCGGTGAGCATCTTGAGACGTGAGTCGAGGATCTTGGCGTCGTAGTTGAACTTCTGGTTGGCCAGCGGCGTGAGGATCTTGCGGGCCTCCTCGTACCGACCGCGCTCAAGGGCGGCGGAGGCCTCGTCGAGCTGCGGGGTCTGGGCGGTGGCCTCGGAGGCGGGCGCAAGCGTGGCCGCCGCCACGAGGCACGCGAGCAGTCCCGCCGCGACGTGACGCGGACGGATGACCATGGATGGGATCAGGCGGTCCATCGCCTTCCTCGAAGGATCTAGCTGTGGCGGGGTCGGGTCGCGTGCGACGTCGGACCCGCGCCGTCCCTGCGCGCTGCGGAGCGAAACCTCAGAGGCCGCGCGTGATCTTCCAGTCGCCTGAGTCGCTGCGGACGAGGTCCATGCGATTGACCTCGCGACCGGCCTCCCACTGCGGCACCTCACCAATCTGGAACAGATAGTTGTACGAATACTCGTAGAAGACCTGAGCGCGATCCCCGTCGACGCGCATATCCTTGACCACGATCTCGACGCGGATGTGCTTGATCGCCTTGGCAAATCGCGCGATCGCGTCCGGCACACCGCTGCGGCCGTAGTCGTCGTCGGTCCGCTCGGAGGTGCCGCCGTTCTCGTAGTAGTCGTCGCTGATCAGGCGATCGATCGCGTCGGTGTCGCGCTGCTCGATCGCCTCCTGGTAGCGGGTCAGGACGTTGAGGACGGCCCGGTTGTCCTCGGTGTCAAAGATCGTCGCCTCGTCATCGACCTTGATCCCCTGGACCGTGTTCAAGTGGGAGGGGCCGCAGGCGGCGAGCGTGAGCACGGCGAACAGGCCGAGCAGGAGGGAGCGGATCAGACGCGGGGTGGATGGCCTGGCGAGCATGGAGCAACACCTTCGAGTGCAGGGGGGTGTCTGGAGAGCCGAGCCGCCAACGACGGAGATACGGCCGTGCGAGGTCACCCGGATCGAACGAGCCCGGAGCCGCGCGTTATTTCCTCGCGCGGCTTCAGGTTGGCCCAAACCCCGACTCATACCCTACCTCGGGGCAAACCGCAAACCTGGAGCGCGGCGGGTGCGCATCCAGCCCACCCGATCCCGCCACTGCGCCGCCTCGACGCGGAGGCCACCCGGCAAATCCAGCGCGCTCAGCCGGGAGAACGCCTCGTCGGCGTCATCGAGCCGACCGTCGGCGAGCTGGCAGACCCCGAGGGTCTGGAGCGCCTCGGCGAGCAGGGGCCAGGGGAGCTGCGGGTCGGCGTTGGTGGCGGTCTCGAGGTGCGGAACGGCCTCGGGCCAGGCGTGCTCGGCCGCGAGCTCGCGGCCGAGCAGGTAGTTGACGATGGGGTCGTCGGGGTCGCGGTCGCGCCAGCGCTCGAGCCGGTGGAGCCGCAGGGTCGGCGGAGTCCCTGCCCCGAAGACTTGATCGACGCCTGAAAACCCCTTCTCGATCAGCATGATACGTGCCTGGATCCCCCGACGGAGCTGGAGCGGCAGGCCCGGGTCGAGCGCCTCCTTGTAGATGGCCACCGCGCGGGGCGGGTCCGCAGCCAGGAGCGTGTCGCCGTGGATCAGGCGGGCGCGGGCGCGGTGGACGCGGGCGAGCTCAGGACGAGCGAGCAGCCGCTCGATCCCTTCGCGCGCGGCGGCAGGCTGGCCGGCCAGGAGCTGGAGCTGGGCGTACTCGAGCTGGACGTCGGGACTGTCGGGCTGCACGGCCAGGATCTTGACGAAGCACGCGCGCGCCAGATCGACGCGGTGGGCGGTGAGCGCATCGGCGGCCTCGGCGCGGAGCGCCCCGACGAATCGGGCACACCGCTGGTCGAACAGGGTCGGCCGCTCGAAGTAGTAGGCGGCCAGCGGAAGCACGTCCGGGTGAAGCACGATGGCGTCCACGAACCGCTCCCAGCCGCTCACGAGTGTGTCGACGTCCTCGCCGTACACGCCCTCGAAGTCGGCGTCGGCGTAGGCGGCCAGCACGCCGTCGCGCCCTCGCGTGTCGACGAGCCACGCGATGAACGAGCCCATCAGGGTGTAGGCGGCCGGTCCGGTCGTCCCCCAGAAGCCTCTGGCGCCAATCAGCGTGCGCAGGTCGGGTGCGATCCCGAGCTGGCGCATCGCCGCGCTCCACTCGTGCAGGGTCAGCTCGGCGCGTCGTCCGACCGGCGCCTCGGCGAGCCCCTCCACGACGCCCATGTTCGGCACGACGCCCGCCTGCACCGACAGCGACAGCGGACCGGCCCCGAACGGCGCCGAGAACACGTGGGCCAGCTCGTGCTCGACGGCCTCGTAGCCGAGCTCGGGATAGACCATATGGATCTCGCGCAGCCAGAGCTTGGCCACCATGGTGCGGCGCGCGCCCATCAGCGCGCCCTTCTGGACCGGGTCGCCGTAGAGGTACACGTCGATCCGCTCGCCGGCTCCGATCGGCTCGTGGCCGAAGTACGCGGTGAGCTGGGCGTAGCGGAACTCGAAGTCCTCGGCGATGAGGTCACGCTGCTCGGCCTGCCAGGTGCCCGGGGCCAGGTGCAGCCGGAAGTGCTCGGTCTCCACCTCGTCGGAGAGCGCTGCGGCGACATAGGCGCGATCGATCTCCATGCCGAGCTCGGCGCGGTTGGCGAAGAGCGTGACGGCAGCGATCGCGGCGGCCACACCCAGCACCTTCAGCCCCATCACCCTGCCCTGCCCCAACCGGCTGGCCCAGGCCAGATCGAGCACCACCAGCGCGGCGACGCCGAACGCCGCGTCGAACGCGCGGTACCGCCAGAGCGCCGCGGGCACCTCCAGCCCCTCGTCGTAGATCGAGCCGGCGAAGTAGCCCAGGAACGGGTGAAAGGCCACCACCGGCGGCTCGAGCGCCAGGAACGCCGCCGTGGACGCCACCGAGACGAGCCACACCGCCACCAACCACGCCCAGGCCTGCCACGGCCGACGGGCCAGCCACACCGCGCACGTCCCGACCAGCGCCGCGTACCCGACGCTGCCGCCGGCGATCAGGAGGTAGAAGACCAGCCCGGTCGAGACGCTGCAGTTCGGCACCCGGAGCGCGTTCAGGAGCAGGAGCAGGAGCGGTGCGGCGAGCAGGACGGCCCCGGAGCGGGCCTGACGCCACCAGGTCCACGCGGGGCTGCCATCGGTGCGATCGAGCTCGTCGGCGGAGAACCAGATCAGCGCGCCGCACAGCGGCGCCGCCATGCCGAGCAGCGCCGAGGACTCGTAGCCGAGCACATGGGTGAGCGGGAGCCCGCAGGCGAGCAGGCCCACGGCGGCCATCAGCCCCACTGCCACGAGCCCACGCCGAGAGGCGACCGGGCCGAGCAAGGCCGACCAGGATGGGACGAACCGCGCAGGACGCGTCGCGTCCATGGGAGCCTTCGAGGTCAAGGCAGGTTCGCGAAGACGACCTTATCGCCGGCCGCGATGCCATACTTGCTGGCCATCCCCGCGTTGACCTCCAGCACGTACTGGCTCTTGCCCTCGACCTTGCGGCTCTCCAGCGTGAACGGCGTCGCGTTCTCGACCACGCCGACCACGTGGTGGTCGGCGCTGATGAACACCATGTCGAGCGGGATGTAGGTGTTCTTCATCCAGAAGGTGAGCGGGCTCTCGCCGGGATAGACGAACAGCATGCCCCAGCCGTCGTTCATGCGCGGGCGGAACATCAGGCCGCGCATGCGCTCCTCGGCGGAGCGGGCCAGCTCGAGGTAGAACTGGGCCTCGCGCTGCTTCGTGATGATCGCGGCCGCAGGCACCGGCCCGTCGCCGAGGATCGTGCCATCGAGCGCCATCGGTGCTTTGCACTGCGACGCCGAGCAGCGCAGGTACATGGCGCAGTCTGTGTCGGAGGTGCAGGCGGCGTCCATGCCCTGCTTGACCGCTGCCTCGACCTCGGCTGGCGACGGCGGCGGCTCCTCGGCCTCGGGATCCTCGTCCGAGGCCACCGGCGTGGCCGGGTGCTGCGGCGTGCACGCCAGGGCGAGCGCCGTGAGACCGACCGCGGTTGACAGGAGCGCGAGACGATGCAGGTGGCGGGTGAGTCGGGCCATGGTCAGTTGATCTTCTTCAGCGCGGCCTTGGCGGCCTTGAGGACGTCGACATCGCGCTCGACGGCCATGATCTTCTTGAGGGCGTCGGCCGCGGCCGGCCGACCGTTCTCGCCGAGCGCCTCGACGGCGGCGATGCGCACGGTCTTCTTGGGGTCGCTGGCGACGCTGACGATCAGCTCGACCGCGTCCGTGCTTCGCGTGCTGCCGAGCGCGCCCAGAGAGGCGATGCGGAGGTCTTCGGCCGGGTCGTTGATGAGCGACGCCAGGCCGGTCACCGCGGCGGCGTTGTCGTAGGCGCCGAGCAGCGTGATGGCGAGGAACTTCACCCGCTTGTCCGCGTCGTAGACCGCGCCGGACAAAGCGCCGATGACGGTCTGCTTCTGCTTCTCGTTGGCGAGCTCGTGGATGGCCTTCAGGACCGCGCCGCGCACCTCGGGGTCGGGGTGGCGGTTGACCTTGTACAGGGCCAGGATCTGGTCGAACGTCTCGGTCTCCTTGCGGCCGCGCAGGGTGTCCACGGCGGCCTCGATGACCGAGCCGTCGGCGTCGGTGATGTAGGTCACGAGCAGGTCACGGCCGGTCGCCTTGCCCGCGGGCCAGTTGGCCAGGGCGCGCGCCACGTTGCGGCGCACCGGCGCGGACTTGTCCGCCCCGGCGTCCAGCAGCAGCTTGAGCGCCGCGTCGTCGGTGAACGCCAACAGGCCCTTGGCGGCCGAGGCCCGGATGCCGTCGTCCTTGTCCTTGATGCCCTGACCGAGCACGTCGAGCACGCGCTTGTTGCCGCCGCCCTTGACCTTGTTGCCCAGCGACTCGTAGCAGACCCGACGCAGGATGATGTTCTTGTTCGTCGTGTAGCCGAGGATGTCGTTGAGCGCCAGGTTGCCCATGATGATGGAGGCGGAGGTCTGGAGCGCCTCCTCGTCCTCCTTGTACGTCTCGGCCGCCTTCGCCAGCGCCTTCAAGCTCGCCGGGTCCTTGAGCCCCGTCAGCACCTCACCGGCGTGGCGCCGGACCTCCGAGGCCTTGTGATCGAGGGCGGCCTCGATCTTCGCGCGGGGGGCGGGGTCGGTGAGCCTGGCCAGCTCGTCGATGGCCGCGTTGGCGTCGGCGGGCTTGCCGTCGGTGGCGATGAAGGCCAGCGCAGCGAAGCGGGCGTCGGCGTCTGGAAGGCCCTTGACCTGGGCCGCCGCCGCCAGCCGTCGCTCCAGGGCGAGCTTGGCGTCGGTAAACAGGGGCTTGAGCTCCCCGACCGCGCCCAGGCCGCCAAGGGCCTCGATCGCCCGCAGGGCGATCGCGTCGCGCGGGCCGCGGGCGGCCTTGACAAGCTCTGTGGCCGCCGACGGCTCCTTCATCTTCAGGATCTCGTCGATCGCCTTGATACCGGCGGCCTCGTCGTTGCCGCGCATCTGGTAGTACATGGCGAAGACGGCGTACTTCTTGTTCTTGCTCTTGCCGAGGACCTCCGCCGCCTTCTGCCCGACAGCGGCCTCCTTGTCTTTGTCCATCACGTCGCCGATCGCTGCCAGCACCTCCTCGCTCTCGTTGCCGTCGAGCGCCTCCAGAGCGCCGAGCCGCACCTTGTCGTCGGGGTGCTTGAGCGCGGGCAGGACCAGCTTCTCCCAGTCGGTGAGCTTCATCAGCGGCAGCGCGCGGATGGCCGTCAGGACGATGTTGCTGTCGTCGTCCTTCATGTAGCTCTCGACCATCTTGACGATCGACTCGTCCTTCTTGTCGATCGCGGCGTAGAAGGCCGCATCGGACAGGACCTGGCCGCCCGGCATCACCACCGACGTCGGGGCGATCCGACGCGGAGGCAGGCAGCGCCAGGCCGGCATGGAGAGCTCGAAGACGCCGAACTCGACGTCCTCGACGCCGAGCGGCCTCTTGTCGTAGCCCACGAAGGTGATCTTCTCCACGCCGAGCCGCGCCATCGTGGTGATGACCTCCGCCACGACGATCACCGCGTAGCGCTCCTTGCTCTCGTCGAGCTTCACCGTCGCCTGGCCCTTCTTGAGGCCGGCCGGGTTGACGTCGATGGTGCTGCCGCCGTAGGTCGCGCGCTTGGTGTCGCGCAGCTCGTTGAACAGGCCCGTGATCAGCGCTGGCGACAGCGGCGCGTCCGTGTTCACCGCCAGCTTCGACGGGCGCGGCACAAGGACGTACTGCACGTCGTTGCCCAGCACGAACTTCTCGTAGCTGTACAGGATCGCCGGCCCGTCTTCGGCGGCGGCGCGGGCGCTCCCGATCAGGGCCGGGCCCACCGCGAGGGCGAGGAAGACGGCCGCGGCCGCGCTGAGGCGAGGTGTCTGCATGATGGCGCTCCGTGGGTTCCAAAGGCCCCGGTCGGGGCTTTGAACGTCGCTGCGTCGGAGGCTGATTCCCGACGTCGGGATATGGGAAATAGCCCAGCCTGAGTGGCAGTCCGTCCCGCAGAGCAGGGAGTCCTGCGTCGCGGGACGGACTGAGACGCACGGCGGTATAGCCCAGCCTGAGTCTCAGTCCGACCCGCAGGGCAGGGAGCCGTGCGAGCGACAGCGAGTCTGGGCTGGGTTGAGCCCGCAGTGCAGGGACCTCCCTGAGCGACAGCTCGGGGAGGGCACTGCGTCGCGGGCTCAACCCAGCCCAGACGAGCAAACTGTAATAAGCCGCAGGGCGCCCTGCTTCGCGGGACGGACTGAGACTCACGGCGGTATAACCGATTCCGGGCCCCGAGCGCAACCCGGCGCCCTATCGGCCCGGCCGCACGTCGCTCCAGGCAGGCTCGCCGCCCGAGTTGAGCGGCCCTGGACGGAGACGTCGGCCCGGCTGAACCGTTCGGCTAGCCAAGAAACGACAAAAGCCCATCACAAGGTGATGGGCTTTTGTTCAGGTACCCCGTAGGGGAGTCGAACCCCTGTTACCGGCGTGAGAGGCCGACGTCCTAGGCCACTAGACGAACGGGGCACAAAAGGACCACAAAGTGGTCCAGGTTCGGGGACAAGGATTCGAACCTAGATTAACGGGGCCAGAACCCGTCGTCCTGCCATTAGACGATCCCCGAACAATCGCTCCGCCCTGCGAAGCGGAGAGGAATTAAACACAAGCACCGAACCGTGTCAACGTCTTTTTTCAGCACCAGTGCAGGTTCGGGGACCAGGATTCGAACCTGGATACCTGGGACCAAAACCCAGTGTCCTGCCATTAGACGATCCCCGAACGCTTCCGCCGGCAAGACCTCCGACGGGGTGGGCAACCTAGCGCAGCCACCGGGGCGTGTCAAGGGGGTAATCGTCCGATTGTGAAGACTCTGGACCACGCCGGGCTCCTCCGTCGTGCGAGCGCCGCCCTGCCCCAGAGGTCGAGCCCAGACGGCGAGACCCCCTGGACCGTCAGAAGCCATCCGGAAAGGAATGGCCGAGTTGGCGAGTTCCAGGTGCGTCAGATGTGGCTTTGAGGAGTCTCCATTGGGGCAGCGCCCCATGGGGACGACGATAAGCCGCAGATGGCGTG
>Ga0100377_1002284_pt1 | contig 16115 bp, 9 predicted proteins | sample CryGeymeta201501_FD_83664 | JGI IMG/M metagenome (GOLD analysis project Ga0100377, IMG submission 83664) | Groundwater microbial communities from Crystal Geyser aquifers in Utah, USA - Crystal Geyser metaG 2015-01 | ecosystem: Environmental > Aquatic > Deep subsurface > Groundwater | place: USA... | reverse complement strand
CCGCCGCCACCCCCCCCCCCCCCCCCCCCCCCCCCCACGCACAGCCGCTCCCGAAAGACCGGCCGCGAGGCGCCTCAGAGGGTCGGGGCCAGGGGCGGCCCCCCAGCCTCAGGCGAAGAAGTCGTTCCCCTTGTCATCCACGACCACGAAGGCCGGGAAGTCCACGACCTCGATCTTCCAGACGGCCTCCATGCCAAGCTCCGCGTAGTCGAGCACCTCGACCTTTTTGATGTTCTCGGCCGCCAGGACGGCCGCCTGACCACCGATGCTGCCCAGGTAGAAGCCGCCGTGCCTCTTGCAGGCGTCGGTGACCATCTTGGAGCGGTTGCCCTTGGCGATCATGACCATGCTGGCGCCCAGGGACTGGAAGAGGTCGACGTAGGGGTCCATGCGGCTGGCGGTGGTAGGGCCGAAGGAGCCGCTGGGCATGCCCTCGGGGGTCTTGGCAGGGCCCGCGTAGTAGACGGGGTACTTGCGGAAGTACTCGGGCAGCTCCTGACCGTTGTCCAGGCGCTCCTTGAGCTTTGCGTGGGCGATGTCGCGCGCGACGATCATGGGGCCACTGAGCAGGATGCGGGTCTTGATCGGGTGCTTGGACAGCTCGGCCCGAATCTCGTCCATGGGGCGGTTGAGGTCGATCTGCACGACGTGCTCGGAGAGCTCCTCGTGGTGGACCTCGGGCAGGAAGCGGGCCGGGTTGCGCTCTAGGGCTTCGAGGAACACCCCCTCGGCCGTGATCTTCGCCTTGACCTGGCGGTCGGCCGAGCAGGAGACGCCGATGCCGACCGGGCAGGAGGCGCCGTGCCGCGGCAGGCGGATGACGCGCACGTCGTGGCAGAAGTACTTGCCACCGAACTGGGCGCCGATGCCCAGCTCGCGGGTGATCTGGAGGACCTGCTGCTCCAGCTCCAGGTCGCGGACCGCGTGGCCGAGCTCGTTGCCGACGGTGGGCAGGTCGTCGAGGTAGCGGCAGCTCGCGAGCTTGACGGTCTTGAGGGTGGCCTCGGCCGAGGTGCCGCCGATGACGATGGCCAGGTGGTAGGGCGGGCAGGCCGCCGTGCCCAGGTTGGGCAGCTCCTGGCGCAGGAAGGTCAACATGCTGTCGGGGTTCAGCAGGGCCTTGGTCTTCTGGTACAGGTAGGTCTTGTTGGCGCTGCCCCCGCCCTTGGCGATGAACAGGAAGTCGTAGGTGTCGCCGGGCGCGTGGAGCAGGTCGATCTGGGCCGGCAGGTTGGTGCCGGTGTTCTTCTCCTCGTAGGTGTCGATGGGCGCGAGCTGGCTGTAGCGGAGGTTGCCCTCGGTGTAGGTGCGGTAGATGCCGCGCGACAGCGCCTCGGCGTCGTCGCCCTGGGTGAAGACCCACTGGCCCTTCTTGCCCAGGACGATGGCGGTGCCGGTGTCCTGGCAGGAGGGCAGGACAAAGCCGGCCGCGACGCTGGCGTTCTTGAGCAGGCTGTGGGCCACGAAGCGGTCGTTGTCGCTGGCCTCGGGGTCGCCCAGGATGTCGACCAGCTGCTGGAGGTGGCCGGGCCGGTGCAGGTGTGCGATGTCCCGCATGGCCTGCCGGGCCAGCTCGGCCAGGGTGTCGGCGTCGACCTCGATCACGCGGTGGCCCTGGTACTCGCCGACGCGGACCCCCCCGATGTCCAGCTTCCGCCACGGGGTCTGCACCGGGTGGGCGTGGGGGAACATCTCCTGGTAACGGAAGGCGGGCGTGGCCATGGGAGCCTCGGGGCGGAAGGGAGGCCGGTCCTAACCGGAGCGCAAGCCGAAGACCGCGGCGCCAGCGTCGCAGGCGAAGGCGGGCGATCCCGAGCCGGAAGGGGGCCCCCAAGATTGCCCCGCCACCGCCCGGGTCCGGTGATAGTGTGGCGGTGCGCAGGCGATGGACCCGACAGTGGTAGGGAGACAGTGCGGCGCCCCATGACCGAGCGGAATGCCGTGAAGGACGGCTTTATTGCCGTACGTCCCTGGTTTCACAGCGCCGTGTGGCTGTGGCTCGCCTTGCCGGCGCTGCCCGCCGCGGCGGGCTCCACGCTGCTGGTGCCCGACCGGGTCACGGCCGAGGACAAGACCGACCTGGTCTGGACCTGGCAGGTCGGCCCCGACGGCTTCCAGCCCGGCGACACCCTGGAGCTGCCCGATCCGCACTTCCACGGCCAGACCTGGGTGCGATGGGGCGTGCTGTCGCCCTTCCCCGAGACCTGCACGGCCGAGGGCCCGGGCGCCCTGGCGAGCATCGGCCTGGTGTGGGCAGACGCCACGCACGCCGGCAGCCGCATGCGCGACGTGCGCCTGGCGGTGGAGCGCTCGACCTGCGACGCCACCGCGCGGTCCTGCAGCCACGCACCGACCCAGGACTCGGTGACCACGGTCTACGTGGCCAGCGAGACGGGCCTGGCCGAAGGCGACGTGCTGCGGCTGCACATCGGGGGGGGCAGCAGCGGCTGCGCCGAAGTGTGTGAGGACGAGGGCCTCGCCGACTGCAGCGCCTGCACGGACTGCGGCTTCGAGGTGCCCTCTCGCGCCTTCCCGAAGATCCCCCTGGACGCATCCTTCTGCCGGGACGGGACCTGCGAGGCCCTGGACACGACGACCTTGGAGGTCAGCTCCCACACCACCGTGGGCCACGTCCACGTCACGGGCCCCAGCGAGGTGCAGGTCGGCGCCGACTTCGCCTTGAAGGTCGCCATGCTCGACTCGGTGGGCAACCCGGTGACCACCGGGAACCACAGCATCGAGCTGCGCCTGACGGGCCTGGACCTGGTGGCCGAGGACGAGACGAAGGTGTCGCTGAGCCCCGGCAGCGGGGGCTGGCACGACTTCAGCCTGCGGGCCGGCTCCACCGGCATCTACCGGATCGAGGCGGTGGTCGACGGCCGGGTGGAAGCGACCTCCAACCCCATCCAGGCCATGGTGACCCTGCCGGAGAACCGGATCTACTGGGGCGACATCCACACCCACAGCGGCTTCACCTGGATCGACGACGAGGGGGACATCCACGACCTGAACCAGGAGTACGCCCGCGACGTGGTGGGTCTGGACGTGGCCTGCGAGTCCGAGAAGGCCGCCGGGGTCCTGCTGGACGAGACCATCACCTGGAACCAGCTCGTGGACACCTGCAGCCGCATGACCGTCGACGGCTCCTTCGTGTCCCTGCTGGGCTTCGAGTGGATGGGCTCCGAGGCGGCGCTGGCCCTGGACAGCGAGGATGACGGCCACCACAACGTCTACTACGACTCTTGCGAGGGCGACTACGGCACGCACGCCCCCGAGGTCGTGACCGACCTGACCAGCTCCACCGGCCTGTGGGCTTGGCTGGAGGCCGTCGAAGAGAGCATGGGCGTGCAGGCCGTGACCCTGCCCCACGCGACCCGGTTCACCGGCTACGACTTCGACGTCGACAACCGCGATCTGCAGCCCATGGCCGAGATCTACAGCGAGTGGGGCGACGACACCATCTGGAGCGCCGACAGCCCGGAGGGCTCGCTGCCCGACATGCTCAACAGCGGGCTGCACGTCGGCCTCATCGCGGCAAGCGACAACCACGACGGCTTCATGGGCAACCCCATGGCCCACTACTACAGCACCGGCGGCCTGGGTGCCTACCTGGCCCCCGACCTGACCCGCCGCGACATCTTCCAGGCCCTGCAGGCCCGGCGCACCTACGCGACCACGGGCTACCGCCCCATCCTGCGCATGAGCATCGACGACGGGGACGCCCACATCGAGACCGGCAGCGAGTACATGGCCCGGGCGCCGATCCTGTCCTGGGAGTACCACGGCCGCGCCTCGGTCCGGGCCTACGAGGTGATGGCCATCGACATGGTCGAGGACGCCGCTCCCCGCACCCTGCTGCGCGAGGAGCCCGGCACCACGGACCTCTCCGGCTCCCTGGCCCTGGCCTTGGACGGCAGCACCCCCCAGGCGGTCTGGCTGCACTTCATCGAGGCCGGCCCCAACCAGGCGTGGTCCAGCCCCATCTACCTGTCCTTCGACTGCGCCCGTCACACCGAGGCGGACGCCGAAGATCCCCTGTCGCTGTGCGCACCGCCTGACACGGGCCACGCCGACACCGGCAAGGGCGATGGCGGCTCCAGCGACACCGGCAAGGGCGATGGCGGCGCCAGCGATGGCGGCTCCAGCGACACCGGCAAGGGCGACGGCGGCGCCAGCGACGGCGGCTCCAGCGACACCGGCCCCCACGACACCGGCACCACCGACGGCGGCACCACCGACGGCGGCGGCACCGTGCCCCCCCCGGAGACCGGCGGCCGCTGCTCCCGCGGCGGGGCGAGCAAGAGCGGCCTGCTGCTGCTGCCGCTCCTGCTGCTGCGACGCCGCCGGCGCCGGCCTACATCGCGACCCGCAAGCCCAGGTGCCCGCCAAAGCCGGAGCTGAGCCCCATGTTGACCTGCCCGTAGACCTTCACCATCAGCAGGTTGACCTGGGCCCCCGCGAAGAGCCGCCCGCTCGGACCGGAGACCGTGCCCTGGTCGGTCAGGGTGAGCGAGGCGGTGCCGACCGTGTCGCTGCTCCCGCCGGCGCTGAGGACCAGCGGACCATCCAGGCCCATGTCGCTGGTCGTGATGGCGTCCTGGTTCAGGTCCAGGGCCGCGCCGCCGTAGGCGGTCACGATGAAGATCCGCAGGTTGGTCGACACCTCGAGGGGCACGCTGGCGGTCCGCGAGGCGACGCCCAGGGAGCCGGTGGCGTTCCAGGTCACGTCGCCGGCGTCGACCGGGAGCTGCTTGGACAGGGTCAGCTCGTAGCGGGACCACTCGTAGCCGGTGGTGAGGTCCAGGCCGCCCCACTCCAGCAGGCCCTCGTGGTGCTTGGGCCGGATGAGCTTGAGCTGGACGTGGGCACCCAGGTTGGTGGCCGAGGCCAGGAAGGGGTCGAGCTTGGTATTGGCGACCAGGCCGTCGCCGTAGATCATGAACCGGCGCAGGAAGCTGTCATTGTCCGAGAAGGCCCCCAGGTTCAGGCCGCCCATGATGGCCGCCTGGAAGGCGAAGCCGCCCAGCGGCAGGGTGTCGGCGCCACGGTTGAAGCGCACGCCAGCGTCGGAGACCGCCGTGCCGACGCCCCCGCCCAGCACGAAGCGCTGCGGGTTGCTGGCGTAGTCGACGCCCATGCCCTTGGTGACCAGGGCGTTGGCCACGCTCATCTCCTGCAGGAAGGCTTCCTGGTCGGCCAGCTTGAGGTCGTTGCCGATCTGGCTGTTCAGCGAGTCCTGCAGGGTGCTCGGATCCAGGCCGTACTGGCTGGCCTTGGACTTGTCGATGGTGATGACGAGCTGCTGGGCGTGTGCGCTACCGCTGCCGAACGAGAGCAGCACGAGCAGCGCGAGGAGCAGGGAGCGAAGCATCTCACCTCCGGGGGTCCCTCCCAAGGTAGCGGAGCGCGGCCACGCTGGCCGGAACGAGCAGTGTCGCGGTGGGCACAAGCCTCGGGCGCAGGGCCGGGGCCGGGGCCGACGATCGGAGCCGCCAACCCCGGTCGGGGCGCCAGGTCCGCAGCCGCCAGCGGTGGCCGTCCGTCGACCACTCGACCGTGCCGTCGACGTCGGTGCGCAGCAGGCTGGGGGCGCAGCCGCCGGTCCCGTCTCCCCAGTCGGTCCCGTCGGCCCGGTCGGAGCCACAGCGCGGCAGGGCGGCCCGGGGGCCCGCGGGCAGGCTCCAGTGGGCCAGGGGCTCCAGGTTGGGGTGGCCGAAGCGGTTGCCCCGCCCGCAGGAGATCACGGCCACGGCCGGTCGGGTGGCGGCGACCATGCCCTCGCTGGAGGAGCTGCGGCTGCCGTGGTGGGGCACCTTGACCAGGGTGACGGGCGGCAGCATCGCGGCCAGCAGCCGCTCGGCGTCCTCCTCCACGTCCCCGGCCATGAGCACGCTGTGGGCGCCCAGCTGCAGGCGCAGCACCAGGCTCTCCTCGTTCAGGCGGTCGCTGCCCCGGGCGTGCCAGCCGCTGCGGGGGTGGTCGACCCGCACCCCCGGCCAGCCCTGGGCCGGCACCTGGTCGGGCAGCACGATGGTGGCGTGCTGCTGCCAGGCTCGCTGCCACAGGGCGAGGTAGTCGCTCTCCCCCCGCTCGGGGGGGCGCGGCACCCACAAGGTGTGCACCGACAGCTCCTGGAGCACAGGAAGCAGGCCCCCGTAGTGGTCGGGGTGGGCGTGGGAGAGCACGACGGCGTCCAGGCTGCGGATCCCTCGCCGCCGCAGGTACTGCAGCACGCGATCCGAGGCCGGCCCCCCGTCGACCAGCCAGCGGCGCCCATCGGGCCACTCGACCAGCGCGGCGTCGCCCTGGCCGATGGAGAGGAAGGTCACGACCAGGCGCCCCCGTGGCAGCTCCCGCAAGCCGAGGGCGAGGAGGGCCAGGCCCGCGGCGAGGGCCGGGCGCTTGCGGGCCAACACGGCGAAGGCGAGGAGCAGCGCGCCCACCGGGCCCACGGCGAGGGCCCGGGGGGGGCGGTCGAGCAGCGCCAGGCCCCGCAGGCAGAGGTCGAGGGCGCTGTCCGCCACGGCCAGGCAGAGCAGGCCGGCGTCCCCGGGCAGGCGCAGCCCCAGGAGCACGGCGGGCACGGCCACCCCGCCGACCAGGGGCCCGGCGATCAGGTTGGCCAGCGGGGCCAGCGGCGCCAGCTGCTGGAAGTGCCAGGCCACCAGCGGCAAGGTCCCCGCCGTGGCCCCAAAGGTGGCCCCCAGGCTGGCGACCAGCCAGCGAAGCCAGCGCGGGCTGTCCGGCGGGACCAGGCGCGCCAGCCGCGGCCCGACCAGCAGCATGCCGACCACCGCCGAGAACGAGAGCTGGAAGCCGAGCTCGCCCACCAGGCCCGGCCGCACCAGGCTGACGCCGGCCGCCGCCAGGCCCAGCAGGGTCCAGGGGCGAGGCCGCCGACCCAGCAGCGTGGTGCCCGCCGCCGCGACGACCATCACCGCCGCCCGCCGGGCCGAGGCGGGGGCCCCCACGTCCACGGCGTAGGCCACCGCCGCCGCGCAGGCCGCCAGTGCCGGCAGCAGCCGGGCCAGCCGCCAGGCGCGGCTGAGGGCCAGGGGCCGGGTCAGCACCCAGGCCACCCCCCCGACCGCGGCGGCCAGCAGGCCGACGTGCAGCCCGCTGATCGCCAGCAGGTGCGCGGTCCCGGTGCGTCGCAGCAGGGCCTGGTCCTGGGGCCGGACCCCGCTGCGATCCCCGGTCGCCAGGGCCCGCAGCAGGCCGGGGTGCCCGGTCAGGGCCAGGCGCGCCAGGCCCGCGGGCGCGGCGCGGGCGTCGGGCAGCACCGCCAGGGCCAGGGCCCGCCGCGGCTCCTGGGCCGCCCGCAGATCATCGGGCGCCGTGCCCAGCTCGCCCGGCAGCACCGGGCGCGGACTGTCGGGCACGGTCAGCGCGAGGATCCGCTGCCCCACCCGCAGGGGCTGCGGCGTCTGCAGCCGGACCCGCCCCGCGCCGATGCCGACCACCGCCTGCCAGGTCCCGCCCTCTTCCACCACCCCCTGGATCGCCGCGCGCGCCCCCAGCGGCCGCGGTGGCGGGCGCGAGGCCGCCGCGGCCGTGCCGAGCAGGAAGCAGGCCGCTGCCAGGGCGAGCCAGGCCGCCTGTCGCTGGCGGCCCAGCAGCGCCAGGCCCACCAGGGCCAGGGCGGCGCCCAGGCTGGACCCGAAGCCCGGCTGCCACCAGGGCCAGGCCAGGGCCCCCGCCACGACCGCCGCACCCGCCACCGCCATGGGCTCGCGCATCACCACCTCCGAGCGCGAGCCCCTTGCACGGCTTGTGCCGCCGCAGGTGCCCGAGATCAGGCAGGGGGGTGACGGAGGTGTCGGCGGGCCGGCAGGGAGCGCCGGCACCCTGCCCTCAGGCCCTCCTCCCCCAGCCCCCGCCGCCTGGCGTCTGGACCCGCAGCCGGTCACCAGGGGCGGCCTCCCACTCCACCGGGGCCGGCTCCCAGCCCTGACCCCGGTCGCGCTCGTCCAGGCCCGGGGCGCCGTCCCCGCCGCCGTCCTGGCCCGGGGCCGGCACGGTCCGCCGCCCGGCGAGCAGCGAGACGCGGGCCGGAGCCAGGAGCCGCCACTCCTTGACGACGCCGTCGCCACCCGGCTGGCGGCCCACACCCCCGCTGCCCCGCCGCCGGGCCAGGCGCAGCAGGCGCACCGGGAAGCGGTGCTCCAGCTCCTCGACGTCGGTGGCGCGGGTGTTGGTCATGTGGACCTGGACGCCGTGGGCGCCGGGGAAGTCCGGGCCGGCGCCGCTGCCCCCGCCGATGGTCTCGTAGAAGGCCCCCGCCGGGGTCCCGACCGAGAGGTTGTTCATGGTGCCCTGGCTGCCGGCCAGGGCGCCCAGGGCGGCCAGCAGGGCGTCGACCAGGCGCTGGCTGGTCTCGACGTTGCCCCCGGCGACGGCGGCGGGGGGCTGCGGGTCGAAGAGGCTGCCGGGCGCGATGTCGAGGGTGAAGGGGCGCAGGGCGCCTTCGTTCAGGGGCAAGGAGGCGCCGGGCCCGCCGCGGGCCTGGACCAGGCAGCGGAAGACATAGAGCAGGGCGGCGACGGCGACGGCCCGGGGGGCGTTGAGGTTGCCGGGGTGGGGCGCGCCGGTGAGGCCCAGGCGCAGGCCCGTCGGTCCCACGTCCAACTCCACCCCAAAGGGCTGCGGCGCCAAGGGGCCCGCGTCGAGGAGGACCGTGCGGCGCCAGCGCCCCTGCAAGGCGGGCAGCAGCTCGCGGACCGCGGCCTCGGCGTGGTCCTGCAGGTGGCCGACCTGGGCCCGGAAGGCGGCCTCGCCCACCTCCCCAGCCAGGGCCCGCAGCGCCCGCTCCCCGGCCACGCAGGCGGCGACCTGGGCCTCCAGATCGGCCCGCACATCGTCGGGCTGGCGGCTGCCGCCCGCCTCCCAGGCCCGCCCCAACACCTCGGGCGCCACGAAGCGCCCCCCTTCCAACACCGGCACCTGGCGCAGCAGGAAGCCCTCCTCTTCGATCCGGGTGGCGGTGGCCGGCATCGAGCCCGGGCTGCGGCCTCCCACGTCGACGTGGTGGCCGCGGCATGCGACCAGGGCCAGGCGCTGCGCCCCGGCGGCGCCAGGCAGGAAGACCGGCATGACCACGGTGATGTCGGGCAGGTGCGAGCCGCCGGCGTAGGGGTCGTTGCTGGCCCAGGCGGTGCCGGAGCAGACCGCCGCGCCGCGCCGCGCCAGCAGGTCCCGGACGGTGGCCCCCATGGCGCCCAGGTGGACCGGGACGTGGGGCGCGTTGGCCACCAGGTGGCCCTGGGCGTCGAAGACCGCGCAGGAGAAGTCGCGCCGCTCGCGGATGCTCACCGAGCGGGCCAGGCGGGCCAGGCGCTCGCCCATCTGCTCGGCGACCGCCATGACGCGGGCCCCGAAGACGGCGGTGTGCACCGGGTGGAAGGCGGTCACCAGGCCGCGGGCCGGGGGGGCCAGGTCGACCAGCCGCAGGTGGTCGGCGGCGGCCTCGACCCGCCAGCCGGGGGGCACGACGACGGTGGTGCCGGCCCCCAGGACCAGGGCCGGACCTTGCAGGCCGTGGGCCTGGGCCGGGCTGCGCAGCGGGACCTCGCGCCAGCCCTGAAACCAGGCGCGCACCGTGCGTGTGGCCGGGCCGGGACCCACCGGCAGGCCGGGCAGGGCCGCCGCAGCGCTGCCCTCCTCGCAGGACAGCCGCGCCTCGACCGCCTCGACCGCCAGGCCGGGCCGGTCGAAGCCGAAGCGGGCCCGGTGGGCGGCGAAGAAGCGGGCGACCAGCGCCGGTCCGGGTCGGGCGGTGGCGAGCTCCGCGGCCGGCAGCCCCGCCAGCTCGACCTCCAGCAGCTCCGAGACCCCCTGGTGGCGCAAGGCCAGGCGGGCCTGCACGGGGCCGTCCAGCCCGACCTGGGCCAGCAGCGCGGCGGCCCGGTCCACGGCCTCCTGGATGCTGGTGCGCACGGGGGCGACGCGCTCGGCCCGGCGGCGGGCCAGGCCGATGCCGACCGCCGAGAGCACGCCGGCCAGGTGGGGCACGACGACGGTGCCGATGCCCAGGGCGCGGGCGACGGCGCAGCCATGACCGGGGCCGGCCCCGCCGAAGGCGACCAGGGCGTGCGCGGCCGGGTCGACCCCCAGGCCGGCCGACAGGGCCCGCACCGCGCGGGCCATGGTCTCCACCGCCACCTGCGCGAAGCCGGCGGCGACCTCTTCCACCGGGCGGGTCGGATCGAGGGAGGCAAGGGCCGCCAGGGCGGCCTCCCGGTCCAGGGGCTGGTCGCGCCCCGGTCCCGCCACCGAGGGGAAGGCCGGCAGGTGGCCCAGCACCGCCTCGCAGTCGGTGAGGGCGGCCGGGCCGCCGCGACCGTAGCAGGCAGGTCCCGGGTCGGCGCCCGCGCTGTCCGGGCCGACCCGGTACACGCCGGCCTGGACCCGCAGCACCGAGCCGCCCCCGGCGGCCACGGTCTCGATGCGCACCGCGGGCACCCGCAGCCGCACCCCACCCACGACCAGGTGGTCCACCCGCTCCGGTGGGCCGTCGATCCGGCTGACGTCGGTCGAGGTCCCGCCCATGTCCAGGCCAAAGACCGGCCCCAGCCCGGCTTGGGCGGCCAGCGCCTCGGTCGCGACCACCCCGCCGGCCGGCCCCGAGAGCACGGCGTGGCAGCCCCGCCACTCCCCCGGGCCCGCCTGCCCCTCCTCCACCCGGGCCAGACCGCCGTCGCTGCGCATGTACTCGCCCGGCGCCCGGGGCAGCAGGGGCGTGAGGGCGGCGTCGGCCAGGGTCGTGTGCAGCCGGGCCAGGAAGCCGCGTGAGGGCGCCACCTCGTGCCCCAGGCTGACGTGGGTGAAGCCGGCGGCCCGGCAGGCCGCGCCCAGACCGCGCTCCTCCTCGGGCAGCAGGGGCCCGTGGACCAGGACCACGGCCGCCGAGGTGATCCCCGCCTGCACGAAGGCCGCCAGGCGCGCCGGGTCCACCGCATGCGGCGCCAGCAGGGTCGCCGGCCCCTCGCCCGGACCGATGCCGATCCGCCCCTCCACCTCCAGCACGGCGGCGCACAGGGGCGACGGGCGCGTGATGTGCAGGGCGAAGAGCTCGGGCCGGACCTGGTCCCCGACCCAGGGCGCGTCACCGAAGCCGGCCGTGGTCAGCAGCAGCACCGGCGCGCCCCGCCGCTCCAGCAGGGCGTTGGTGGCGACCGTGGTCCCCCGCCGGACCACCGCGGCGCCGGCCCCCAGGGCCGCCAGCGAGGCGCGGTCCGACAGCACCTTCTCGACGCGCAGGCCGCCCTCGGCGTCCACCCAGACCAGGTCGGTGAAGGTCCCCCCCTGGTCCATCCAGACCTGGGCGGGGGGCGCCCCTTCCCGGCTCAAGGAACGGTGGCGCTCATGCTGTTCGAGGCGTGGCCGGCCGCGTCCTTCAGGCTCAGGTCCACGGTGTAGCTCAGGCCCGTGTTGACGCCGCTGAGCCAGAAGGTCACCGGGCTGCCGGTGCGGTCGGTGTCCAGCCGCGCGTAGGTGCCGTCGATGTCCAGGGTCTGGTCCAGGCTGGTGCCGTCGCTCGCGCTGACCGAGATCACGACCTTGCCGCCGTCCACGTCCCCCTGGGGATCGTCCCAGTACACGAAGGCCTCGATGACCGTCGCCAGGTTGGGCGGGCTGTAGAAGGCCGCCTGCACCTCGGTGATGACCGGCGCGGCCGCGTCGGTGCTGCCGCCGTCACCGCCGCCGTCGCTGGCCACGCCCGAGTCGTCGCCGTCCACGACAGCCGCGCTGCCACCACCACTGAAGCCCGGATGGTCGCCAGGCGCACTGCAACCAGCGAGCGCCAGCAGCACCATCAGGATCCCTGCACCAGCGAGCATCTCCACCTCCTGCAGCTTGCCTGCTGCCCGGGACACGCCCCCGGGCGTGCTGCGAGTGGCAGTGTATTGGATGGCAGTGTAGCGGAACCCCGGCTAGCTGGCGAAGGTCCCTGGAAGACGAACGTGAAGAAGCTCATCCTGACGATCCTGCTTCCCTGCCTGCTCGTCTCGGGCGTGGCCCTCGGCGTGATCTGGTGGGACCGCGGCGCACCCCCCGGCTTCCGCCCGAAGGTGGTCGACGTCACGCCGGACCAGGTCAGCTACGACAACCGCGGCGTGCGCCTGCACGGCACGGCGCACTACACGGTGCGGCTGGTCCAGCGGTCCTCGGACGGCAGCCGGACCTGGTACCTCTTCCCGGTCCTGCCCGAGGGCGACACCATCGGCCGCACGGTGCGGGTCCTGGTCCGCACGACCCGCAAGCCCGACCCCATGTTGGGCTTCGAGGACGTGCGCGTCGAGGGCCTGGCGCGGCCGCCCGGCGCCGACATCGGCCCCGACGTGCGCGAGGCGCTCATCACCGCGGGCTACACCCTCGATGACAAGCTCGTGCTGGTCGAAGCCTTCGACGACTGAGCGACCGGGCTGCTCAGCGCTTCAGGATGCTGCGGCCGGCGTAGGTGGCGGCCTTGCCCAGCTCGTCCTCGATGCGGAGGAGCTGGTTGTACTTGGCCACCCGCTCGCTGCGGCAGGGGGCGCCGGTCTTGATCTGGCCAGCGTTCACGGCGACGGCGAGGTCGGCGATGCTGGTGTCCTCGGTCTCGCCGGAGCGGTGGCTGATGACGCAGGTGTAGTGCGCCTTGTGCGCCATCTCGATGGCGTCGAGGGTCTCTGAGAGGCTGCCGATCTGGTTGACCTTGACCAGCACGCTGTTGGCCACGCCCCGCTCGATGCCCTGGGCGATGAGGCGGGTGTTGGTGACGAAGACGTCGTCGCCGACGAGCTGGATCCGGCCGCCGAGGACCTGGGTGTGCTGCACCCAGCCGTCCCAGTCGTTCTCGTCCAGGCCGTCCTCGATGCTGAACACCGGGTAGCGGTCGATCATGTTGCCGTACCACTCGGTCATGGCCGCGGCGTCGCAGCTCTTGCCGTCGAAGTGGTAGGCGCCGTCCTTGTAGAACTCGCTGGCCGCGGCGTCCATGGCGAGCATCACGTCCTGGCCGGGCCGGTAGCCGGCCGCCAGGATCGCCTCGGTCAGCAGGGCCAGGGCCTCCTCGTTGCTGCCCAGGTTCGGGGCGAAGCCGCCCTCGTCGCCCACGCCCGTCGACAGACCGCGCTTCTTCAGGACGCTCTTGAGGGTGTGGTAGACCTCGGCGCCGCAGCGCAGGGCCTCGGCGAAGGTGCTCGCGCCCACCGGGGCGATCATGAACTCCTGGATGTCGACGTTGTTGTCGGCGTGGGCCCCGCCGTTGAGCACGTTCATCAGGGGCACGGGCAGCTGGCGGGCGCCGGTGCCGCCGATGTAGCGGTACAGCGGCAGGTCCAGGGAGAGGGAGGCCGCCCGGGCCACGGCCATGGACACGCCGAGGATCGCGTTGGCGCCCAGGCGGGCCTTGTTCGGCGTGCCGTCCAGCTCGAGGAGGAGCTGGTCGATCTGGCGCTGGTCCCGGGTGTCCAGGCCGATGAGGTGCGGCGCGATGGTCTCGGTGACGTTGGCGACGGCCTTATCGACGCCCTTGCCCATCCAGCGCGACTTGTCCCCGTCACGCAGCTCGACGGCCTCGTGCTCGCCGGTGCTGGCCCCGCTGGGGACGGCGGCCCGACCGACGATGCCGTCGTCGGTCACGATCTCGACCTCGACCGTCGGGTTGCCCCGGCTGTCCAGGATCTGGCGGGCGAGCACTTCAAAGATGGCGGGCATGAACGACCTCCGGCTCCAGCCCACCCTGGTGCTGCGGACCCCGTGCCCGCGAAGCTCCCGGCCCGCCGGAGGGGTTCTCCCTATCGCTCCCGACTCGTCGGGGCCAAGGCAGCCGCCCCCCTGGGACGGACCGTCATGGCCGGGCTCGGGTCCGGGAGTTATTCGCGCCCCTCGCTGCCTTCGAGAGGACCTCATGCGCCTGCTTTCGACCTCCAGCGCTGCCACCCTGCTGCTCATCTCCTCCTCGGCCCTGGCCGGTGGTGCGGACCGCATCGCTGCGGCGCCAGGGGGCATGACCCTGGCCGGTCCCGTCACGGTGGACCTCCAGGCCGACCCCGCGGGCAGCAACGGCGCCTTCGTGCTCGGCACGCTGGGCACGGGCGACGACGCCAGCAACGTGCTGGTGCAAATCAGCACGGGCGACGCGACCAGCACGGTCTCGCCGGGCGTGGTCGACGCCCTGCACCTCAAGGCCAAGAAGGTCACGCTGAAGGGCCGCGGTGACGTCAAGGTCGTCGTCCTGCCCTCGGTCAGCATCGGCGACGCGATCTTCACCGACGTCACGGCGATCGTGCCCGAGAAGGGCAACGGCGTCGACCTGGGCCTCAGCCTGGCCGCCCTGGGCGTCGCCTGGTCCGTGAGCCCCTCGACCGGCAAGGTCACCCTGGCGCCGCTCGCCCAGGGTGCCGACCTGGTGGGCCAGGTGGGCGGGACCACGGTCCCCTTCACCGCGGTCGCCTCCACCACCTGGAAGTACGGCAAGGACAAGACCACCGACCTGCCCCAGCCCGTCACGGTGCAGGGCACGGTGGCCGGTCAGGCCCTGACCCTCGCCGTGGGCCTGGGCATGGATGACAGCGTCTCCAAGGACATCACCGCCGACGGCCCCCGCCGCAGCAAGGGCGACCAGTACTCGATCTGGGCCCCCACCAGCGTGGGCGGCCTGGAGCTGGGCAGCGCCTGGTTCCGCCAGAAGAGCATGAGCTACATGTCGCAGGGCAGCGACGAGCCCGTGCTCTTCGGCAAGCTCGGGGACGACCTGCTCAGCGGCTACGACCTGGCCAGCGACGGCACCGGCACCCTGGCCTTCAAGGCCGCCGCCGAGCAGCACCGCGCCGACCCGCGCCCGGTCCTGCTGAGCCAGGCCGAGAAGGACCTGAACCAGTGCCTGAACCCCAAGGAGCCGCCGACGGGCGAGGCGGCCGAGAAGTCCGACGCCGAGCGCTGCTCCGGCGCATACACCGGCCTGGCCAGCGCCCAGCTCCTCACGGGTGACCTGGCCGGCGCCCTGGCCTCGCAGGGCAAGGTGGCCGAGGCCACGCCCGGCAAGTGTGATGCCTGGGCCGCGGTCGGCGAGCTGCAGCTCACCACCGGCGACGTGGACGGCGCCATCGCGTCCTTCGGCAAGGCCAGCACGCAGTACCACGCCTGGTGGGACGTCGACGCCTACACCCGGGACGACTCCAAGCGGGACTTTGACAAGCTGGAGGACGACCAGCAGCAGACGGCCGAGGTCCAGCCACAGGACGCCTCCTGCTTCACCGCCGACGGCATGTTGGCCCTGGCCTGGCTGGTCAAGGGCGACGACGCCCAGGTGGCGCAGATCTACCAGGCCCACCGCGACCTGGACCCCGGCCTGCCCGCCGTCTACGGCAGCCTGCTGCTGATGCAGGACAAGGTCGAGGCCGCCCACGGCGCCTGGCGCATGGTCGACCAGCTCACCCTGGGCCCGACCCTGGCCGGCAAGGCGGGCCTGGGCCGGCTCTTTGCCCAGCAGAACGACTGGCAGGACGCCGACATCAACTACCAGGCGGCCCTGGCCATCGCGCCGGACGACGCCACGGTCACCGCCATGTGGATCGACGACCTGGTCCGGGCCAAGGGCGCCCATGAGGCCATGGACGTGGCCCGCACCTGGGCCGCCCAGCGCCCCGACAGCCTGGCCGCCCGCTTCGGCGTCGCCCGGGCCGCCCAACAGGCCGCGGTCGATCCCGGCTTCCTGACCGCCGACGCCGACGCGCTCTTCGAGGACCAGGTCCACAAGAGCCCGCTGGACGCCGACAAGCTGGCCACCTGGTCGCGCTACCTCAGCGCCACCGGGCGGGTGGCCGGCGCCGACAAGGCCGCCGAGCGCGCCCTGGCCGCCGACCCGACCAGCGCCCACGCCTGGCTGGCCAAGGCCGAGGTCCAGCTCGCCCAGGGCGACACGGCCGGCGCCCACACGAGCATGGTCCACGCCGCCGAAGCCGGCGGTCAGCAGCCCGGCTACGCCCTGCTGCTCCAGGCCGCCAACTAGGAGCCTGTCGGGAATAGCCTGACCACTCCGCTGGGGCCCTTGGGGTTGGCCGGTGCCCCTGAAGGCGGGGGCGCGGGGCGGTGGGAGGCTCAGGAGGGGGGCGTCGCTGGCCTTCCTG
>Ga0100377_1002280_pt1 | contig 16135 bp, 9 predicted proteins | sample CryGeymeta201501_FD_83664 | JGI IMG/M metagenome (GOLD analysis project Ga0100377, IMG submission 83664) | Groundwater microbial communities from Crystal Geyser aquifers in Utah, USA - Crystal Geyser metaG 2015-01 | ecosystem: Environmental > Aquatic > Deep subsurface > Groundwater | place: USA... | reverse complement strand
TCCCATCCGGGCAAGAAGGCGTGGATGCGATCCATGAATGCCGTGTCATTGCGCATTTCCGGCGGCAATGGGCCAAACAAATGCCCGATGCGCTGCTGATTTTCAACGTCGACCTCGAAGTTACCCACCAGTACGATGCTGCCGTCCGCGCGGATGCTCTCTTTGCCCCGACTGAATTCGCCGGACTCCATGTAGCCCTTCATGATGTTCACGCCATCCTTCTGGTCGAAGGAAATGCCGGACACCTCGTCAAAACAGACCACGTCGTACTGGCAGACCAACCCCCTGCGGCCCTTGGCCGTGTTCTCAACGAACATCTTCGCCACCGTGGCTTTACCGCCGGAAATCAGATGTGCATAGGGCGAGACCTGTTGAAACAAATGGCTCTTGCCCGTGCCACGTGGCCCGAGTTCCACCAGGTTGTAGTTGCGCTCTACGAACGGAACCATACGCAGGAGCAACGCATTTTTCTGACGCGCGCTCAGGCCACTCGATTCGATGCCGATGGATCGAAGCAGAAATTCTTTCCACTCTTCGGTGGTGAATACGTGGCGTGCCTTGGCAAGGGTTTCCAGAACATCACGCTTCGAGAGCTGAATCTCACGCAGCGACGTTATGCCAAACGGACGCCCCTTGTTCTCCTGAGCGATGGCCACATCGAACGTCACCCCAAGCTCGGCATAGAAGCCGCCAGTCAGCATGCGTTCATGTTGATTGACTAACTCGCTGCTGATACGCACATCGGTCAGGCGCAGGCTAGGCAAGCTCGCCACATACTCACCTTTGTTATCGACGCGAGCAGTAATCAGGTCGATTATTTTCACCTCGCCCGTTTCCAGCGCTTTCGCCTTGAACAACTCTTCCTCGCCCGCCCGGACGGTTCGGGACTTCAGCTGGCGCTGAACAATCTCCAAACCCTCGTCGATTTCCTCTTGCACGGTGCTGGCGCAATACCGCCCGAGCATGAACTCGACGACGTAGGTGGGTACCGGAAATTGCCGACTAAATGTGCGGACTAAGTCTTTCCGGACCAGATACCCCTCCAGCACGGAGGCGGCTTTTCTATCAATCTGATCCAATTCAATCATTCATCATCCTCCACCAATTATGGTGTTCGCTTCGGCCACCAGCTCGCCTGTCCCACTCAGCAAGACAAGAAACACATCGCGGCCTTGCAGATCTTCATTCTCAACAACCACCGATGCGGTGCCGTTATCCTTAAGCGGCTTCACGCTCACCACCACGCTGGATGCCGGGTCGCCCGCTTGGGTCCGAATATCCAGGGACAGATTCCCGTGCTGGCCATCAATGGCGACTGTGCAACGCAGCCCCTTCCACGCAATGTCTGTCACTTCCACCACAGGTTTGCTCTTAGCCATACTGCCATTAGTAACGACGAGTTCCAAGGTTAAACATTCTTGCAGACTCAATCCGCCATGGTTGTAATCCACTGATCTCCCGTAGCAGCTCACGCCGTCTGCCAAGGCAAACTGCTGATTGGGATCCCAGAACCAGGGATATAAACGCTCATTGGTGGATGCGCCCGGCTTGATCGAGGCACAGCGTCCCCATTTGTTGTCGGTCAGGTCTTTGGACATCTCAATCTTAGGCAGCTTCCCGGCATCAACAACCAGCCGTGGTCGGTCACCACCCTAACGCTGTTCCAGCCTACAGCCAACAACGCAGTGACGCGTTCTGTCACTTCCGCGAGAAGTGGGTCAATGTGCTTGGCCAACTTCCAGCCGCGCGCATGACCCTCGGTATCGATATCACCGAATTCACACCAGGCGTTACCTTGCCCATCGCCGTTCTCAGTCCGGCCCAGCACCTTCCATCCGCCGTCCTTGAGCAGTTTATCCAGATGATAGCCACCCTTAAGGGACTGGCCGGTGGCGGCTACACAAGGTTCAAAATCGTCGCAGTCGTCGGCGCCGCTGATCTTGTTGCGCACCGGTGACACAGCCGCCTTCCCGGTTGCGGTGACGCTGGGCAATGCCGTCCAGTTAGTCGATTCAACGATATGACAGCCACGGGCTTCAAGCGTTGACGCGAGTCGGCGCCCAGCATCAAAACGCAAACCATCAACGAAGAGCACGCATTCACCCTTTTGCGGTACAAACGCCTTGGCACCCGCAATTGTTCCGCCGGGGTAGGTGGAGCCATCCACCAGCTTCTGTAAATACCGGGCTGATTCTTCCAACCAGGGCAGATAAATCGCGCGAGTCGCCGTCGTCACGGCGTCCACATCGGTGGACTTGTCGACGCATGCCAGCGCCGCCAGAACCGCATCATCTGCGCGCCAACCTTGGGTTGCATAGCCCACTTGTAAGTCTTGCACCGACCCTGCTGCCAGGCTAGATTTGGTCACATCAGCGACCAGGCTCAGATGCTTGATCGCCATTGCCAAGGACGATTCGCCCAGTTCGGCCCATACCAAGTCACGGCGCTGGGCATGACTCTTCCCGAGCTCCACGACGCACTTTCTGGCCTCATGTGCAGGCAGGTTAGTGAGCGACATCAGGTCGCGTTGTAGCGCCTTCTCTTGCTCCTCATTCCACTGCGGCCAACCCCCTAGTTTTTCTTGCGCAGATTCGAAGAGACCAACATCGGGTGGTTTGCACTGGCGAATTCGGCTAGGGATGTTGGGATAGCGTTTGGGAGCTTCGCTGTAGCGCTCCCACACCGAATGCCATGGACCATCGCGGGTTGCTAGTTTGCTGGCCCCTGCCAGCACACCGTCGCTTTGCGGGTTGAACGCCATCTGCGACTTGCAGACCTCGACAAAAGCCTTCCACTCGTTCTCGCCGCGCGTCGTTTGGAAGGCCTCCCCCAGATCGAGCCACTGCAACAGGTCACGAACTGGGTCGCCACCAGTCAGCAAGGTATTGAAATAATCCTTGTCCAGTCGCTTGCCCTTGAGCAGCTCAAGCTCCTCGTCGAGCAGGCGGTACAACGCCAGTTGCATGGCATTTTTAGCATCGTTGTCCTGGGCCACGTCCAGCCCCATGCCGCCCTGATCGGACTTCAAGAACGCCATAAGGGTCCAATCCTTGGCGTTGGACTGTGACCAGATCACGCCTCGGTACTGCAACTCAGCCAAGGGCTTGAGTAAATCTGGGCAGGCTTCAATTGCCCGCAGATCCTGGCGGCTGACACCCGGCAGATAGAACACCGGCACGCGGTCGGCGGGCAAGGTCACATCAGCAGCTTTATTGGCAATTACGCAGCGCAACCAAACGGCCGGGCCAATTCGGTTCTCGGGGGCGTATTCGCCCAGCACCAGCAACTCGCCCAGCTCGCTTTGCAGGCGCGGAATCACCGCTTCCCACTGACGATCCTTATCGGGCCACAAGATGCACGAGGGTGCCACTTGAACCTCGGGGTTGAAGACCGCTGAGTCGCGCAGGTTTTTGATCAGGGATTGAATAACCCTCATAGCACTCCCTGACGATTCGCTTCATACCAAACAAAGGGCGAGTAGAACTTCAATGTGTCTGGGTGCCGGTGCTGCAAATACTGGAGGTAGTGCCTGGCACGCATTTTTTTATGCTCTGCGCTGTCCAATTTAAGCCGAGCAATAGTTTTTCTTGCTGCGGCTTTATCTGCGCTACTTAAGTGTGGGCTTGGCTTTATGCCGCCTGTCGCAAGATTAAGGACGAAATTGTCATGCGCCAAACCAATGGGATCAAGCACATCATCAAACTTGTTCTTGTTGCGGTTTGCGCCCAAGCAAGACAAACGGTAGTTGTCCCATTCGTAGGCATCACCGGCATGCTTCGATTTGGCAACGAAATGATCCGTCGAACTCGCACCTGTCGCCCACTCAAAATAAATCGCCAAATAAGCGCACACGCCAGAGTAAGCATCCCAAAGCTGCTTGTTCGAGTGTGACCAATAATTCGGAAGAGCTGATGCCTTGGGTGGTGCAGCGGCAAGCGCGATGCCCTTGTTCGCAAGCCAAGTAAGGCCTTTTTGCCGAACTTTCACATCAAAATCTACTGGTTCGGGCTGCAAGCTGACTGGGATCATTCAAGCCATCCCTTCTGCTTGCAGATATAACGCCAGCTAAACAAGAAATCGTCTTTCGGGTTCAAAGCTGCAACCAGTGCTTCATTCATACTTTTGATTTCTGTAGCACTGGGCTGCTCTTTTTCCATCAGCGCCGCTGCTTTATTGATCAGCGCTTCGTACTCAACAGATCGACCACTTTCAAGATCAAACGCATCGCTGATTAGCCATCCGCCAGCATCGCCGTGCTTTTCAAAATCGCGCTGCGTGAGAACCACCTTTTTACGCTCAAAGTCCAGATCAAACCAGGCGTCTTTTCCTTCTTCGAACAAGGGCTCTACCGATGCCATGATCAAGGGGGAATGAGTCGCCGTAATGATCTGAACGTCAGCTTGTTTTATAAGCTTCTTAACAACCGCAAGTAAAGCCGGGATAATTTTTCGCTGCCATTGTGGATGTAGGTGGGATTCAACTTCATCAATGAGAAAAACAACTTGCTTAGTCGTCTCTTCACCCAACAGTTCCGCTGCTTTTTTATGCTCTTCCCAGGTCCATACCAACAGATATGCCAAAGCAAAAATACGGCGCATTCCTGCTGAGGCATGAAGTACGGCGACGTCTTGGCCATATGGCATTCGAATTGTTGGGATGTCCCGCGCATCGTCTAGACTGATACGCGTGAACTTCCCCGGTGCCAAGGGCTCCTCCGGTGACGGCGATAGCACATCAAGCACTGCGCAAAGACTTTTGAAGGCAGCGCCCTTTTCTTTTTGCCACCCAGCCCAGTCCAACACCAGGCCATTGCAGATGGGTTTTCCATCTTTGCCATTCAGTCCGTCCCAAACCTCAGCCGGTCCAAATACATACGCTGGAATTCGATCTTGCACATCCACACCGTCCTGGGTGCGCCAATAATTGCGTGCTGGGTCCCACACCGCAAAGCTGCCATCGGCCATGGCGTAAAAAACCAAACCAGGATTCGAGGGCCGACCAGGGCGACCTGTCCACGCTTGCTCGCGCCGCAGGAATTCGCTCTTGTAAGACTCTTCTTTCTTCTTGGCAGTAAATGAAAAGTCAATGCTGGCAGGCCCTTCTGTCGTTGGGAGCGCCTTTTTGCCCCCCGTCAACTTGGGATTGACTTCGGAAGGCCACTTACGGGTTAGCGTCCACCAGGCAATATCGAGCAAGAAACTCTTGCCCAGACCGTTGTCACCGGTAATCAGGTTCAAACGCTCACCAAACCCCAGTTCCATACTGGCGGCTGGACCAATATTTTTTAATCTCAGATGCTTCAGCATGGCTAGGCTCCTTTCTTTTCTCGGGCTGAGCGCTTCTCGGCTAAGCTCAAGTGATGGTCATTGATACGGTCCCCCATGTTGCCACCATATTCTGTGCCCAGGTTGAACCAAGGCGCGGAGGCAACGTCGGCACCGCGATCCTTTTCCCATTTGATGTTTGGCTTGTCACGGAGGATCCCGGCCCCGCGCTTACCCACATCTGGAACGGAGAGGAAGGGGCGAATATTCATGCGCACACCATCGTTGAGGTCAGGATTCCAGCCGATGGGCTGTTCTTCGACGGGCTTCCAGCGCACAAAAATATCGTAGGGTGTTTCGCCTTCCAGGATCAATTCCAGGCGCTTCTTGAGCACCTCGGCGGCGGCCAGCTTTTCTTGCGCGCCGTCCACAGCGTTGGCGACATCGCGCTTCTGACGGCTGATCCAATCACCCAGATAGGTGTAGATCAAAGACTCGAGCGTCTTGTAGTCCAGCTTGTGATAATTCACCAGCGCGGCGAAACCATCGCGCAGGCCATCCCAAACATGCCAGATGAAGGGACGATTGCCGAAACGCTTGCAATGCTGGGTGAAGAATTTCTCGCGTAACCAGGTCTCCAGCGATTTGCCTGCGTGGTCAGCCTCCGTCAGCAATTGCGCCAGGGTATCGTTGCTCCAGGCATCACCATAGGCGGCCGCAAGCAAATTCAGTAGTCGGTCGCTGGCGGAAGACTCTTGCCCAACCGCCGGAATACAGACGATGCCGTCTTCGTCCGCATGGGGAGACAAGGTTTGGCTGCGGGCAATCCAGTCGCGAGCTTCGTCGGACAAGTCCATCTTGGAGTCTGTCTCGGCAGGCCAAGTGTAGCCGAGCAAGCGGGCGACGGCGACTTGTAACGGGTCGGTCGCGGGCTGTGGGTGGCCGTGGAAAATCCATTGGGTTGGATCATTCGAAAATGGGCAGGGCAGCTCGATGATATTTTTTTCTTCGACCACTGAAAGCCAATGATCGTAATCGAAATCCACCTTTACCAAAGCGCCTCGAACTTTCAACGCCTTATCGATTTTTCTGACTTCAGCGTTGTAGTCGATCGAGATGAGGTATTGCCAGATGGGCGCCAGTTCGACATCTTCTTTGGGTATCAATACTAGCGTATTGTCGTCAAACAATTGGCCCGAGTAGCGTGAGAATGTGATCATTCCAGTTGGACTAACTGCAATGCCTTGCTTGCCCCATGCCTCGCCGCCACGTATCCACGAGCTAATGCGATTTTCACCCAGCCTTTCTTTAACAAATTTCAAGTAGTCGCCGTTTCCGTTTTGCCAGTAAAAAACATTAGAGAAACCTGCAAAGTCTTTGCTAATGCTGGTGGTGGTCTGCTGGAAGCGCCAAACATCATGATCTAAAATTGGTAATTCCCAGAATTGACGACCAAAATGCGAGTAATCTCCACTGCATATCCCATTGAAATAGTTGACGTAATCTTCAAGTAGTTCTCCCGAGCATGATGCTTCCGAAGATATGATGTGCCCCTTTCTCTGCAGAATGCTTGAAGCATTTAGAACAGAGAGTTCCTTGTTTCGAAGCGCCACAGCTTTTTCCTGGGCGCCTTGATTCGACGATGTGTCCATTGCCAAGAAGTTTTCCTCGGCTCGTCTTTTGCCGCCTCTGATGATAGTCAGAGCTGGCTTCACAACTTCTCCAGTGATTTCCTCAAAAGCTCCCGCACCTAATGAGGCATTGAGCAAAATTGAATGTTTATCAAGAATGAGCTTTCTGAATTTTTTGTAATACGCCTGATAAAGCCAGTTCTGTGGCTCAACGAACGCAATGACGCCACCACTGTCCAGCAGCTCAATACCCCTAAGCATGAATACTGCAGCAAGATCCGTCTTCGCTACCTCATATCTACTAAGGATGAAATTAGCTAATTGATCATTTTGGCGCCCACGCGCCAAATATGGGACATTCGTAATGACCAAGTGGTAGCGGTCATCCAGAATATTCGCCGCCTCCAGCAGACCCTTAGCGGAAAGCGCAATATCCCAGGCGTCATCTGCTTCGGTGTCGGCGAATTCGCGCCCTAGCGCTTCATCCAAGAGATCTTTCAGCGCATCGTAGTCCGCGCAAAACAGGTCGCCTTTGTGCGACTTGCGCGGGTCGAGCAGGCTGCCCAGCAGCGGTGCTTGGGCAAATGCCGCGTGCAATTGACGCAAGCCGGCACGTAGTTCGGTGGCACTATCACGAGTATCGGGCACCAAGGCCTCCCAGTCCTGAGCCTTGGCGGCCACCTTGAGGCCGCAGCAGGCGATGTTCGGTGCGGGAATCTCACGCACGCCCAGGGGCTTGCCGGAAGCATCCGGGTAGCGCCAGGCTTCCAGCGCGACAGCGAACACCGCAATTTCCACGCAGCGCGGGTCCAGTTCCAGACCATGCAGGTTATCCGCCAGCACGCGGGCAACTGCTTCTTTTGCGTTCAAGCCTTCTGCGGCCATGCGCATGGGAACCAACATCAAGAATGCCGCCACCAAGAAGTGACCAGAGCCGCAGCACGGGTCGAGCAGCTTGAAGTCTGCCAAGGTGTCGGGCCAGCCTTCAAACTTGCCTGCGGCAGGGCTGCCATCCTCCAGGGTGCGCAGGTAGGTGAGTTCCACCGGGCAAGGGGTGTCCGGGTGTCGAGTGACCCACCATGCGCCCAATGAGTTGTGCAGCAAAAACGCCACCATGTACGGCTCGGTGAAGAGCTGGGTAACGGCAGGCAACTCGTCGGCGCCAATCTTTACTTCCGACTTATTGATGCGTTCTTTGTTATCGGCCTGCCAGAATTGATACACCCAGCCCAGGCTATCGCTGGCCTTAAACACGTCATCCGCCAAGTCCTTGAGCAGGCGCTCCAGCTCGCTTTGATGTTCCGGGGCAAAGGTCAGTAAAAAAACCGGTGAGCCGGGCTTGAACACTTGCGGCAACATGCGCGCGGCGAGTTTCCCGGCCAGCTCCCAACCGCTCTTCGCACCTTCATCTGCGGCCAGTTCATCACACTCTTCGAGGGTGACGGCCACGCCGTCATACATCAGCAAGTCATTGTCAGCCAAAAAGCGTGCGAACAGCATCCGATGCCAGTGCTCATAGGCCACTTCCTGCACCAGATGTTGAACGGCTTGCTTGCCGTAAGTCGGGTTTGTGCTCTTCGAATCGCGGGCGTCACCGAGTTGCTTGCCGTGGGTGCGCAGGCGGTTACGCAGCGCCTTTTCGGCATCACTGAAAAACGTATCCGGCTTGTCGTGGCCGACCCCCAGTTGGTCCACGGCCGCATTCGCCGCTATCTCGGCAATTGTGCGTGCCGCCTTAACGGTTTTCTCCAGTGCGCTGCGCAGGTCTTTGTCGAGTGCTTGCATTGTTGTTCTGACCTTAATGGAGGATGACCGGGCCTTTTTGCAGCGCCTGGGCGATAGCCTGTTTGGCATCTGCAAGCCAGGCTTCGATGTCTTCGTCGGTCTTGATGGTGCGGCTGGGCAACGTGACGAATTGCGCTTCTGGTTCCATCAACTCGGCCGCCGCTACCAGCACGGCATCAAATCGGGAATCGATAGCCGCCACGCGGTCGGTGAAGGACGAAAGGGACAGGCGATCCAACGTGGTCAGCACCTCTTCAGTGTTGGCGACCTGCACTTTCGGTGCGTCGGAGAGCGTCAGCTTTTGGCTGGCGAGCAGGCTATTGCGCTGCTCCGGCTCGAGTTGCTGCCAGTTGGTGTCGGCATCCAAGCGCGCCATGCCTTTTTGGTGGAGGGTCTGGTAGTCGGTGTGCAAGCGGTTCAACTCTTCACGCAGCAATTGCGTGAGGCTGGCGACCAGCGGTGTGATCGCATCAGGCTCTTCCAGTAGCTGGCGTTGCTGCTCGACGTGCGTAACCTGGGCCACCAACACCTCAGCGCCGGACAATCCGTTGACTTGGGCCAGCAAACGCTTGAGCGTATTCCAGGAGGGCAGGCGTTTTTCGATGCGTTCGGCCAGATCGCCCCATGCGTCGATCGAGTCGCTGAGTTGGTCGCGCTGGTTGTAGAGAGCGAGCAGTTGCTCGTTGCCCGCCGTGAGGCGAATTTCTTCCAACGAGGCGACGACCGGGCGCGCGGGCCGTGGAGCATCGCCGCCGGCGCGATTGGCGAGATCTTGCGCGCTGACCAGGAACTGCGGTACAAAGGCCAGCTCTTCACCTTGCTTGGCGGTCAGGCCGACTTTCTGCAGCAGCTTGCGAATCTGGATGCGCTGGGCGGTGGTGACTGTGGCCGATTCGACCTTGAACATCGTCTTACCGATAATTTTGCGTTCCAGGTCCTTCGGGTCGATAGTCTGTCCCTTTTCGTCCTGGGCGCGGATCAGGCCAGCTACCACCAGTACCTGTAAGCCGCCGTCCACTGCATCACCCGGCCAACCGTAGTCCTTGCCTTCAAAATTCTTGCGGATGTCGATGCCTTTTTTGCCTCCGGCGATGAAGGCCAGAATGGCTTTGCAGACGAGATTTTTGGCGGGTTCGCCATCGTCACCAACGCTCTTGAGGGCATCGGGTGCACCCTTTTGCGCCCTCTCGTAAACCTTGGACCAACCGGCGTGGTCGGCAATATGGAACTGCGGGTAGAGCCGCTGCAGTGCGTTAGTCGCCGCTTCCAGCGTCATCTCTTGTAGATCGGCGCCGAGAATTTCGTTGCCACCGCCTTGGAATACGCGTGCACCGGAGAAGGCTTCCAACAACAGATCGCGGATCTTGCCTTCGGCGGTTTGCTTGGTGGTTTCCATGGCCGAGCGCGCCTCGGTACCTTCAGCGGAGTTGGTCACTTCACGCTTGTCCAGCGTCGCGCTGGCAGCCTTGAAGTCGATCAGGTAGTGGCGCAGGTCGTCAGCAGAGCGTTTCGGGATGAACACAAAAACGGTAGGAGACTGATTGCCGGCCTGGCGGGCGTCTGCCCGTACCGAGTTTTCGTCGATGCTCCAGCCATCACGGACCCAGACGGACACCTTCTCGTTGGCATCGGCAGGGAGTTGGGCGTCAAACACAGGGAAGATGTCGCGAGTGACCTTGGAGGTGCCTTGGGTGAGCGACAGCTTGCGCACCATTTCGCCGAACCTACGCCGGATACGGTCATCACGTTCTGCGTCGACACGGTGGGACTCGTTGGCCAGGCTATTGCGCTGACTGAGGAACTCATCGTTCCAGGCGGCACTTTCTTCAGTCTGGATGCGGTACTCGTCGCCCACCTTCATCAGCAGTTCGCACTTGTCGAGCAGACCCGGCAGCTTGCTGCGCAGGGCACTGGAGCCTTGCGTCAGGTCTTCCACCATCAGGTCGGCCAGGGTGTCGATAGTGGCGCGGATGCCGATTTCGTTGTTGCTGCTGGCGAGCTTGTTAATCAGGAACACCAGGCCGCAGGCACGCCCCATCAGCCGTTGGTCGTCAGTGCCCTTGATCCAGACCATGGTTTTTTCATGCACCTTGCGGGGCAGAATGCGCGACTGCAGCAGCTTGTCAGCGGCGTCGAAGTAGAGGTAATCCGCCGGCACCACGCTGCCGACCGGCGCATCCACGTTGGTCTGGATGACCTTGTGGATCATCGCGAGCTGGTTGCGCAGCTGGCTATCGGTGCCTGTCTGGTCGAGGACGCGCAGCGTGTTTTCCCAGAAGCGGCGGCGCACCGGAAGAATGGGGTAGTCCTGCGGGAAATACTGGATGTCGTCCGCGCGGTGACCGATGGTGGTACCAGCCAGGTGGCGCGAGATCTCGCCCAGGTTGGTTTGCATCACCTTTTCCACCGGTGCCTTGGCCTCTGGTTTTTTGGCCAGGATCACTTTGCGGATTACCGCGTCCACGTCGGCATCAGACAACTCAACACGAACAGTGAAGCGGCCTTCGAGCTTTTTCAGGTTGGATGTGCCGGTGACAGCGGTTTGACCCGTACCAATGAAGAGCAGCTTGGCACCGATATTTTTGGAGCAGGCCTCGACGGTTTCTTGCACGTCGATAGAGCGCTGGCTGTCTTCACCGATGTACTGCTGCACCTCGTCAATGACGACAAGGGTGAGCGGCAATTTGCCGTCGCGGGTGAGGGCCTGCTTGATGACCTTGATCATGTCGCTACTGGATACGTCCTGCACATAGGGGTACAGGTTGTTCAGCGTCTCGACACAAGATGCAGTTGACGTGAAGAGGTTGGGCTTCGCTTTGACCAGAGCGGCGTGCAGGCCCTCCGCCACGTAGAAGTTGTCCAATTCTTCGTCCCAGTCATGGCCCCCTTGCTCGACATAGCCACGCACCGTGTCATAGATGTTCTCATGCTTGAGCCACATGACGAATCGTGCCACCGGGTACTGCTCTGGCAGTCCGACCGAATTGAAGAGGATCCCGAGCAACGCCATACGGGCTGACTTGTCACGCGATTTCGAACCCAGCGTGCCTGACGCTGCGTGCAGACCACCGTGCCGCTTGGCCTGAGTGCTGAGTTCTTTTAACTGATCGCTCACGCTTTGCGGCAGCGACGCGATGCCGCGCGCCGTAGCGCCGTCGTCGAACTGGCTATCCACCCACAGCGCGCGCAGCATCTTCACCAGGTGCGACTTGCCCGAGCCGTAGAAGCCACTGACCCACACGGCAGGCTGTTGCGCCTGCTCGATGTTCTTGAGGTAGGTTTCCAGGATGTGGACCAAGCCCTTCTCGTACTGACCATCGCAGACGAAGGTGTCCAACTCGTACCGCAGTACAGAAAGCGCCTCGTTGGTTTTCTCATCATTGACGCTTGCCACGCCCTCGTTAACCAACTTACGGGTCGACGGGTCTTTTTGGTAGATGTCGCGATTGAGCATGGTTTCCCCTTAATCAGAATTCTTTGTCTGCAGTGATGGGCATGGCCAGGTAGTTCCAGCCGTCATAGCCGTCCAGCAGGCGGTAGTTGTTGTCTTCATAGCTGCCAGGAAAGAACACCAGCAGCCGGCCCTTCACCATGGGGGCGAGCTTGTCCACGACTTCCTTGACCTTCAAGAAGCCGAAGAGCGACCCCACGCCCGTGAGTGCGACGACAAAGTCATCCTCAGCCCCTTTGTGTTGAAGGAACGCGGCGAACTCCGTCTCGATGTAGGTCAAGTACTTTGGCAGCAGCGTCGACAACAGATTGGGCTTCTGGAAATAGCTCTTGGCATAGCGCTGGGATGCGAGCCAAGAGGGAAACGTGTCGGTCAGGTCAAACAATGCCCACTCATGCCCCGCTGCGCGGGTGGCGATTTCAAATTCATCGACTTTGGCGCGCAGGCGCAGTTCTTCCGTCTCGTTGTAGACGCAGAAGATGACACGCTGGGCAGCGGCAGCGTCACCGCGCCACGGCACAGCAACGTACTTGCTGTAAGACTGAGTCAATCGTTTAATTCTGCTCACGTAGCCACTCCATTTCCTGCGCAGAGATCAGGTTCGGGAAAAGCACCTCGACCACCTGGCCGACGCGCTTGAGCGAAATCCAGCCTCGGCGAGAAGCATCTTCAGCCAGCTCAATCGTCTTGTCGAACGAACAGTCGAGCATCCGGGTGTAGTCACTCTTGAACAACGATTCTCCGCGCAGGCCGGTGACGTAGCCAAGCAGCAGCGCGAACGAAACCGTGCCAGGCGTCGGCACAGCACGCGACCGCATTTTGCGGACTCGGCCGGACAGATGCCCAGCTTGGGTCCAGGACGAATTGATGTTTTGTGCGGTTGATTTGAGCGTGGCCTTGCTGAAGCGGCCGGGCTCCTGGTTATCGATGAACTCTTCAAGTGCTTCGCGGGACACGGTGGCACCTTCCTGAAACTCAAGAACGAAAGGGGCAGTGGCCCGAAAAATCGGATCTCGTGAATAGGCGCACAGGGCAGCCAACAGTGGCTGGCCATCGATGTCGCGCTGCCAGAAAAAGCGCAAGGCGCGAAATAGCATGAGGCTTGGGTCAAGAGCGTAGAGATCGACAAGGTGCCGGTAAGTCAGCGCCCGCGTCTTGCCAGACCGTTTGCCAAGACAATTGGCAGTTTGAATCGCTTCAAGGTATTCGGCTTTTGGTGCGTCAGTTTTGTCTATATAGGACAGCAGCGCCCTGAGCTCGGCCAGCATCATCGTCCGGGCGGTATGTACACCGCCGCGTTCATAACTGAACCCGTAGCGCTCTAGCTTGTTGTTGTATTCACTTATGTTACTTGGGACCATATGAGTCAGTCTGTCAAAAATGGAAGGCTACAGATCGAACAAACGCGACTGTTTAACTATGTAGCCGGCTGGCTTCTTCTGTTTTTCCAGCACGCCTTCGTCTACAAGGCGCTGCAACCATGCTTTCGCCTGCGCATTCGACACATCCAGCGCTGCGGCAACCTCGGCATCCTTCATTGGAATTTTCAAAAGCCCCTGAATCACATCACGTACCGCTGCAAACAGAGCATTCGCCGGAGTGGATTCGGTCAAAACTACCGGGTTGTCGGTTTCTGGCTTGGGCTCTGACTCATGGGTCATGGAGAGCACCTCGTCGGCCACCTGCACCACTGACTGGTCTTCTGGAACAGTGACAACTGGCGGCAATGGTTCCTTGGCAACTTCCGGCACTAGGACTGTGTCGTGCATGGCAGGCGACGTGGGTGCTACGTCAGGTGGCCCGTCGTTAGAAAACAGAGCGAGCCCAGACTGGGGTGATGCCGATGGGGTAGGCATGGCTACATCAAATACCGCATCGAACGCTTCCACATCTTGTGGGTTTGGCCAGGGCATTGCCCCCTTGCTACGCAGGGCATCAAGGCCGGCGGACAGCACTCCCGTCGATCGCACATAGACGGGTACAAGTTTGAGTTTGTCCAGTTGCTCGGTTGCGCCAGCCCAAGTGCCGCCTTTATTGAGATCAGAACTCACCACCAGGGAAGCATCAGCCAAGGCATAGATCAGTTTGTTGCGCTGCATTGCGTTGCCGACATTGAAACCTGCACTCGGATCGTAGGGCGAGATGAGCACCAGCTGGCCATCGAGGAGCAAGTTGCGGTGCTCGCGGTTCATCGCCGTCTTTTCGAGGCTGTCTGCGAGGACGCCACTTACCTTTCCGCCCGCTTCCAAAGCACCGCGCATGGCCGCCTGGTCGATGCCCTTCGCGCCGCCTGAGACCAGCGTTCTTCCGGCACGCGCGGCAAGTCGGCCCACGTTCATCGTGTAATCAATCAGCGTGTCATCCACATGACGCGACCCAACCACGGCGAGTCCACCGGTTTCGAGCAAACTGATGTCGCCACAGCCGTAGAGCATGGCAGGTGCATCTTCTCGAAATCTTGCCTTCAGTCGTCGGGGGTATTCGGCATCTGCGCGACTGATAACCCAGATGGCACGGGCCTGCCAATGCTCGATGACTTGGCTCAACAGAAAACCGCGCCCCAACAAGCGTTGCAGGCGATTTTCGTCAATCACAGGTTGGCAAGCGCGAAGGAGTTCAGCTGCATCTGGAGACACGAGATCTGCGGGCTGTCGCTGCATTTCACGCAAGTGACGGGCGAGGCGTTTGTATTCACCGGGCGACAGCAGGTCTGGTGTCGAGGCACCGCGTCCGGCGATCAACGGTGCCGTCAGCAGCAGAATCGCTTGTGTGTTGGGTGAAAGAGCTGGCGTCATTCGTCGTGCCCCGTTTGAGAGAGCGCCATCGGCCATACCTCGCCACTGCCGTTTTTGCGCAGGAGCCACGCGGACACCGTCAGCGTCCAGCGCGAATCCACCATGTCATCAACCAGCAGCACCGGCCCATGCGGGACTGGCTGGCCATTTAGAGCAAGCGAACCATCGATGTTGCGCGCCTGTTGAGTGCTGTTTGCCATCGTTTTCTGTTCGGGTCTATCGTCTGTTTTCTCGAGTACTGTATGAAACGGCAAACCCAGCGCGGCAGCCAAGCGCTTTGCGAAATTCGGCACGAGATCGGGGTGGCGCAGCGACGGAACGCAGGTCACCCAGGTCGGCGCGGGTTGTGGATTCCATTCTTGAATCATCTTCGCGCAAGCCGCGACCAGGTCGTCAGCAAAGTAGCGATCGTGGTACTTGCCTTGCCGGACAAGACCGCCCCAACCGGCGTCGCCCCAAATGCAAAGGGCTTTGCCGGGTTGTGCTTGGTTTCCCGGCGCAATAAGCCCTTTTACCGCGTAATGGGGCATTCCTCCATCGGGCCATTTCTTGCGCGGTTCTATTGGCAGACTGGTACGTCGGAGAAACGCTACTGCCTCTAGAACTATGGCGGGGTCGACCTTGGCCGATAGCGACGGTAATCCCGGTGGGCAAACTGCGCTGGCATCTCCATCAAGTGCTTTGATAAGAAATCCCATGTGTTCGCCGAAAGGTAGGCCGACGTACTCCTGCATTTGTTGCTGCTCGTCGCGTCGCAATGCAGTGAGCCGCTCAGCACGCTGCCAGAAGCTTTCGCTGAGGTTGGCCGCCGTCAGCTGCCACTTGCTTCCGTCCTTGGCAATTGGAGCGGGTGACTCAAGTGCAAGTAGATCGATCGTCTTGTCAACGCGACCCTTGCTGATATTCACCTTCGATAAAATCGCTGGTACCGACAGGCCACCGGGTTCAGCCTCGAGCTCTGCGATGACCTCTGCGACTTCGCGACGCGTAGGAAAAGCGCTCTCGATGAACCAATCTGTGATGTCGGTTTCTTCATCTCCGCTGAGCAGAACTCCATACGCGGTATCAAGCGCACGGCCAGCGCGACCAACTTGCTGGTAGTAATGAACCACAGAGCCGGGTGCTTGGTAATGAATGACGAATGCCAGATCAGGCTTGTCGTAGCCCATCCCGAGCGCTGTCGTACCAACGAGAGCTTTTACCTCGTTC